>Ga0208872_1000210_pt1 | contig 52607 bp, 51 predicted proteins | sample CryBogCBH12Aug08_FD_185508 | JGI IMG/M metagenome (GOLD analysis project Ga0208872, IMG submission 185508) | Freshwater microbial communities from Crystal Bog, Wisconsin, USA - CBH12Aug08 (SPAdes) | ecosystem: Environmental > Aquatic > Freshwater > Lake | place: Crystal Bog, Wisconsin, USA...
TCTATCACGGAAGATACGTGAGCGACTCCTCCCTTTAATAAACGCATCCTTACCCCTTACCATTACCAATCCAAAGGGTATTTATACTATCTCTCCTAATTTTTGTAAAATCTTGTCGGGTGGTAAGGTTGTGCGGTTACAAGTTTAAGATGCTTTATAAAAGTTAACCACCTGAATTTCTTTCAAAAAATCCTCATCATGAGAGATCACAATCAGGGCACCTGGATAGTCTTTTAGGACCTGAATGACATGGTCACGGGTTTCAAGGTCAAGGTTGTTGGTGATCTCATCTAAAATCAAAAGCTGCGGAGTCTGGGCTGCAATTTGGGCCAAGCTTAACCTTGCTTTTTCGCCCCCTGAAAGGGTTGAGACAAATGCATTTACCTCTTCATTCTTGCGAAAGAGAAAATCATTTAGGTGGCAACGGATTTCAGGGTGGGGCCATGTTGGAACAAGGTCCTGAAGCGTTTCTAAAACCGACTTATCCGGCGAAAGCGTTCCATAGTGTTGATCCAAATATCCAATATCTTGTGGTTTTGGCACGTACCAATTTCCCGTTTTCATGACTTCACGGTCCCCCAAAATAGCCTTGATCAGGGTTGATTTCCCGCTGCCGTTGGCACCTTGAATTGCAATACGGTCACAGCCCCCAATCGTTAAATGAATATCGCGCAGAATTGGTTTTTGCCCCTGATAACCGACAGAGCCTTCGCTGATTGAAACCAAAGCATGATCGCCCCCTGCCCCGCCCCTTAAGGAAAATTTTGGGACAATGACTTCGGGCAAACGGAGGTCAGAAAGCTTTTCAAGAAGTTCATCCATTTGACCATGAAGCTCTCTTTTCTTTTTTCCAGAAGTTTCAGCCGCACATCTTGCTTTGTCGGCTGAAACAATGGTCGGCCATTTACGTTCTCTTGTAGATTTCTTTCCTCTTAGATTGCTTTTCTTTGCACGTTCTTGTTCCTTCATTAAAGCGTGATGCATTTCTTTCTTTTGCAGACCCAGCCTTGATACCTCTCTTTCAAGGGAAGTCTGCTTGATGATCATTTCGCGTCTGTAGTCCAGATAATTCCCAGAAAAGATATGAATTTTACCCTGGTCAATATACCATAAGGTAAGGGCGCAGTTTTGAAGCAAGTCCACATCATGGGACGCAACAATAACCGTCCCAGGAAATGATTGAAGCATCCGCATTAGGGACTGACGGTTATGCTGATCCAAATGGTTTGTCGGTTCATCCAAAAGCAGAACATTTGGGTTGACGCTTAGGGCCTGGGTAATGGCCCTGTTCAAACGCTGACCACCGCTTAAGGAATCAAAGTCACCTATAACCTGCGGCACGTAGCCAAAAATTACATCATCCGGGACATGAATGCTGCCGTTGGTTGGATCAAGCTGACCCTGCATTATTTTAAGCAAGGTTGATTTCCCGCACCCATTACGGCCTATAAGGGCGATGCGGCTACCATAGGGAATTTGGGCATTAAAATTTTCAAAACAGATTTTATGTGGGAAAGAAAGACAAACGTCTTTACAACTAATTGGCTTATGCGTCATTGAAATCTCTCAAAGTATCTATAGGAATAGAGGGGCGTTACTTTTTAAGAGATTATTTTCATGACACAACCTTGAAATAGGGACCACAAGAAAAATCTACGCCCCCTTGATGATGAAATCAAGTATAGATTATCCGACTATTCTGCACGCAAATGGAGAACAGTCGCCACTTTTCCTCATTCCACTGGAGAATAGTCGGAAATTAGCAAATGCTTTAAAACTGCATTTAACCGTTGCCGGCCCGCAGGCGTTGCCTTCAAGAAGGTTCCGTTTTCTTCCAAATACCCTTCTTCAATAAGCGAATTCAGGGCATTCTTTGAGAGGACAGAATCTGGCTGCAACAAAAGGCTAAGATCAACCCCCTCGGACAGACGAAGGCCCATCATTAACCGTTCCTGATCTTGCTCAACAGGGGTTAATTGGACAATCTCCTCATCACCGTCACCGCGTTCTTGAATTGATTTTAGCCACGCCTCAGGGGATTTTTTCTGCCTGGTAGCATACTTTTTTTCCTGTACCGTCAGCCGAGCATGTGCACCCGGCCCAACCCCCACATAGTCCTGATAACGCCAGTAAACCAAATTATGCAAACATTCAGAACCTGGAACGGCATGGTTTGAAACTTCGTAAGCTGGCATGTTTTGCTTTTCCATCAGGCTTTGGGTCAATTCAAACATATCTGCTGAAAGATCATCGCTTGGCAAAATTAACTCTCCCCTAGCAAACAAGGGAGCAAAAGCAGTACCAGGTTCAATCGTTAATTGATAAAGAGAAAGATGAGAGGTTCCAAAAGCAAGAGCTGCTTTCAGTTCAGATTCCCAAGCTTTCAGAGTTTGATCAGGTCGCGCATAAATTAAATCAAAGGAAACACGGTCAAAAACGGTGCACGCAACCTCAATGGCTCTTAAGGCCTCCACGGCACTATGTTGACGCCCAAGAAGCATTAAATCATCGTCGTTCAGCGCCTGAATACCCACAGAAATGCGATTAACCCCATTTTGACGGAGATCCTGGAATCGTTTGACCTCAACAGAATTGGGGTTTGCTTCAAGAGTAATTTCAAGATTATCTAAGGGGGCCCAAAGAGACGTCGCCGTCTGAATAATCCTTCCAACAGTCTTAGGGTTCATCAACGAAGGCGTTCCCCCGCCAAAGAAAATACTCTTCAGGTCCCGATGCCCTGTCAATTCACGATTGCGTTTTAGTTCATGAATCAAAGCGTTTTGCCAAGATTCCTCATCAATGCTTTGACGTACATGACTGTTAAAATCACAATACGGGCATTTCGACAAACAAAACGGCCAATGGATATAAAGTGAAAGTGCGGTCATGTTTTTTGAAGTTCCTTTCCAACCCGAATCCCAAGATCTTCGGGATCAAAGGCGGACCCTATTTCTTCATAGAAAAAGGGCTGTCCTGATTCAGGGGACACATAAAAGGCCCTTAACAAAATTGCAGTCCCAGTCACAAAGGAACAAAAGGCAGCAATGGGTGTTTTGCAGTCCCCGCCAAGTTCTTTCAGCAAAGCACGTTCTGCTTTCATACAAACCTCAGTTTTCTTGTCATTAATGTTTTGCAGTAATTGAAGTGTTTTATCGTCATTCGCCAAAACTTCTACAGCCAGGACCCCCTGCCCCACTGCAGGTAACATTTGATCTAGTGTCAGGACACAGGCCTTAAGGCTAGGATGCCCAACCAAAGAAGCTTCATGCCACAGACCCAATCGTTTCAGTCCAGCAAGGGCTAGAACGATAGCATCTAAACCTTCAGACTCTAGTTTTGTTAAACGCGTTAAAACATTTCCCCTTAAAGGAACAATTTTTAGATCTGGCCTTGCCCTTTGCAATTGTGCAGCCCGCCTTGGTGAGCAGGTCCCAACAACGGCACCCTGCCTTAAAGCCTGAAGCGACGCATTATCCACATTTTTAAGAATCAAAACATCGTTTGGAACTTCACGCGTTAAGACACACCCTATTTTAAAGTTAGGATTCAGATTGGCTTCGACATCCTTTAGGGAATGAACACCAAAATCAATGCGGTTTTCCAATAACGCCTGCTCAATTTCTTTGACGAACAGGGCTTTACCACCAATATCCGCCAAACTTTTATCTTGAACCAAATCGCCAGTTGTTGTGATCTCAACAATTTCGGGGTTCTGCATCCACACATCCCCCGGACATGCCTGTTGCAAAGCCTTGACCACAATATCTGTTTGCTTTAAAGCAAGCGGAGATTTGCGTGTACCGATACGATAAGGTCGATTCATATAAAACACTAGAGATTTCTAAAATCTTAGGGAATACTATGATAAGGATTGGCCCTTAAGTCAAAGAAGAAGATCGAGTATGCGTTATTTGTTTTTGGTCGGTATCATAGGAATTGCCCTGGTTGTTGCGTTTATCAGCAAAAAGCCACATCAATTCCCAAGCACATCAAAACCCCTGCAGGTAAATTCAGTTTCGGCTTCCCTTGACACTCAGACCCCGAAAATTCCTGAGGTTGTCCTTGGAGACCCAAAGGCGGAAAATACAGTCATTATGTATTTCGCCCCAACATGCGGCCATTGTGCAGAATATGAAAAGGATGAACTTCCAGCAGTTAATAAGGAATTCATTCAAACGGGGAAAATAAAATTCATCATGCGAATCTTGCCTTTCAGTTCTTTGGACTTTGCTGTTGGTAAAATTGCATTGTTCCACGGCATGGAGCATTTTCAAGAATGGCTAAAGCTTTTCATAGAAAATCAAGAACAGTGGCTAGAGCCTACTTTTGAGGAGGAAGAGAAAAAGGAAGCCCTTCTAAAGGAAAAGATCCAGACCCTTTCTCAAAACATTAACATCCAAGGCGATATCATCAGAAGGACACTTAACATTCAGGCCAATGACGAGCTTTCTTTTGTAAAGCTTTTTTGCCTTGAACATGGATGGACCTTTGAGGAAATAGAAACTGCCTTGAAGGAAAATCCAGAACTTGAAAAGGCTTTTAGCGCCAGCCATCTTGAGGCTTTAAAGAAAGACGGAACACCGCTTGATTTCGTTCCTGCCTTTTTTGTCAACGGCGAACTTCAAGAAGACTGGGTCAAGGTCAAGAGCCTGAGGGCGGAGTTTGAGGAAGAAGCCCTTGCACCGACTGATGAGCCCATTCAAACCACGGAAGAAGAGCCTGTAGATCAGCCTTCTCAACCGTTGGACCACACCAAATCCGAAGAGACGGAGGTGCCAGAGCATGATTTACAAAGTCAAACGCTGCCTGATCTTGCCGTAGAAGAGTAGCCATACTTTGCAAAACATCCCTTTGAGATTTTTCGTCCAAACCTTGAAGACAAGAGAGCGTCAAACAGACAGACACCGGTGACGTTATAGAGGGGGATTTGGCCATAAAGCTGACCCAAGGGGTACGCTCTACCCATTCCTTAATAACGGCAAAGTTTTCCCGGCAGCGCTGTATCAATGTTGGTAGTCCCCCTATGCCTTCAGCCCATTCAAGGGACCCAAGGCAATCTTCCACGCACAACAGAGAAGGTGTGTTGATAGTGTCCCCTTTAAAAATATTTTCAATTAATTTGCCAGCTTTGGTAAGGCGAAACAGGCGGGGCATCGGCCACGGCGGGGTGTAGGATTCAAGGCGTTCAACAGCCCTTGGCCCCAGAATCAACATCCCATGTGCTGCTTCCCCGCCAAGCCCCTTTTGCCAAGAATAGGCTGTGACATCTAATTTTTCCCAAGGGAGATCCACACAAAAAGCAGCCGACGTTGCATCGCAAATGGTAAGGCCTTCCCTATCATTCGAAATCCAATCACCATTTGGAACAAAAGTACCTGATGTTGTCCCATTCCACGTAAAAACAAGGTCATGAGCTGGGTCATAACCTTTAAGGTCAGGAAGGTCACCAAAATCAGCGCTTAAGGACCTAACGTCTTTAAGTCCCAATTGATCGATGATATCGGTTTCCCACAGTTTGCCAAAAATATCAAAATACAAGACGTCAACTGCGCGCGGGCCAAGCAACGACCAAAGGGCGCATTCAATGGCGCAGGTTGCAGAACCTGTCAAAATACCAATTTTGTGGGTTTCTGGAACGTTTAAAACTGACCGAGTCAGGTCAATAACCCGGCGAAGCTTTTCCTTGCCCTGTATGGACCTGTGGGAACGACCTGTCAGGGCCTGTGATAATTCTTCAATATGCCACCCTGGGTGTTTCTTTGTGGGGCCCGATCCAAAATGGGGACAAGTTGGTTTAAGGCTTGGCTTTTGATACATATCCTTCGTCCTTTAAAAGTTTACGCTTAATTTCAGGCCCCCAATGATACTGACCAATGCCGCCACTTTTGGGCAAAACACGATGACAGGGGACAATCCAGCTGATGGGATTGGCCCCAACTGCCGTTCCAACTGGACGGCTTTTGTTTGCATCGCCCAAGGCTTTAGCAATGTCTTGGTAGTTTTTAACCGTCCCCTTGGGTATTTTTAAAAGTTCCCCCCAGACCTGGTGCTGAAAGGGCGTGCCAACCAACATAAGGTTTTGGGGTTTTTCTTTTTGAATGTCAGAAACAAGGGTTTTCCAAGACTCATTCCCCTCAAAAGGCAATCTATAAATCGATTGATCTAGGGGAACCTTGTCCAGAAAAGCAAGGGCGCAGATATAGCCATCCATCCCCCTGACGGCAAGGGAACCGTGGGGAGAGAAAACCACACCCCCCCTTAAAGAAGAGGTCTTTAATTTTTCTCTGAACTGCTCTGGTGAAAGGAATAAGACTTGATGATTCATGATTTTATTCATATAACAGGCTAAGCTGCACCCATAATAAAGCGAGCCCACGTAAGGTTAAAGAGTTTAAATGGATAAAATTATTCACCGAAAAGAAACTGTTCTATCGCCCTGGTTAACGCTGGTTGAAAAAACAGTTCAATTAAAGTCCGGGAAAGCCATTTACCACTGCCTGAAACAGAACGATTACCTGACTATTTTGGCCGTAACTGAAGATCTGAAAATCCCCATCGTTCGCCAATTCAGAGTTGGGGTTGAAGCCTATACGTGGGAATTTCCAGGGGGGCTTGTTGATGATGGTCAATCCGCCCAGGACGCATGCAAGGCTGAACTCTTTGAAGAAACGGGCCTAAAGACCAAGGATATGTATTATTTAGGAAACAATGTTTCAGACAGCGGGCGAATGGAAAATCGCATTCATTCCTTTTTCGTCACAGCCTTTTTCGACCCCTCTTATCCCTTTATTCCAGAGGTTGACGTAGAGCCGAAATTTGTCACCCTTGATGAATTGATGCACATGGCAGTTCGTGGAGAAATCGTCCATCACCACATTGGAACCCTATTTCTTGCCCTGCAAAACCCAGGGTTTAAGCGACTTTTTCAAAAATAAGCTGGCATAAATTAAGTGGACAGACTAGTATAGTGGCTCGTGTGGTCCCTCAGTTGAGGGGGTAATTCAAAGAAAATAGTAGGTAATCAATGTTGGAAAAGACTTCAAAAATCGTTGTAACAGGCGCAGGTGGTTTTATCGGAGGAGCTCTGGTGAGTCACCTTTCAGAGCAAGGATATACAAACCTAAGGGCCGCTGACGTGAAGCCCCTTTCCGAATGGTACCAAATTCAATCAAAGGCTGATAACAAGCAATTTGACCTTAAGGAAAAAGACGCCTGTTTTTCCATTTGTGAAGATGCTGATTATGTGTTCAACCTGGCTGCTGACATGGGTGGCATGGGTTTTATTGAACATAACAAGGCCCTTTGCATGTTGTCATCCTTAATTAACACCCACATGTTGATGGCTGCCTTGCATCACAAAGTAAAACGATTCTTCTTTTCCTCCTCAGCCTGCGTTTATGCTGCCGGCAAGCAAACAAATGCCGACGTGACAGCCCTGAAAGAAGAAGATGCATACCCCGCCATGGCTGAGGACGGCTATGGGTGGGAAAAATTATTTAGTGAGAGAATGTGCCGCCATTTTGATGAAGATTATGGCCTAACAACACGGGTTGCACGCTATCACAATGTGTATGGTCCCTTTGGAACCTATGATGGTGGCCGGGAAAAAGCACCAGCTGCCATTTGTCGTAAGGTCATCGAAGCCCAATTGAACAAAACAAATGACATTGAAATTTGGGGCGATGGTGAGCAAACCCGAAGCTTTATGTACATTGATGACTGCTTGAAAGGCACCCTCGATATCATGAGCAGTGACATTAAATACCCAATAAACCTTGGCAGTTCTGAACTTGTGTCCATCAACCAATTGGTTGACATCGTTGAAGAAATCGCAGGGATCAAACTAAAGCGCAATTACAACCTGTCGGCGCCAAAAGGTGTCAGAGGTCGTAATAGTGATAACACCCTGATTCAAAAAGAACTTGGGTGGGAGCCGTCCATTTCTTTGAAGGCAGGCATGAAAAAAACCTATGAATGGATTCACCAAGAGATGACCACTTCTCCTGGAAGTCGAAAGTTCGCCTAAGGCTTGCCGTCAGTATGACAGGTCTTCATCATTACGTTTGCAAAAATGAAAACTCCTTTTCTTTTAAAAGTTTGAGAGAACTTTGGGCTTTCAGATTTCTTTTGCAAACCTTTGTACGGCGTGACATCAAGGTGCGCTATAGGTACACCCTTTTGGGCGGACTTTGGAACATTATTCAGCCCCTATGCATGATGGCGATTTTTAGTCTGGTTTTCTCTAGGATTTTCCATGTGGAAACAGGCGGGGTGCCCTACCCCCTTTTCAGCTATTCCGTCTTGATTTTATGGCAGTCCCTATCACGAATGGTCACCCAAGGGGGAAGCAGCCTGAGCAGCTATTCACACATGATGTCCAAGGTTTACTTTCCAAGAATTACCGTCCCCTTGTCTGTTGTGGTTGGGGCATGCGTTGACTTTTTAGTGGCCTGCCCCCTTTTGATAGGAATGGTGTTTATATATGGCGTTCCTCTAACCATTTCTCTTTTATGGATCCCCCTGATTCTTCTTTTGATTGCTATTTTAGGAACAGGGATAACTCTTTGGATTTCGGCCATGGATGTTCAATTCCGCGACGTGCGCGCAGCTCTTCCTTTCTTAATGCAGATTTGGATGTTTGCAACACCCCTGATGTACCCAATCAGCCTTGTCCCCGCGCATTGGCTTTGGATTTATAACCTGAACCCATTTGTAGCCCAGGTAGAACTTTTCCGCTGGTCGCTTCTTGGAACTCCGTTACCTGATTTTTCCTATATCGCCATGTCCGTTATCCTATCTCTCTTTTTGTTCTGTACAGGTCTTTTCTACTTTCAAACAGTAGAAGGAACCCTGGTTGATAAGGCTTAAGGTTCATGAAAAAACACCCTGCTATTATTGTTGATCAGTTATCAAAGTATTATGATCTTGGCCAAATTCGTGACGATTCCTTAAAACACACCCTTCAAAAATGGCTGAGCGGGAAGAGGACAAAAAGCTCAGGAAAACAATTTTTAGCCCTAGATCACATTTCTTTTAACGTTCAGCAGGGGGAGGTTTTGGGAATTTTGGGGCATAATGGCGCCGGGAAAAGCACCCTTTTAAAAATTCTTGCCAGAATCACCCAGCCTTCATCCGGATATGCTGAGGTTTTTGGGCGCGTTGGAACCCTTTTAGAAATTGGCACAGGCTTTCACCCTGATTTAACGGGTATGGAAAATATATTTCTTAACGGAGCCATCCTTGGAATGAGAGATCATGAGATCAAGAAAAAGCTTCATGAAATTGTCTCTTTCTCAGGAATTGAACAATTCATTCACACACCTGTTAAATATTATTCAAGCGGCATGACCGTCCGCCTGGCCTTCTCCGTTGCAGCACATTTGGAAGCTGACATTATTTTCCTTGATGAAATATGGGGCGCAGGCGACCAAGACTTCGCGCAAAAAAGTATCAAGAAGATGAAGGAACTGGTTAAAAGCGGCAAAACCGTTCTGATTATATCCCATGACCTGAACATTCTGTCTGACATTTCAACCCGCTGTTTGTGGATGGAAAAAGGTCAAATCGTCAGAGATGGAAAACCCAAAGAAGTCATCGCGCAGTATAAAGCCGCCTTGTCTCCTCTTTAACGGTTAAATGGAAAAATGGATGACGTTAACATCGTCACCCTTGAACCCAAAAGGAGTGCGCGGCGAGTGTAAGTTTCTGGACACTGTGGTTAAACCACAGGGCTACTAAAGTGGGAGAGTTAGCGCCTCTCCTTCACCATCCCCTCAGTAGCCCTGCGACTTGATCGCAGGGTCCAGTCAACCATTCTTAAGAGAAAGTGACGAGTAGCAAGCCTTCCCAGAAAATTTATTTACTTCTTCGAAGCCTTCTTCGCCGGCTTTTGAGCCCCCCGTTTTGGGGCTTTACTGGGTCCCTTTTTTGCCTTTTTCTCGATTAGTTCTCGCGCTTCTTCGGGCGTGATTTCTAAAACGTTAATTGTCTTTGGAATTGACACGAAGGTTTCCCCATGTTTGACATAAGGACCGAAGCGTCCAATGCCGATCAGCATGGGTAAGTCTGTGTCTGGATTCAAACCGATATCTTTGGGAAGTTCTTTAAGCTTCAGTGCAACCTCTAGGGTTATACCATCCCCTGAAAACCCACTGGGGATAGAAACCCGCTTTGGTTTTGGGGCTGCCTTTTTCTTGGGCTTAGTTGTCTTTGTTGCCTTTTTGGACTTTGATTCCGTTTTGGATTCTGTCTTGGCTTCAGGAATAGCTTCCACAGCAACTGCACCGGGCAAAGGATCCCACTGCAAATAAGCCCCATAGGGACCCTTTCGAAGGGTAATGGTTTCCTTTGTCAGCGGATCAACGCCCAAAGGAACAGGTTCGTTATCCAAAGACCCTTCAGAAGATGCATCACCGCCCCCAATAGGCCTTGTATGCTTACACTCAGGATAATTTGAACATCCCAAAAATGCCCCAAAGCGTCCTAATTTCAGACTGACATGTCCCTGATGGCACAAGGGACAGGTGCGTTCCTCTTTAGGAACACCTTTAAACAGATAAATGTCTAAATCCTCTTCAAGTTTTTCGATGACTTCTGTTATGCGCAACGGCTGCGTTGCTTCAACAGTTACATGAAAGTCTTTCCAGAAAGATTCCATAACCTGTTTCCAGGGCCTTTGGCCTGCGGAAATTTCATCCAACTGTTCTTCAAGATTTGCTGTAAAATCGTATTCTATGTATTTTTTGAAAAAATGGGACAAAAAGGATGTTACTAAACGTCCCCTATCCTCTGGAATAAACTGACGTTTTTCAAGTTTGACATAATCACGATCTTGTAATACTTGGATCAAAGACGCATAAGTTGATGGCCGTCCAATTCCAAGTTCCTCTAATCTTTTTACCAAACTCGCTTCACCGAAACGGGGCGGTGGCTGGGTAAAATGTTGATCAGGGTTAATGGCTTTTGTCTCCAGCGCTTCTCCCTGATTCATAACAGGAAGGATTGATTCATCGTCATTTGTTTCTGGTTCTTCGTCCACGCCTTCCTGATACAGACGCAGGAATCCATCAAACACAAGCGTGGATCCTGTGGCCCGAAACACCGTTTCCTGGGTTTTGTTCTTAATATCAATACCGACTTGGTCAAAAATCGCGCTTTCCATTTGCGACGCAAGGGTCCGTTTCCAAATCAAGTCGTACAATTTCAACTGACCATCATCCAGATACGCAGCCACATCTTGCGGACGCCTGGACAGTTGCGTTGGGCGAACAGCCTCGTGCGCCTCTTGGGCGTTCTTTGACTTATTTTTAAATTGACGCGGAGATGCCGGAACGTAATTCTGACCATACGCTTTTTCTAGAAAACTGCGGCCTTCTGCAATGGCTTCCTGGGAAAGATGTACGCTGTCTGTTCTCATATAGGTGATCAGACCTGTTGTTTCGCCTGCAATATTAACCCCCTCATAAAGTTTCTGGGCAATCTGCATGGTGCGACTTGCGCCAAAGCCTAATTTACGAGATGCCTCTTGCTGAAGGGTTGATGTGATAAAGGGCGCTGCCGGGTGACGTTTGGCTTGTTTCTTTTCGATCAGATCAACAGTCAAATCTTGCTTTGAAAGCTCTGCGCAGATTTGATTGGCTGCTTCAGCATTTGAAATGTCAAACTTCTCAAGCTTTTTTCCCTGAAAATGCGTCAGTCTTGCTGTAAACTTTTCGTGACGCGGCGTTAGAAGGTTCGCTGAAATTGTCCAATATTCTTGACTGATAAAGGCTTCAATTTCTTGTTCCCTTTCCACAATCAGCCTAAGGGCAACCGATTGAACCCGCCCTGCAGAACGTGATCCTGGAAGTTTCCGCCACAAAACGGGTGACAACGTAAACCCGACAAGATAGTCCAAGGCACGCCGGGCAAGGTACGCCTCAACCAAGGCAGAATTAATGGACCTTGGGTTTTCCATGGCCTGCGTCACAGCCTTTTTCGTAATTTCATGAAAAACAATTCGTTGAACGTTCATTTTTTCAAGAGCTTTTTTATCCTGAAGGACCTGTTGAACGTGCCAAGAAATGGCTTCCCCTTCACGGTCCGGGTCGGTTGCCAGATAAAGGTTTTCAGCGCCCTTTAAAGAAGCCAGAATTTCTTTGATTTGCTTTTCACCGCGGGCATCAATTTCCCAAACCATAGAGAACTGATTATCAGGTAAGACGGAGCCATTCTTAGCCGCTAAATCCCTGACATGGCCGTAGCTTGCTAAAACGGTATACTCATCGCCCAAGTATTTATTTATCGTCTTAGCTTTAGCAGGCGACTCAACTATCACCACATTTTTGGTCAATTCTTTTTCCGTCCTTAGTTTAACTTACGCTTATATTCAACCATCGCAACGCTCTTTTAGCAATCCCTTGCAAGAAATGGCAAGATCAAAGTGAGATTTCCTTAAAATTTCTTAAAAATGGCAACAAAAAAACAGAATGATCCATCAAAAGGATAGTTAACTATTTGTTTTTTCATCAACTCTGCTTTAATAATGGTGAAACAGTTTTTTAGTTCTTGACCAAGGAGCCTTTATGAATACGCAAGCCACCCACATTCTTTCTTTTCTGGATATTAAAAAAGAAACTTTGGTATTTTTAACAAAGGCCATTCTTGGAAGTCTTTTGATTGCTATTTCAGCACAAATCACGGTTCCTTCATGGCCCGTGCCGATGACACTGCAAACAACGGCAATTACGATTCTTGGCCTTACTCTTTCACCAAGGTTGGCGGTCGCGTCGGTTATTGCCTATATCCTTGAAGGCTCAATTGGTTTTCCTGTCTTTCATGCGTTTAAAAGTGGAATTCCTCATCTTCTTAATACGACAGGCGGTTATATCTTTGGATACATTCCCATGGTCTATATCATCAGCACCTTGAAAAACAGAAACGACAAAATCATTTACCAAATTGGCATCTGCCTTTTGGGGCAAGTGGTCATGTACGCTTTTGGACTTAGTTATCTAAGTCTTTTTGTTGGCTGGGCAACTGCAGTTCAGACAGGACTTCTTCCCTTTTTGTTTAAGATTCCTGTTGGCATTCTGTTCTCACTTCTTAGCGTAAATTTGCTTCAACGGATAAAGTGTTCCTAAGACAGCATACTATTGATAACTTGGACTAGATCTTTGTTGTCTATACCCATTTTTTGGCCAATGCTAAAAACATCATCCCAGCTTTCAATGGCTTCTATATCACCAATTTGAAAGGCATACACTAAAAAGCTTATATCACGGCACCTCTTCTCTAATTCACCCCAACTCGTAATTCCAGAATCGTCACCGTCATAAAAAAAGCCAAGATTTTTTGAAATCCGAGAATTGCCAAGAATCGCCTTTAAAAACCTTCCTTCTAAATCCTCTTGCTTCATAGCCTCAAAAGTATCTGGGAGGGTAGCTCCTCTACTAGCCCAACTCCACAAGGATTTAATTGTTTTTCGATTTTGAGCCATGGGAGCAAAAAGATCTTTTTGTATTTGCAGTCCCTTTTGTAAAAGTCTTTGCACAAGGCTTTTGGGTATATGTTTTATCAGTGTTAAATCAGGAAGCTCTGATGTATCAAGTTGCCCCCACAAACGAAAGCCTTGATTTGTTAGAACCCAATCCCCAATAAAAATAGCGTCTATAGGTAGAGGAAGCGAGTAAGTAATGCGACTACTAACCAAAGGAGACCGACTAACTTTGGATGTTAAGAATTCTTCAGACTTATGGTCAGGAACATTTAGATCCCAATAAGAAATAACCATTCCGTTGTCCACATAAGCTAATTGATATTTAGGGTCAAGGGACCTTGGGAAAGAAACCAGGGCACGCCCAGATCTATCTTGAAGAGCGGTATATTTCATCTTTTCCACAAAACACGTCCTTGCAACAGAATCAAACCTCAAGGCTGGCTTTGTGTAGAAATGACAGGCAAAATCATCGAATTGAAGCGTTACGTCTTCTTCCGTCCCTGGAGTTGCTTTTACTCTGGCGCCCTGTAATTCAAACAAAAACCACTCCTCAGACCATCGCTTTGTAAGATCACCAACCGTCTCTTGAGAAACCCGGAGAATTTCTTGTTGTTTTGGCATATCTTCAATCTTTTTTTCTTTTAACAGCCTTTTAAAACAGCCCTTAACTTTACCTTGATATTCTTCCCATTTTAAATCTATGTGATCTGCAAGGGCGCCCTCTAAAGGAGCATCAAGAATGACTGGAGACTGATGGTAAAAAAATTGTCTGATTTCAGGATTGAAATTCAAGAGGTCTTTTTGAAAATTAGAACCTGTCTCCTCTTCAGCAGCATAAGCCTGAGAGGAGATAAAACCACAGATAAAAACCAAAATCGGTATGAGCATTGATCACCGAACATTCAATAGCCCCTAGAAAAATTGTACAAAACTTTTGGTTAATTTCAGATTAATAATGAAGCCGTCAAATAGAGGTGATGAATTGACGCTGAGACGTTTTTGCTACATCATGTTTTGGATAGATAAAAAGGAATCTCATGCTGAATTTTGAAAATTATTTGCCTATTCTTGTGTTTCTTGCCCTTGGGTTTGGCATATCGACGGCGTTGATGTTAATTTCTTGGTGGCGAAGTCGAAAGGCCCCCTACAAAGAAAAGCTGACATCTTACGAATGTGGATTTGATGCCTTTGACACACCAGACCATAACGCCCGCGGTCGCTTCAGTGTGCAGTTTTATCTGGTTGCTATTCTTTTTATCATCTTTGATATTGAAATTGCCTTTTTGTTCTCCTGGGCCATCAGCCTAAAAAGCATCGGTGTTTTTGGGTTCTGGTCAATGATGGTCTTCCTAGGCGTTTTGACAGTTGGCTTTATTTATGAATGGAAGAAAGGGGCATTGGAATGGGAATGAAATCATCACTAGAGGATCTAAAACCCTATTTACCCGCTTCCCTTCAAAATGAACAGGGACTGTTTTCTGTGATTCGGGACGAAATTCAGGAAAAGGGATTTCTTGTAACACAATTGGACAAACTGGCTACCTGGGCTCAAAGCGGGTCCTTATGGCCAATGACCTTTGGTCTTGCGTGCTGTGCTGTTGAAATGATGCATACTGCCGCCAGTCGTTACGACCTAGACCGCTTTGGCGTTGTCTTTAGGCCAAGCCCCCGTCAGTCGGATGTGATGATTGTGGCTGGAACCTTAACCAATAAAATGGCCCCTGCTCTTCGCAAGGTTTATGACCAGATGGCTGAACCTAGATGGGTTATCTCCATGGGCAGCTGTGCCAATGGCGGCGGGTACTATCATTATTCTTATTCGGTTGTCAGGGGATGTGACCGCATTGTTCCCGTTGACGTTTATGTGCCTGGTTGCCCGCCAACAGCGGAAGCCCTTTTGTACGGCATTTTGCTGCTGCAGGATAAGATTAAACAAAAAAGGGTTTTGGTGCGCTAAGATTCTCTCTCGCACGACCAATCAAGAAGGTCTTTGAAAAGGTCGGCCTTCTGGCCAAAGGGGGTTAAAACCACGTCAACCGCTTTCCTTTGTAGGCGGATCATGGAAAGAACCTGATCAGTCCCCATCACGTCAATCAGTGTCTTTTTGTTGATATCCTGCTGAACAGGTTTGCCAAGATTTTTAATTGACCCTTTTTGGTCTAGAAGATCATCCACCATCTGATAGATCAGTCCAATTTTGTATCCGACTTCCTTAAGGCTTTGTTTTAAAGAATTTTCAGCTTCGGCAATAATGGCGCCCGCTTCAGCGCAAAAAGCGATCAGCTCACCCGTTTTAAGACGCTGCAAATTCCTTATAGATTCAAGTTCATTTTGGTGATTTTGATCTATATCCAGCATCTGCCCGCCAACCATGCCATTTGAGCCAGAGGCCCTCGCAAGTTTTGCAACCAATTCTAAACTAATCTCTGGCCGAAGAGATGACGACGCAAGTACCTCAAAAGCCAAGGTCAACAAGGCGTCCCCAACCAAAATCGCTGTTGCCTCGTCAAATTGGCGCCAACAACTGGGTTTGCTGCGCCGCATATCTGCGTTATCCATGGGGGGAAGATCATCATGAACCAGGGAATATGCATGAATTAATTCGGTCGCAACAGCAATAGGTAAAAGGGTTTGAAAGGGAATATCAAAAAGATTTCCGGATGCCCGGATCAATAAGGGACGAAACCGCTTTCCACCATTTAAGGCTGCGTATTTCATGGCTTCCCTCAGGGAAGAAGGAGCTTCTGATTGATTATTGATTACGACACACAAGGCAGTATCGACTTCTGATGCTGTCAGAGGCCCTAAGTCAGTCAGAAAAGAAAATTTAGGATGCAGAGAAAGCTTCGAGTTGAGCCCCATCGTCCTTTATCCCTGTTATCTGTTCAACACGCATTTTGGCTGCTAAAAGCTTTTGCTCGCAATGCTTCTTCAATTGCGCCCCCCGTTCAAAGGACGTAATAGCCTCCTCAAGAGGCAAACGTCCATCTTCCAAGTGTTTGACTAGGGTTTCAAGCTCAGCCATAGCTTGTTCAAAACTTAATGACTCTGGGGTATTGGTATTGTCCATTAAGGCTTCTCTTTCTTTAATTCCCGATGCCGCCATAATAGGCCGTGTTTTATAGGGAAATCAATTGTCATTAAAAAAAGGGCCACCTAGAAAAGTGGCCCCTTACGTTAAACAAATCAATCCTGTGGTGAAGAAGACTCTTCCAAAAGAGCTTTCATGCTCAGCTTCACTTTTCCGCGGTCGTCAAAGCCCATGATCTTGACCTGAACCTGATCACCAACGTTCACGATGTCCGTTACCTTAGCAACCCGGTAATTAGCCAGTTCACTGATGTGCACCAGACCATCACGGCTTCCCATGAAATTCACAAAGGCACCAAAGTCAGCAACCTTTACAACTTTCCCTGTGTAGACGGCCCCAATCTCAGGTTCGCAAGCAATCGATGTAATTGCAGCCTTTGCACCTTCGATGGACTCGACGTTATATCCAGAAATTGTGATGTTTCCATCGTCATCAATGTCGATCTTAGCGCCGGTTGTCTCGCAAATTTCACGGATAACCTTACCACCTGATCCAATGACTTCACGGATTTTCTCGCGATTGATCTTCATTGTTTCCATTCTTGGCGCATAATCACTAACTTCGTTCCGGGACGTGTCAATGGCCTTACCCATTTCCTTTAGAATATGAAGACGGGCAGCCAATGCCTGATTCAAAGCAATTTTCATAATCTCTGGCGTAATGCTGGTAATTTTAATGTCCATCTGCAATGCAGTAACACCCGTTTCAGTTCCAGCAACCTTAAAGTCCATGTCGCCAAGATGATCTTCATCACCCAAAATGTCGGAGAGAACGGAAAACTTTTCCCCTTCCTTGATCAAACCCATTGCAATTCCTGCAACAGGACGTGCCAAAGGAACGCCTGCATCCATCATCGACAAGGATGTTCCACAAACCGTTGCCATTGAAGAAGAGCCATTCGATTCCGTAACCTCAGAAACAGTACGCAAAGTGTAAGGGAAACCTTCTTTCGCAGGAATCAAAGGATGCAACGCACGCCAGGCTAACTTTCCATGACCAATTTCACGGCGACCAGGACCAGTCATACGACCAACCTCGCCAACGGAATAGGGGGGGAAGTTGTAATGAAGCAAGAATCTTTCACGGTATTCCCCTTCAAGGGAATCAACATGCTGTTCATCTTGACCAGTTCCAAGGGTCGTTACAACCAAAGCCTGTGTTTCACCGCGAGTAAACAAAGCGCTTCCATGGGTTCTTGGCAAAAGACCAACTTCGCATTCGATGGGGCGAATGTCTGTTAACCCACGACCATCAACACGCTTTCCATGATTTAAGACATTTCCTCTTAAGATTTCTGATTGCAAGCTTTCTAGAAACGAATCGATTGAAACCTCAGCTGGAATTTCATCTGCCAAAGTTTCTTTTGCTTTTCTTTTCGCTTCATCAAGAGCTGCATAACGATCTTGCTTAATAGTATTTTCATAAGCTTTCTTAAGATCAGATTCGGCAACCTCAGCAACACGCTTTTTGATAGCCTTATGTGATTCATGTTCAGTTGGAATCACCCAGTCTGCTTTACCGGCCTTTTTCTTAAGGGATTCGATCATCTTTAGAATAGGGGCAAAGCTTTCGTGTCCAAAAACAACAGCGCCCAACATGACATCTTCTGGCAATTCTTTTGCTTCAGATTCAACCATCAAGACACCTTCTGATGTTCCAGCCACAACCAAATCAAGGGCGCTTTCAGAAAGATCCTGAGGCACTGGATTCAAAATATAACTGCCATCTTTGTAGCCAACGCGGGCAGCCGCAACAGGTCCCATAAAAGGAAGCCCGGAAATGCTAAGAGCTGCCGATGCGCCAACCAAAGCCGTAATATCGGGATCATTTTCATGGTCATAACTTAGGACTGTACAGATAACCTGAACTTCGTTATGGAAACCTTCAGGAAACAGAGGGCGAATTGGACGATCGATTAAACGGGAAGTCAAAACTTCCTTCTCGGAGGGTTTATTTTCACGCTTTAAAAAGCCACCAGGGATTCGGCCAACTGCAAAGGTTTTTTCCTGATAGTGGACAGAAAGTGGGAAGAAATCCGTCTGTGGATTTGCTGCCTTCTTTCCAACCACAGTACACAAAACAGTGGTTCCACCGTACGTTGCTAAGACGGCACCATCAGCCTGGCGTGCAACCTTTCCTGTTTCCAGGACCAAGGACCGACCAGCCCACTCAATTTCTTCTTTTATAACTTTAAATAAATTTGACATTTCTAACCTTTAATAATTTCTAAAAAAAAGGGAGGGTTCATCATAATCCCCCTCCCTTTTCCAATACCTAACATAATAAAAATAACGTGACCAACTTAGCGACGTATATTCAGACGCTTAATAACGTCTTGATAGCGCTCGTTGCTCTTTCTCTTTAAGTAGTCTAGCAAACGGCGTCGCTCGCCAACCATCATGAGGAGACCACGACGGGAATGAAAATCTTTAGCATGAGCAGTCATATGCTCTGACAAATTGCGAATTCTTTCTGTTAATATGGCAACTTGAACCTCAGGTGAACCGGTGTCCCCTTCTTTAATTGCGAATTCTTTTAAAAGCTCTTGCTTGCGTTCTGGTGTAATCGACATCGTTTTTTCCTTATTTTTTAAACGTTAATCTAAAGAAAAAACCCGCTTGGGATGCAAATATCCATCCAAAAACGTCGCAATTGCTACAAAGTTTTCCTCGAAGCAAATGGCGACCGAGAGTCCGCTAAAATCAGCGGGCGACTCTATTTTCATACCCTGTCGGATTTTTTCAACTTCAAAAGCCGATACAGGAACAGCCGGGATGTCGTCCAGAACTGTCCTAATTGGCTTTATATGCCTGCGTATATCTTTATACGGGAGTTCTTGCAGTTTTTCCAGCGGAATCGCATCTTCGCTTGTAAATTTCCCGTCCCTTATGCGGCGAAGGGCACTTATATAGCCAACTGTCCCAAGCGCCCTTGCTATATCCCTTCCCAGGGATCTGACATAGGTCCCCCCGCCACACGTCACTTGGAAACGACAAGATTCCCCTGGAACAGCATCTTGGATTACAAGATCATGAATTGTAACGATTCTTTCAGGAATAGAAACGTCTTGCCCAGCCCGTGCCGCCTTATAGGATCTTTTTCCGTTAATTCTGATGGCAGAGTATATGGGGGGAACTTGGGCAATATCGCCTATAAATTGGTCAAGAATACCTTCGATTTCGGATAAAGAAGGCCTTGCGTCGGATATTTCTATAGCCCTGCCCTCGTTATCACCTGTGTCCATTTCCGTTCCCCAGGTGATTTCAAATTCATAAATTTTGGGGGTATTTTTATAATAGGGAATAGCTTTGGTTGCCTCACCCACCGCTATGGTCAATACACCAGTTGCAAGTGGGTCAAGGGTTCCTAAGTGGCCTATTTTTTTGGTTTCAAGGGAACGACGCAGGGCATATCCAACCTTAGCCGATGTGATGCCAAGCGGCTTGTCAATAATAACCCAACCGCTTAATGCCATCTTTGATCTTCTTAAAATTATGCCGCTTGCAGAATCGATTCCATCTTACCAACTGCAGCATTTTCATCAATGGACTCGACCGCCGCCAGTTCGCGCGCTAAACGTTCCATCGCTGCTTGATAAATTTGTCGCTCGCTATAGGACTGATCTGAATCGTTTTGGTTACGATACAGTTCACGAATAACTTCTGCAATCGAACAAGGGTTTCCAGAATTGATCTTGTTTTCATATTCCTGGGCCCTACGACTCCACATGGTTCGCTTTTGCTTGGTGCGCACCGTCAACGTATTCAGGGCCTTCTTCATGTCCTCAGGTGAACAGAGGGGCCTTAGACCTGCCGCCTGAGCTTTACCAACAGGAAGTCTGAGGGTCATGCGTTCTTTGTCAAAGTTAATCACCAACAGCTCAAGCTGATGGCCACTAATTTTGTGGACCTCGCTACCAACAAGCTTGCCCACTCCATGAGCAGGATAAACCACATAATCGCCTGAAATAAAACTATGATTTGCCATATATCATCCTAATTCTGTGTCATCAGTAAGTCTGGATTGCTTTCTATCTTCTAAATAGGCAGCATTTTCCAAAATACAAATCTTTTATTGCGTTTTTCCTGGAGCTGCATTAAAAAACTTCTCAAATTTATTTTCAACTTTTAGCCATTCGTCAGCATCTTCTGGGACTTTCCCCTTGCGGGTAATATTGGGCCAAACAGATGCGTACTGGCGATTTATTTCCACCCATTTTTCTGAATCTGGAAGGGTATCCGCTTTGATCGCTTCGGCAGGGCATTCCGGTTCGCAAACACCGCAATCAATACACTGTTCTGGATTGATAACGAGCATAGTCTCGCCTTCATAAAAGCAATCAACAGGACATACCTCAACACAATCCATATACTTGCACCTAAGGCAGGATTCTGTAACTACGTACGTCATTGCTTTTACTCAGAGCCCCTTAAAAAACTTTATTGGAAAACTTGAATCTTTTATTTTAGAACTTTTATCTAGGTACATTGCCCAATTCCATTCTGAGGTTTTTAGCACAAAGTTTGCTTAAAAACAAGGTGCCAGAAATTCATTTTTCTCTTTTCATCAAAATTTTCTTGTAATAGCCTGGTATGGTATCTAAAAAATTGGAGTAAAATTTTATGAGTTTTTCCGCTATTAAAAAATCAATTATAGCCGGCTGTATATCAGGTGCGTTTCTTTTCTCTGGAGCCCTTTCAGTAACTGCGCAAGAAGCCGCACCAAAACCAGAAGGGGGCCATCATCAGCATCCCCATGGGCACCCTCATCCGCAAACTCACCACCCTCACGGGCATCCTCATCCACAAGCTCATCATCCCCATGGACATCCCCAACATCACGGCAAACAAGGACATGAGCATCCGCATAAAGCTAACGCTGGCGAGGAAGCACACTTAAAGAGTTGCGAAGAATTCTTAGCAAAACCGGCCGTACACCCTGAAAGCAAGAGATCAGCCAAGAAAAGGGCACACTGCACAAAGTTTGTTGCTGAGCACGCAAACAAAGGAAAAGCCCACGAGAAAATACAAAAGAAGATAAACAAGTGCAAAGCATTTATTGCAAAACATGAGGCAGCACCAGCAGCCCATTAAGCACTGACAGATCATTAAAGAGCCGCAGGTTACTAAACCTGTGGCTTTTCTTTACACCCCCCCCACCCCCCTTGTTCAGTCCGTGACTTTTCCCCAAAAATAAAGCATAGTGAAAGGATGAGTTTAGACATATTCCTTCCTATTGCTGACATTGCTTTAAACCCCTTCCTTCTTCTAGGACTAGGGCTTATGGGTGGTTTTGCCTCTGGAATGCTTGGAATTGGGAGCGGTGTTGTGATAACACCGGCCCTAATGATGATTGGGGTTCCCCCCTTAATCGCCGTTGCTTCCCAGCTGAATAATGCTATTGGAACAAACTTGATTGGTTTCTTAGGCTATTGGCGAAGACGGGATATTGACTTTGGATTAGCTGCCTATTTGTTTATAGGGGGCATAGGCGGGGCTTTTGCTGAACTATACTTGCTTGATTGGCTCCATCAAAATGGCGTTGCCTACAGACGCATGGCCATTGTGTACGCCGTTGTTCTTGGTATTCTTGGAATTGTGATGCTTATACAAAACATCAAATCTTTAACCAGCACCAAACCCAAAAACAAAGCCGTCATGATGCGGCATTGGATGATTTATTTTCCCTTCCACAGAATTTTCACCCGCTCCAGAACCGAGATGAGCGTTCTAGTGCCCTTAGGTGTAGGGGTTATGACAGGTATGCTAACCTCAACCCTTGGGGGAGGAAACAGTCTTTTTATGATGCCCATCGTTGCATACCTAATTGGGCGAACATCCCCTGTTGTCGCGGGAACAACCCTTTTGGCGGGCTTTGCCATTACGGCCGCCGTTACTCTTGTTCATGGGTTAAAAAGCGAGCCCTTTGATATCATTCTTGTTTTCATTCTTCTATTTGGAAGCACAATTGGGTCACAAATTGGTGTCAGAACAAGTTACGCCATGCCAAGGCCTTATCTTGGTTTAATGGGGGGTATTGTGATTTTGTTGATCAGTTCCAAGTTCACCTATGATCTTTTCAATCCCATGATCGTTCCCTCTAATGTCCCTATTCCTGCTCATGAAACTTTAGCCCATCCGTGGGCACAATCCTTTCTGAACTTCTTCCATCACGCACCTCTCCTTTATGTTCTATGCGGGATTGTGGGCGTTATCTTAACTGCTATGCTTGCCGAACAACTGTTGCATCGGTTCGTCCGTAACGTCGACCGAAGGCAGGCTTAGGGAGTTTTTATGGGATCTGTTTTTCTATTTCGGACATTCGTTTTTGTTGCCGTCGTTGCTTTTCTCAGTTTAATGGGGTGGCTTACAGAACGGTCTTTTGTTTCAAAGAAAGAAGACCTTTATGTCAATGTTTATGACTGGTACGGAATGCTCTCACACGAAATTTTACGTCAATTCGAAGAGGAAACAGGCATTTCAGTCCGCTATGATCTTTACGATAATAACGAGGTTTTAGAGGCAAAACTTTTAGCCAGTAATTCTGGGTATGATGTTGTATTTCCATCCGCCAGTCCCTACGTTTCCCGTCAGATAGAAGCCGGCATTTATCAACCATTCGACAAATCCTTACTCCCCAATTTCAAGGATTTTGATCCCATTATTGTTGAACAAATGCGTTTCATTGATCCTGATCTGACGTATTCCATTCCTTACTACTGGGGTACGATTGGTATTGCTTTTGATGCTGATAAAATATCAAAGCTTCTGCCAGGGGCTCCCCAAGACAGTCGCGATCTTCTTTTTAATCCTGAGAATTTAAAACGTCTTGCGCCTTATGGGGTTAGCTTTTTGGAAGAAGCCATCGATGTTTTCCCCTTAATTCTGGCCTACCTTGGCAAAGACAACGATAGCACATCCCCTGAGGACTTAGAGTTAGCCTATCAGCATCTGTTAAAACTGCGCCCCTTCATCCGCCGCTTTACATCCTCTCGTTTCATCAACGACCTTGTAATGGGGGATGTCTGTATCGCTCAGGCTTGGTCAGGGGAAGCCTATCAAGCAATACAGGAAGCAAAGGACGTAGGACGCAATATAAAATATATCATTCCTAAAGAGGGGTCTACCTTGTGGATTGACTGTATCGCAATTCCTGTGGGCGCTCCCCATCCCAAAAATGCACATACCTTCATCAATTTTCTTTTAAGACCAGATATCAGTGCTAAAATCAGCAACGAAGTTTTCATTCCAACAATTATTCAAGCAGGATTAGACCAAGTGGATCCTGTCATTCGAAATAATCCAGGCCTTTATCCGCCCAGGGAAATCATGTTAAAACTACGGTTAGACAAACCTCAGAAAAGTGAGGAAAGTATTGCCTATGACAAACTTCGAACAAGAGTCTGGACCAAAGTTCGACTAAATCGCTGAGTATAAGGATCCTAAAGATATGCCCGCTTTGAACCAACCCATGCGCAAATTAGAATCTTGGCAAGATCCTGCCGAGAAACCCTATATTCAAATCGACAATATCAGCAAAAACTATGGGGCCGTTCAGGCCGTTAGGGGGGTCAGTCTATCCATCTATAAGGACGAACTTTTCTCACTTTTAGGGGGATCAGGCTGCGGGAAAACAACACTTCTTCGCCTTTTAGCGGGGTTCGAGGTTCCAACCTCAGGACGCATTTTAATTGATGGCGTCGATATAACCGACTGGGCCCCCTATCAGCGCCCTGTCAACATGATGTTTCAGTCCTATGCCCTTTTCCCCCACATGTCCGTCTACCAAAATATTGCCTTTGGTTTAAAACAAGAAGCTTTAAGCAAAGCGCAGATTCACGAAAAGGTTCAATGGGGACTTGAACTTGTTCAGATGCTGCCCTATGCCAATCGTAAACCACAACAACTTTCAGGGGGCCAAAAACAAAGGGTCGCCTTGGCCCGTAGCCTTGTCAAGCAACCCAAGCTTTTGCTGTTGGATGAACCCCTAGCGGCCCTGGATAAAAAGCTTCGTGAACAAACCCAGTTCGAACTTGTTAACATTCAGGAAAGTGTGGGCATTACCTTTATTTTGGTAACCCATGACCAGGAAGAAGCCATGACCATGTCAACGCGTATGGCCGTCATGGAGGAAGGCAGAATTCGCCAAATCGGTGTCCCCCATGATGTTTACGAATTCCCAAGTTCCCGCTATGTGGCTGAATTTATTGGAACAAATAACATTATCGAAGGAATCGTTGTTGAAGATGAACCGGATCATGTCCTGGTTGAATCTAAAGAGGCTGGATGCTTTATCTACGTAACCCACGCCGCAGCAATGCCCATAGGGTCGCACGTTGCCGTTGCGATTCGCCCTGAAAAGGTCATGATTTCAGCAACGCCCCCTGCAGGCAACCGAAATTGCACCAAAGGAATCGTCAGGGAAATCGCCTATTTGGGTGACATGTCGATCTATTACGTCGAATTAGAATCTGGAAAAATCATGCAATCCTCTTTGCCAAATCTTTTGCGTCTGTCTGAAAGAGACGTCAAATGGGACGATGAAGTTTACTTGTTCTGGCGCGCTGAAAATGGGGTGGTTCTTGCAGCATGACGAAAGGTGGTTTTCTATCCGATTCCTGGCAGGAGGGGCAAGAAAAGCTTCAAGCCTTTTACAGAAAACTCAAGCGTGCCCAGCTTGAATTCGTTGTCTGGGTGCCCTACGTTTGGCTTTTCCTTTTCTTTCTTGTTCCCTTCTTTCTGATTTTTAAGATCAGCCTTTCAACCTTTGTCATTGGCATTCCCCCCTTTTCCTCGGTATTTGAATGGACAAGTGATTGCCTTTTGCACATTCGCCTTAATTTGCAAAACTATTCGGCCCTAATTCATGATTCCTTTTATGGCGAAGCCTTTACGTCTTCTTTAAAGATTGCCGGAACCTCAACTCTTTGTTGTTTGGTTTTGGGATACATGATGGCTTACGGAATAAGCAGGTCCCAGCCAAGGCTAAGAATCCTCTTCCTTCTTTTAGTCGTGCTGCCCTTTTGGACATCTTTTTTAGTTCGGGTTTATGCTTGGATGACCCTTTTAAGCTCGCAAGGTGTCATTAATACCCTTTTGATTCATGTTGGCTTAATCGACGTTCCCTTGCAACTTTTGGACAATCATTATGCTGTTTGCGTTGGCATAACCTATTGCTATCTGCCGTTTATGGTTCTGCCCATTTATGCAACCCTGGAAAAGCTAGACCCCGTCTATGTTGAAGCCGCCTTTGATCTTGGGTGCACCCCTTGGCGAACATTCTGGAAGATTACAGTCCCTTTATCAAAACCAGGAATTATTGCGGGATGCATCTTGGTTTTCGTGCCCGCAATTGGGGAATTTGTCATTCCTGAGATTTTGGGGGGACCTGACACAATTATGATAGGGCGGGCTTTGTGGTGGGAATTTTTCAATAACCGCGATTGGCCATTGGCCTGTGCTTTAGCCGTTGCTATGGTTTTATTGTTTGTTGCCCCCATTATGATTTTTCAGCGCCAGCAGGCAAAAACCCTAGAACAGGACAAGAGCTAATGCGGAAAATATCTTATGCTGGCACGGCAAGTCTAATCCTGGGTTACGCGTTTCTTTACCTACCCATTTTGTTCCTGATTGTCTTTTCCTTTAACGAATCCAGGTTGCCCGGTGTTTGGTCTGGGTTTTCACTGAAATGGTATACTCTTCTTTTTGATAACGAAGCCCTGTTGGCAGCCGTTCTGACCAGCTTTCAGATAGCCTCCATCAGCGCAACCGGGGCTGTGATTTTGGGCACCTTGGCCGCGGTTGCTATGGTCCGATCAGGTTCCTTTTATGGACGAACGCTTTTTGGGGGTATGATTTCAGCCCCCCTTGTCATGCCGGAGGTTATCACAGGCCTTGCCTTGCTTCTGATGTGCGTCACCTTTGAACGCCTCATTGGGTGGCCCGCAGAAAGGGGCGTGATGACTGTCGTTATAGCCCACGTAACCCTAGCCATGGCTTATGTGTATTTAATTGTTCATGCACGGCTGCAAGATTTCGATCATTCCCTTGAGGAAGCCGCACAGGACCTAGGCGCACGCCCTGTGAAAGTTTTTTTCAAAATCACCCTTCCCCTCATTGCCCCATCCTTGCTAGCTGGCTGGTTCTTGGCCTTTGCCCTGTCATTAGATGACGTAGTCCTAGCAAGCTTTTTGTCAGGACCTGGCGCGACAACCCTGCCGATTTTAATTTTCTCTAGTTTGCGCCTTGGAATTAGCCCTGAAATTAATGCCTTGGCAACCATTATTGTGGGTATCGTCAGCCTTGGGGTTACCATTGCCGGCTTTGTTATTATTCGAAAAAAGGGGTAATGCTTCATGTCGAACCGTCCTTTTCCGCGGGTGCTACAGGTTCTGCCTGCCCTTGAAAGCGGGGGGGTAGAGGGCGCCACCCTAGACATGGTGGCTGGCATTAAAAAGACCCATCCAACCGCAGAAACCTTTGTGGCATCTAGTGGGGGGATTTTGACCCAAAAGCTGTTGATTTTGGGCGGGCAACATTTAAAGGTTCCCCTTAAAAGCAAAACCCCCTGGGGGCTGATTCAAAATGCAGCAACCTTAAAGGGGCTGATTCAAAAGCACGGCATTCAGGTGGTCCATGCCCGTTCAAGGGCACCAGCGTGGAGCGCCCTTTGGGCCGCCCGTCAGATGGGCATTCCCTTTATCACGACCTATCACGGTGTTTATAATAGCAATAGCCGCCTTAAAACCTTTTATAATTCAGTCATGGCGCGAGGTGACCGGGTTATTGCGATCTCCTCTTACGTCGCTGACCATATCAAGAAAACCTATCCGCACCTATCAGACAAACTGGTCACCATTCCTGAGGGGATTGATACAGACTATTTTGATCCGGCCCACGTTTCACCGGAATCGGTTGATACCCTTCGCCAGACTTGGGGCATTCCGAAAGGTCACCGGGTTATTCTGCTGCCAGGCAGGCTTACCCATTGGAAGGGGCAGAACGTCTTGATTAAGGCCCTTCGGGAAATGGATACGCAGGGTTTGACAGCGATTATTTTAGGGGACGATCAGGGACGTACTGAGTATAGAAAAGCACTTGAGGAAGCGGCCTTGGGCCTTTCTGTTAAGTTCATTAAGGATTGCCATATGATGCCGGCGGCCTATGCGGTGGCTGATGTGGTTGTGTCCTGCTCCACAGACCCAGAGGCCTTTGGGCGCATTACAGCCGAAGCGTTATCCATGGGGCGTCCTTATGTTGGGACGAACCACGGCGCAACCAGAGAGATGTGCATACAGGGAAAAACGGGGTTTTTGGTAGAGCCTGGAAATTCAAACGCGCTGGTGGAAACATTAGTGTCTGTTTTGTCCTTGCCCGAAGAGGAAAAAAATAACTTAAGCAAGCAAGGCCGAGCCCACATCTGTCAAAATTTTTCCCTAAAAAACATGGTCACCCGAACCCTTGATTTGTATGCAGAAGTTGGGGCTTCTTCGCGCCCCCATAGTCGCCCTTGACTTGATTAAGGACCCAGCCAACCTTCGTCATAGAGAGGCTGGTAGCGGCTGCGGTGATCCAGAAATAAATATCGATTGGTTTCTTCACTAGACCCTGTGATCAAGTCACAGGGCTACTAAAGGGGGGTTAAAAAAATAGCTGATGACATAATTTTTTGAGTCACTAATGTCACCCCACATCCCGCCAGATGCGGCGCATGGTTAGGTAAAAAATGATGCTCATGATCAATAAATAGGCCATAACTTTAATACCCATTTGTTTCCGGCTTTCCATCTCAGGCTCGGCGGCCCAGGCCAGAAAAGCCGTCACATCATGGGACATTTGATCGATAGTGGCCGCAGTTCCATCAGCATAGACAACCTGACCATCAACCAGGGGCTTTGCCATGGCGATTTCACCCCCAGCAAAGTAGACGTTATAATGACGCCCCTCGCCCAAAACCATGCCCGCTGGGGGCTGGTCGTACCCATTCATCAGGGCGCGCACATAATCGGCGCCCCCTTCTCTGGCCTTGATAACTAACGATAAATCAGGTGGAAGCGCCCCATTGTTGGCCGTTCTGGCCGCATTGTCATTGGGAAAGGGGGACGGGATTGCATCTGATGGCAGGGCCTTTCTTTGAAAGGGTTGTCCTTCCGCATTCGGGCCATCGGTCACTTCGTACCCAAAAGCAATGGCTTTGACTTCAGCCTCCTTAAAGCCAACCCCCTTCAAATCGCGAAATCGAACACGCTTTAAGCTGTGACAAACAGAGCAAACCTCTTTATAGACCTGGAATCCACGTTGCAATTCATCGCGCTTAAAGGTGCCAAAGGGACCAGAAAAGCTCCAACTTTGTTTGGGCAAAGGCGGGGTCTGGTCAGCGTAGCAGGCCCCCATAGCCAGAAACATAAGGCAAGCTTTAAGACCGTTTATCATTTTTAAACATCCAATTTCAAACAATACTGCAAACACGCGTCCTTATCCGGCAGGAAATCTTTGGAAATCCAAAAGGCCTCTGCCTTTTTAAGCAAATCACCAACGGCTGGCCCGACTGGCACCCCTGCCCCCAAAAGGTCTTGCCCCTTTAAAGGAAATGTATGGGCAGGTTGGCCGTGAAGCCACGCCAAAGTTTCCTCACAAGAATCCCTGAAAAGCCCCCAATCACAGGTCAAATCCTTCCCATAGAAATAGTATACCCGCCTTGGGTCATCCTCAGAAAGGGCCTGATGTAAATTTTTTAAATACTCTTTCTGACGATTGGATAATAAAATGACAGGCTGATTTTGAAATAACGCATAGAACCGCCGCCAAGAAAAAGGGGGCACAAAAAAACGCTTTTCCCGTTCAATCAAAAGCGTCAGTTGTTCGAAGGAAACATCTTTTCCAAACACTGTTTCAAAAACACCATCTTCCTTCATCAAGGTCAAGGCAGGCAGGGGATTTTCAGCATTTAATAACTTTAAGACTTCCCCTTGAACCCGTTCTGCAGATAAACGGGTCAACCCATCCTTTAGGGTTTTCAGTTCTGAAATCTTGAGAGGTCCTCCTTTGCCGTAATAGGCCAAGAACCGATAATACCTTAGAATCCGAAGGTAATCTTCCTGAATTCGTTGGAAAGGGTCGCCTATAAACCTGACGATCCCCTTTTCTAAATCGACTTGCCCCTGAAGGGGGTCGTACAAATTCCCGCACCCGTCTAGGTAAATTGCGTTCATGGTAAAATCACGGCGCTTGGCGTCCGCCAACCAATCTGTTCCAAAAACAACCTGAGCATGACGACCATTCGTTTTCCAGTCCTGCCGAAGGCTTGTGATTTGAAAGGGAATTTTATGAATAATGGCCGTGATGGTTCCGTGGTCTATGCCCGTTGGAATAACCTTAATACCAGCCGTTTCTAAAATTTCCTTTGCCCGCAAAGGGGGGACATTAACAGCCATGTCGATGTCCCCAATTTGAAGGCCCAGCAAAGAATCACGAACGCATCCGCCAACCAGACGAACTTCGGACCCTGCTTTCAGAAAAGTTTCGAAAAGGGTGGTTAGTTCGGGACTTTTTAAAATGGTTGATATGTTCAGCATAGACCTAACCCGCACACTGCGTTACAATACATTCCTCTACTTTATGTTATAGTACAATACCATTATCAAAAGAGTTTTAAAAAGAAATGTCTCTCTCAGTTGCTGAACTTAACCAACGGTCTTTAGAGATTTTTCGTGAACTGGTAGACACCTACGTTGAAACGGGGGAACCCGTTGGATCGCGGACCCTGTCGCGCCGCCTGCAAACACCCCTGTCGCCTGCAACCATTAGAAATATTATGGCTGATCTTGAGGAAGCAGGGCTTTTGTACGCCCCCCACACCTCTGCCGGAAGAATGCCAACCGAAGATGGGTGGCGATTTTTCGTTCATGGGCTTTTGGAAATTGGTGACCTTAATGACCAGGAAAGAAAACACATTGATCAATTGTGCTTGGGATCATCTAAAAGCGTTTCTTCTGTGCTAGAGGAGGCAACGACAATGCTGTCCGGCCTGGCGCAGTGTGCTGGCCTGGTCATGGCCCCCAAGATAGAAGCCCCCCTAAAGCATATAGAATTTCTTCAAATAGCCCCTGGCCGGGCCCTGGTTGTTATCATTAACCAAGAAGGTATGGTTGAAAACAGATTGATAGAGGTGCCAACGGGCATATCCCCATCCGTTCTGAATGAAGCCAGTAATTACCTAAGTTCCCGTCTGGCGGGTTTCACCCTATCCCAGGCCAAAAACGCAATCACAGAAGAATTGAAAAATTACCAAGCCCACCTTGACGAACTGACCGCAAAGGTTGTTTCAGCAGGACTTGCCGTTTGGGCCGGCGGAGAAGAAGGGGGATCCTTGATTGTAAAGGGACAATCTCAGCTTTTAAATGGGGTCACCGAAGTGAATGAACTGGATCAGATCCGCGAACTATTTGACATTTTGGACACCAAAGAAAGGCTTCATCAACTTTTAGATGTATCGATCAAGGCTGACGGTGTACAAATTTTCATTGGTTCTGAAAGCAGCCTTTTCAAACTATCTGGATGTTCTTTGGTTGTGTCGCCCTATCACAATTCCCGCCAACAAATTATTGGCGCCATTGGTGTCATAGGGCCTGCCCGAATGAAGTATGGAAAAATTATTCCCTTGGTCGACTACACCGCAAAAATGGTAACCAGACTGATTGGGTAAAAAATTGTATTAAACCTGCCTTGTTAAAAAAAAATTAATACTTATCTCCGTAAAGTATGGTATGAAAAGTTGACCCTTAGACTATATTCCAAAACGTGGTGTTATGTTTTTAAAAGACTATTTTAAAGAAAATCGCAATGTAACCCTTATGGTTGTATTGGGTGTCGTCGCCGGCCTTCTGGCCATGTGGTTAGCCTTAAAGGCTTTAAAACCCGTTGTTCGTTCCGTTTGTACATATGTTCTTGAATCTGACGAGGAAAAAGGCCTTGGCAGACAGGGCCGTATCGCAACCGTAGAGGCCGCAGTCGTTAAAATGGGCGTTATGTCCAAACGAATTGCAACCGTTGGTAAATTACGTGCCAATGCTTCGGTTACTTTGCGTGCCGAAATGCCCGGACGCATCAAAGAATTATCCTTCACCGAAGGTGCTGGCGTTAAAAAAGATGACCCAATCATTAAGTTTGAAGATGCAGACGCCCAGGCCGATTTCAAACAGGCTGAAGCTGAGGTTATGTTACGTACCGCTGACTTTGGAAGGTCATCAAAACTTTTTGAGCAAAAGATTGGCAGCACAAAAGACTTTGACAAAGCCAAGGCTGAACTAGCCATGGCAGAGGGCAGGCTTGATGCTGCGAGAGCAAAACTTGACAAAACCCTTATCAAGGCGCCTTTCTCTGGAACCATTGGTCTTATTGACGTCAGTGTTGGTGCCTATGTGCAGGCAGCCCAAGATTTGGTCACGATTGTTGACAGCACCCCTATCAAAGTTGAATTTAAAATTCCTGAAAAACATGTTCATGATATTGGCGTTGGACAGTCTGTTGAAATTCGAATCGACGCCTTTAAAGACCAAGTCTTTATCGGAACAGTCGAGGCCGTTGACGCACAGGTCGAAGCCGAAAGCCACAGTATCGCACTGAGGGCTGCAATTCCAAACGAAAATGGTTTATTAAAGCCAGGTCTTTTCACAAATGTCAGCCTTATTATTGGCGAACAAGGCGAAACCATCTTGATTGATGAAGCAGCCGTTGACAGAGAAGGCGAAATTGAATTTGTGTGGATCGTTGAAAAAGGAAAAACCCGCCGTAACCGTGTTTTGACGGGAAGCCGTGAAGATGGAAAAATCGAAGTCATAGCGGGCCTAAGAGCGGGTCAGATTATTGTTACAGCTGGTCAGCTAAAACTTGGGGACGGTGTTAAGGTCAAAATCACCAACATGCCGGAAGAGGCCCCTAAAGAGGGAAATAAAGAAGAAGGCAAAAAGGAAGACAGCAAAGAAACGCCTAAAGAAAATCAGCCTGAGGAGCCTAAAAAAGAAGAACCCAAGGAAGAAGCTAAGGCTGAGGACGTGAAAGAGGAAAAGAAAGAAGAGGCAAAGCCCGCGGAATCTTCCTCTCCAGAAGTCGCACCTAAGGAAGAAGCGCCTAAGCCAGAGGAATCAAAGCCTGCAGAGCCAGTCACTCAAGAGCCTTCTGCTGATAAAAACACAACCTCTCAGAGCTGAGAACGAGTCACCCAACTATGAAACTATCTGAAATCTGTATCCAACGTCCGGTTTTTGCATGGGTGATGACTTTCATTCTGATCTTGGTTGGAATTGTCGGTGGATACCGTCTGCCGCTGCAACAATATCCAAAGATTGAACGTCCCTATATCACGATTGAAACGAGTATACCGGGTGCTGGGCCTGAAATTGTGGAAGCCCAGGTCACACGCGTTATTGAGGATGCCATTTCAGGTATTGAAGGGGTTGAAAATATAACCTCCATCAGCAGCACAGAAGAAAGCAAGGTCACAATCGAATTTCGCCCAGAACGGGGAATTGACAATGCAACAAACGACATAAGGGACCGCCTTGCCAAATCTAGAAGCAAAATCCCCGAAGAAGCAACGGAACCTGTTCTTGTCAAGTCGCGCGCTGAAGAACGGGCCATTATCACAATTGCTTTGACCAGCGACACGATCCCCCCAAGTGAATTGCATGACTTTGCACAGCGGGAAATTGAAAAGGACCTTGAATCGGTAAGCGGTGTGGCGCGCGTTGACATTCTTGGCTCCGGACAGTACGAAATGAACTTGTACCTGAACCCCATCCGCCTTGCAGCCTATGGCATTACTGTTTCCGAAGTTATCACCGCCATCAAGCGTCAAAGCATCGAAAAGCCTGCAGGAAAATTAATCAGCCAGAACCGTGAATATTTGGTCACAACAGTTGCCAACCTTGAAAAACCAGAAGAATTTGAAAACCTAGTCGTTGCAACCAAAAGTAATCACTTGGTTAGATTACGTGATATTGGGCGGGCTGAAATCACATCAAACGACAAAAAAACAAAAACCAGGTATAACGGAAAAGAAGGTATCAGCATTGGTATCATCAAGCAATCAACAGCCAACCCTGTTGAGGTTGCAAGAAATGTGAAGATTGAAATTGAGAAAATCAAAGAACATCTGCCCCCTGAAATTTCCATGCACATTGGTAGCGACAGAACGCTTTTCATCGAACGATCCATTTCAGAAGTTTATAAAACAATTTTTGAAGCAACCGTGCTTGTTATTTTGGTTGTATTCCTGTTCCTTCGCTCAGCAAGGGCAGCTATTATCCCCCTTGTCACGATTCCAGTGTCACTTATAGGCGCCTTGTTCTTAATGTACCTTTTGAACTTTAGCATTAACATGTTCACCCTGATGGCCATGGTTTTAGCCATTGGTCTTGTGGTGGACGATGCCATTGTTATTTTGGAAAACATCTACCGTTATATGGAAGAAGGTGAATCCCCTCTCCAGGCCTCCATTAAGGGGGTTCGGGAAATAAGCTTTGCAGTTATTGCGATGACCTTAACCCTGGCTGCGGTCTATACCCCTGTCTCCTTGGCTCAGGGTATGACGGGTAAGCTTTTAACCGAATTTTCTATCACCCTTGCGGGGGCTGTTATTGTGTCTGGTTTTGCGGCCTTAACCTTGTCCCCTATGATGTGCGCACGTCTTTTAACGTTCAAAAAATTACACCACGCGGATGACGGAAAACCAAGTCAACTTGAGCTAAAAGCCCAGGACCTGGCGAAGAAATACAAATCCACCGTTGATTCCCTTAAAAAGCAAGGGCAACCTAACAAATCTTTGGCTTTAAAATGGTCGTTGCAGGGACTGATTCAAGGATCACGGTTTCTAAAAAGCCTTCAAACTGGTAGCTGGCTTGATAAGATTGAAGACTTATACGAAAAAGGCCTACTTTATGTTCTGGGTTTTCGCCTTCATGTTGTAGGGGCCGCCACCGCATTCGCATTGATTGGATATATTATCTACCATAACTTGCCTTCTGAATTCACGCCACGTGAGGATCAAGGGTCGATTACCCTTGAAGGACAAGCACCCCAGACAGCAACTTTGGAATATACGGAAAAGTATGTTGCAATGATTGATGAAATTCTAGGGTCCATCCCAGAAATTGACAGACGCGTCACACAAATTGTAAACCCAACCTTCGATGTTTCTCTGCAATTGAAAGGTGACCGCAAACGTTCAACCGAAGAAATATCAAACGATGTTCGCAAGAAGTGTGAAGAAATTACAGGCGTTGAGGCCAAAATCAGTAGCGGTTCGTCAGGCATCAGTGGCGATGATAACAGGGCCGTTCAGTTTGTGGTACGGGGAAACAAGACCTACCGGGAACTAAAAGACATCTCGCAAAACATGACGGCTGCCCTTTATTCGTCTGGTATTGTGATGGGCGTAACGTCTGAAATTCACGGCGACACCGAAGACTTTACCGTTACCATTATTCGCGACAAGGTTTCTTCCCTTAATATTGAACCAGCCACCATTGCAGAAACCATCGATGCCTTGATCAGGGGGAGGCGGGCGAATTCCTTCAAAAAAGAAAATAAACTTTATGACGTTAAGGTTGAAGTTGAAAATAGTTCCCGCCGGACGCCCAATGACATTACGAACCTGTTTGTAAAAGCAGGCGACCGGGATGGAACGCTTGTGCCCCTTTCTGAACTTGTCAGGGTGCATTCTCGTGCAGGACCAGTTGAAGTTCACCACCATAACCGAATGCGTGCTGTGACCCTGAATGCCTTCTTAAAGCCAGGTGTCAGCCTTGGAGAGGGTATAAAGAAAGTTTCAGCAATCGCGGAGGAAGCCATCCCCTCTGATGCGCGCCTGGATTACATTGGTGATACAAAGCGATACCTAAGCGAAAGCAAAACCATGCTTTTGATTTTTGGTCTTGCTATATGCTTTATTTACCTGGTGATGGCTGCGCAGTTCGAAAGTTGGCGTGACCCCTTTATCATTCTTCTTAGCGTACCGCTATCGTTAGCAGGTGCTGTTCTGACCTTGGGCATCATTGACGGTGGCAGCTTGAACCTTTATTCAAACATTGGCTTGATCACCCTGATTGGGTTGATCACAAAGCACGGAATTTTGATGGTCGACTTTTCAAACAAGCTTAGAAGTGATGGTAAGGAAATGTTTGTAGCCATTATCGAGGCTTCAAAACTACGTCTGCGTCCTATCTTGATGACGACATTTGCAATGGTTTTGGGTGCTCTGCCTTTAGCTTTTTCAGTGGGTGCGGGATCTGAAAGCAGACGTCAGTTGGGTTGGGTCATCGTTGGGGGAATGAGCATTGGGACCCTTTTCACCCTTTTTGTGATTCCCGTGTTCTATACATACCTGTCGGCTAAAAAGCGTAAGGTCCTTTTGTCCGTGGAGTGATGTTCTTTTCGAGAAAAATTGTCATTGCGAGCGAAGCCCGGCAATCCAGAAAAAACAAAAATTCCTGGATCCCCGCGGCCGCCAACGGCCTCGCGATGACGATGGAAAAGGTATAACTTACCACGCTTTGGAGATAGAGAATTCCCCTTCTTTTCAATCGTGATCTGCTAAAAAATCGCCGCAAAAGGATTTTGCCCAATTCTGGTGCATTTTCTCTTTTATGCCAAGAAATCTCAGGACGCTTAATTGGTCGCCTTGGAACCTTTCAAAGAAATTTTAAAACCTGCTGGCAGATTGGGGACGATACGGGCATTTTGGCTGGGACTCTGACGGATCCCTCTGGCTTTTTTACAACCTCGGACCTTGCCCCCCTACCACACGTCCAAGTCGTGTGCGATGAAGATTGTCTTCCCATAAAGAAAAACAGCTTGGATCTTCTTATCAGCTTTCTATCCCTGCATGCAGTTAACGACATCCCTGGCACCCTGATCCAGTGTCTAGACAGCCTAAAACCGGACGGTCTTTTCCTGGCTGTCTTTATAGGGGGTGAAACCCTTTTTGAACTAAGAACCATTTTTCAACACGTTGAAATTGAACACCATCAGGGTCTAAGTCAGCGTTTTATGCCCCTTATTACAACCAAGGATGCTGGACAGCTTTTAGGCCGCGCTGGCTTTGCGTTGCCTGTTACGGATGTGGACAAAATTGTTGTTAGGTATCCAAGTGTCCGTTGCCTTTTAGATGATCTTAAGAAAACAACCAACACGACAATCCTAAATGACCGTTCTCACCCCGCCCTTTCTAGAAAATTCTTAAGCAGGGTTGATACGCTTTACCAAAAGCAGTTTCCAAGCCCAGAGGGCGGTATACAGGCAACCTTTGAGCTGATCTATATGACAGGATGGGCCCCTGCCCCAAGTCAACAACAAGCCCTTCTACCTGGCAGCGCTCAGCATAGCTTAAAAGATTTTTTGAATACGTAACACAGACTTTGTCATCCCGGAACCTAGACTAGCAGGGCCTTTGGGGCGTTTCTAGTCTAGGTCTTCGGGATCTTGCTTGGCAAATTTTTGAAAGATCCCGGATAAAGGACTTGTAATCCAAGCAAGGCTTGGACTCGTCCAATTTTCCGGGATGACGCGGTTTTTTTATGTCTGGATGTGCATTGACTGCAGGATTTTTGCTTACTAAGATAATTATAATAAAATTTTTCGAAAAATTTATGGGGGCTGTTTTGAAAAGACTTTTTGTTATTTTATTAGCAATTTTTATGGCTCAAGGTTTAATCTTTGACCTGCGGGCAAGTGATGAAGAGTGTTTAGAAAGAGACATATACGGGACAACAAAATTTCATAACTCACAAACCCCTGATGAAGCAGAGGCATTACTAAAAGAGTATCAAGAAAAATTTGAACTCAGCAAAAAACAAATCATTAACCTTCGCAACAATTATCTACGGACCGCTTTGTTTTACGCAGCCTTCGATGGAAACGCAGAGGTTGTCCAATTTTTTCTGGACAACGGTGCCGATGTTTTTGCCAGAAACACGGCTGGTCGAACCGTTTTGTTTTATGCAGCAACCCCTGAAATTGCAGAAATTTTGGTCACTCACTCGCCTGGCTTGCTCTTCGCTGAAGACCTTAACAAAAATAAACCAAGCAAATTTCTAAATGATTACATCAAGAGGGCCAGTTTCAAGAGTCTTCAAGATCTTACCCAACTTGAACGCGTTAAAGAAAAACTTGATGAATTAGAAGAATCTTATGTCTATCCGTCCACAAAAGTCCCAAAGATTATTAGAAAGACAAGAGAGACGCTTTTTTCTTTCGAAAGAATAGGTAAACGAGCCTTCGAATTTAATCTAATGCCCTCCAGAGATGATCGAGATGATGTCATAGAGGAAGGAAAAACATCAGAGGCCAGAACTGAAATTCTTGAGTACTTAAAGGGACGCATAAAAATCTCTAAACAAGAACCTGCCCAACGCAGACAGGTTCTCTTTTTTAATGTTGCAGCGCAAACGGCTTTACAAAAAATAAACGGGGGGACTTTAAAAAACCACGACATTGAGGAGATTGTCGGGACCATGAACCAGCAACTGAAAGTAATGGGAGGCACCGAGTACTCCAGGGAAGAAGTCGATACGATCTTAGGTGATTTCTACAAAGAAGCCTGTTACAGCCCAGTACCTAAACTCAAGACTCAGAGCCCGCAGACTTCAGAAAAAGCGAAAAAAGCCAGAAAAAGGAAAGGCAGGGATACAGCTTGGAACGGAGAACAATAAGCGCAAAAGAGGAAAATCTTGAGGGATAATCAGTCTCCCCCTTTTCAAGCCTCCCCCATCGTTTTTAAGCTGAGGCAAGCCTCGTCCTGCGCCGTATTGGGCAGGACGACAATTGTCGACCAATAATCCACAAGACCCACCATATTCTTTTGAAAAATATCATAGTCAAAGGATTTACTTATGTATCCTGATGCCTGATTTTTATAAACAGTGATCATTTCTTGAACGCTAATGCTGTTGGTTAGAATAATCACAGGGATGTCTTGAATGTCTCTGTCCCTTTTAATTTCCTTTAAAACAGCCTGCCCATCTCTTTTGGGAATATTCAGATCTAAAAGAACAATATCAGGCCTTGGAAAGTCAACACTCATTGTCTTGTATTTTAGGAATTCAACCGCCTGCGCCCCATCGTGAACACAAAAAATCTGCACTTTGTGATCTGCACCTTCCAAAGCCCTTCTGGTTAAAAGCTCATCTGTTGGGTCATCTTCAACAAGTAGGATACTTAAAGGTTTATCGTGATTATGAGAAATAACATCCGTACACACCTTGCCACTTTTTCTTTGTTGACTTGATTGAAAACCATCAAAGAAATATTGGGACGGCACTCCGTAAAGTTGACCAACGTGATACAACATACCTGCTGAAATACGGCTTTGTGCCTGTTCATATTTTTGAATTTGCTGATGCGATACGGTCAATTTTTCAGCAACATAGGCCAGGGTCATTCCCAGTTTTTGTCTTTTCTCGCGCAGCCTTTTGCCAACGTAGACATCAAGCTCTCTAATTTCATCGATGTGATTTTCATTTTCTTCCATGTCGACTTCCTTATGCAGTTAGTTCACGTTTAATTGGCTTTGAAGGCAAAGAAAAATAGAATTCAGCCCCTCTTCCTTCACTTGATCTGACACCTATATCCCCGCCCCCGTGGGATTCAATGACCTTTTTACAAAGCGCTAGCCCAATGCCTGAACCTTCGTACTGGGATCTGCCATGCAATCTTTCAAACATGTTGAATATCTTCTGATGGTATTCTTCAGAAATTCCAATTCCATTATCTGTGATCGTAAAGTGCCAAAAATCATCTGAATTTTTAGCTTCAATCCTAATAACAGGAGGAGCCTTAGATTGAAACTTAATCGAGTTTTCAATTAAATTTCTAAAGAGCTGCATTAATTGGGTATGGTCCCCGTATATTTCAGGCAAAGAGCCTGTCTCTATTTTTGCATGACTTTCTTCAATTGCAGACGCAAGGGTTTCCTTAACTTCCTCTATCAGTTGACCCATGGAAACACGGGTGTAATAAAGGCTTTCTGAGTCTGCTTTTGAATAAACAAGAACATCCTCAATCAACGTTCTCATCCTCTCAACCCCTTTTCTGACGTAGCCAAGGTATTCCTGGGTTATCTCGTCAAAATTTCCCGCACCATGACGGTAAATAAGGTGCACAAAACTGGAAATCGTGCGCAAAGGTTCCTTAAGGTCGTGCGAACAAATATAGGCAAATCTCTCGAGCTCTTGGTTAGATCGCTTCAAGTCATCTATTACCTTTCTTAATCTGACTTCCGTATTTTTGCGTTCTGTAATAATTTCTGAAAAAAGAATAATTCCTCCAATGTCGCTATCGCATTTACGCCAAGGATGGGCTTCCCATTTTAACCATACATTCCCACCATCTGGTCTTGTTATAAGGGCCTCTTTGACACCCTCTATTTCACCCTGTAAACAACTCTCATAAAGGACTTGCCATTCTAAGGGGGTGTTTGGAAAAACTTCACACAACTGTTTTCCTAGAACCTCTTGACTTTCTAAATGATGGTCCAAAACCCACTTCTTGCTTGCAAAAAGACAAGACAGATTCTTGTCAAATATGGAAACGGCGGCCGGAACACTATCAACAAAGAATCTTAAAACCTCTTCACAGCCATTCTTCTCAGAACAGGCTTCATCTCTTTTCTTCACTGACATTTCAGAACCGTATTCCACAAAATATTCCTAAAAAAGCAGCTATACCTTTGGTTGTATTCTACTCAAAGTATCAACTCATGGTTGAGTTAATATCATAAATTTTTCATGATATCTACTAATTTTTTAGCATTGTGGATTTGATCTGAAGACAGGCCCTGTATGGCCCTAGAATAAGAGCTTAAATGGATTTTTGGACATTACGCTACAAATTTAAAACTGCGAGTTTTTCATCCAAAGCATTACAACTGAAGAAAACCGTCAAACAGAAGGTTAGGACGGTTCTATACCTATCGCAAATGAAGAAGGAAGGCCTCTAGGCCGTTCCCTCACTTAGACGCTTTGTCGCATGAATCGTCATGGGGGATTTTTGATTATCAACAACATCTTTATCAATAATCACTTCCTCGACTCCTTCATAGGATGGCAATTCGTACATAGTCTCTAAAAGAATGTGCTCCATAATGGACCGCAAACCTCGCGCGCCTGTTTTTCTGACGATTGCCCGTTTGGCAATGGACGCCAAAGCCTCTTCATTGATGGTCAATTCAACATTTTCCATTTCAAAAAGACGCTTGTACTGTTTGACAAGGGCATTTTTAGGCTTAGTCAAAATATCAATCAAAGCTGGTTCGTCCAGGTCACCCAAGGTTGCAATCACAGGTAATCTTCCAATAAATTCAGGGATTAGCCCAAACTTTAGCAGGTCTTCAGGTTCAACTTCCCGCAAAACTTCGCCTGTTGCGCGTTCTTCAGGGGCTCTAACCTCAGCGCCAAAACCAATCCCAGCACCCTTACCCCGTGCGGATATAATTTTTTCCAAACCAGCAAAAGCTCCGCCGCAGATGAATAGTATGTTGGTTGTATCAACCTGAAGGAATTCTTGCTGCGGATGTTTGCGCCCACCTTGCGGGGGAACGGAAGCAACCGTCCCTTCCATGATCTTCAAAAGGGCCTGCTGAACACCCTCGCCAGACACATCACGTGTGATAGAAGGGTTGTCAGACTTTCTAGAAATCTTATCAACTTCGTCAATGTAGACAATTCCCCGCTGGGCTCTCTCTACGTTATAATCGGCGGCCTGCAACAGCTTAAGGATGATGTTTTCAACGTCTTCTCCAACGTATCCAGCTTCGGTCAGAGTGGTTGCATCTGCCATGGTAAAGGGCACATCAATAATACGCGCCAAGGTTTGTGCTAAAAGGGTTTTGCCGCTTCCTGTTGGACCAATTAACAAAATGTTCGACTTGGCAATCTCTATTTCCGACCCCTTTGGGCCATGAGACAATCTTTTATAATGGTTGTGGACAGCGACCGACAAAACCTTCTTTGCATGCTTTTGCCCAATAACATAGTCATCCAAGAAACCCATAATGTCGTGGGGGGTTGGCACACCGTTTTCAGGTGTCAGCCGAGAGGTTTGATTTTCCTCCTGAATAATATCGGTGCAAAGGTCTACGCATTCATCGCAGATGAAAACAGTCGGGCCCGCAATAAGCTTTCGAACTTCGTGTTGACTCTTTCCACAAAAGGAACAATAGAGTACGTTTTTTGCGTCATTACCGCCACTTTTACTCATATAAAATTCTCTCTCTTCTTTTTTAACAACTTTGACCTTAAAAAGTTTCCATAAGCCTTATGGAAAGCCGCCTAAAGCGTGGTTGTTTTTTCGTTGGTCATACTTTAACTATGAAGCGAAAGTGTCAATAAATAGTTAATTTTAGCCCCTTTTTGTATCAGAGGATGGAGACAACTCCAAAGACGCAGGACGATTCAAAACAACATGGTCAATCAAGCCAAAAGCCTTTGCTTCTTCGGCAGACATAAAGCGATCCCTTTCTACGGCTTCTTCAATAACCTTAAGGGGTTGACCGGTTGTTTCCACATAAATATTGTTCAATCTTTCGCGCACCTTTATTATTTCACGCGCCTGAATTTCTATATCTGTTGCTTGTCCCTGCGCGCCACCAGATGGCTGATGAATCATAACGCGGGAATTAGGAAGGGAATATCTTTTCCCTTTCGCCCCTGCTGTTAGCAAGAGGGATCCCATAGAACAAGCCTGTCCCAAACATAAAGTTGCAACATCACAACGAATGTAATTCATGGTGTCAAAAATTGACAACCCAGCCGTCACAACACCGCCTGGGGAATTGATGTACATGGCAATATCTTTATTCGGGTTTTCAGCCTCTAGGAACAAAAGCTGGGCACAAATAAGAGATGCCATCTCGTCAAAGATTTGACCTGTCACAAAAATAATGCGTTCCTTTAATAGACGCGAGTAAATGTCATAGGACCTTTCGCCGCGACTGGTCTGCTCAACAACCATGGGAACTAAAGTCGATCGCACATCATGCTGAGTTAAAGAGGAAATACCGATTGTCATGCCGCCTTACCTTCTGATTTCTTTTTCGGTTTTGTCGCCTTTTCTTCAGATTTAGGTGCCTTGGAAGCCTTGGAAGGTTTTTTTTCTTCACCCTCGTCATCACCATAACCAGGAAGAACACCCTTCATTTTCTCAGAAAGTTGCTTGGTTGTCACCTTAACTTCTTTTACCGTTGCTTTTGAAAGGATAAAATCAACAACCAAATCTTCAAGGATAGGAGACGTCAAGTTTTCTATCATGTGGGGATGATCCCGGTAGAATTTCACCACCTCTTTCTCTTGCCCCTGATAGCCCATAGCTTCACGGTAAACTGCATTCCGGGCCATCTCAGGCGTCACGCGGATACCATGAGCCTTTGATATTTCAGAAATCACAAGGCCCAAGCGGACACGGCGGGAAGAGATATCTTCGTATTCTTTCCTAATTTCAGCTTCAGGCCTGTCATCATCGTCTTCAAAAGTTCCATCCGCCCTAGCTTGCTCAATCTCAGCCTGCAGGCGATTCCAGATCAAATCGAATTCTTTTTTCACCATCGATTTTGGCAAATCAAAGGTGTAAATTTCAGCCATTGCATCCAGGATATGACGCTTGTGATAGACTTTGGCTAAATTGTTTTTGTCACTTTGAATGCTTTCCTTGATGGCAGCGCGCAAAGCATCCAGGTCCTTCATTCCACAATCTTTTGCGAAATCTTCATCAATCTTTATGTCTTGTGGCTCAGATACTTCGGTAATTGCCACTTCAAATTTTGCTGTCTTGCCAGCAATCTTTTTGTTGTGATGGTCAGCCTCAAAAGCATGGTCAATTTTAAGTACAGCCCCCTTTTTTTGACCCTTTAGCTTATCGTCTATGAAATCCAACCCAGTTGAATTTTCACCAATAATTCCCTCTATTCCTTTGGCACTTAATCCATCGTTTTTCTTCTGGTCAATCTCGCAGGTAATGTCCATTTTCACCCGATCACCCTCTTTTGCTTTGTGGGTATCGGCGGCTGGGGAAAACTTCCGGCGGCCTTCAGCAAGCAACTGCAAAGTTTCATCAACTTCTTTTTCTGAAATTTCAACAACCAGCTTATCAACTTTTAGATTCTTAAAGTCCTGTAATTTAATTTCTGGAAAGCTTTCCAACGTGATGGAAAAAGTGAAATCTTTACCAGCGACGTACTTATCAATGTTGTCATAAACGGGATGACCAACAACACGAATCTCGTGATCTTTGACAATCTTTTGTGTTGCGTCTTGAATGATAGCTTCAAGGGTATCCCCTTGTGCATGGGCAGAATAACGTTGCTCAATAATAGCTAAGGGAACCTTTCCAGGACGAAATCCATCTAAACGAACGTGCTTTGCTTTTTGGGCAAACCATACTGCCATTTTTTCGGCGATCATTTTTGCGGGAACAGTTACGCTAAAGTCCTTTGTTAATCCGCTTGATTTTTTTTCTTCAATTTTCATCCTAATCTCTACCTTAGTATCGTATTAATGGTGCGGGCGAAGGGACTTGAACCCCCACGTCTTTCGACACCAGAACCTAAATCTGGCGTGTCTGCCAATTTCACCACGCCCGCAAGAGCTTGAAATCTGCTTTCTTCAAACATCCTTAATGAATAACAAATCCACCCACCCAGATCAAGCTTATATTCACCCTCTTTCGGTCATTCGCCCAATAGATGAAAAATTTGAATTTTTATACAATTAGTTTAATAAAAATTTAGATAAACTGTATGGGACAAAATTTTCTTTGACCTGACCTTCCTGTTTTAAGGATTATGGGTATGCAGCAAATGTATGACTGAATTGATATAAACACATAACATAAGGAGGAAGTGCAAATGAAACAAAATCAGCCCTGGACCAAAGAAGAAATAGAAAAGATACAAGACAATTTTTCAAAAGGCGCAAGACTCAAAGAAATTGCCAAGACCCTTGGAAGGTCAGAATCTTCCGTCAATAAGGCCCTTAGTCGATTTGGAGCGCGAAGGACAAGAGAAAACACATCTTATATAAACTGGAACCCACACGCAGACTATTGCAAAGGGAAATTACCCCCCATCATTAAATACAAAACAATTCGCTCTAAGAAACAAGAAACACCCCTCTCTCAGAAAAAAATATCAAGAACACAAAGACTGCAAGATACACCTTGGGTTCCCATGGGCGATATTATTCATTACATAAAAAGCAAAGGCGCGATGATTGAAACCTTTCATCCAGACGAAGGGGGCCGGCCAAACGCATACAGCGAAGCACGATACTTTTTGAACAAAACACCCTGTACAGCTTTAAAAGTTGTCCTATTTGCTAACAAGCTCCGCACTGAAGAAGGGAAACCGACCTTCCTCGCAAAGGAGGTCACATGGTAAACAAACCTTCTCCCTTTAAAACAAAGCGGGGGCGCCCTGCCAAGCCAAGAATGGACTATGATCCTGGGACGCCTGAACTACAGAAAAGAAGACGAACCTTGCTTCAGTCTTGCTATCCGCCCCCAAGGACGGCAATCCTTCCAGAAAACCTTCATGAAAAAGTCACCGGCGGATGTTTACTACACCGCCTTTTTTTTGAAGGAAATATCACCGAAGAGCAATTGAAAATAGGCCTTTCTTTCAGAAAGCTTTACCAAAAGACCTTACGGAGCATGGGCATTCAAACACGTCTTAAAAGTGTTAGCGGACGCCTTGATCAGCTAAGGGGGCACGACATTGACCTATTCGAAAGTGCATCTCTGGAAAAAAAGTGGCGAAGCTTTGCAAACTTTCTTTTAGAACCAACCCACAGAACGGAGACAACATCTTCTGCGGTCAGCATTATTCTTCATGATAGCCCTGAAACAGTGTTCACAAAAAATTTAGTAAAAGCCATTCAGTTGACACTGGACGAAATAGAAAAAATGATCAATAAGTGGAAACGACAATAAGTCCTTGGAAAAAGACCCCATGAAAAAAGAACAACCAGTCCCCAGAAAAGGTTCAAGAACCTTAAAAGATGTTCCTGAAACCACCCGTCAACAGCTGAACCAAGGGCACTTAGAAACAGCAAACTTGATGGAAGCCCTTTCAATTGACTTTCCCGTTCTTTTAAAAAATACGTTAGGACATTCCTTTGGTGGGAATGACTTAACGTCCTTTCAAAACCTTGGGATTACCCAAAAGATGAAAGAAATGGGACGTTTCCTTCTTCAGAAAAATCATCCCATCAAAGATATAATCAGCCACCCCTGTGACACCCTAAGGGGATGGGCTGCTTATATGATTGGCCAATCCTCTGGCCTGAAAATTGAAGAAAAGTTGGAACGAATAGCCCCCCTTGCCGATGATCCCCACTTTGGGGTCCGGGAATGGGCGTGGCTTTCCCTTCGGCATCACTGCGTTGAAATGCCACAAGAAATGATTCAGCTTTTGTCCCCTTGGACAAAGAAAACGGAAAATTACAGGCGATTTGCCTCTGAGATTACCCGTCCGCGGGGGGTTTGGTGCGCCCATGTTCCCCTCTTAAAAGAAAATCCACACTTAGCCCTTCCCCTTTTATCGGCTCTAAAAGAAGATCCCTCTAGATATGTACAGAATTCGGTGGCAAACTGGCTGAATGATGCTTTTAAATCGAAGCAGCAGTGGGTAGAGGATTTATGCGCCCAGTGGCAAAAAGAAAGCCACACCAAAGAAACCTCGTATATTTGCAAAAGAGCGCTCAGAAATTCTGGAAAACAGCGCATTTAGAAGATTGGATGGAACATGAAATTTTGGACCGTTGATGCATTTAGCCGTGAAGTTTTTCACGGCAACCCTGCGGGAGTCTGCGTTGTTGAGCAGTTTCCAGAAGAAGAGCTAATGCAAAAAATTGCTGCTGAAATTAACCTGTCAGAAACAGCCTTTGTTGTCCCTAAGCAGCCAGCCCACTTTGGGATTCGTTGGTTTACCCCCATCACAGAAGTTAATCTTTGTGGGCATGCAACCCTTGCAGCTGCCCATATTTTGTGGAACGACCACCCCCTTGCCAAGTCGCACGAAAAAATTTATTTCGATTCTTATAGTGGCGTCCTTCTGGCCGAAAATAACGGAAATGAGATTACCCTTGATTTTCCAGCCTATGGGTCTGAACCTATGAGTATGCCAGATGGGTTGGCCGAAGCATTGGGGATTTCGCCAATTGCCGTAAGCAAAGCCCATGATGACTGCATTGTTGAACTTCACAGCGCAAAGGCTGTTAGAAAATTAAACCCGGACATTGCCAAGCTGAAAAACATCAACTGCCGAGGCATTATCGTCACAGCCCCCGGAGCGGAAGAAGAAGAATACGACTTTGTTTCCCGTTTCTTTGCTCCCCGTGTTGGCGTTGATGAAGACCACGTCACAGGATCAGCCCACTGCAAGTTGGCACCCTATTGGGCAGAAAGACTGGGCAAGAATGAATTTTTGGCCTATCAGGCATCCAAACGGGGTGGGGCAATAAAAGTCCGTTTTGAACATGAGAGAACCTATTTAACAGGACAAGCTATTACGGCATTTTCTGGTAAGTTCTTAACGATTTCAATTCAAGATAAATAAAAATGCCCCTGGTTCCAATTACAGAAAAATCCCACAAGGTCATCATCGATTTAAAGTATGGAAGCCTAGACAACTTTACCCATCAAAAAATCTATGATACCCCTTTGTGTTTTTTACATAAAGAAGCCATTCCCTGTTTGGAAAAGGCCATTCACCTTGCAGATCAGCAGGGTCTGCGTCTTAAAATATTTGACGGGTTCAGACCCCAAGCTGCCCAAGAAAAACTTTGGGATATTTGCCCAAACCCAATGTACGTTGCACCGCCTAGTAAAGGGTCACCACACACACGGGGCGTTGCAATCGATTTGACCCTTATCACCCCAGAAGGGGATGAGCTTGATATGGGAACACCCTTTGATGATTTCACGGAATTATCGCATCACGGGGCGATCATATCCGCTGCTGCGAGCAAAAACCGTTATCTTTTACTTGGAATCATGATGTCAGCCGGATGGGATCTTTATCAAAATGAATGGTGGCATTATCAGCTTTTTGATGCAAAGTCCTATGCCCTTTTGACAAATTCTTATGGAATGATGACTAAATAGCCACACCTTTCCCAGAAGACACCTGTTAAACATTTAAAATTTTAACGATTTGTTAATCTTTTCTGTATAATTTGGTACATAATCTCGTCATTTTTACAAGACGATTAAGTTTATTACCAAAGGAAAAGGAGTTCCCGATTATGAAAAAAACACTATTAGCAAGCGCATTCGCTTTACTTGTTACAACAGCATTCACAACAGCAGAAGAAGGAAAGCCAGTTATGGCAGAAGCAACTGCAATGGCAGAGCCTGCAAAAACAGAGATGATGGCTAAAGAGGCTGCTGCAATGCCTGCTGAAATGAAAAAAGATATGCCAATGGATGGCAAAATGATGGATAAAAAAGATATGCATCATGAAATGAAGCATGAGATGAAAAAGCCAATGGCACATAAGCATTCCAAAGGAATGATGAAGCACAAGACTGCTAATATGGCGACAGATGCTTTAAACAAGCAGACAGGTCCATACGTTGCTCCAATGCCGATGATGATGGACAAGAAAGACATGCCTATGAAAGACGGTATGATGATGGACAAGAAAGATATGCCAATGAATGATGGTATGATGATGGACAAGAAAGATATGCCAATGAACGGCGATATGGCTAAAAAAGATATGCCAATGAATGATGGCATGATGATGGACAAGAAAGATATGCCTAAAGACGGCATGATGGAAAAGGGTATGGCTGCTCCTGCTGCCTAACACTGCATTGTTCAGTTATGAAAAAGGGTGGGGATTTCCCCGCCCTTTTTTTATTTTAAGAAGCATCCGCAAAGCCCTCACAAAAAGGTTGAAAGGCCCCAGGCTTTTCTGTATTAATTAACCTTGCTCGTATACGCGCCCGTAGCTCAATTGGATAGAGCGTCAGACTACGGATCTGAAGGTTAGGAGTTCGACTCTCTTCGGGCGCGCCATTATCAATCTCGGCTGTGATTCCTAAAAATGACAAAGCTGTTTTCCCTTCTTCTCTTTTTGTTAACGGCTGCGCTCCAAAGCCAATTCAGTTACGCAAAGCCCCCTCAAGATTGGCCCGCTAATGGACTTATTGTCCTTCCAGACATGGGGGTCACACCTGTTATATCTGCAATCAACAATGCAGAGCACAGCATTGACCTTTGCCTTTATCATTTAGATACAGAAGAAGTTATTGATGCTTTGATAAAAGCCAAAGAACGCGGCTTAAGAATTAGGATTATTTTGAATAAACCCAATTTATTTCCTGGCCCTTTTCAAACAACCGTCAATGATGAAACCACAAAGAAGCTAAAAGAAAAAAATATAGATGTTCATTTTCTTCCAGATTTTAAGTACTCCCTGACTCACTACAAACTGATGGTTATTGATGGTGATTATGCCCTTGTGCAGACCTTTAACTTTGATGACTTCAACTTCAACCAAGCACGAAATTTTGGTCTTACCATAGAGGATAAGGATCAAGTTAAAGCTCTTGAAACAATATTTGATAATGATTACCAGGGAAAATCGGAAGATAATGACGAGGAAACTTTGGATCTATGGGCTAAACATGGTTTTATTTTAGGCCCTAAAAATCAACGTGCTTTGATCAAGAGTTTTTTGGAATCAGCAAAATCCTCTATTTATATTTATCAGCAAGACTTGTCAGACCCGGAAATGGGCGATGTTTTGAAAAAGTGCGCAGAGAAAAACATCAAAATATACGTTTTAATGGTCCCAATGCCTTTTGGTGACAAAGTCGACCCCAATGTTATAAACCACACCATGATTCAAGCTAAAGGCGGGCAGGTTCGTTTTAAACCCAAGAAACCCCTATATGTTCATGCCAAAGTCGTCATAATTGACCCTGATATGCCTGCGAATAGCAAAATGTACGTTGGATCTTGTAATTTTTGGCCAGAAGCTTTATCGCGAAATAGAGAACTTGGTGTTGTGACGCACAATCTTTCTCAAATTGAGGGGGTATACAAAACTTTTCAAAGAGATTGGAATAGTGCTGTGAGCTACACAGAAGCGCAGTTTCTTCATTCAAAGTAAGCTCCCTTCATTCCCCGCCCTTCTCAGTTAAAGCATCCAAGACCCCATGCAGGGTGCGAACTTCTTGTTCTGTCAGATCCATGCGGGTAAAGATATTCCTAAGATTACGCCACATCACAGATTTTTTATCCTTTGTCCGCCAGAAATGGGTTTTGTCTAATTTTTGTTCCATACTGGACAAAAGGTACTGAATTTCCTGAAGGGATGCTGGCTTTGTTTCGCCCAAATGAAGGACGCCCTCTTGGTTTTTAGACATTTTAGCATGGTGTTCATAGGCTAAAATGACAAGAGCCTGCCCCAGGTTCAACGATGAAAAGTCAGGCTGAACTGGAATATGGACAATACCATAACACGAACACAAATCTTCATTACTAAGGCCTGTTCTTTCTGGCCCAAAAAGAAAGCCAATACGCCAATCGGTATTTTGATGTATCAAAGACATACACTCTTTGGGGGAATAATACCGTTTGATCATTTGGCGTTCCATCGCAGTTGTGCCAAAAACGTGGGTTAAATCTGAAACAGCATCGCTTAGGCTTTCGAAATGGGAAGCTTTTTGCAAAATACCCTCTGCCCCAACAGCCATTGCAACAGCCTTGGGGTCAGCGGTATCAATCTTTGGATTCACCAGCCTTAAATCAGAAAACCCAAAATTAGCCATAGCACGCGCTGCAGCACCCAAATTTTCAGGCAACTGGGTTTGGACCAGAATGATGGCGGGCTTTATGAATGCCTCCATAGGGTACCCTGCGGCGTATCTTCTAGCTGCACCCCTAAATCTAAAAGCTGCTGTCTGACGCTATCAGCCCTTATAAAATCACGGTCCTGACGGGCCTGATTTCTTTGTTCAATAAGACCTTCAATTTCTTTAGCATCAACGGCACCATGCAACCAACCTTCAGGCGAAGATTGCAACAATCCCAACAAAAGCGCCGCCCCCTTTAATTCCCCAGCAAGCCCCCTTTTTTCATCATCATCCGTGCTTTTATTCAGGCTCGTTACAATCTGATGTATATGGCTAATGGCAAGGGGCGTATTCAAATCATCCTCTAGTGCTTCCAAAACCTGAGCGGGTGCTTTTCCTGGGTCAATTTCCACATAGTCTCTTAGGGTCGCATAAAAGCGATCCAAGGTTTGCTTTGCTTGAAGCAAACAATCCGCCGTCCAATCGAGGGGTTGTTTGTAATGGGTCATTAAAAGGGCAAGCCTGATGGTCTCCCCTGCATGGTTTTCAAGCAAGTCATGAACAGTCAGAAAGTTCCCAAGGGATTTTGACATCTTGCTGCCCTCAACCGTCAAATGACCATTGTGAAGCCAGAAATTGGCCATTCGCGTGGTTCCATGGGCACAGCAGCTTTGGGCAATTTCATTTTCATGATGGGGGAAAATCAAGTCGATTCCGCCGCCATGAATATCAAACACTTCGCCCAAGTAATGCAGGCTCATGGCTGAACATTCAATATGCCAACCAGGGCGGCCGCGTCCCCAGGGGCTGTCCCAACCAGGCAATTCAGCGTCAGAGGGTTTCCATAAAACAAAATCGCCAGGATTTTGCTTATAGGGCGCAATTTCAACCCTAGCGCCCGCCAACAATTCATCAGGGTTGCGGCGCGATAGGTGACCATAGGCTTTATATTCTGAAACTTTGAATAACACATGCCCTTCTGATTCATAGGCGAATCCCTTTTGAATCAAGGTTTCAATCAGGGCAATCATCTGGGAGATATGGTCCGTTGCCCTGGGTTCATGGGTGGGGCGTTCAGCGCCCAAAGCATCCATATCTTTGTGATATTGGGCGGTCGTTTTGACAGTCAATTCCTGAATGGAAATGCCCTGGGCTTTACTGGCCGCATTAATTTTGTCATCCACGTCCGTTATATTTCGGACATAGGTGACATTTTTGTAATAAGTTTTCAAAAGACGATAGAGAACATCAAAAACCACAACGGGCCTAGCATTCCCAATATGGGCTAAATCATAAACCGTTGGACCGCAAACATACAGGCGGACATGGTCTGGATCTATAGGATGAAAGGGTTCTTTCTCTCGTGACAAATTATTGTAAAGCTTTAAAGCCATAGATTTATTATTTTTCCTGAATATTATTTTCTCACTATGCCAGGTTTATCATGATTTTCCTGTGATAAAAAATGCTCTTTGCTGAAAAAATAAAGATTTGGATATACCCAATGGACTTAAAAATACCTGTTTTGGAGACTAACACTCTCTCCTTTCAGTGTCATTCTCTCCCCCCTCATGTCATTCCAGATCCTAGTTGAACCGCGGCTTTGCCGTTTAGTGAAACTTGGAATCCGGAATCTTGCTTAGCAAACTTTTGAAAGAGATCCCGGAGACCTAGACTAGAAACGCGCCAAAGGCGCTGCTAGTCTAGGTTCCGGGATGACAACAGCATCGCGACTTCGAATCCCAAAGAGGTTGGCAGTCCAGAAAAAACAGCCTCCTGGATTGCCGCGCCCCTTGCGGGGCTCGCAATGACGAGACAGGGGAAAATCACGCAAAGATTCACCTAATGGTTGAAGCGTTTTTTTTCACTGTTTTTCCTCCATTTTTTGTAGCCCCAACGAAAGTTGGGGCCCAGTGTTTCTCTGGGTCCCTGCTTGAACAGGGACTACAAAAGGGGCTAATACATACAATTTTAATTAAATTGTTTGGGCATTTTTAAAATTTGCACTCAATAAAAGACCTTTGGTATTCTGATGATGTCAATAAGAGAAAACAAGAGGTCGTGATGAAAGAAAAACTGAAATCCAAAGTCGTGTTACAGACGGTGGCTCAGCTTCCAAATCACCCCCTGGTCCGAAAAGCGGGGCTTTTCTTCTGCCAGGGGTTCAAAGACATAAGAATGGCGCGTT
>Ga0208872_1000211_pt1 | contig 52451 bp, 57 predicted proteins | sample CryBogCBH12Aug08_FD_185508 | JGI IMG/M metagenome (GOLD analysis project Ga0208872, IMG submission 185508) | Freshwater microbial communities from Crystal Bog, Wisconsin, USA - CBH12Aug08 (SPAdes) | ecosystem: Environmental > Aquatic > Freshwater > Lake | place: Crystal Bog, Wisconsin, USA...
TGGCTGAAGACGCACTACCCGGTCGAGTATCTCTCCGCGTTGCTCACATCCTTTAAGGACGACAAAGACAAGACCGCTGTGTATCTCGCAGAGTGTCGATCGATGGGCATCACGGTGCGAGTGCCGGATGTGAACGAGTCCTTCGGTGACTTCACTCCGTCGTTGACCCTGGAGAACACGATTAACTTCGGTCTCGCCGCGGTGCGCAACGTCGGCACGGCGCTCGTGGATCGCATTGTCGCCGAACGCGATAGCGCGGGTCGCTTCACGTCGATCTACGACTTTGTGCGACGTGTTGACCCCGCCGTACTGAATCGGCGCACGATGGAGTCACTCATTAAAGCGGGCGCCTTTGACTCGTTGGGTGTGTCACGCAAAGGCTTAGGACTCGTGGTGAACGAGTTAATCGACAAGACTTTGGAACGTCGACGTGATCTCGCGGTTGGCATATCGACTCTGTTTGCCGCCATGGGCGACGAAGGTAAGGGCGACGACTGGGAGGGCACGGAGATATCTGTTCCCGTCAGTGAATTCGACAAGGCCACCCTCCTCGCATTCGAGCGCGAAATGTTGGGACTCTACGTGTCGGACCATCCGCTGCTCGGTGTGGAAGCCCAACTGCGGCGAAGCACGGACGGCACGATTTCCGAAGCCCGGGAACGGGCCGATGAAATTGGTGAACGTGGCGAATTCTTTACCATCGGTGGCGTTCTTAGTGAAGTGCAATTGAAGACGTCAAAACGTGGCGAAAACTTTGCGAGGGTCGTTGTTGAGGACTTGGGCGGTTCACTTGAAGTCATGGTCTTCGCCAAAGCATTTTCGGCGGCGGGCGCGCTGCTGGCGAAAGACAATGTCGTGGTCATTAAGGGCCGGCTCGAGCAGCGCGATGAGCAAGTTCGATTTACCGCCCAGGAGATTCGTCGCCCGCACCTCGTCGCGACGGCGGATGAGGTGTTGCGCGTGTGTTTGGACGATACGCACCTCAATCCTGCCGGTATCAGTCGGTTGAAGTCCATCTTGATGGCCAACGCGGGCTCCACGGCGGTCATCGTGGAAGCAGCCGGCGACGCAAAATCCTTCCGCCTCGGCCCGGAGTTCAATGTCAATCCCCACACCGCCGTGGCGGAACTCAAGGCCGCCTTCGGGCAAAACATCGTCAGTTCCTAGGGATTTTTGGGTTGCACCCAATTTCCCGTAGAATGGCCAACTATGGCGATGACGGTCACGACTAAGGACACCACGGCCCTGACGGAAGTTGAGATCGTCGAGATGGCAGAACTGTGCCTCGGACGAGCTCCGTATTTTGATGTGGCGTTTCTCACCGAACAAAAGGACCAATGGGTCCTCGTGTCCCAGGCTCGCGAGGGGAACAAGCTGCGCGGCTACTCCTTTTGCACCCTGGAGCGCATTGGGGGGACACCCTCGTTGCTCGTCGGCACTGCGCTCGTTGACCGAAATCAAAAGAGTGACCAGACTCTGAAAGTTCTCTTGCACGATCAGTTCCGACGCGCCTTGCTGGCATTTCCGGACGAGGACGTGCTCTTGGGCGCCCGATTGACCACGGCTGACGGTTTCCGAGCATTCCAGGGTCTGGAAGATATTGTGCCGCGACCCGACTACAAGCCCACGGGCGAGGACCGCGCGTGGGGACGCCGACTCGCGAAGCGTTTTGGCTCAGAAAAGGCGATTGACGACAAGACGTTCGTCATGGCGATCGATGATGGTCGCCCGGTCGGTGGACTCGACTACGTCGTGGCCAAGGCCGCGATTCCCGAAGGGGCGAACGAATCCTTCAAGGGAGTTCGTGCCGAAAAGGGCGAGCGTCTCGTCGTGTTTGGTTGGGCCATGGCCGAAGCATTGGCCAGTGGCAAACTGCCCAAGTAATTAGCCCCGCGGCAACAGGCCGGTACAGACCTTGTAGCAGTGTCCATCAATGGGTGCGCTGAGGGTCGTGAGGACGTACGTGGGTCGAAAGCCCAGCGCGATCGCCAAGTCTTTTCCGGAGAGCATTTCGCGTCGCGCGGCGTCGAGGGCGCGCGTGGCGTGTGGATCTTCACACAGCAGCCATACGTCGTCGCGGTCCCACCCGAATCGAACCCAGGTCGAGTTGTCTTCGCGACGACGAAGTAGTTGGGGCCCGCGGTCGGCGATAATCAACGCCACGCTCGGCCGATCGCCGCGAAATTCCCAGTAGGGGGCCGACGGCCCGCGAAAGCCAAAAAGTGGTCCGTCGGACGGCGTCTGCAGGCTCGCCAGAAGGTGCCGTACCCGGCGTCCCCGTAGCTTTCCAATCTGACGCGGCAAACTGGCGAGCGTCACGGCCTCCGGCTGGGCCAAGTCGTCAAGTTCCAAGTCCTCGGCGAGGTGTCCCTCAACAACGTCGAAGAGAGAAAGGTCGGTATCGACACCCGGGGGCCAGGGAATGCGCCATCGCACAACGGCTCCGCTGACAAGGTCGACGACCGTCGTGTCATCGCGCGTGGAGCCGAGAACCAAGCCGTAACTCAAGGCACCGGGTGTCAGTTCAAGCAAGGGGCGACGAGGGAGTTCCTTGACGAATCTGCGGGTCTCAACCGACGCCACCTCTCGTCGCAAACTCACCATTAGCGCAACTCCAGTGCGTCAATTTGTTGGCGAAGCTCGTCTGTCGTGCGGGCCGGAAGTTGGCACACGCGCGACTCACAGAGATAGGCCAGCCCCTCGTCGCGCCCGGCGAGCAAACTCGACGAGCCACGGCCGGATACGACGAGGGAGAACGGCACAAAGACAGATCGTAGGAGATCGGACCACGGCGCTCGGTCGCCGGGAATGACAATGTCGCGACCCGACGCGAAAAATCCATACGCGCGCACGAGATCCGGAACGGCCGCGGGGTGATCGTCCAATAGGGGTCCCGCGAGTTCGAGGAGTCGAGATGCCACCGCTTCGGCGTCCGCGTCCTCGGTCAGTCGTGCGAATTTGGCCAGGGCCGTGGCGGCAACCGCATGAGCCGATGGCGTCGCGCCGTCGAAGATTTCCTTTGATCGATACGCGAGGTCGTGCACCGAGTTCGCCGTCGTACACACGCCGCCGCCACGACTCGGCGATGCGGCCGTCGGGCGTTCGCCGTCCCAGTAGTGATCGAGGAGGTACGCAACCAACTCGGGAGCTGTGCTCAAGAATTCATCGTCGCCCGTTGCTTCAAAAGCGGTCAGCGTCGCCTCGAGCAGCCACGCGACATCGGCCGCGGTGGCCTGCGCCGTGTGGGTTTCGGTGCGATACCAACGACCCTGGTCGAAGTGCGTGCTCGTGAGGCGTAACAAGGCATCGACGCCCAACTCGCGAAACTCATCATCGTCGCTTTCGAGGCACGCGACGACGAACATGGCGTTCCATTCGAGGACGACCTTGTTGTCTCGACTGGGTTGGGGTCGAGCTGCCCGAGCTGCGCGAAGAGCGTCCAGCGCCACGAGAAGGTGCGGGGGAGTCGCAAAGGGCTCGCCATCGGCCAACTGCGGAATACTGCGACCCTCGAACAACTCGTAGTCGTTAATCCGCCACCGACGACACACATCGTCGAGAAGTTCGGGGCACCCGGCGGCCAACAGGGCGTCCGCCACCTCGGCGCGTGTCCAGGTGACGTGAGCACCTTCACTACCGTCGCTGTCGGCGTCGAGACTTGAGGCGTAACCAGCGTCCACGCGGAGGTCGCTGGTTACAAAACGAAGAGTTTCCACGGCCACGGTGGCCCACTCGGTACCACCACCGGCCGCACGATCGGCCCGAAAATACGCACTCGCTAACAAGGCCTGATCGCTCAACATCTTTTCGAAATGCGGCACGTGCCATTGACCGTCGACGCTGTAGCGAGCAAAGCCGCCACGGACATGGTCGTAGAGACCACGTCGCGACATGGCATCAAGCGTGCGCTGAGCAGCCAAACGCGCTCGAGGGTCGTGCCACGCCACCAGCAATGCTTCCACGTAGCTGGGGCGCGGGAACTTGGGCGCCGGACCGAAACCACCGTCGTCGTCGACGCGGGTGACCAAGTGTTCGACTAAATCGGTGACGACGGTCTTGACGCTGCGGGTGGGCGCCGCCGCCACCACGTGATCGACAAATCGCAGATCCCGTTCGATGGCCTGCTCGATGTTCGTTGCTTGTTCATCGATCGCGGCGCGCTGCGTGTGCCAGGCGTCAGACATAGCGGAGAGCAACCGAGAAAATCCGGGTTGACCACCGCGATCCTTTGGTGGGTAGTAGGTGCCCGCCATAAAGGTTCGCCCTTCAGGCGTCAGAAAGACGGACATCGGCCAGCCACCGTGGCCACTCACCGCCTGTGTGGCCGCCATGTACACGGCATCGACGTCCGGGCGTTCTTCCCGGTCGACCTTGATGGCGACAAAATGCTCGTTCAACTGCGCGGCGATAGCGTCGTTCTCGAAGCTTTCATGGGCCATGACGTGGCACCAGTGGCACGCGGCGTAGCCAATTGAAAGAAAAATGGGACGGTCAAGTTCGCGAGCTCGAGCAAAGGCGGCGTCCCCCCATTCGTACCAGTCCACGGGATTATCGGCGTGTTGCTGGAGGTACGAACTAGTCGCCGCGGCGAGTCGGTTGGGCACCCAGCAAGCGTAGTGACCCTCGTGGCCTCGATTGCGGTGGCTCACTCTGCTAAACGTGCAACGTGGTTATTCCGCCCGCATCCGTCCACGTCACGGATGCGCTCGTGCGTGAGCTGGTGGGTGCCCACTGTCCACAGTGGCGGGACCGGGCCGTCTCGAAGCTCGGCGAGGGTTTCGACAATGTTCTGTTTTCTCTCGGAGAGGACCTGGTGGTGAGGTTGCCACGACACACCACGGGAGCAGCACTCCTGAGGAACGAACAGACCTGGCTGCCTGACTTGGCGAGTCGTCTTGCGCTGCCCGTTCCCGAACCCCTTTACCTAGGGGAGGCTGGCTCGCTGTTTCCCTTCCCGTGGTCAGTGGTGAGCCGTATTAATGGCGAGTCGGGCGACCACTCTTGTTTGGCGTCGTCGAGGGACAACGTCGAGCGAGTCGGCGCGTTTTGGCGATCGCTGCACGTCGCGGCGCCACCACATGCGCCCCGCAATCCACTTCGGGGTATCCCTCTCGCCCATCGTGCAAGTGATTTCGAACGCCGCTGGCGCGAGCACACGGCGTCGCCGTACGACGCCGCCTTGCGTCGGGTGTGGGACGACGGCCTCTCGGCGAGACCGTTTTCCGGCGACCCATTGTGGATACACGGAGATCTCCATCCCGCGAACATCATTGGTCGTGGTGGCGACATTGTCGGGATCATCGACTTCGGGGATCTCACGTCCGGAGATCCCGCGGGTGACTTAGTCAGCGCGTGGATGATCTTCGATGATGCCGAACGCCGGATCCTGTGGAATGTGTACCCGTGCGACGCGGACACGCGTCGCCGAGCCGCAGCCTGGGCGGTTCTCTACTGCATGTTCTTTCTCGCCATCGCCGACGAAGGACGACCGAATTTTGGTGTCATCGCACAACGAACAATGTCCGCCATTGCGGAGGACATTGAACTCTTCTAATTAGACGCGACGACCCGTGAAGTTGAGGAACTTGGTCTGAGCTGATGCTCCATGCGCCGGTTCGATCGCCGCGGCGAAACCTCCAGGGACGCGAATGGCGTCGCCGGCATCTCGGAGTCGTCGGTGGGCCGACTGGACTGCCTCTTTGTCGAGTGATTCGTCCGCACCGATGGCGCGCGCGAGGTCCCAGGTGTGACACAAAGTGTCCGCACACAACAAACCCGCCACTAACGCGCCGAAGGCCTGCTCGCCGCCGCGGGAAGGAACGCTCATACTCGCCGCGGCGCGGTCAGCAATGAGTCGAACGATCGTCGCCGTCGCCTGTGACCACGCCTCGCGCAAGTCCTCGTCTTCTCCCACGTCCGTCGGTTGATCCGGTTCGACCATCGCAGCAATGCGACGGTGGACGCCAATGACGTGGGTCACGAGAGCGGTCACATCCCACTCATCATCCGGTGTCGGGAGCGTCCATTGGTCGTCACCAATGGACGCGACGGCGCGTGAAAATCCGTCGGCAACGCGGTGATAGCGAGGGGTATCGGTCATGGCGCCACCCTACCGAGGCTGTGCACCACGACGCTGTAACGTCGCGCCATGAAACTCGTCGAATGTCGCGATGCCGCGAGATTTCTGGAGCGAACCGCTATCTATCGTGAACACAATTCGTGGCTGACCAACGTCATTGGTTCGGTGGCTCTTTCGGTTGCGAGCGGCGTTCGCACGTACGACCATCATCGATGGTGGGTGGTCGAGGAGGGCGGTGACGTCGTCCTCGCCGCGATGAGAACGGCGCCTCATCCCGTATCGCTGGGTCCTGGTCCCGCGGCGGCGGCGCACCTGATCGGCGCGGCCGTCGCCGAACAGGACGACGATACCGAGGGATTCAATGGCCCCGAAGGGGTTGTGCATGCGGCGCTGTCGGGCTACGTCTCTACCGCATCGGTCGGTTCACGTCGGGAGTCGCAGGTGACGCGACGTGACGTGGTCTACGCCCTCGAGAGGCTGCGCGAACCGAATGTTCGGGGTGTCGCGCGTCGTGCCGAGACTACCGATGAGGACATCGTGGTGCCGTGGGTCTACGACTTTCATCACGAATTGGACATACCGCACGTCTCCACGGAGGGAACCCTCGCACGACTCGAGCAGGGTGGGTTCTGGTTGTGGGAGGAGAGCGGAATTCCCGTCTCGCTCGCCGGGTTCGCTAACCCCGTGGTGACACCGGCGGGCACGATCACACGAATCGGACCGGTGTACACGCCCGTCGTTCATCGAGGTCACGGGTACGCAGCCGGAGTCACCGCCGCCGTGTGCCGCGAGATCGAGACGTCGGGATCGTCAGCAATGTTGTACGCCGACGCGGATAATCCGACGAGCAATGGGGTGTATCAACGATTGGGCTTCGTGCGCGTTGATGACGTCATCTCGCTCAGCATGATGCCGCGGTCGACCGAGCCCTCGTAATCTTCATCGGCATGGAGATTCGATTGGATAACAAGGTTGCGGTCGTCACCGGTGGGTCGCGAGGGATCGGGCTCGCCATTGCGGCGCGCATAGCGGAGGCGGGCGGATCCGTGATGCTCTCCAGCCGCTCCGAAGACAACCTGAGGGCCGCCGTCGACACGTTGTCGCAATATGGTGATCGAGTTGATTATTGCGTCGCGCACGTCGGTCGTAGTGAGGACGCTGAGCGATTGATAGCGACGACGATCGAGCGCTTCGGCGCTGTTGACATCTTGGTGAACAACGCGGCGACGAATCCATACTTCGGACCCACGGTGGAAATCGACGACGAGCGCATGAAGAAAACGTTTGACACCAATGTGGGCTCGGTGTTGTCCCACACTCGCGCCGCGTGGCGTGAGTGGATGAAAGAGCATGGAGGCGTCGTGCTCAACATTGCGTCGATCGGAGGCTTGGGTCCCGAACCCGGCATTGGTTGGTACAACGTGACGAAAGCAGCGGTCATTCATCTCACACGTCAGCTGGCGTGGGAACTAGCTCCGAGCGTGCGGGTTAACGCGCTCGCCCCGGGTCTCGTACGCACCGAGTTGGCCCGAGGTTTGTGGGAGAACCATGAAGAGTCGATCGCACGTCACATTCCGCTACGACGCCTTGGTGAACCAGACGACATCGCGACGGTCGCTGTGTCGTTGTTGAGTGACGCGAGTTCGTGGGTCACTGGACAAACGATTGTCGTTGATGGCGGCACCGTGAATCAACCGACCGGAGGCGTGGGCTAGACCCAGCGAGCTAACTCGTCACGCCGCAACTTGCCGTTGGACGTGCGGGGCAGCGACGCAACGCGGCGGAATTCTTTGGGTTTCGCCCACGGGCCGAGAGCAATCGCTGCGGCCTCGCGACATTGTTCCCACAAAGAATCGGTGTCGGAAGAAGTGACCACGAACGCGACGATGCGCTGGCCCCATTCGTCGTCGTGGGCACCAGTGACCGCGATCTCGTCGATTCCGGCCACGGTTCCGAGGGCAGATTCGAGGTCCTCGGGCCACACTTTTTCTCCGCCCGTCGTGATCACATAACCGATGCGACCTCGAATGGTGAGTTGACCATTTTCGAAAGTGCCGGCGTCTCCGGTCGGAAACCAATCGCGCCGACCATCGGGGCCTTGGATCAAGGGAGCGGGCGCGTGTCGGTACGTACGAAACAGTGTCGGCGAGGCCACGAGAATCTCGCCATCCTTTTCGGCGAGGCGAACATCGGGCAACGGCTGCCCGTCGTACACCACGCCGGAACCAGTCTCGGTCATACCCCAGGTCGTCACCACGTTGTCGGGCCGAGAGTCGGGCGGCGGTCCTCCTCCTAGGAGGACAACGTCGTAAGCGGACAAGTCGGCACGATGAAGTTGGGTTCGTACGACGGCGACGTGCGTCGCCCCGTTGGTCGCGCCTGCCGCAAGATCATCGGGATCACCGAAATAAATAGACGCGTCGGTCAACAGCGCGCGGGCGAGGACGGCGAAGCCACCGACGTGCGTCGCGGGCAAGCACGCGTTCCACACTGTCGGTCGTTCCCGTTGGAGGGCGGTCATCGTTCGTTCCGCGGACGCGTGCACCGCTTCCCACGTCAAGACGGCCGCCTTGGGTTTGCCGCTCGAGCCTGACGTCGTGACCACGAGCCCGTCGCCATCTTCGACCGGTCGACCCTGTTGGATATGCCGATTGCCCGTCTCATCAATAATGACGGTGGGAGCGACCACGTTCAGAATCTCGTCGCGGCGAGCTCCTTGCAGGCGCCGATCGAGAACCGTGACGGCCTCGCCACGGTCGTAACAACGTCGTAGTTCGTCGAAGAGTTGGGGACCCAGAGGGAGATCGAGTCCCACGAGATCGCGCACCAAAACACTCTAGGGCTCACCTATTGTCAAAATTGGTGACACAATGTTGCTCGTACCGCCGGAGGAGACGAACTGTGGCCACGATTCGATTTGAACGACGCATTGCGGCACCCGCGGATGTGGTGTGGAAAATCGTCGGTACCCCGGAGTCGATCTCGGACTGGTTCCCGGGCATCACGTCGTGCACCGTCGACGGCATGACGCGCGTGATCCGGTTGGCGTCAGGTATCGAGATGCCGGAGAAGATTCTGACGATCGATCCATTGATTCGGCGATTCCAGTACGAGATCACTGCCCCGATCTATCGATTCCACCGGGGGACGATCGACGTCATTGAGCTAGGTGAGAACGACTCGTTGTGCGTGTACTCGACGGATTCGGATCCCGACGTACTCGCCCTGGTCATTGGCGGAGGAACCTACGGGGCACTCATCGAAATCGAACGACTCGCTTTGGCACAGAAGGAGGCCTAGATGGCCCGCAAGATCCTTTTCATTACGACGGACCAGCAGCGCTACGACACGTTGGCGTGCAACGGGGGCATCTTGTCGCGCACGCCAGTGGTCGACGCGCTCGCGGCAGAAGGAATTCGCTACACGCGCTGTCAGCCGACGTCCGTCGTCTGTATGCCATCGAGGGCGTCAATGCTGACGGGTCAATATCCGACGCGTCACGGGGCTTGGATGAATGGTGTGCCGCTCGCCGTCGACGCGCCGTCGGTGGCAGAGAACCTCCACGACGAGGGGTACCGGACAGCCCTAATCGGGAAAGCTCACTTCGAGCCGTTCTTGGACCCGTTCGGTCGCTTTGCGGAGAACTCGCTCGCGTCGCTCGGTATTCCCACGATCGAACAGCCGTGGTTTGACGGGCGTCGTGGTCCCCACCGTGGATTCGACCACCTCGAATTTGCCACCCACGGGGCCATGGGACCCTTGCACTACGCCAAGTGGTTGCAAGCGAATCACCCCGAAGCCCTGGGCGGTTTCTTTCCGGTTCTAGACGGCGATCTCAACGTGTCCGCTGAAGGTGGGGGAGATTCCGGAGCGCCGCAGGTCAAATTCAACAGCATTCCCCGCGAGTGGTATCACACTGACTGGGTCGCCGAAAGAACCATTGAATGGCTGAATTCGGTTGACGTGAGTGACGACTGGTTCTGTTGGATGAGCTTCCCCGATCCCCATCACCCCTGGGATCCGCCGCAGTCCGAAATTGGTCGGGTGAACTGGCGTGACGTCGACTTGCCAGAGAATTACCCAACGACATCGGCGGAGCGCGAATCGCTCCTCGACCAGAAGGCTCGTCATTGGCGGCTGTGGTACGACGGAAAACTCGTGAGCAACTACGAGGCGCCCAACAAGTGGGTGCCCGCATCTTTGACTGCCGACCAGGTGCGTGAAGTCAACGCACTGAACGCCGTTGAAGTCGAACTCATCGACGAAGCCATCGGGCGCGTGCTGCGGGCCATTGACGACCGTGGTTGGGGTGATGACGTCGACATCATTTTCACCACCGATCACGGCGAGTTCCAAGGCGACTACGGCCTCCTCTTCAAGGGTCCCTATCACGTGGACTCCCTGATGCGACTCCCACTCATTTGGCGACCGGCGAAGTCGGCGGGCATCGCTCCCGCAGTCGTGAACGCTCCGGTCAATCTCGTGTCATTGGCCGCGACATTCCTCGACGTCGCCGGTGCGCCTCGTGCCGATTGGCTGGAGGGTGGTCCTTTGCCTCGCAGCGATGACGAAGCGTCGATGGAGGGTCTGGACCAGTCCATTACCGAATGGGACTCCGCTTTGTTCGGCGTCGATGTCCACGTGCGCAGCGTCGTTACGAAGGACTACCTCTACACCGAGTACCTGCCCGGAACCGTTCATGACGGAACCGAAGGCGAGCTCTACGTTCTGGCCGACGATCCGTTGCAACGCGAGAACCGCTTTACTGACGCAGCGTTTCGCGGTATTCGCGAGGAGTTGCACGAACGACTCGCCGTACACATTGTTCGACCTGGACTCCCCGAGCATCTCGGTCCGGTGGTGGCCCCCGTCTGAGCGACCGGTAGCCTGATGATCATGGCTGACACGGTTATTCACGGTTCCCCGATCGATCCCGTCGAGGAGTTTCGCTCCTGGCCGTTGCCCGAGTGGCAGCGCGCGGAGGACTTTGAGGACATCTTCTACGACGTGGCCGACGGTATCGCCAAGATCACGATTAACCGTCCTGAGCGTCGCAACGCCTTTCGCCCCCAAACCTTGTTCGAATTGTCCCGAGCTTTCGAACGCGCGCGCGATGACATTTCGGTGGGCGCGATCATCCTGACCGGGGCGGGACCGGACGCGTTCTGTAGCGGTGGTGACCAGAAGATTCGCGGCAACGATGGTTACATCGGGAACGATTCGGTGGCGCAACAGGGAGTTGGTCGACTGAACGTGTTGGATCTGCAAATCCAGATCCGTCGCCTACCTAAGCCGGTGATCGCGTCAATCGCGGGCTACGCCATTGGCGGAGGGCACATCTTGCACCTCGTATGCGACCTATCTATCGCCGCCGACAACGCCCGATTTGGCCAGACCGGACCCATGGTGGGTTCCTTTGACGGGGGCTACGGATCCTCGCTGCTGGCTCGGACGATTGGTCTCAAGCGTGCGAAGGAAGTGTGGTTCTTGTGTCGCCAGTACGACGCGGCGACCGCACTCGAGTGGGGACTCGTCAACACGGTCGTGCCGCTGGACGACCTGGAGCGCGAGACGGTGGCGTGGTGTCGCCAGATGCTCACGTTGTCGCCGATCGCACTGCGCATGCTGAAGGCAGGCTTCAACGCAGCCGACGACGGACTCGCCGGCGTTCAACAATTGGCCGGCGACGCCACAATGCTCTTCTACATGTCCGAAGAAGGTCAAGAAGGCCGTAACGCCTTTGTGGAGCACCGCAAGCCCGACTTTTCGAAGTATCCCAAGCGTCCGTGACGACTGCGCAACCCGGTCCGTTGCAGCGGTGGGTACTCGCGGCGCGCCCTCGCACGTTGCCCGCCGCCATTGTTCCGGTCATTGTCGGCGCCTCCGCGGTTCGCCCGCACTCCATTAATTCGCTCAACACCGTGGCCTGCGCGTTCATCGCGCTCGCGCTCCAGATCGGCACGAACTTCGCGAATGACTATTCCGACGGGGTCCGCGGTACCGATGAAGTTCGTGTGGGTCCGTTCCGATTGACCGCATCGAAATTGGTTCCCGCAGCACGCGTGCGTACTGCCGCCTTTGCGGCGTTCGGCGCCGCAGCAGTAGTGGGAGTGTTCTTAAGTTCTCGAACATCGTGGTGGATGATCGCGGTCGGAGCGACGGCAATTGCCGCGGGCTGGTTCTACACGGGCGGACCACGTCCCTACGGGTACTACGGCTTCGGAGAATTGTTCGTACTCGTGTATTTCGGATTCGTCGCCACTGTCGGTTCGGCGTACGTGCAACACGAATCGATCCCTGTTCGCTCGTGGTGGCTAGCTGTGAGCGTGGGTGCGGCAGCGTGCGCCCTACTGGAAGCCAACAACTTGCGTGATGTTGATGGCGACCGGGCCGCAGGAAAGAAGACCTTGGCCGCTCGCCTTGGTCGTGAACGAGCGTCGTGGTTGGTTGTGGTGTGCGTGGCGGCAATCGTCGTTGGTGGCGCGCTGGGCTCGTACTGGCTGGCGGGGTTACTCGCATTGGCGATCTACATCCCGGCCCTGCGAATGACGTTTTCGCCGCGCCGTGGTCGTGAACTGCTCCCCTTGCTAGCGCTATCGGCTCGAGCTCAATTACTGCTTGGGGCGATATTGACGGCGACCTGCTGGATCGTTCATTCGTAGTTCGAACAGAACGCTTCTATGAGCCGAGCCGTCACGGCCGGTTGGTGCAGGTGAGCAGCGTGGCCGGCGCCCGGAACCAGGGCGAAGCATCCCGTCGGGACCGTATGCGCGATGGCGAGAGCTTCGGCGGCGAAGCGATCGTCGCCCGCGCCCGCCAGTGCGAGTACAGGAACACTGAGTTTCCGTAAATCGTCGTCGAGCCACGATTGAGTTCCCGTCCCCGCACGGCGCAATGAGGCAGCGAGACCCGAGGCGACATTGTGTCGTCGCGCGTCGCGCTCAGCGTCATCGTTCGGGAGGGAGGCGAACATTGGTTGCGCCAGCCATTCGTCGAGAAAAACGTCCACGCCGACGTCCACAATGTGGTGCGCCAGTTTCTCGTCGCGCTCGCGTCGTTGTCTGCGCAGGTCGTCGTCGCGGATGCCACGAGTCGCTCCGAGGACCACGAGGGCCGCAATTTTGTCGGGATGTCGTAACGCCACGTGCAAGGCAACGCGACCGCCCAGTGAATATCCCCCAAGGATGACCGGAGGCGAGGGGAGCGATGAGGCGATGAGGTCAGCAGTTTCTTCCAGTGACGCCTCGAGATGGCTGCGCGACCCGTGACCCGGGAGGTCTGGTGTTGCAAGAGGTCGATGACCTGCAAGAATTGATCGAAATCGATGCGCCGACGCACTCGTTTGTGTGAAGCCGTGCAGCCACCACAAGGGGGTGGACTGCGGGGGCGTGTTCGTTGAAGTGGAAGGCATTCAAGGTGAGCGTACCCAGCCCGAGTGACGTGCAGGCCACCTTCGTTGCCACTTTGATCGACGAATGGATCCTTTCGGGCGTGACCGACGTGGTCGTGTGCCCCGGTTCACGGTCCACGCCGCTCGCGTTGGCCGTTGCTGCACGCGACGAGTTGACGGTCCACGTGCGCATCGATGAAAGATCGGCCGCTTTTTTCGCCGTCGGTCGAGCCCTTCGCACACGACGTCCGGTCATGATTGTGGTGACCAGTGGCACCGCCGCGATGGAATTGCACGCCGCGATCGCCGAGGCTGATCTGGCGGGAGTTCCGCTCATTGTGGTCACCGCCGATCGACCACCGGAACTTCACGGCGTGGGGGCGCCGCAGACCGTCCGGCAACGAGAACTTTACGGTCCGCTCGTGCGCCGATTCGAGGAGCCCGGGGTGGCTCGCATAGAGGCCTCGTCGAGCTGGCGACCGCTCGCTCGGCGTTTGTTCGAGGCTGCAACCGGGGTCCGTCCCGGCCCCGTACACCTCAACGCGGCGTTCATTGAACCTCTGGTCGGCGAGGTTCGAGATGGGCCCGCCGCGCGCGGGACACATTCGTGGCGCGAGTTTCAGGACAATCCTTCACTGTGGTCGCACCAAGATGGCGGGCGACGCGTCCTCGCGGTCGTCGGCGAGGGAGTCTCGCGCGCATTTCTCCACGCGGCCGAGCAGCTCAATTGGGTGGTACTCGGCGACGCGACGGTGTCGGGGGGTGTGGCTCACTTTGACGCCATCTTGCGTTCCGACGCGGTGGCTGCCACGTTGCGGCCCGAGGTGGTGATGCGTACCGGAGGACTTCCGGCTTCAAAAGTCCTCCAGCAGCGATTGCGGGAGTGGGGTGCACCGAGCATTGGTTTCACCAATGGTGCGCCCGTGGCAGATCCGGACGGGCTCGTGAGTACGGTGGTTACGACCACGATGATCGACGTCGCGTCCTCAGCCACAGCGGCGAGCGATTACCGATCACGGTGGAGTGACCTCTCCCTACGCGCGGCCCAAGTCGTCCAGTCTTTCGACGGCAATGATCTCGATGAACCACGACTGGCGCGTTGTCTCGTGGAATACACCGCACGCCACGACATTCCGTTGACCGTGGGTTCGTCGATGCCGATTCGCGAAATTGAGTGGTGGTCCGGGTCGGAACGCGGGCCGGTCTACGCGAATCGTGGTGCGAACGGTATCGACGGGGTGACGTCCACCGCGCTCGGCGTTGCGTCGGGCTCGCGGGGTGTCGCGCTCATCGGCGACGTGACATTTCTGCACGATGTGAGTGCGCTGACAGACGGCCTCGGTACGGCGGGGGGTTCTTGCGCGATCGTCGTGGCGGACAATGGGGGAGGCGGCATCTTCGGCTTTCTCCCGCAAGCGACGTCAGTCGACGCAGCGGACTTCGAACGCCTCTTTTTGACGCCGCGTCATCACGACGTATCCGCCATCGCGATCGGGTTCGGCCATCGGGCGACTGAGGTATCGACCACTGAAGCGTTGTACGACGCATTAGACCGCACGTGGTCCGCGCCTGGCGTCCATGTTGTGGTGGCAAAGGTGCCCTCGATCGCCGCAAATGTCGCTCGACACCAGGAATTAAACGACGCGGTCGCTCGAGCGATCGAGACACTTTCTTGATTGCAACCCTGCCGTCGTCACTCATCGCCGCCATCCCGGTGGCGATTGCGGCGGGACTGATCTCATTTCTGTCGCCCTGCGTGTTACCCCTCGTCCCGGGCTATCTCGCGTTCCTCGGTGGATCTCTCGGAACGTCCGGCGCGCGACGAACGGGTCGGACGCTGGTGGGCGCCATTGCGTTCATTCTCGGTTTCACGCTCGTCTTCGTTTCGTATGGTGCTCTCTTCGGGCAGATTGGCAATACGTTGCGCAGCGACCAACGCACCATTGCGATCGTGTTTGGGGTCCTCACCATCGTGATGGGAATGTTCTTCGCGGGCTGGTTGCCATCTGCCTGGTTGATGCGCGAGCGACGCATCCACTATTTGCCGTCGGCCACCGTGATCGGGGCGTTTCTCCTCGGATTCTTTTTCGGCGTGGGCTGGTCACCGTGCCTGGGCCCGACCTTGAGCGCGATTCTCGGTATCGAAGTGTCGTCCTCGGGTGCCACGGCACTGCGCGGCTCCATACTGGCCTTCTTCTATTGCTTCGGACTCGGTATTCCGTTTCTCGTTTTTGCGATAGCGGGCGAGTGGGCGGCGTCGGCCTCCAGGTGGCTACGTCGTCACCAGCGTTCCGTGGGGATCACGGGCGGGGTCGTCCTGATCGTGATCGGTGTGTTGGAAGTCACCGGAGTATGGAATAACTTCGTGATCTATTTGCAAGATCATCTGTACGTCAATCTCCCTCTCTGAGAGAGTGGGGAGCCTCGTAGACTTCACTCATGACATTGCGCGATGACCTGACATTTCGCGGCCTCGTGCATCAGGTAACTGATGACGCCGTTCTGGACCGACTCTCGGCCGGTGGCGTTACGGTTTACGCCGGATTCGACCCGACCGCCACGTCGTTGCACCTCGGCCACTTGTTGCAAATGTGCACGCTGCGACGGTTGCAGCTCGCCGGAAATCGTCCCATTGCGCTAGCGGGTGGCGGCACGGGAATGATCGGTGATCCGAGTTTCAAGGACTCTGAACGCAAGCTGTTGAGCGTGGAGGAGTTGGAATACAACGTCTCGTGTATTCGCGAACAGCTCAGTCTGTTTCTTGACTTCTCACCCGCGGCGGGCGCCAGCCAGGCGCTTTTGTTGGACAACGCGTCGTGGTTGACCACCATTTCGTTGACCGATTTTCTTCGCGACGTCGGCAAGCACGTCACCGTAAATCAAATGATCGCCAAGGACTCCGTCAAGAGTCGCCTTGATCGTGATGACGTTGGTTTGTCCTTTACCGAATTCAGCTACATGTTGCTGCAGGCGTACGACTTCTACCGCTTGCACGTTGACCAGGGCTGCACCTTGCAAATCGGTGGGTCGGATCAATGGGGCAATATCACTGTCGGCACGGACCTCGTCCGCAAGATGGCCGGGGCGCAGGTTTTCGGACTGACCTCGCCGCTGCTCTTGAGGTCGGACGGCAAGAAGTTCGGCAAGTCAGAAGGTGGCAACGAGAGCGTGTGGTTGGACGCGGAGCGAACGTCGCCGTTCAAGTTGCACCAGTTTCTCTTGAACAGTGACGACGCCCTAACGCCACAACTACTTCGCTTCTTTACCTTCCTTGATCACGAGACCATCCTCGAACTTGATGAATCATTGCGCAACGAGCCGCAACGACGAGCGGCACAACGAGCGTTGGCGAATGATGTCGTCACCATGGTGCATGGTGCGCCGGCGGCCCTGGCCGCGGAGCGGGCGGGCGAAGCTCTCTTTTCGGAGGCCATCGCCGAACTCGACGAACGAACTCTGCTGGATGCGACCTCCGACGCGCCGTCGAGTACGTGGTCTCGGTCCGATCTCGCAGAGGGCGTTGATCCCGTCGATCTGCTCGTTCGTTGCGATCTTGCCGCCTCACGTGGGGAAGCACGACGTTTTCTCGATCAAGGTGGCGTGTACGTCAACAACGTTCGCATCGACCCCACCGCGCCCGTCACCCTCGCGTCGGCACTGCACGACCGGTACCTCATCGTGCGGCGTGGTCGACGCTCGACTCACGTGGTCGTTGTCGGGTGAAGCGCTCGATTGTCGTCGCGGTGCTCAGCGCCATCCTCCTCGCGGGCTGTGGGACCATTTCGGCGGCGCAATCAGTACGCAACTGGACGAAACAGGCGAATTTCGCCTCGAATACGCGCACTCTCGTTGACGACGCGAAGACGTCCGTGGGTCAATTGCGCATCGCTACCACCAGCGCTCCGGTCCTGCATACCGTCTGCGGTGTTCTGTTGACCGACACGGAGGCGGCCAACGCGTCGTTGCCGAGTCCTGATACCCAGGCGAACAATTGGTTGGCCCCGGCATACGTCAATCTCGGGGCGGGCGCGAACACCTGTTACAACGCGGCAGGAAATCCGCGACTCCGCGCGAAGGCGATCGCCTATCTTCGCCACGGTGTCGCGCAACTCAGTTTCGGCGCGCTGCGCTTGACGTCCGCCACCGCCGGGCCGTGAGTCTCGGTCATCTGACCAGCGTCGAGGGCGCGGACGAACTACGACGTCGCGTGTTGTGGAGCGTTCCCACGCCGCTCGCGGTCCTCGGGTGCGTATCTGCGGACGGTGACCCTCACCTCATGAACGTGTCCTGGGTGACCCCCGCGGCGCATTCACCGACCAGACTGGTCTTCTCCGTGGAGTCATCGGCGAGAGCGAATGCGTTGTTGCACGAAACAGCATCATTTGCCGTGAGCTTGTTGGACGTTGAGCAACGCACGCTCGGTCGTGCGTTTGTGAAGCCCCATCTCGAGTGGTCGACTGCGGCGGAGGAAACCATCGCTGGCTATCCCATTGCGCGCAGTGCTCGTCGCGCGCCTTTTTTGCAGAGTGCCGTTGCCGTGCTCGCGGGAGAGGCGGCGATGATCTCGGATCTAGGTTCCCATCACTTATGGCTGGGGACCGTTGAGGAAGTGGCGTCGACGGACGCCATTGTGACTGGTCCGGCGTCCGCTCACGCGGTGCGCATACTGGGCGTGCACGACACGCGCATGAACTACGGCGACTAGCTCTCTCGGGGGCGAAGGTCAATCTCGAGGCGGAGAATGCCGTCCTCCAGTGTCGCTACCGCGTCACCGATCATCGCGTAGTCCTGGAAGTCCAAGCGGGCGGCCTCGATAAAGCGTTGACGCTCCGGGCCTTCTACGGGAGGTAGTCCTCGCTTACGGACGGCCTCCGCTCGTGCTTGGAAGCGTTGGATCATGTCAGCGGGGTCAAAGTTGTTAGCCACGCTGGAATGTTACGGGCCGTCATCATCAGGGTGTCGAGTTGGTAACATGGTCCCGCAGCGCACCGCGTGCGCGAGGCCGCCGCCGGTTCGGCCTGCGGTCAGTGAGGAGTTGACGTGAAAAAAGGCCGCCACCGTCGGTTTGTAGAAGCACGTGAATTAAAGCGCTCTGTCGGACCGCGCGCCACCACGTGTGAAGAATGTGGTGCGGAACCTGAGGACGTCCACGCCGAGTGGTGTTTGGCTGAAGAGGATCGCTACGAAGAGATTCTTGGAAACCTTCCTCGAACCGTGTCGTTGGAAGACGACCCGCTCGCCGCTGAAGGCTAATTTTTCCGACGGATTGCGGGATGCGCGAGTCGGGTGACTTGCGGTTGCGAGCGCCGGAATTCTAGGTACGCGTACAGCCGGTCATAGACTTTCTGTCCAATCATGGCGACCAGTTCGTCGCGCATACCGTCCACCACGCGTTGTTGGCCGACGAATGCGTCGGGGGATTCCGTGCACCACCAATGAAAGTCGTCGCCACCCTCGCCCCAATGGGAGCGGTCCCACTGACGAATCGTCGTTGTGACGTGTCCTCGCTCGTCGGCTTCCTCGTCGCGCCGTAGTGGCAACTGCCAGCAGACTTCGGGCTTGAGGGGAATATAGGACTCGTTCGTATCCATCGCGAGCACGTGGAGAGCGCAACCGGGACCGCGGGCAAAACCTGGGCGATTCAAGAAGATGCAGGCGTCCTGCACCAAGCGAGTGACGATTTCTCCGTTCTTCTTTACCCTGGTCGTGCCGTTTTTACCCTTGCTCTTGAACTGCCACTGGTCCTCGGTGAGGCGTTTCGCTGCCTTTTCGACGCGACGCTGGTCCTTTTCGTCAACGAAGTGGGCCCCGTAGCTGCAGCAGCCTTGCACGAGCTCTTCGGCCGGCCCGGTCAAGACGCCTTGGCACCCCGCACCGAAGATGCATGTCCAATTGCTTTCGAGGAATGTCACGTCGAACACCCAGGTTTGTTCTCGTCGTTCGTCTTCGAAACTGATCCATTCGCGCGCGTCGGCGGGTACTTGAGTCACGCAGCGAAACTAGTGGGCGTAACGAGACGAGACGTGCACCTCTACACTTTTCGACATGACCGCCATTGAGTCCGAACAAATCCTGACACTCACTCCCGAGGCCTACGACATCGTGCTCGACGCCTTGCACAAGGAAGACGCCTCAGGGGAATTGGCGTTGTTCGTCGAGGTGACGGGCATTGCTCGCGGGGGATACACGTACGACCTGTACTTCTCGGAAGTGGCGGACAGTGGGGACGAGACCTTCGTACAAAAAGAGGACGACCTCACCATCGTCATCCCCACCGCGAGCGCGGACAAGTTGCGCGGAAGTCGCCTCGAGTTTTCTCGTGACGGCGGCGGCGGTCTCGTGCTGGTGAACCCGAACGGCCCGTCGCCGGAAGAGGCGAATCCGGGTGTTCCGCCCGAAGTGCTCGCGAAGGGTCTTGACTTTGATTTGGCGAAGCGCGCGGTGTTGGTCCTTGAGCAACACGTGAATCCTTCCATCGCCAGTCACGGTGGTCGCGCGGACCTCGTGGCGTTGGACGACGAGAAGATGGTCGCCTTCGTTCGGCTCTCTGGTGGTTGCCAAGGTTGTGCCATGAGTCGCATGACCTTGTCCCAGGGCATCGAGGTCACACTCAAAGAACAGCTCCCGGAATTGGTGGGCGTGGTCGACGTCACCGACCACACGTCCGGAGAGAATCCCTTCTACACGAACTAGTCGTCGAACTCCGGCGACCTAGGCTGTACGAATGTTGCGTTACCTCACCGCTGGTGAAAGTCATGGCCCCGCGCTGACCGTCATTGTGGAAGGTCTGCCCGCCGGTCTCGCGATCGACGTCGCGGGCATTGGTGATGAGTTGGCCCGCCGTCGACTCGGATACGGCAGGGGACCTCGTATGCGCTTTGAGCGGGACGAGATCCGTATTCTCGGCGGAATTCGTCACGGCCGCACACTCGGTTCGCCCGTCTCGATTGAGATTTTGAACTCCGAATGGCCGAAGTGGGAAGAAGAAATGTCTGCGGCGCCCGGAACTCCGGCGAAGAAGCTCACGCAACCTCGGCCCGGACACGCGGACCTCGTGGGAATGCAGAAGTACGGGTTCGATGACGCGCGCGACGTGCTCGAACGCGCCAGCGCGCGCGAGACGGCCGCCCGAGTCGCCGCCGGTGCCCTTGCCAAGGCTCTGTTGGATCAACTCGGCGTGCGCATCGTGAGCCACGTGGCCCGTATTGGCACGGTCGCGACCACGAGCGCACAACGTCCGGGACCCGATGACCTCGACACTGTTGATGACAATGAAGTTCGCTGTTTCGATGCCGATGTCGCTGCCGCGATGATCACCGAAATCAAGGCGGCGGCGAAAGAAGGCGATTCCCTCGGTGGGGTGGCGGAAGTCATTGCCTACGGCGTGCCCGCCGGGCTCGGTTCGCACGTGCACTGGGACCGCAAGCTCGATGGCCTCCTCGCGGGAGCTTTGATGTCCATCCAGGCTGTCAAGGCCGTCGAAATCGGCGACGGTGCGGAACAAGCCACGCAGAGAGGTTCGGTGGCGCACGACGCGATTGCCATTGACGACACTCAGGCGAAAAGTGGCGGCTACGTCCGTCGCAGCGATCACGCTGGTGGACTGGAGGGCGGCATGACGTCGGGGGCCCCGGTCATTGCTCGCGTTTCAATGAAGCCGCTGGCCTCACTGAATCGACCCGTGCTGGAGACGGTGGATGTGGTGACGAAGGAATCGACGGTGTCCTTCAAGGAGCGCACGGACGTGACGGCTGTTCCTGCGCTGGGCGTCGTGGCGGAGGCCATGGTGGCGCTCGTGTTGGCGAACGAGGCCCTCCGGAAATTCGGTGGCGACTCTGTCGCTGAATTCGTGCGGAACGCGAACTCGTACCTCGACCACATGGGCGAGACACCAAGCAGCGCTCGCGGCGCTTGAACGTGCCGGGCGCGATCCTCGTGGGATTGCCCGGCGTCGGTAAATCGACGGCGGGCCGACAGGCCGCCGAGAAGCTCCATCGTTCGTTTTGTGACACCGATGACGCTCTACGTGAGCGCTACGGCGTCAGCAGCGCCGACATGCTGCGCACCGTTGGTGTCGAGGTCTTTCGCGAGCGCGAATGTGGGCTCTTGCGGGACCTCATCGATTCGAGTGGCGTGATCTCGACGGGTGGCGGCATCGTGACCACCGTCGCCGCGCGAGAACTCCTGCGTGCGACGGGTCGAGTCATCTGGCTCGACAGTCCTCCCTTGCTCTTGCGCGAGCGCGTCGAGGCGGGTGATCGACCTCTTCTGGGCGACGACGTGGCGCAACGACTCATCGAACTAGACGCCGAGCGACGACCGCTCTATCAGGATGTTGCCAGCGCGGTCGTGGACGCAACGCGTCCGATCCGCGACGTCGTCTCACTCATTGTCGAGATCGTGGGAGAATGGGAATCGTGCGCGTAAGTGTCGAACTAACTGACCGTACCTATGACGTGGTGATCGGCGATGGCGCACGTCACGAGTTGGCCGGTCTCATCGCGACGCGCGTCCCCGACGCACGAATGGCGGCGATCATTGTTCCCGCCTCCTTGCGAGAGCAGCCGTGGTTTGACCTCAGCACGAATATCGACACCGTGATCATTGACGTACCCGACGGAGAGTCAGCGAAGACGCTCTCGCACGTTGAATCGCTCTGTGACTCATTTGTCACGCACGGTCTCTCGCGACGGGATGTCGTGATCGGTGTTGGTGGTGGCGCCACCACAGATCTGGCGGGATTCGCGGCTGCGGTCTATCAGCGAGGTATTGCGGTCGCGCACGTGGCAACGTCACTCGTTGCCCAGGTCGACGCGGCCATTGGTGGCAAGACGGCTGTGAACCTGACGGCGGGGAAGAACCTGGTGGGTGCATTTCACCAACCGGTGGGTGTTCTGTGTGATCTCGCCACCTTGTCCACGTTGCCCGAACGAGAGTGGCGTTGCGGACAAGGAGAAGTTGCCAAGTGTTGGCTTCTCGAGGGTCGTACCGTCAACGAGCTGCGTGAGGCGTCGACCGACGAGTGGATCACGGCGGCCGTCGCTCTGAAGAGTCGCATCGTGGGCGCCGACGAGCGAGAAGGGGGGCAGCGTGCGCTGCTCAACTACGGCCATACGTTGGCGCATTCGCTCGAGGCACAGAAACTAGGCGGATCGTCATTGGACGTTCTCCACGGCGAAGCCGTGGCTATTGGTATGGCTTTCGCCGTGCGTCTCGCGCAACGTCTAGGACGCGTGGGGCCCGAGACCGTCGGAGCGCACGATGACGTGTTGTCACACTGGGGACTTCCGTCGGCGCTACCTCGGGGACTTCGAGCCGACGATCTTCTCGCCGCGATGGCGAAAGACAAGAAAGCGCACCACAATTTGACGTTCGTCTTGCCGGGTCCGGAGGGTTTTGACGTGGTTCCGGATCTGGCGTTCGATACGGTACACGCAGCCCTTCTTGACTTCGGAGCACTATGAGCGAACAGATTCTCGTCTTGTCCGGGCCTAACTTGAACCTCTTGGGTTCACGTGACCCCGAGATCTACGGCACGATGACGCTGGACGAACACCTTGCCGCCTTCACCGCTATCGCCGAGAGTTTTGGGGCTCGTGTTGATCACGTGCAGTCCAATTTTGAGGGTCAGCTAGTCGACGAGATCCATGGTGCGCGCGGGAAATACGCGGCGATCGTGATCAATGCGGGGGCTTTGACCCACTATTCATGGTCGTTACGAGACGCGCTCGATGTCTTCGAGGGCATTTCCATCGAAGTGCACCTTTCGAATCCCGCGGGACGAGAGGCTTTCCGCCACGTGTCGACTCTCGCCGCCGTCGTGGACGGGACGATTTCGGGCTTTGGGCAACTGAGCTACGAGTTAGCGGCCTACGCCATCCGCGACCTTCTGAACGCCCGCTCCGAGTAACGCGTTCCGGACGCCTAAACTAGCCACCGCGTTCATTCAGAAAGGTCCGCGTTTCATGCCCGCCATTTCCAGCAACGACATCAAGAACGGCATCACCCTCAAGATCGATGACGGATTGTTTACCGTTATCGAGTTTCAGCACGTGAAGCCGGGCAAGGGTGGAGCCTTCGTGCGCACCAAATTGCGTAACGCCCGCACCGGGTCCGTTATTGAACGAACCTACCGAGCGGACGAACGACTCGAACAAGCCATCATCGACAAGCGCGATATGCAGTATCTGTACCGCGACGGTGAGGATTACATCTTCATGGACCAGACGACCTACGACCAGGTACCGGTGTCGGCCAAGAACCTCGGTAGCGCGGCGAATTTCCTTAAGGAAACCGGTACGGCGATCCTGATGATCAACGAAGACGAGATCATTGGGGTGGAACTGCCCGCGTCGGTGGAGCTTCTCGTGTCCGAAACCGAGCCCGGTATTCAGGGCGACCGCGTTTCGGGCGCCCGCAAGCCGGCCACGTTGGAAACCGGTTACGTCGTTCAGGTCCCACTTTTCGTCGGTCCGGGCGAAATGATCAAGGTGGACACGCGTTCTGGTGACTACCTGACTCGTGCCTGATGAGTGAACTCGGCATCGCGCGCCACCGTGCGCGCGAGCGAGCTTTCGAGCTGCTCTACGAACTATCGATTAAGGATCGTTCGGTCGCGGCCGTCGTCAATGAATTGCCGGTAGCGCCTGATCCCTACACGGTGGCATTGCTGCGAGCAGTGGAAGAACACCGGACCTGGGCGGAGGGACTTCTCGCGGAATTCTCGACCGAGTGGACGCTCGAACGCATGGCCATGGTCGACCGGTTGATCATGACGATGGCGCTCTGCGAACTACGCCTCGAAGAGCCGCCACCGCGGGCCGTGATTCTTGACGAGGCCGTCGAGTTTGCGAAGGTGTACTCCACGGATGGTTCACCGAGTTACGTGAATGGCGTTCTCGCGGCCTGCTTTTCTCACTACACTTCGTAGTAGTAGGAGGCGCACTGGCCATGATGCCCGGCAATGGCAATACCAACCTCACGAACAGTTACGTCGTGCAGTTGTTCCACCACACCTTGTGGTCACAGGTTGGTTGGATTCTCGGCGTGGCGCTCGTGGTCGCGGGCATCATCGTCCTCGTACGCCAAGTGAGGGAATCGCCCGCTGATTCTGAGCCGCGGTCCCGCACACTTCTTCGTTGTTCCTTTGGTGTGTTGTGGATTATCGATGGCGTCTTGCAACTACAGCCGTCCATGCCTTTGGGCCTCGGTAATGATGTCGTCCTGCCGTCCGCTGACGGCACGCCCTTTTGGCTCCATCGCTTGATGATTGATGGGGTGAACCTCTGGAATGCTCACCCCATCGCGTTGGCCGCCGCGGCTGCGTGGATTCAATTGGGCATTGGGCTATTCCTCATCGTCACTCGCGGGACGTTGTCGCGCGTCGCGGGCGCTGTGGCGGTGGGTTGGGGTCTGGTGGTCTGGGTGGTGGGAAACGGAATGGGTGGCATTTTCTCGCCCGACGCCTCCTTTCTGTTCGGTTGGCCCGGAGCTGTCATGTTCTACGTCATTGCGGGAGCCTGGCTGGCGGCGCCGCTGCGCGTTTTCCCACAGAAATTTGCGACGATCACTCTCCGTGCAATCGCGGTGATCTTGGGCGGGGGGATCATCTTGCAGCTCCTGCCGTCACACGAGTTCTGGCACGGGGGATCGAGCAACGCGCTGACGGCGATGTCACACGAAATGACTCAAGCGGCGCAGCCCCACTGGTTTGCGAGCGTCGTGAACGCGGGCGGCTCCCTCGCGTCGACGATGGGAGGCGGGTTCAATATCGTCATCATCATCTGGATGGCCGTGACGGCATTCGGGCTCTGGCGTAGTTCGTTCAGTGGTTCCACCTCGAACTGGGGTGTGCTGTCGTGCGTTGTCGGATGCGTGGTCTGGTGGGTGATTGCCCAGGACGGGGCATTATTCGGCGGGCTCTCCACGGACGTGAATTCAATGATTCCGGTGGCGGCACTCGTGACCTGCGCGTCACCTCGGATTCGCAACGCCGATCCCATCACCATGCCCCTTCCTGCCGTTGCACGAAGGACGTACGCCTCGGTCTTTGGAGCCATCGCCGTGGCGTTCTTAGTGGTCGCACTCATTCCCATGCTCAATGCGTCCGTTTCGAGCGGAGCGGAAACGACTCTGTACGTCGCTCAGAACGGTCAAGTGGCCTTTTATCCGCCGGGAAGCACCGCGTTCCCATTCACCTTGACCGATCAACACGGACACGCATTTCATTTTCCAAATACAACGAAGAAGTACACCTTGTTGACTTGGCTGGATCCAAAATGTTGGACCGATTGTCCCTTGCTTGCGGCGCAACTCAAAGATCTCGACCAACAGTTCACGCCCGAACAGCGCGCGAAGGTGCAGTTCATTGCCGTGGCCGCAAATCCTTATCACGAGTCATTGCGTGACATCAACGCGTTCATGACCTCTCACCAACTGCATTCAATGAACAATTTCTATTTCGTGACCGGAACTCGAAATCAGTTAGCTCAGAACTACACCGATTACGGCATTGAAGTCTCTATGAAACGCTCCGACAAGATGTCGGTGCACTCAGACGCGGTCTACCTCATTGATCCCCACGGGTCAATTAGGGCGTACATCCCCGACGATCCGCCCGACGGAACCTCGGGAACGTCGTCCGCGGTGACGGCGCTGTGGGAAACGATTCAGCGAGTCGGACTTAAGTAGTTCCATGGCTCCCGGAGCGATCATGGCGCTCGTCGTTGCGCTTTTTTGTGTCGCTCAGGCGGGGCAGCGCTGGTACCGAGCGACGTTGCGGCTGCGACACGTTGCCCCGATGCTCGCGGCGCTGAGCGGGTCGGTCTTGTTGTATTGGGTTACCGGGACAGCGTGGGCAACGTCATCGATGACCAATCTGGTCCAGCACATGATCTCCCACGTCGTGATCATGTTCCTCGTGCCCATTGCCTTTGTGTATGCCGGTATCGCGAGAGCGTGGTGGATACTCGTGCCAGTAACGCAGCGGCGCCGCGTGTTGCGGTGGTGGTACGTATCGCGTCCTCGGTTGCCGAAATGGTGCGGCTCACCCCTCCTGGCGGTCGTTGCCTTCAACGGCGCGATGGTGCTCGCGCACATTCCCACCATCTTTAACTACTGCATGGCCCACGACTGGGCCATGCAGTGGCTGATGGACATGGGATTTCTCGTGACCGGCTTGTGGTTCTTTCACTTCTTGGTCCCCTCAACACCTCGCCGTGTTCGCACGGCTCTGCGTTGGCAGGTGCTGCTCGTCGCCATCACTGTGTTGGAGATGCTGGTGTTGGCGATGTCGATGTCAATCTTCACCCACGTCGCGTGGTACCAAGCGGGCGCCGTCGCGATGGGCATGTCGAATACGCAAGGCTTTGATCTACATCATCAACAGTTAGCTGCTGGTGTGTTGTGGATCTGTGGCGATCTCTGGGCGGTGCCGTTGGCGGTGGTCATTGTGCGACGGGTCATTCATCAAGAAGGTTCCCTGATGGGGCTGCTCGATCGTCAGCTGTCGGTGGGCGGCGCCACCGGACGCTGATCGGCCTGGTGCACTTTGGCGAGATAGGCGTTCCATGCGTCCAACTGAGGGTCGGGTTCGTCGCTGGTGGGGCGGGAAGAACTACGTCGTTTCGGGGATTCACCTCGTTCCTGCTGCAAAAGTCGGCGCCACATGAAAATGGCGTAGGCACCGAGCACGGGCCATTCGACAACGTAGGCCCACGACAGGGTGTTGCCACCAAGGGCACGCGAGAGCTCGAAGAAGAACAGGAAAATACAGAGAATCTCGGCTACGACGAGCCCCACGTGGATACGCCAGGTCGTTCGCGTTTGGCTCGCCACAACGCTGCATCGTAGTGCTGATGAAATTTCTGAGGACGAGAACCGCGGTGAGACGTCACGACCTCGTTATGATTTCGCTCTAGAAGTCCGTGGGGGTCGTCGTCACCGAGGTGGGTGCTACCCCTATACGCAAACGAGGGGGTCCCATGAGCAGAGTACGCGCCATGGTCATAGCGTTGGTATCGATTGTCTCGGGTGGCATTGTGATGGCGCTCATGGGGTTCGGACTGGCGTCGGCGGCACCTCATCAAACGCCGCAATACGCGAAAGACCTCGGAATGACGACCGTGACCGTCGGGGGCAAGTCCGTCTCAATGAAGCACGTGGCGCTCACGATCGGTACGTATCCGGATTCCATGTTCGGTGTCCACGGGGCCGGCGGTGGGCCGCACCCGGACTGGGTGTCCTACTCCAGCAGCAACTTGGTCGTCCCGGCCCATTCGTTGGTCACGATGACCATCAACCAGTACGACTCGGGTGGGCCGCTTAATAACCCCTTCTTCGCCAATGTTTTTGGCACCGTTGGTGGCACAGCCACGATCGACGGAAAAGTAGTCACCAAGGTCGACCCGAGCGCCGTTGGCCACACGTTTACCCTTCGCGGAATTCCGCAGAATACGACGCCCCTGTTCGTGTCGGTGCCACTCCCGGAAAACTTCGCCACGGACACGCCCTTGACGATTGGTGAGGGGCAATATTCCAAGCCCGTCGTGGTCACCTTCAGCTTCATGACCGGCTCCAAGGGTGTCTACAACTGGAACTGCGAGTTTCCGTGTGGTGGTTCGCGCATCGGACAATTTGGCGAAGCAATGTCGACGTACGGATACATGTCCGGCACGTTGACGGTGAAGTAGGGGAGAGCCGTGGCGACTAATAACGACAACAAGAAGGCGATTTACTCGATCTTCTGGATTTGGCTCGTCATCACCATCGTGGGCGTGCTGATCTCGATTAAGGCACCCGCGTGGTTGATGCCGACGTCAGCAAGTAGCACCATGCACTTGGTGATTGAAACCATCGTGGTCTTCTCGGTAGCGGCGGCGCCCGTGGCCGCATTGGTCTACGCGGTTGCGTTATACGCCTTGGTGAAGTGGCGTTGGCGAGGTGAAGGCGTTCCGCCGGATGGCCCCAATCTCCGCAATAACTCCACATTGACCGCGGTGTGGATTGTCTCGTCCACGATGCTCACAATCTTCCTGCTCATCTGGGGTCTCGCTGCGCTGGCGGTTGACGAAGGTGGCGGTAACGGAAAGAACCCGATGACCGTCGACGTGACAGGTCAGCAGTGGGCGTGGAGTTTTACCTACCCCGGTACGCATGTGGCATCCAACGAGTTGTACTTGCCCGTGAATGACAAAATCACCTTCAACGTGACATCTAAGGACGTGGTCCACGGATTCTGGATCGTCCAAATGGGTGTGAAGGTGAATGCCAACCCCGGCGTCTCGACCTCGGTATCGGTGACTCCCGACAAAATCGGCACCTACGACATTCGCTGCACGGAAATTTGTGGTCTTTATCACGCGTACATGGTGACCAGGGTTCACGTCCTTTCGGACGCGGCATTCTCAAAGTGGCTGTCAAGTCAGCCGAGTCGGGCATAGGGGACAACGATGACGACAACTCTCGAACACACACCTACAAAGGGCGCAGCCCGGGGCGGCGGCATTATGCGTCGCCTCAACTTTCTGACGGGAATTATTGGTGGCGTCCTCGTGGCGGCACTCTTCTACGTCATTGCCCGTGAAACCCTCGACCAGGGCAGTCGAACCTTTGTGGACACCCTCACGACGTTGACCGGTGTCGGCTGGGTGATCGGTTTCTGGCTGGGCATCGGCGCCTTTACGGGCGTGGGCCGGTGGTTTATTGGTAAAGACCAGAACCACGACGATGAGATGTACCTCGCGGGCAAAGACTTGGGTCGAGCTCGTTATTGGAAGTACACGACGGACCACAAGGTGGTCGGTGTGCAGTACGTCATTGTCACCATGGTCCTGCTTGCGGCGGGTGGCATTCTCGCTATGGCGCTGCGGACCGAATTGATCACACCCGGGGCACACTTTGTGAACCCGCAGATCTACAACGCCTTCATTTCGGTGCACGGCATGGTCATGATCGTCGCGTTGATTGTCGCGGTTGCCGGACCGTGGGCCAACTTCGTTGTCCCGATCATGGTCGGAGCGCGCGACATGGCCTTCCCGCGACTGAATGCCTTGAGTCTGTGGACGTTGGTCGCGGCGATTCCGTTGCTGTTGGGAAGTCTCTGCATCGGTGGACTTTCCATGGGTTGGGTCACGCAGGCTCCGATTTCGGAGCAAGCCGGACCGGGCATGGACTTGTTCGCGCTCGCGATCATCACTTTTGCTGTGTCGACCACGGTGGCGGGCGTGAACACCATCTGCACGGTTCTCACCATGCGCACGAAGGGCATGACCCTGGAGCGTCTGCCGATCTTTGTGTGGTCGTCCATCATTGCGGCGGGACTTGGCTTGTACGCTTTCCCGTTCTTCCTCGTGGTGATGGCGCTCAACATCGTGGACCGCACGACCGGCACCAGTTTCTTCATCGCGTCGGGTGGCGGCACCGGGTGGCTGCAGGAAAACCTGTTCTGGCTCATGGGTCACCCTGAGGTGTACGTCATCTTGCTGCCGGCGGTGGGTGCGCTCCTCGAGATCACAACAGTGTTCTCCCGCAAGCCACTGTTTAGCTATCGCACGGCTGTTGGCGGTATGGCTGCGCTCGCTGGACTGAGTGTCCTGGTGTGGGCTCACCACATGTTCCAGACCGGCTGGGCCCCAACGCTGGGCGGTCCTTTCATGTTGACGACGGAGTTGATCTCCATTCCCACCGGCATCGTGTTCCTCGTGATCTTGGGAACTCTGTGGCGAGGAAATATTTGGATGAAGCTCCCGATGTACTGGGTCTTTGGCTTCGTCTTCGACTTCCTTATCGGTGGTGTCACGGGCATCTACCTGTCCGACATTCCGGTTGACAACCAGATGCACGGAACGATGTTTGTGGTGGCTCACTTCCACTACGTGTTCGTTGGATCGGTGCTCTTTGGCGCTATCGCGGCACTCTGCTTCTGGTTCCCGAAGATGACCGGGCGATTCCTCGACGAGAAGTTGGGCAAGATCTCGTTCTGGCTCACTTTTGTCGGTGTCCAGGTGACGTTCTTGTCGATGTTCGTATCAGGACTGCGCGGGATGCCCCGTCGCTACGCGTCCTACGCCATCATCTTCGAGCACACCAACTTCATCTCCACCATTGGTGCCTACATCATCATGGCGGGCATGTTGGTTCTGTTGGCCGCGATCATTCAGTCGTGGCGATCCGGTGAGCCCTCGGGCCCGAACCCATGGTCGTCGAAGACTTTGGAATGGTTGGTGCCAACGCCCGTGCCACTCGAAAACTTTGAGGTGCTACCCGTTATTACCTCAGACCCCTACACCTACGGAGAGGAATTGGTGAACTCATGAGTGTTCTAACCCATGACGAGCACACCACGGGTGGCCACCACGAGTCGCCGGAAGTGATTGACCACCGCCAGCGACTAGGGATTTGGCTCTTCATCGCGGGTGACGTGGTGACCCTGGCGGCGCTTCTCTTTACGTACTTGTATCTGCGAGGTACGAACACTGAAGGTAGCTGGCGAAGTGTGGTGGGCTTCGATTTCACCGGTAAGACGTTGGCGCAAGCGCAAAACTTGATCGACAACGGTACTCCCGGTCGCGTCTTCGAAAAGGCCGTGTCGTCGGGTCTTAACTGGGCGATCGTTGTAGTCGTCGCGTTGAGCGCCGCAATATTTGCCTTTGGCGAGCGCAAGATTCGTGAAGGCAGCGACCGAGCGCTAGTTCCCGTTGGCCTTGCCGCGTCCGCCGTAGCGGTGTTTGCCGCCGTACTGGCCGTCATCCAGATGCGGAGTATCCCGCAGTTCTACTTCGTCCAGAATGACAGCCAGTTGTTCATCCACACCGCGTACGGTTCCGCGATGCTGGCTCTGAGCGGTGCGTTGGTCATCCACTTGCTGCTGCTCGCCTTCTTGGGTGTCGGTATCGTGCTGCGATCACTCAACGGCGCCATTTCGTCGACGAAGTGGACCCAAGTGCGCCTCGTTCGATTCTTCTGGGTGTGGGTCGCGATCTCGACTCTCATTACGGCTGCGGTAACCACCGCGTTGCAATAGCTTCGAGTCGATGCTCCACTAGTGTGGAGCAGTAGTCGTGAAGCGGGTCCCGTGAGGCTCGTACGACTGGAGGAGATGTGGCCGAAAGAGAGCGACGTCACGCGCGCCCGCGGGGAGTGATTTTTGTTCCCCGAGCGCAGTTGTTGACGGAAGACGACGTTGAGCGCGCCCTACGGCGTATGGCTCACGAAGTTGTTGAGCGAAATAGTGACCCGAATGCTCTGGTCGTTATTGGTCTCCAGACGGGTGGTGTGCCTATCGCGCAGCACTTACGCGACCTGCTGAGCGAAATAACCGGCGTCGACATTGAGTTCGGTTTACTCGACGTGGCGTTCTATCGAGACGATGTCTCGTTGCACCCCGTGCTGGAATCAGCGGAAACGTCCATCAATTCTGACCTCACTGATCGAACGGTCGTCTTGGTGGATGATGTTCTCTACACCGGACGCACGATTCGCGCGGCGCTCAACGCCCTCAGCGACTGGGGTCGCCCGCGATTTGTCCAACTGGCAGTGCTCGTTGATCGCGGGCACCGCGAGCTCCCCATTCGCCCTGACTTTGTGGGCAAGAACCTGCCGACTTCACACGAAGAAGCAATTGACGCCGGAATCGACGGTGTGTGGATCGGAACGTTGGTGGCGAAGTGATCGAGTCAATTGCCGGGGAAAATTTGATTAGTTTGCGGGACCTCTCGCAGCGTGCGATCGTCGAAATTCTTGACACGGCCGAGGCGTTCGTCGAAGTGAACACACGAGCGATCAAGAAAGTGCCGACACTGAAGGGCCGAGTTGTCGCTTCGTTGTTTTTCGAAGAATCGACGAGAACGCGGCTTAGTTTTGAGACGGCCGCGAAGCGACTCAGTGCGGACGTGTTGTCGCTCGCGGTGGCGTCGAGCAGTGTGAAGAAGGGTGAGTCCCTACGCGACACGATCGCGACGATCGACGCACTCGGCATCGACGCTGTCGTAATGCGTCACAGCGCGAGCGGTGCACCGGAACAGGTGAGCCGCTTCGTACCCCACGTGCGAGTGATTAACGCGGGCGACGGACAACACCAACACCCCACCCAGGGCCTTCTCGATGTCTTCACCATCCGCCAAGTGCTCGCCGAACGCCACGGAACGACCGGACGCGAGTCGGGCTGCGAACTTTTCTCTGGTCTCAAAGTATTAATTGTGGGGGACTTGCGACACTCGCGCGTGGCGCGCAGTGACGTGATGGCCTACACGACCCTGGGAGCGACGGTTCGGGTATGTGCCCCGGGAACCCTGTTGCCCGTTGACGTGAGTCAATGGCCGGTCGAGGTGGTCTACGACTTTGATGAGTCTCTCGCGTGGGCGGACGTCGTGGGGGTTCTCCGCCTCCAAAAGGAAAGAGGAACGGGTTCGCTCGTTCCGTCTCTCGGTGAATTCACCCGTACCCACGGGCTGACGTGGGAACGCGCGCAACGCTTGTCACCATCGACGTTGATTACGCATCCCGGACCGATGAATCGTGGGGTTGAAATCGACTCACGAGTCGCTGACCTCGATGTTGCTCTCATGGAGCGACAGGTCGCCAATGGGGTGCCGATCAGGATGAGCGTTCTGTATTTGTCGTTAGCCGGTCGTGCGCCGGAGAGGAGCACTGATGAGTAGCGACATCGTCATTAGTGGCGGTACGGTCATCCACGCGACATCGACGGAACGCGCGGATGTTCTCATTCGTGATGGCCGGGTGGTGGACGTCGGCGTTGATCTGGACCGACCGGCGGGAGCGACGATTATTGATGCCTCGGAGTGTTGGGTAGGTCCGGGCTTCGTGGATCTGCATACTCATTTGCGAGAGCCGGGACGAGAAGAAGCAGAGACGGTGGAATCCGGCGCACGCGCAGCCGCCATGGGCGGCTACAGCGCGGTGGTGGCCATGCCGAACACTGAACCCGCTATCGATAACGCGATGGTGGCCCAGTACGTGTTGGATCGTGGTCGCGAGGCCGTCGTTGACGTAGCCGTCGCGGGCGCCATCACCGTGGGCCGACGCGGCGAGCACTTGGCCGAAATTGCCGAGATGGCCGCGTTGGGCGTGCGGCTCTTCACGGACGACGGCACCGGAGTTCAAAATCCCCTCGTGATGCGACGGGCTCTGACCTACGCACGGCCCCTCGGGGTCAGGTTGGCTCAACATTGTGAAGACGAAGCTTTGGCGGCGGGCGGTGTCATGAATGAGGGTGAAGTGTCGTCGCGCCTTGGGCTCTCGGGACGCCCCGCGATCGCGGAAGAGGTAATGGTGCAGCGCGACATTGAGCTCGTTCGACTCACGGGATGTCCATTGCACTTCTTGCACCTGTCTACCGCGCGTTCGATTGCCATGGTGGCCGCAGCGCGAGCCGAGGGTCTACCCGTGACCTGCGAAGTCGCTCCGCATCACCTCCTGCTGGACGACCGGGCGTGTGAGGAGTTCGACGCACTGTTCAAAGTGCATCCTCCCTTGCGCACGGTGGGCGATGTGGCGGCAGCGCGTGCTGCTCTCCGTGATGGTCGCATCGACGCGGTCGCCACCGACCACGCACCACATGCGCCCGAGCTCAAAGAGATGTCGTTCGATGACGCGCCCGCGGGAATGTTGGGCCTCGAGCACGCCGCGAGCATCACGCTGGACGTCCTAGGCGACGACCCCCTTCGACTCTTTGAGGTTCTCTCGAGAGGTCCGTCACGTGTTGCGCAATTGCGCGGAAGCGACGAGCGACCGCGACACAGCGCCCACGGCGGTGACGTGCGCGCGGGTGAGGACGCGAATCTCGTCGTGTTCGATCCGCGAACGACGTACACCGTCGACCGTGAGAAACTGCAATCGAGAGCGGTGAATACCCCCTACGACGGACGTGCGTTCGTCGGACGCACTCGCGCATTGGTCGTGCGTGGGGCTGTTCGCGTCAGTGAGGGGAGTCTGTTGTGACCACGGCACACATTGTGTTGTCGGACGGGACCATCTTTGAGGGTTCGGCCGCGGGCTTTGTTCCTGAGGGTGGGGTGGCCACCGGAGAATTTGTCTTCAATACAGCCTTGAGTGGCTATCAGGAGGTCATCACTGATCCCAGCTACGCCGGTCAGGTGGTTGCCTTTACGTATCCACATATTGGTAATTACGGAGTAACCGCTGAGGATGACGAGGCAACTCGACCATGGTGTCGAGGAGTAGTGGTACGTGAATTGACGCAGAGGGCGTCGAATTGGCGGGCCGACGGAGATCTGAATTCCTTCTTGGAGCGTCACGAGATTCCCGCCATCACCGGCGTGGACACTCGTCGTCTCACGCGACACCTTCGCGATCACGGTTCGATTTCCGGAGCTTTCGGAACGGCGTCGCTCGCCGTCCTCAGCGAAGCCGCCCGCGCCGCCCACGGGACCGACGGAACGGACTTGGTGAGCGATGTGACTACTCGAGAGCCCTACGAAAGAGGGGCCGGAGATCTCCATATCGTGGCCTTTGACTACGGCATCAAGGCGACCATGGTGCAGCAACTCGCGGCGCGATTCCGCGTCACGGTGGTGCCCGCGTCAACGTCCGCCGAGCAGGTCCACAGCTGGCGACCCGACGGCGTCTTCTTGTCGAATGGACCGGGAGATCCCGCAGCGCTCGGAGATCAGGTCGAGGTGCTTCGTTCACTAGTGGGAACAGTGCCCATTTTCGGGATCTGTCTCGGACATCAACTGCTCGCAACTGCTCTCGGAGGATCGACACTGAAGCTGCCCTTCGGCCACCACGGGTCGAACCATCCGGTGAAAGATCTCGCGAGCGGCAAGATCGAGATCACCGCGCAGAATCACAATTACGCCGTGGCGCCCGATTCGCTGGGTCGGGCCGTGGTCACACACGTCAACTTGAACGACGGCGTCATCGAAGGGGTGGCCAGCGCCGCCGATCGGTGCTTTTCGGTGCAGTACCACCCCGAAGCAGGTCCGGGTCCACACGACGCCCGTTACCTATTTGACCGATTCACGACCCTCCTGCGCGAGGGAAAGATTGAGGGACTCTGATGCCGCGCCGCGACGACATTCATACGATCATGGTGATTGGTTCAGGACCGATTGTGATCGGACAGGCCTGCGAGTTCGACTACTCGGGTACACAGGCGTGCCAGGTTCTTCGTTCCGAGGGTTACCGAGTTGTCCTCGTGAATTCCAACCCCGCGACGATCATGACGGACCCGACGACGGCCGACGTCACGTACGTCGAACCACTGGACGCCGACGTCATTACCGACATCTTGGAGCGCGAACGCCCCGACGCGTTGCTACCCACCTTGGGCGGCCAGACGGCTTTGAATTTGACGATGGAATTGGTGAGTCGGGGCGTGTTGGAACGACTCGGTATCGAGGTCATCGGCGCGCGACCGGAGGCCATTTCGACGGCGGAAGATCGCGACCTGTTCAAGCAAGCCATGGGCGATATTGGACTTGCGGTTCCGGAGTCGGGATTTGCCCACAGTGTGGACGAAGCGGTCACCATCGCCCAAGCAATTGGGTTTCCGATCATTATTCGACCCAGTTTCATTCTCGGTGGTGCCGGCACCGGCATTGCCGCGAACGTGGAACATCTCGTGCAGTTGGCAGCGGAGGGTATTCAGGCCTCGCCCGTCAACGAGATTCTCGTCGAGCGCTCAATTGCAGGATGGAAGGAATACGAGCTCGAGGTGATGCGCGATCACGCCGACAACTGCGTGGTGGTGTGTTCGATCGAGAACTTTGACCCGATGGGCGTTCACACGGGCGACTCCATCACTGTCGCGCCAGCCCAGACCCTCTCCGACGTCGAATACCAAGCCATGCGTGATGACGCCTTCGCGGTCTTGCGCCGGGTGGGCGTCGAAACGGGGGGCTCGAATGTTCAGTTCGCGGTGAATCCGGCGAACGGCGAGCGACTCGTTATCGAGATGAACCCTCGCGTGAGTCGCTCGAGCGCCCTGGCCTCGAAAGCCACCGGATTTCCCATCGCGAAAATCGCCGCCCGCCTGGCGGTGGGGTACACGTTGGACGAAATCAGCAACGACATCACCAAGGCCACACCCGCCAGTTTCGAGCCCACCATTGATTACGTCGTCACCAAGATTCCGCGCTGGGCATTTGAGAAATTGCCAGGAGCACGAGCCGAACTGGGAACCCGCATGCAGAGTGTGGGTGAGGTCATGGCGATTGGGCGCAACTTTGCCGAATCCTTGCAAAAAGCTCTGCGGTCGCTCGAGCAGGGCCGCGCCGGTTTCGGCGGTGAGGCGTCGGACGAGTTCACGCCCATGGGCGATGACGAACTGTGGCAGCACTGTCAGGTCGCTACTCCGGAACGCATCTTCGCCCTGCACGCCATGTTGATGCGAGGTGCGGATCCCGACGACATCGCCCGACGTACGGGGATTGATCCGTGGTTCATGCGTCAGCTGGCCGACCTCGTCGCGACGGAACAATCGCTGAGTGATCGGGCGCTCGATTCAATGGACGCAGCCGAGTGGCGTCATGTCAAACGGCAAGGCTTCACCGATACGCAGATCGCCACGTTGACCAGTGCCTCCGTGAGTGAGGTCACCTCATCTCGCATCGCGCGCGGCGTTGCGACGGTGTTCAAAACAGTCGACACCTGCGCCGCCGAATTTGCGGCGACGACTCCGTACCACTATTCGACCTACGACGACGAGAGCGAAGTCACAACGTCGAGCCGCGATCGAGTGATCATTTTGGGATCAGGTCCTAACCGCATTGGCCAGGGCATTGAATTCGACTACTGCTGTGTGCACGCGTCATTGGCGCTGCGCGAGATGGGTTACGAATCCATCATGGTGAATTGCAATCCCGAAACGGTGTCGACGGATTACTCAACATCGGACCGTTTGTATTTTGAACCGCTGACACCCGAAGACGTCGCCAACGTCATTGCAGCGGAACAACGCGCGAGTGTCGACGGGGGTCGCGTGGTGGGCGTCATCGTCTCTTTGGGTGGCCAAACGCCACTCAAATTGGCGCATTCCTTGGACCCCGCTCTCGTTCTCGGGACCCCGGTGTCCGCGATTGACGCCGCTGAGGATCGACAACTCTGGTCAGAGATTTGCCGCAAGATCGGTGTGGCGCAGCCGCCGGGTGACGTTGCCACCACCCTCGAGGGAGCCAAGGCCATCGCCGCCTCAGTGGGATATCCGGTACTGGTCCGACCGAGTTATGTCCTCGGAGGACGCGCCATGGAAATCGTCTACGACGACGACTCCTTGGGTCGTGTGATGAGCGGACTTCTCGGCGTGCACGGATCCCTCGCGCGCGAAGGCGGCGTGAGCGCCACGAGACCCGTGCTCATTGACCGCTTCCTCGAGGACGCCATCGAAGTGGACGTCGACGCCGTCCGTGACAACAGCGGTGACGTGTACGTGGCGGGTGTCATGGAACACGTCGAGGAAGCGGGAGTTCACTCCGGCGATTCCGCGTGTGCGCTGCCTCCTCAGTCGTTGGCGGACGACGTGGTCGAGAAAATTACGTCGATCACCGTCGCGATCGCCCAGGAACTCGGTGTCGTAGGACTCATCAACGTGCAGTTCGCCGTCAAGGGTGACGAGATTTTCGTCATCGAAGCCAATCCTCGAGCGAGTCGCACCGTGCCCTTCGTGGCGAAGGCGACCGGGGTGCCCCTGGCCAAAGTGGCGGTTCGTGTGCAAATGGGTGACACCTTGGCGTCAATGCGTTCGGCGGGATGGCTGCCGTCGACGACGCCACGGCCAACGTACGTCAGCGTCAAAGAAGCAGTACTGCCGTTCAATCGCTTTCCGAGCGTCGACACGGTGCTGGGTCCCGAGATGCGGTCGACGGGCGAGGTCATGGGAATTGGGGAGAGCTTCGGCATCGCCTTCGCCAAGGCGCAACTAGCTGCCGGGACACGCTTGCCGACGGAGGGCCAAATCTTTCTGTCCTTGTCCGATCGCGACAAGCCCGCCGGCGTAACGCTCGCTCGATCGCTGCGGGACTTGGGATTTCGCTTGGCCGCTACCGTCGGAACGGCCTCCTATCTCCTCGATCATGACGTGCCGGTAGAGCGACTCGTTGGCAAAGTCGGTGTGCGCGATGGTGCTCACGATGCGGTGTCGCTGATTTCCGCGGGTGAGGTGCAGCTCGTCATTAACACACCTTCGGGCCGCGGAGCTCGCGCCGACGGTGCGCATATTCGTGAAGCGTGTGTCGTTCACCAGGTTCCGTGTCTGACGACCTTGGCCGCGGCGCTCGCCGCGGCGCGAGGTATTGCAGATACCGTGGCCCACGGGTGGCGAGTGCGCTCCCTGCAGGAACTGCACGGATGACAACGGATCTTCGCTGCTCCGTCGGTGACGTGCAACTTCGTTCGCCCATCATGACGGCGGCGGGGACGTCAGGATACGGGGATGAGCTGGCGGCGTACGGCGATCTCGCGGCGCTCGGAGCAGTCGTCACCAAATCTCTCGCGGCCTTTGCGTGGGCTGGTAATCCCGCGCCGCGTGTTGCCGCCGAAGGTGACGCGATGGTGAATGCGGTGGGCCTCTCGGGTCCCGGTGTTCTCGCGTGGCGCGAGCAGTACCTTCCGTCCCTGATCTCGCGAGGGGCGTCGGTCGTGGCGTCGGTGTGGGGCCGCAATGTCGATGAATTCTCGGCGGCGGCTGAACAGATGGTTGGTGCGAACGTTGTGGCGGTCGAGATCAACGCCAGTTGCCCGAATCTTGAGGATCGGTCGTCCATCTTCGCGCACTCCGCGTCGATGACTCGATCTTTGTTGGAAGCGACCGAGTGTCTCTCGGTTCCACGATGGATCAAGTTGTCGCCGAACACTCCCGACCTCGTCGCCATCGCAGGTGCCGCTATCGATGCGGGCGCGCAAGCCCTCGTCCTTACGAACACCGTGCTGGGCATGGCTATCGACGTCGAAAAAGGTCGCCCCATATTGGGCAACGTGGGCGGTGGAGTGAGCGGGCCGGCGGTGTTGCCCGTGGCCCTTCGCGCCGTGTACGAGTGTCGCGCGGCCTATCGCGACATCCCGATCGTGGGGGTCGGTGGAGTGCGCAGCGGTCGTGACGCGGTCGCCATGATCATGGCCGGTGCCAACGCCGTCGAAGTAGGAACGGCAACCTTCGCCAATCCGCGCGCGCCCTGGCGCGTGCAACGTGAACTCGCGCGGTGGCTGCGGCGCCACGGTGCGACACTGGAGTCCATCTACGGGAGAGCCCATGACTGAAACATTCGGCGTACGACTGCGCGACCGCATCCAAACACTGGGACCGCTGTGCGTTGGTGTCGATCCCTCCCAGCGTCAACTCTCGCTCTGGGAACGAGGCGACGACATACCTGGTCTGGAATTCTTTTCGCTCGCCATGTTGGAAGCCGCCATGGGACTCGCCGCGGCGATCAAACCTCAAGTGGCGTATTTCGAGCGTTTCGGCTCGGCGGGTTTCCGGGTGCTGGAGCGCTTGCTCAGCGACGCTCGGGACGCACGCGTCATGATCATCGCTGACGCGAAACGCGGCGATATCGGCTCGACGAACGAAGGGTACGCCCAAGCCTGGTTGGCACCAAGCTCACCCCTCGTCGCTGACGCGCTCACCGTGACGCCGTACCTCGGCATCGACACCATGACGCCACTCGTCACGGCGGCTGCGGCCACTTCTCGCGGCCTCTTCGTGGTCGTCGCATCGTCGAATGACGAAGGTCGCTTGGTGCAAGAAGCGCGCGTCGACGACGAACGCCGTGTCGAGGATGCGTTGCTCGAGCGAGTGGCGGAGTGGAATCGACCGGAAGCAGATCTCGGCAGTGTCGGCGTGGTGTTCGGTGCAACGCGAGATCGTCCGCGCTTCGATTTGGCGCACGTGAACGGCCCCTTCCTGGTCCCCGGGGTCGGTGAACAAGGGGCGACGCCCGAGCACGTCGCTCGATTGTTCTCGGGCGTGCCCGCATCGTCAATTCTCGTCAATGTTTCGCGGGCAATCGCCGCGGCCGGCCCCGATCCACGTTCGGTGCGCGACGCCGTGGCGCGCTGGCGTGATGACCTGGCCCGCGCCCTGCCCTAGGGCCGAATCCCACTGGGGCACTAGTATTTTCTTCGTGACTCCAACGCCGCCGTCACTATCTCAGGAACAACGTGTCGCCGCGTCGCGACAGGCCGTGGCCAATCGGCGACGACGGGCCGAGGTGAAACAGCAGGTGAAGAGCGGCGAGATTTCCCTCGAGGAGATCTTCGAGTTGGCGGAGCACGAAGAGTGCGTCGCCCAAATGCGAGCGTCTGATCTCATCAGCGCCCTCCCCGCGATCGGTGAAGTCAAGGCCAAGAGAATCATGCGGGCTGCGGCAATCGCGGAGAGTCGCCGCATTCGTGGCTTAGGTCCCAAGCAACGCGCCGAGCTCTTTCGAGCCCTTGTCCGCTGAACGTCCGACCGTCGTCCTGATCGGACCAGGGGGTGTCGGTAAAGGCACCATTGCGCAGCGCATCGTGGAACGTGACCCGCGGACGTGGTTGTCGCGCAGTTGGACCACACGAGCGCAGCGCCCTTCCGAAACTGGCGATGAATACGTCTTTGTGGACCGCGACACGTTTGAACAAGCAATTGAGGACGGTCGTTTTCTGGAGTGGGCCGAATTCCACGGAAATTTGTACGGCACTCCGCGGCCGGAAGCGGGGGATGAGCGCATCTTGCTGCTGGAAATCGAGGTCCAGGGGGCTGAGCAGGTCATCGCCGCCGATCGCGACGCGGTGGTGATTCTGATCGAACCGCCCTCGATGGAGGAGCTCCGCGAAAGGCTCGAGGGCCGTGGCGATACTCCCGAACACGTGGCCACTCGACTGGGTTCTACTGCGCACGAACTGGCGATTGGTCGCGAATTGGCCCACCACCGGGTGGTCAACCGCGAGATCGATGCCGCCGTTGACGAGATTCTCTCTATACTTAGAGGGCTCCGTTAGACCGACGGGGCGCAACGTCGAGGAGTGACACGTGAGCGCAGAGCGCCCTACTTTGGTGGACCCGCCGATCGAGCCGCTGCTCGCTGCGGCGGAGGGCTCCAAGTTCACGCTCGTGGCCGCTGCGTCGATGCGCGCCCGCGAGATTAATGAGTACTACAACGGATTGGGCCAGGGCCACGGCGCCTTGATTCCGCCGCAGGTGAACTCATTGTCGAACAAGTCTCTGTCCCTCGCGCTCGAGGAACTCTACGAGGGCAAGCTGCAGGTTCGCCGCCCCAGCCCCGAAGAGCGTGAAGCCGAACGGGCCGAGCGCGAAGCGCTGGAACAGGCGAAGCGCGACGAGAGTCTCGATGACTTCATCGCGCAGAATGATCCCTTCGGAGCCTAAGGCGCCCGCTGCGCGCATTGTCCTCGGCGTGGCCGGAGGCATTGCCGCGTACAAATCAGTTGATCTCACGCGACGACTTCGTGATCGTGGATACTTCGTCTCTCCGATTCTGACGCCCGACGCCACTCGCTTCGTTGGGGCCGTGACGTTTTCGGCGTTGGCGAGTGAGCCCGTTCGAACGTCGCTCTACGGCGACCCGACCACACCGATTCCGCACACCTACCTCGGGCAGAACGCCGATCTGATCGTGGTCGCGCCGGCGACCGCGCACGTGATTGCTCGATACGCCATGGGTTTGGCCGACGACCTCCTCACGGCAACCCTTCTGGCCTCTCGCGCTCCCGTTTTGCTGTGCCCCGCGATGCACACGGAAATGTGGGAGCAGCCGTCCGTCCAAGAAAATCTCGCCACTCTCCGCCGACGGGGAGTCATGGTGCTCGGACCGGCGTCCGGTGTGCTGGCGGGTGGAGACGTGGGTGCCGGTCGCATGGTCGAACCTGAGGACATTGTGGACACCGTGGCGAGCATCCTCGAGAGTCACGGTGGCGGGCTCTTGGCTGGCCGCCGTGTACTGATCACGGCGGGCGGCACTCGTGAAGCGATTGATCCCGTTCGCGTGATCACCAATCGCTCGTCGGGACGCCAGGGATACGCGCTCGCGGAGGTGGCGGCACGACTGGGTGCGGAGGTCACCTTGGTGACGACGACGACCCGCGAGCTTGCTCTCGATGTTCGTCGTCGGGTGGAAGTGGTCTCGGTCGCTAGTGCGTCAGAGATGGCCGACGCCGTTCTTGCGCGAAGCGACGGCTGCGACGTCGTGGTGATGGCTGCCGCCGTCTCGGATTTCACCGTGGTGCCGAAACCTCAGAAGATCAAGAAAGATCTCGGACCACCCGAAATAGCCTTGGTTCCGACGCTCGACATCCTGAACGCTCTCGGGGAGCGACGCCGGGCGGGTCAGGTGATCGTTGGTTTTGCCGCAGAGACTGAGTCCGTCGTCGAACGCGGGACCGAAAAGCGTCGCCGGAAGAACGCTGACCTCATTGTCGTCAATGACGTGAGCGCCGACGGCGTGGGTTTCGACCACGCGACGAATGAGGTCACAATGATCTTTCGTGACCAGCCCCCTGTGACGGTTTCATTACGTTCAAAAGAAGCAGTGGCGTACGAGATCTTGGCTAGCGTGTCCTCGTTACTCAGTTGAGGAGATTCATGTCACAGCGCACGCTTTTTACGTCCGAGTCGGTCACTGAGGGCCACCCCGACAAAATTGCTGACCAGGTATCCGACGCCGTTCTCGACGCCATGCTCGCGGGCGACCCCAACTCTCGCGTGGCCTGTGAGACGTTGCTGACAACCGGGCTGTGCGTGGTGGCCGGTGAAATTACGTCCAACGCCGTGGTCGACATCAACGCGCTGGCGCGCAAGACCATCAACGAGATTGGCTACGACGATGGTGCAAAAGGTTTCGACGGCTCCAACTGCGCCGTTATGGTCACCCTCGACAAGCAGAGCCCCGACATCGCCGGTGGCGTGGACGTCGCCCTCGAGCAGCGAACCGGCAAGGGAGGCGAAGACGTCCTGAACGCCCAAGGTGCCGGCGACCAGGGACTGATGTTCGGGTACGCCTCGAACGACAATGAAGACTTCATGCCCACGCCTATTTGGCTCGCGCACCGACTCAGCATGCGTTTGAGCCAAGTGCGACGCTCGGGGCTCATCCCGTACCTTCGTCCCGACGGTAAGACACAGGTCACCATTCAGTACGAAAACGGCAAGCCCGTCGCGATCGATACGGTTCTTATTTCAACGCAGCACGCCGATGGATATGACCAGGCGACCATCGCCGCCGATCTGCTCGAACACGTGATTACGCCCATGCTGCCGGACAATTTGGATCAATCAGATCTCAAGATCTTCTTGAATCCCTCCGGAAAGTTTGTCCTCGGTGGACCGCACGCCGACACGGGCTTGACCGGTCGCAAGATCATTGTGGACACCTACGGCGGCATGGCGCGTCACGGTGGTGGAGCCTTCTCGGGTAAGGATCCTTCGAAGGTGGACCGTTCCGCCGCGTATGCGGCGCGTTGGGTTGCCAAGCACGTCGTGGCCGCGGGCGCGGCCGAGCGCTGCGAGGTGCAAGTCGCCTACGCCATCGGCGTCGCGCGACCCGTCTCCGTTCTCGTCGAAACGTTTGGGACTGAGACCGTTGACCGCGACGCCATTGCGTCGGCGATTGACGAACTCTTCGACCTCCGACCGGCGGCCATTATTCGTGACCTCGATCTGCGTCGTCCGATCTATCAGAAGACGGCGGCGTATGGTCACTTTGGTCGCAGCGATCAGGGATTCACCTGGGAGCAGACGTCTCGCCTCGAGGATCTGCGCAGCGCGCTGAAGCTGGGCTAAGTGGACGCACCCCAGGCGGTGCGCGTCGTCACTGAAGTGGCGGCCCTCGATCGATCTTTTGACTACGCCGTCGCCGCGGGCGCTGAGGTGCCCGCAGTGGGTGACCGGGTGCGGGTGGACCTTCACGGCCGCAGCGTTCGTGGTTGGGTCGAAGACCACGTGCCGGCTTACCGGGAACTCAAGGTGGTCAAGAAATGGTTGGGACTGGGACCACCCGCTTCGCTATTGCCGCTCGCCGCATGGGCGGGGGAGCGTTGGTACGCACCACGTTCTCGTTTCTTGTTGGCCATGTCGCCGGACCGACTCGTGACCACTTTGCCCTCAGCACCCGTGGCACCTGATCTCGCACCGGCTATTCGCGAGACCGCGACGTCGTATCCGCCTGGTGTGGTGCGATGTGCGCCGAATGTTGATCCGTTGGGTCTCGTTCTCCAGGCGTATCTGGCAGCCCGCGAGGCGTCACTGCCACTTCTCGTCCTCGTGCCCACTGACGCGTGGTCCCGGCGTCTGGTGGGCCGGCTCGAGCAACGGGGCCTGCCGGCGGTCCTTGCGAGTCGCTGGGACTGCGCTCGTGCATCGTGGCCGATTGTCGTGGGCGCACGAGGGGCCGCGTTCGCACCCATCGCACAGCTCGGGGCCGCAGTGATCATTGATGTGGACGACGAGGCCTACCGTTCCGAAGCCTCGCCGACCTGGCACGCGTTAGACGTGGTGCGATATCGCTGTGGTCGTGATCGAGCACCGCTATGGATCACGTCATCGCTGCCTTCTCCTTCGGCCTTGATGGTCGGTCCGCTCAGCGTGGCCGACGACGAAGAGGGCCAGTGGCCACGGATTGAGGTGGTGGATCGTCGCGTCAGCGATCCGCGAGACGGCGTCCTCGCCGCCCACGTGGTCACCGCAGCCCATCGAGCGCTGGCTGGTGATAGTCCGGTCGCCGTCGCGGTGATCCTGCAGCGTCTCGGACGAGGACGGCTGTTCGCGTGTTCCTCGTGCGGCACGTTGGCTCGTTGTGCGACCTGTGGGGCAGCCGAAGAAGAAAGCGATGGACGCCTCTCGTGCGCCGAAGGACATGGAGACCGAGAAGTCTTCTGCGTCGCCTGCGGTGCCACCAAGTTGCGTCGCGTGCGCAGTGGCGTGACCACCTTGGCTCGCGACGTATCTGCTCAGTTATCTCAGGATGTGACCGAAGTCACCGCGTCGAGCGATCCGGCCACGGCGCTCGGACGTGTGGTCGTAGGCACCGAGGCCGTTCTGCAACGCGTGCGCCGCTGCTCGCTCGTGGTGTTTGTCGATTTTGATCAGTATCTCCTCGCGCCACGGGAACGCGCTCGTCGGGATGCCGTGGCGGCCGTAGCCCGAGCGGGTCGACTCGTGGGCGGTCGACGGGAGGGGAGAGGAAGCGTGGTGCTCCAAACGCGTCGCGGCGACGATGCTGTCATTACGGCACTGACCACTCTCAAGTTTCAGGCGCTGAGCGATGAGGACGTCGAGACCGCCACGGTTCTCGGACTACCACCGTACGGAGCAATCGCCGAGATTGAGGGGGAGTCGGCCGCGGCGTTTGTGGCGACCATGAACACCAGTGGCGTCACCGTCAGTCCCACGTCCAAGGGCTTTAGTGTGCACGCGCCCGACGCCGAGGTGCTCACCAATGCACTGCGAACCGGCACCCGACCAGCCGGTCGGCTCCGCATCGCGGTCACGTAACGACAGGTAGCGTGACGTCATGAGTACGTTGCCGATTCGGCTGTTCGGGGACCCGGTGCTGAACCAGGTCACCAAGGAAATCACCGATATCGACGCCCGCGTCGCGGCGCTGGCCGACATGATGATTGCAACGATGTACGAAGCTCCCGGGGCCGGCTTGGCCGCCAACCAAGTGGGCGTGCAGCGACGAATGTTCGTCTACGACAAAGGTGACGGACCAGTGGTGGTCGTTAACCCCGAGATTCGCGAATCCGACGGCGAGTGGGTCTTTGAGGAAGGCTGTCTCTCGGTGCCCGGACTGAGCTGGGACATTGTCCGGCCCAACCGGATACATCTCGTTGGTCTCGACCTCGACGGCAACGAAATTTCTATCGAGACCGACGAATACGAAGGTCGCATCTTCCAACACGAAATGGATCACCTCAACGGCATCTTGCTGGTGGAGCGACTCGACGAGGATCAAAAGAAGTCGGCGAAAAAGTTACTGCGCAAGAGGGCGATGTCCGTTCCGGCCAATGATCCCGACGGCATCTCGTCACTCTTTGGTCGATAAATGCGACTGGTGTATCTCGGGACCCCCGAGGCATCGGTAAGGCCGTTACGCGCGTTGTGCGCCGCGGGACACGACGTGGCACTGGTTATTTCACAACCCGACCGTAAACGGGGTCGCGGCTCGTCGTTGGTGCCGTCGCCCGTCAAGAGTGCGGCCCTCGACCTGGGACTTCCCGTTTCGCATCAACTGCGCGACGCCCTTGATGTCGGAGCGACGTTGGGTATCGTGGTCGCGTACGGGGCACTGATACCCGCGAACGTTTTGGCCGAGCTGCCGATGCTGAACCTTCACTTCTCTTCGCTCCCGCGGTGGCGCGGTGCAGCCCCCGTCGAGCGCGCGATTCTCGCGGGAGACGAAACGACGGGCGTGTGCGTGATGGGTCTCGAGGTCACCCTCGATACCGGCCCCGTTTTTGCGCGGCGCGAGATTGACATTGAGGATCGATACGCCGGTGAATTGACGGATCACCTCTCCGGCGTCGGGGCGCAATTGCTCGTCGACACTCTCTCGTCGTCGCTGCCGCCCGCCATGCCGCAAGAGGGAGACGCCACGTACGCGAAAAAGCTGACCGCCGATGACTTCCTGCTCGCTCCTCAAGAAAGTGCCGAGATGCTCCTGCGGCGCGTTCGCCTCGACCGGGCCTTTACGTGGGTGAATGGCCGTCGCCTTCGCGTTCTACGAGCCCACACCACCCCCGACGCCAGCGCGCCGGGGGTGGTGACGAGTTCGAATGGTGTGGTGACACTCGGCACCGTCGACGGCTCGCTGGCCCTCGACGTGGTGCAGTCAGAGGGTGGTCGAGCGGTCGGGGCGGACGCGTGGTGGTCGGGAGCTCGCCTGACCAGCGGGGTCACGTGGGGCCCCGTGTGATGGCTGTCACCCGTAGGCTGAGACCGTGAGTCGAATTGAAGCTGGCCCGACAGGGCAATTGCGCATTGCTCCCTCAATGCTGTCCGCAGATTTTGGCGACCTGGCGAATTCGGTGATGGTCGTGGACCAAGAGACCGACTGGCTCCACGTCGACATCATGGACGGCCACTTTGTTCCCAATCTGACGATCGGGCCCGGTGTCGTGGCGGCCTTGCGACCCCATTCCGACAAATTCTTCGACTGTCACTTGATGATGACCGAGCCTGGAAAGTACCTAGAGAGTTTTGCGAAATCGGGTGCCGACGGCTGTACCGTGCACGTGGAAGTGGGCCACACGGCGGAACTCATCGCACAGATGCGTGAACTCGGACTTCGCGTGGGTCTCGCGGCAAATCCCGATACGCCTTTTTCGGCAGTGGAGCCCTTTCTCGACTCCATCGATCTTCTGTTGCTCATGACAGTCTTTCCGGGTTTTGGCGGCCAGTCCTTTATTGCCGAGGTGATGGACAAGGTGCGTCAAGCGCACCGGGTCATTAACGAGCGCGGTCTGGCCGTGGACATCGAAGTCGATGGTGGCATCGACACCACGACCGCACCCATCGCGGTTGATGCGGGCGCCAACGTGCTCGTGGCCGGGAGCGCCATCTTCGCTCGGCCCGAGCCTCTCGTCGCCGCGCACGATCTGCGCGAGGCGGCGTCACTGTCGCGAGCATGAGCGTGAACGGCGCCGTATGGATGCGTCGGGCGATGGAGCACGCGCATGACGTGCGTCGTGTGACACCTCCGAATCCGTGGGTGGGCGCCGTGATCGTGAATGACGCGGGAGTTGAGGTTGCTCATGGGGCGACGTCTGCGCCGGGCGGCCCCCACGCAGAAATTGCGGCCCTCGTCGCCGCCGGTCCTGCGGCCCGTGGTGCCACGTTGTACGTGACACTCGAACCGTGCTGTCACGTGGGACGTACGGGTCCCTGCACCGACGCGATTGTCGAAGCGGGCATCTCTCGAGTCATCGTCGCACTACGAGACCCCGATGAGAGGGTGTCGGGACGGGGTCTCGCGACGTTGCGTGCGGCGGGTATCGATGTCGTCGAAGGTCTTCTCGCCGACGAGGTGTCGGTCCAGCTGGCTGCGTATTTGTGGCACCGTCGGACGGGGCGACCATTCGTGATCGCGAAAATTGCCTCAACGCTCGATGGACGTGTCGCCATGGCCGACGGGACGTCGCAGTGGATCACGTCCGAGGCTTCACGCACCGACGCGCATGAACTGCGCGCGGACTGTCAGGCGATCATCGTGGGTGCCGGAACGGTTCGAAGCGATGATCCCCAACTCACCGCACGACTCGACAGCGGTGTCGTTGAGCCATTACGCGTCGTCCTTGGTGCCGCCCCCACGAATGCTCGGGTGCGACCCTGCTGGGAACGAACAGGAGATCTCGAGGCGGTGCTGGTCGAATTGGGCCAGGCGGGGATCCTGCAAGTCCTCGTCGAAGGCGGTCCGACGACCACGAGCGCCTTCGTCGCGCAGGGCCTGGCGCAGCGCATTGTGTGGTATTTCGCCCCCGCAATAGCGGGATCTGCTGAGGGGCTTGGTGCGCTCGCGGGACTCGCGACGCCTTCGATGGACGCGTTGCGCCGGGGGCGAATTTTGGGGGTGCGGCAAATCGGGGAAGATATACGAGTGGACGTGGAGGTCTGATGGCGTTATCAACAATCGAAGAGGCGCTGGACGCCTTGCGCCGCGGCGGCATGGTCGTCGTCGTAGATGATGAGGATCGCGAGAACGAAGGCGACCTCATTATGGCGGCCGAGGACGTGACGCCGGAGCACATGGCATTTTTCCTCCGCCACACGTCCGGGTTGTTCTGCGTACCACTCGAGCCGGCGCGTGCCGATGAGCTCGATCTGCCGCTAATGGTGCTCGCGAATACCGAAGCCCTGCGCACCGCCTTTACGGTGTCCGTCGACTACCGACACGGCACGACCACCGGAATCTCCGCCTCGGATCGCGCGGCCACGATTCGCGCGCTCATCGATCCGAACACGCGACCGACCGATCTCAATCGGCCGGGTCACATCTTCCCGCTCCGTTACCGACCGGGTGGTGTCTTGACCCGGGCCGGTCACACGGAAGCAACCGTCGACTTGTGCCGCATGGCGGGCAAGACACCTTCGGGGGTTTTGTGCGAGATCGTTACCGCCGATAAGTCCGACATGGCGCGACTCCCGGAACTGGAAGTCTTCGCCGCGGAACACGGTTTACCGATCATTTCCATTGCCGAACTCATCCGGTACCGCCGGCAAAACGAAAAGCTCGTCACTCGCGTCGCGGAAGCAACTCTGCCGACGGAATACGGCGAGTTTCGCATCGCCGTGTACGAAAACGTGCTGGATGGTCGTCAGCACATGGCGCTCGTCTACGGCGAAGTGCAAGGAAGAAAAGACGTTCTCGTCCGAGTGCACTCAGAATGTCTGACCGGCGACGTGCTCGGCTCCCTGCGGTGTGATTGTGGCCCGCAACTCCACATGGCGCTCGCCAAGGTGGCAGCCGAGGGCGCGGGAGTCGTCGTGTACATGCGTGGTCAAGAAGGTCGCGGCATCGGTCTCGCCGACAAGATTCGCGCCTACGCCCTGCAAGATCAAGGTCGCGACACGGTCGACGCCAATTTGGAACTCGGCCTACCGGTGGATTCACGGGAATACGGCATCGGTGCGCAAATCCTGGTGGATTTGGGCGTGACGTCGATGAGGATCCTGACGAATAATCCGGCCAAGCGAGGCGGTCTCGAAGGCTTTGGGCTCAATATCGTCGAGCGAGTTCCCTTGGACAGCGAGCCGACGATTTTCAATATCGACTATCTGCGCACCAAGCGCGACAAAATGGGCCACCTGCTGGAGGGACTTGATGACGTCGAGTGACGAGACCGCCTTTGATGCGGCGTGGTCGGAGCAACTGCGCGAGAAGGTCGGCAGTTACCTGCATGGTGGTCACGACGGTCGGGGGCTCCGTGTGGGCATCGCGTGTGGTCGCTTTAATGGCGGCGTGACCTTGCGATTGCTGGAGGCAGCGATCTCTACGTTGCGCGAGTGTGGCGTCGACAAGTCCGACATTGTGGTGGCCTGGGCGCCCGGCGCTTTTGAGCTTCCCTTGCTCGCTCGAGCTTTCGCCACGGCGACACGACCTTGCGACGCCGTCATCACTTTGGGTGCGGTCATTCGCGGCGACACGGGTCACTACGAAGTTGTTGCGGGGGAGTGCGCTCGCGGCGTACAGGACGTTCAATTAACGACGGGAGTGCCGGTGATCTTCGGCGTCCTCACGACGAACACGGTCGATCAGGCCCTCGAACGCTCGTTACCGGACGACTCCAACAAGGGACGCGAGAGCGCCCTGACCGCCTTGGAAATGGCCACGATTTTGCGTGAGGGCGCTTTCCGCTCGTGACCGTCGTCCACGGTGTCGTCCGGGATTTTGACGAACATCGTGGTGACGGCGTGATCGAAACCCCGAGCGGAGAAACATTGTATTTCCACTGCGTGGAAATCACTGACGGCTCCCGAAAGATCGCCGTCGGTGCTTCGGTGGTTGCGACGCGGCGCGTAGGACTTCGAGGGCGCGATGAAGCTGCGGGTGTTTATTCGCCCGCGGCGTCGGCGGCGACGCGGACATAGGCCAACTGGATTTGCGCGAGCGCCTCGGACAATAGGGCTGACGGCTCACCCAATCGATCGCCCACTGCACCCATCACGCCGGCGACCGCATCAATGGTTACTTGGGCTTCGGCCAATTGGGGCGGGGTGGCCGACACGTGGATCGCGGCAAGCTCTAAAAGGTGGAAAACGTGGTTGGCGATCACAATTTCCGGCGGAGTGGCCCGCAGGGCCTCCATTTCGGACTCCGTGAAGACGTCGTCGCTGTTTTCGGGGCTCGTAGACACGTCTGCTAACGTAGTTCGGTAATTCACAGCAAGTGAGGTTGGTTCGCCAACTTCCACCTCGCCACCCATGGTGCGCCAGGTTCGGCCATTCTCGCCTCGCTCGCCGTGGCGGCACCCGCGGGTGTCGTTGTTAGCAAGGAGAGAGTTATCGCAACAGTGCCTGGTGACCACCGCGTGAACGAACGTATTCGCGTGGACACGATCCGCCTCATCGACCATGAGGGCAATCAGCGCGGCGTGACGTCGACGCGTGAAGCGCTCGCGTTGGCGAAGAGCCTTGATTTGGATCTGGTGGAGATCGCCCCGACGGCGAGTCCGCCGGTGTGCCGCATCATGGACTACGGAAAGTTCAAGTTCGACGAAGCCCAAAAGGCCAAAGAGTCTCGTCGCAAGACGCAGAACGTCGGCGTGAAGGAAATGAAGTACCGACCGAAGATCGGTGATCAGGACTTCAGTACCAAAACGCGACTCGTCGAAAAGTTCCTCGGTGAAGGTCACAAGGTGAAGATCACCATCATGTTCCGAGGCCGCGAATCAGCGCACCCGGAATTGGGCAAGAAGATTTTGGACCGCATTGTGGAGCGGGTCGGCGACACGGCGAAGGTGGAATCCTCGCCCAAGTTGGACGGCCGCAACATGACGATGGTCCTGGGACCGGACAAGAAGCCCGTCAAGCCGAAGTCGGCGGATGCGGCAACAGAGAAGGCCCCGCAAGTCGAATCGGCGACCACGGAGGTCGCCGCCGAAGTAAGTAACGAGGAGAACTGACATGCCGAAGATGAAGACGGACAGTGGCGCCAAGAAGCGCATCAAGGTCACCGGATCAGGGAAGCTTCGTCGCCGAAAGGCGTTCCGCGGCCACTTGATGGAGGGCAAGACCTCCGTGCGCGCACGTCGCCTCGGTCGCGAGTCCGACGTCGCGCCGGGTCAGGCGAAGAACGTCAAGAAGCTGATGGGTCTGTAGGAACGAAAAGGGAGAGGTGAACGACAATGGCACGAGTAAAGCGCGCGGTTAACGCGAAAAAGCACCACAATGCAGTACTAGAAGAGGCGAAGGGTTACTACGGTGACCGCAGTCGCACCTTCCGTGCGGCGAACCAAGCCGTGCAGCACGCGGGCGTCTACGCGTTCCGCGACCGTCGAGCACGCAAGGGCGACTTC
>Ga0208872_1000212_pt1 | contig 52412 bp, 69 predicted proteins | sample CryBogCBH12Aug08_FD_185508 | JGI IMG/M metagenome (GOLD analysis project Ga0208872, IMG submission 185508) | Freshwater microbial communities from Crystal Bog, Wisconsin, USA - CBH12Aug08 (SPAdes) | ecosystem: Environmental > Aquatic > Freshwater > Lake | place: Crystal Bog, Wisconsin, USA...
GGGGACATTATGGAGGCTTGGTGTGCCGTTAATCCGACCAGCCAACAACGGTCTCAAATGGATACCTATATGCGGTTAAGGAGCGCAGCATGGTAACGCAATACCTTTATCGCCTGATTGCGGTTATTCCTGCGAGTATGCAGGCTCAAGTAAACGCATGGATCACTGCGAATGTCGATCCTGCTCCAGCGGGGCCATGGCTCACTAACGGGTTATCGGCTACGGGTGCGACTCCTCCGAGCCACTACTTTTTCGATGCGGGTTTAAATGCGAGCCAGTTTTGCACCATTGTTGCACAGATTGCCAGCACTGCTGGAGTATCGGTTCCGGCTAATTGGGCAAGCATGGGATTTGCCGATCAAGCGGTCTGGATATCGGCAAACGTCGCGGCAATTAAACAGGCCAGCGGGGTTTCGTTGAACCTGTCGGATAATACAAGCATCTGGACGGATGCGGTAAACTTTTTCGCCCTGCTGGGACTAAAGCAGATTGGACAGGGGTAGGGGGCAGCATGAGGATTGAATACGTCAACGACACGCTGCAAAAATTCACCCGCATAGGAAAACGGTTGATTCCCGGAGCGGTACGGCCATCGGTTGTTGTTGGCTATACAGCCAATTACGCAATTTATGTCCATGAAAACCTGGAGGCAAAACACACCAACGGACAAGCCAAATTTCTGGAAGCTCCCGCACGCGAACTGGATGAGGAAATTTTGCGAGGCATTCGCGACGACTGCAAAAAAGGTTTGACCCTGCCACAGGCATTGCTTAGGGCGGGCCTGAAGCTGCAACGGGCGTCACAAAAGCTGGTGCCAGTTGATACGGGCAATCTCAAGGGCTCAGCTATAACACGGCTTGAAGATGAGGAATAACAATGTCGACCCCTTTGGTGCATTCGCCAGCCGATGTCGTTCGGTATTTGCTGATCGCCATGAATCTGGGGTCCGATCCGGCTACGTCTACAGTTTCATGGCCGGTTTATGCAACCTCAGAGCCAAGTGCGCCAGACGACGTTATCACCGTATACGATACCCAAGGTATGGTCTTTGGTCGTAACATGTTGGACGGAGAAAGCGTCGAACATTTCGGGATTCAGATTCGGCTACGCTCGCAGGATCATGCGACTGGCTGGAAAAAGACGAAAGGCATTGCCCGCCAGCTGGATGAGGAAATTTACCAGGAATCAATTACGATTCAAGGATCGGTTTATTGTGTCCGATCTATCAAGCGGACTTCCAGCGTCCTTGTCCTTGGAAAAGACACCCCCGGCAGTAAACGGAGCATCTTTACCCTAAACGCCCTTTGTAGTATCAGGCAAACCGTTTAACGAAAGGAAAATAGCATGGCAAGTCCAGTAGCAGCAACTCGGCAGAATCCAACCCTGACCAAGATGGCGGATGGTTTCCGTACCTACATCACCCTGACCGTCAACCCGTCAATCGAGTTCTGGGAAGTGTCTGTAACACCTCCCGGGATTGATGGAGGCGAGCCGACCGATACGACCAACATGCACAACAACTTGTGGCGGACCTTCCATGCCCGCAAGCTGATCAAGATGGATAACGTCGTGTGTGAGGCGGAATACAATCCCGCCCTTTACACGGACATTCTGGCAGTGGTCAACGTGGCTACGACCATCACGGTACTTTTCCCGGACCATTCCACACTGGCCATGTTCGGCTACCTGAAGTCGTTCAAGCCAGCGGCTTTGGAAGATGGCAAGGTTCCAACCTGTTCCGTGGAATTCGTCGTCACCAATGCCGATCCAACAACCTGCGTGGAGGCAGGTCCTGTTTATACCTCCGCCAGCGGAACTGGTGGTTGTTAATCTTTTTGTCCCGAGGTTAAGGAGCAAAGACTATGACGATTGAAGTATTCGATGAATTCGCATCACTGGAACGGCAAAAAATCATCGTTCCAATCATGGGTGTCCGTTACCTGTTGATGGAAGCGGACACCAATGCTGCAAAGCTGTTTAAGAACGCCTGCGCCCGTGCGGGCAGGATGGTGGATGGGGAAATTGTCGGCGTTGACAATATTGGCGAGGTTGAGCCCCTGCTTGTAGGGATGTGTCTTTACCAGCTGATTCCCGCCAAGCCGGGTTTTCCAACCATCACGGCTCAGGATGAGATGCTCGGGCCCCAGGTGGATCGAAAGGTCATGGCAGAATGGCCCAGCCGGATCGTCAAACGGCTTTTTGATCGGGTGAAAGAAATGTCCGATTTGAACGAGACTGAAACGGAAGAGCAGATCTCCAAGTCGATTGAAAAGCTGCAAAAGAAGCTGGACAAGCTCCGCAAGGCCAAGGCAGGCTCCGTGGCAAAAAACGAGCCCGCGAATACTGGGGAGAATTCCGACTAGCCCACCAGCTGGGTTGTCAGCTTCACCATGTCATGAACTGGGAGCCGGTGGTCACTTACCGGCAGTTCATGGCGTGGCAGGAATGGCTGGATGAGGACATGAGCAATCCCGGAAAGGTCGAACACTACCTGATGCAGATTGCTGCGGAAGTCCGCCAAAGCGTTCCTACAAAATCTCCGAAGCGGGTGTCGCTGAAAGATTTTCGCATTCCTTTTAAAAGGGAAACGAAACGGCGGCAGTCGCGGGAAGAGGCTGCCAGACTCAGCAAAATGGCATGGATCGGTTATCTGGGTCCAACCAAAATCACGGGCTTGCCCAGTGACGTGTTGGGCCCCAGGAGCGAAGAGCAACCATGAACCCCGAAGAAATCCAAGGCTTGCTGGTACGGCTGACAGGGGACGGGACATCCTTCCTGCGGATGCTGGATCAGGCTGCGTCCCAGACGGTTTCCGTTACTGCTGCCATCGAGGGAGCAGGCAAACGAATCGAGGGAATTGCCACTTCCGTCAAGGAATTCGGCAATGCCACCGTGCAAGCCCTTGGAGCCCTCGGGGCTCAAAAGTTTCTCAACAATGCCATGAGCATGTTTGCCGAAACGGAAACCGTACAGATCAGGCTCAAGGCCAGCCTCAAAGGCACGGCTGAAGAAATAAATACCCTGTACGACGCCTACGAAAAATATGCCGGAACCCTTCGCAATGCAACAGGGGCCAGCAAGGACGATACGTTTGCACTGCTCCAGCATGTGGCTGCCCAAGGGATTCAGGGCAAACAGGCGATGGATCTCGTAACTCAGGTCAATGCTTTGGCAGCGGCAACAGGCAGGGACACGCATTCCATCCTGCGAGGAATCGAAATGCTGGAAAAGGGTGAAACCAGCATGATCAAACGGTTGCTGAACTTGCGGGACATCAAGGACAACGAAGAGCTTGTCGCCAACATCAATGAAAAGGTCAACAAGGGCCTGAAGATTCAGGGCGACTTGATGAACTCGACCAATGGTATTTTGAAGCAGTATTCAGGAGCGTGGAAAGGCTTGGTCAAGCAATTTGGCGAAACGGTCAGCCAGGCTATCACCCCTATGGCCAAAGGGATGACGATGCTGATCCGTCAATTCCTCAATCTGGATGACGCTACCCGGAAAATGATCGTGTCCGGTGCAATGCTGGCAGCGGGCCTGCTATCCATTTCCCCCTTGTTGACCACAATCATGAAATTTGTGACACCTTGGGTAAATTATTTTGTTTCCGGTTTCGGATTGATCGGCATGGCCTTGACTGCGGTTGGATATGTTCTGATGGAACTGGTCAAAAAATTCGTCAACTGGGGCGAGGTTGTAACAGTCACCAAAAACGTAGTCCTTCTTGGATTCAAGGCAATTCAGGAGGCCGCGAATTTCGCTGTTCAAATTGTTTCCGACAACATTGGCTGGTTATGGGAAGGCCTCCAGCAAGGCACATCCATGATTGGCCAGACATTCATGCGAGTCGGGCAGATCCTTCAGGAATTCAGCGGCTACGTTGCCCTTGCTGCGACAGCGGTTACCGCCAGCGTTATGGCCTATTACGGGCTCTCCGCAGCTATTGCTATCACTTCCACCCTTTATACCGCCTTGGGCCTGAATTACGTTGTCAACACTGCTTTGGTGCTTGCGTGGAAAGGGGCGGTTTTGGTGGCCACCGTTGCAACAACAGTTTTCAACGGAGTTCATGCCCTGCTCAGCGGAACAATGAGCCTCAGTTCCATTGCCATGGGAATCTATACGGCCGCGACAGGAGTGGCGACCGGGGCAACCAATTTATTGACTTCAGCGGTTCTCGCTTTGGAAGCGGCATTGGCACCCATCACGCTTTTAGCCTTTGCAGTTACGGCTATTGTTTTGGCAGCGATTCTGGCTGGTATCGCTATCACTGTTGCAGGATTGGCCAGCGGATTTTATGCGGTTGCCGTCAGCGCGGGAGGATTCTTTACCCAGGTTGTCAACGGGGCTGCTGCTGCTGTTGGGCAGCTTGAAGGCTTCAATACGGTTGTCAACGACCTCAGCAATAGCTTTGGCATGTTGATGCGGGCCATGAAACTTGGCAACGGGATGGACCTGGCATGGAAAATCATGATGGCCCAGTTTAAATTAACCTACGAGCAAATCAAGGTGATGATGCCACCATTGTGGCAATTCCTGAAGACGGGATTCATGACTATCTGGGATGAGATTGGAGACGCTCTGTGGAGGTCATTGCTGTCGGGCATCATCCATTTTGAGGAAACCATGTTGAAATACATGGACCCTACAGGAATCCTTTCTGGCTGGTTTTCATCAATGACGAAAGAAGTAGACAAGTTGCAAGGAGAGCTTGCAAGCAAATCAATTGAAAAAATCAAGGATTCACTGGCTGAAGCAGTGAAAATCTACAACGAAGCCGTTGCACAAGCGGACCAGTCAGGAATCAAGGAAGCCCGCAAAAATATTCAGGAACTGGAATCTCAATTAAAAACCATGGAAGAGCAGGCCAAAAACAAGGCCGCTGGAGATGCCAAAAAGCTGGACCCGTTTGCTCCTATCGCCATGGGGGCCAAAGCGGCCAAAGAAGAGATTCAGAAACTGGAAGGAGTTTTGGCAGGATCTCAGCAGGCAGCAGTTTTTGCCTACAACTATTTCGCGGGTCTCAAAGATCGAATCCCTGTCGGTCGTGGAATGGCCGCAGCTTCTGAAGGCGGAGGTTCCGGAGGAGCAGGGTCTCATGGAAACACTCCTGTCGCTGGTACGCCCGCAGCTTCTTCAGACGCCAAAATGGCCTTGGATATCCAGCGCAATGAGTACCTGAAAACTATTGCTGAAGCCGTGACCAAAAAGTCGGAAACGGCCATGGCCGGGATTTAAGGCGAGGTAAGTAAATGGCTATTGTTTCTGTAACACCGACCAAATGGACCTGCTCCCGGGACCGCGACGGCCACCGCACCTACAAGGTGACCTTCAAGGTTATTACCGACGATCCTGCGGATGGACCGGCTACAGTTTTGCAAGCGGATGATCTTCCTTCCCCTGGCGATCCGTATTCGTTTGACAATGACGAAGATCTCTACGCCACCTGCAAGCAGGACATGGATATCACCCAAAAAGACAACATCGAAGGCGAGCCCGGGTACGTCTGGGAGGTGGTAGCAACCTTTACCACCCAGTACGACGAAAAACGATGTAAGGATGTGGCAATCGAAGATCCGTTGTTGATCCCGGACAGGATCAGTGGTGGTTCATCACGGTTTCAGGAATCCGCACAGTACGACCGGTTTGGCGATCCGATTACCAATTCGGCATTTGAGCCACTGGAAGGGCCTGCCAGTGAATGGGACAAAACCAGAGGCACCGTCAAGATCGTTCAGAACCGTCTTCTGTTGGAATTAGGCTTGCTGGAGTCGCTCCGGGATGCGGTCAACGATCAGCCTTTATGGGGGCTGCCTTCCCGTTGCATCAAACTGTCAACCACCAGTTGGGACCGTAAGTTCTACGGCCAATGCTTCTACTATTTCGAGCGTACACTGGAATTTGAAATCAACACCGAGACCTTTGACCGCACCTTTCAGGATCAAGGTACCAAGTTCTTGAATGGGCACTGGGACACCTCGGGAACTGTCGCGGGCGGGCAGTGGGTAGTGGATCCAATCGCTCCAGGCATTCCAGCGGATCCAACCAATCCTGCCCATTTCCGGGCAGCAATCGGGCGGGATGGCAAATCCGGGAAATGGCTGCTCGATGGCGGCGGACTTCCTGCCGGTGTCAGTATCCGCAACGGTGCCACTACGGAAACAAACTATTACCTCAGTCTGGTAGACCAGAATGAGTCCAACCCGATCCATACGCCTTCCGAATGGCTGCGAATCGCCGGAAATCTGGAGCCTGAATCGTGGGATGCGGAAACTACTTATATTCAAGGCAATCTTGTCTACGACAATAACGACCCCATCAATGTTTATGCCTTGATCAGCTCTACCTCTGTAATCGGTGTCGCTCCCAGTCCTGCTACCAGCGGACCCGGTGGGCCTTGGTTGCTGATTCCTGATTTCAATTCCGATGGAATGGATTTTGTATTGGAATGGGATACCAGTCTTGCTTATCCGATTTATCGGATTGTGAAATTTGTTCACGATGTCGGAACAGGATCGTCCACAGGCGGGAACATTCACGGGCCAGGTGAAATCTTCGTGTCAAAATACAAGTCGGGGAATTTCCTGCTGTTGGGTATTCCGACCGACCTTGAAATCTTTGGAGTTTAAGCCATGGCGAACGAAGCTCAAATCAATGTCAGTCTCCGGATTCAAAATGGCAACTTTGGCTATCAAAGCTCCAGCGGAGCTTATACGGCCAATGTCGCTGGCACATTTGGTCCAACGCCCGGGGCTGTGACGGTCTCGGTGTCAGGAACGTCTATTTCTTTAGCAGGATTGTCGGCCATGGGCGGGCTGATTATCCTGAAGAACTACGACCCGACCAAATCGGTTCGCTGGGGAATCGAGGATTCCGTTACCAATCATTTCATCCCGATTGGGCGATTGCTTCCCGGTGAAACCCAGATTTTCCGGCTGGACAACTCATTCGGCGAATACGAAGCGACAGCAGGCACAGGAACCTTTACCGGTTCTACCGTCAGCCTGTACATGAAGGCACAGGGCGGCAATTGCGTTGTTTTCGTCGGGGCATTCAACCCATAACCGCAAGGCACGACAGGAGCAATAACGATGATGCTAAACAAAGTTGCGACTACCAACAAGATCACCGTCCTTTGCAAGGTCTGCCACCAAAGCAGTCCTTCAGGAGATGTGACGCCTGTTGAATCGGGTTATTCCCGAATTATTCAGTCCGATGAACAACCCTATCTACGACGACAGCGGATCAACCGCGAACTATCTCCATTGGACTATGGTTGGCTCAAAGACAAGTCCATTTCGTTGTTGGTGCTTGAACATCGACCGGAAGGCATGGCGGCTGGAGCCGTGTCCGACAAAGATGCCCGGAAATGGGATCTGGAGGTGGTCATCTCTTTGCAGACGGAAAATGCAACCATTGACCTGATGGTCCTTAAACCCGGAGAATCCTGCCAATTTCGTCCCGCCCCCGGATTCAGCAATCTATCAGCCTGGTGTCGTAGGGCAAACGGAAAGCAGTCCGATTGGACCCAAACATACCTGTATGTCAATGTTTTCCCGGAGTAGGACATGAGCAAGGGATATTTGCTGTCTGAAGACGATGTGATTACCCTTCGGGCCATGGCCAAGGCTTACCGGGATCAGCAGGGAGGGGCCGGTGGCAATGGCAAAACCATGAACCGTCCTGCTCCGCCCCCATTGCTGGACGCCTCCCCGGAAACCTACCTTGCCGTGGTTGGCCCTTTGGGGCTTCCGGCAATGACCTATTCCGGAACAGGCAGTCACAATCCGGACGATTATATCGTTGGCCAAGACAATCAGGCCCAGGTATACCAGCTGGTGAACGCGGGAGGCGTGGTCAAACTGATCAAGGTCTACGGCTATTACCTGACTGTTTACAACTTCACTTTGGCAACGGTTCCGGCTGGAACCATGGTGCTTGTCTGCAAGGACAATTATGGGAACTGGTTCCTTTCCAATTCCGGCAATCAGCTTTCCAGCAATTTCTACAATTCTGAAAATAGAGTCAGCTATCCCAATTTCAGCAACGGATCGTTTTCGTCTTTAACAGTCGATGGAACCTACGGCTTGAATCTATCTCATTCAGGAACATCGGACACCCTTGGCATTTTCCCGGCAACCACGTCGGCAAATGGAGTGGTAACCACAACAACCCAAAGTTTTGCGGGCAACAAAGAGTTTATCAGCGGAGCAATCGTTGACGGGGTTTGTTTTGTCAATGGTACGTTGGAAGCAGGAGTGACGGGATCAAGCGGATACGTTGCCTTGACCCAATTTGTTGCTTCCTTTGTTGGCCCCTACGATCCCGTTCATGTTGGTGCCTCCGGAACCGTAACTATCACAGGCAATTCGAGTCCAACAGCTGGAGCGTCAACCTATCTGTTGCTCAACAACACCATTAATCTGGCCGGAAACAGTGCAGCCCAAAGTTCCGGATTGAATGCAACCTCGTTGATCTTTGACAATAAATCAGGATCAACATATCCGGGATCGTCGATCTCATCAATGCAGGCGTATTTTTACAGCAACAACAGTTCATCGCAAGACTCTGCGACGATGAACAGCAATTCCATTTACCTTACTTACAATAACGCTCCAGTTTCGGGAACCTACATTCAAAATACAATCAAGGCCTCCACTTTCAATTATCCGGCTATTACGTGCACCAAGCAATCGGTAACCAGTGGCGTGGCAAGCCTGAATCAAAATACAAACGTTTATGCTGGTTCCGTTGTGTGTCAGGATACAACCGTAAGTTCCGGCTGGGGGAACGTTAATTTTTGCTCACTGGGATTTGATGCAAGCACAAAAAGACCCTGCATAACCTTTATGCAGACCCAGCTGATTGTGCCTGATCAAACCAGCTCAGGATTCAACAATGGCACATTGCAATGGAATGGCAATTACATTTCAACTGTAACAGGCTACAAGATTGGATCGACAATAGGGGCTACCGGAACTGACTCCATCGGCAATACGTTTACTGGAGGCATTCTGACAACTCTCGGATCCGGTTCGGTTACAAGTGGTACTGTTACCAGTGTCGGATTGTCGATGCCTGGTATTTTCAGCGTGACAGGTTCCCCCGTTACGTCGTCAGGCACGCTCGCGGTAGCGTTGGCAACCCAGTCAGTCAACAAGGTCTTTGCAGGCCCTGCCAGCGGGTCCGTTGCAACTCCGACATTCAGGTCACTTGTTGCTGCCGATCTGCCTGTTGCAACAACATCCTCTTTGGGTGCGGTTCAACCGGATGGAACAAGCATTACGATTTCCGGAGGTGTTATATCCGCGACAGGCGGCGGATCTTATACCCTGCCAACCGCAACAACTACAATTTTGGGCGGAGTCAAGATTGATGGAACGTCCATCAAAATCTCGTCCGGCCAAATTTTCACGGGAGGTATCTCGGGAACCTATACCGTGGGCAGTGGCACAATGACTTTTACCAAAGGCCTGCTGACAGCAACGACATTGGCTTCGAGCTAAGGAAGAAACCATGCCACCAATTACGACCATTGCAGGTATTACGACAGTTCCGTCACGTCGCAAGGATCTGTTTCCCCGGACGCTGGAATCGCTTCGTCAGGCAGGGTTTACCGATCTGCGGATTTTCCTCGACAATGCCACACTTGACCAAGGCCGCAGCTATGAGCAGGAGTTCCACCTCCCGGTTACGGTTCGCAATCCCGGAGTCCTGACCTTCGGAAACTGGTGCTTGGGACTTGCCGAGCTTTACCTTCGCAACCCCAGCCATATCAACCGCTACGCCATGTTTCAGGATGATTTTGTCACCTATCGAAAGCTGAAGAATTATCTGGATCAATGCAAGTTCCCGGATAAAGGCTATTGGAACCTTTACACTTTCCCGCAGAATCAGGAGCTGGCTGGAGGCAGGCAAGGCTGGTTCGAGAGCAACCAGCGAGGCAAAGGGGCGGTTGCCCTGATGTTTAATCAGCCCGGAGTGATCGACCTCTTGACCAGCCTGCACATGGTACGACGTCCGCAAGACGCAGCGAGGGGATGGAAATCGATTGATGGCGGCATTGTCGAGGGAATGCGGGAAAAGGGGTACAAGGAATACTGCCACAGCCCCAGCCTTGTGCAACATACAGGGATCCTGTCAACCATGCGGAATCCGGTTCACCCTCAGGCCCCTGTGTTTCTGGGCGAGCAAACAGACGCGACAATTTTAATACCTAAGGAGGGCTCCTGATGCAACTTGGCGATATGGTCACCAAGGCTCTCAGTTCCATCGGTATCACCTCGGAAAGGGTTGAGCACTACCTTGGTCGCCCTTGTGGATGCAAGGAACGAGCCCGCAAACTGAATGCCCTTGGAGCATGGGCCCGACGGGTGTTAGGCGGCAAAAAGGAGGATGCGGAAAAGCATCTCGACAATCTGATCGAACAAGGGGATCCGGGGCCCGTACCGATCAAACTGGAGCGATAATCGTAACCAAGGAGCAAACAATGTACCCTAACATCGGCATTATCGGTAACGGTGTTGTCGGGCAGGCAATTGCCCGGAGCTATCTGGAACATGCAGAGGTTTTCATCCATGATTCAAGGCCTACGCGGTCACCGCATACCTTGAAATACGTGCTGAAACATGCCAAAATCATTTTCCTTTGCCTGCCAACGCCATTGCATCGCGATCCAAAACATGGGTTGGATATTTCGGCCATTCGTTCCGTTTGCCGTCAACTGACAGCCCGGCCTGATCTGGTCTACGTTTTGAAAAGTACCGTTCCGATTGGGACAACCAAAGCCTTGCGACGGGAATTTTGGCTGGATAACCTGGTTCATTCGCCTGAGTTTCTCACCGCCCGTTGTGCTGCCCTTGATGCCTGCTTGCCCTCCCGGAACATCATTGGCACGACAGGAGACCTTCCTGCAGGACCTGTCTGGAAGGACCATGAAATCCGGCTTCTGCATGACCTGTACCAGCAACGGTTCCCGGGAGTGCCGATCCACATCATGACCAGTGACGAAAGCGAAGCCGTCAAGCTGTTCCAGAATTCTTTTTTCGCAACCAAGATCTCGATCTTCAACCAGCTCCATCACCTGTGCCAACGGGATGGCCTCAATTGGGACAGAATCCTGCCGGGCCTGCTGGCGGATGGCCGGATCCATCCATCTCATACCAAAGTTCCGGGACCGGATGGCAAATACGGCTTTGGTGGCGAATGTTTGCCCAAAGATCTGGCACAATTGATCTGCGAAATGGAACGCCCTGGTACGATGCCAATTGATGAGAATATTTTTCAGTCTGTTGCCAACCGCAATCAGATTGACCGAATTTGGGAGGCCTCCGCATGAATCAACGACCCAAAATCGGTTTGATCGGTTACCGGACGCACCAAGGAGGACTGTCGGAAGTCAACCGGCAATTAGCGAAATATTGCAATGTCACGGACTGGCTTGTGATTCCTTCGGCAAGCCCGTCTTTGCCCGGCAGTAGCAATATCAAGGACTGGCAGGTGGATGAAACTGCGGCTTTCGTGCGAGCGGTGGACGTGGTGCTGTTTGCGGAAACGCCCCATTATCCATCCATCCTTGTGGAAGCCCGGAAACAGGGTAAGGCTGTAGTCTGCATACCCATGCAGGAATGGCTTTTTCCTGAACGGGATCCATGGACATCACTGGTAGATCGCTACCTATGCCCAACCCGGCATTGCTTTGATCTGTTCAAGGATAAATTGCCCTGCACCCTGTTTGAATGGCCTGCCGATACAGCCAGACATGAGTGCAGGCCAAGGATCAAATGCGAGCAATTTCTGTGGATCCGGGGCAATGGCGGATTCCTTGGGAGAAAAGGGGAACACACGATCCGGAAATTGGTCCGGCTGTGGCCTGAGATTCCATTGACCATACTCACTTGGAATCCGATGCGGGACCTGACTGGCCCCAACCTGCAATACCGGTTTTGTGCAGACGACAACCGCAATATCTACGATGACAGTGACGTCTTGCTGTTACCTCACACCCGCGATGGTATTGGCTTGTCCTGTCTGGAAGCGGCTTGTGCAGGCCTGCCCGTCATCGCCACCCATGGCCGTCCGTGGGATGAATATTTCTTGCTTGACTGGATCGAATCCCAGCAGGACGCGGGATCTTATATCCCTAATGCCCGCCACCTCGAAACCTTGTGTCGCGATTGGCATGGCAAGGGCATTTATCAGCAATCCATTGACTCCTACCTATGGGCCAAAGCGCGATCATGGACCAATCGGGCCGGCCTTATTAACCAGCTATTACGGGAGGAACACCTGACATGCCAACACAAATGAACGGAATCACCGTATGTGTGAATTATTCCGACCTGCTGGAAATTACCTTGCGTCGAAACATGCGGCACTTGTCACGGTGCGTGGTCGTAACAAGCCCGGAGGACGCCAATACGCTCGCCGTTGTAGATTCGGTGCCAAATTGCACAGCCTACGTCACGGATGCGTTTAAAAGGCACGGAGCGGCCTTTAACAAGGGGCTGGCACTGGAGGAAGGATTTGAATTCCTTGGCAGGCAAGGGGTGATTTGTTCCTGGGACGCGGACATTGTTTTTCCGGACTCATTTCCTGTTCCAGATGTCCAACCGGGCAAGCTCTATTCCGCCCCCAGACGGATACTGGAACACCCAAGCCGTTTCCGGGAAGGGCTGCATTGGTCGCGATACCCATTATCCCGCGAGCAGGTCATGCCCGGGTATCTCCATATTTTCCATGCGGAAGATCCGGTTTTGCAAGAACTGCCTTGGGGGGACGTTACCTTCAGCCATGCAGGTGGATCGGACGGATTCTTCCAGTCCCGATGGTCTACGGAAAATAAGATCTGGCTTCCGTTTGATGTCTTGCATCTGGGACCACGTGACAGGAACTGGTTTGGCCGTGCCTCGCAACTGGTGAACGGACAACGGGCCCCGGGTGCGGAAGAGGCTAATCGACAGATTGAGGAGTTTCATCTGGCCAAAGGCTGGAAAATTCGAGGACGAAAAAATCCTGCTTACGTGGAGCGAGTTGAAGTGCCAGGGAACAAGCCCCGGGAATGGATACACGGCAGATAAAACTAACCCCCGCAGTTCGAGCCCCCCCGCTGAGGTGACCCGACATTTGCCATTGCTCCTGTGGCGGTTGTGGCCCTCAGCGGGGTTCATAATATTCTGGCGGATAGACGGGCTTGCGGGCAGTGCGGATCTTGTATTCAGGTTTTGCCCCTAATTTTTTTTTATCTGGATCCTTCATCCCCTCACCCCTTTTTTTACCCTGACCACGACCACGACCCCGACCTCGACACCGACCTCGCCCTCGACCACCTCGACCACTGCTGTCTGGAGCATTTGTACCTTATCGCTTCTGCCGCCGCGATGCCCCCCTCATCCTCCAGCCAATCGGCATAAATCAAATAATCGTCTGTTGACGCGAAATCAAAATCGCCCATTAGATTGCCTCGCTAAAAAGTTTATGCGGCCACGGGATCCAGTTGACCCATTGAACCGTCACGGCCCCAACTGGTTCAATCTCCATACCCGCAGCCTTGCCATTTTTGACAAAATCTGATAGTTTTCCGCTATCCGCAACCCAGCTTGCGTCAGCCAAAATTACGGTAAACGGATTCGGTATTTTGACTACACGACCAACCCAATCTTTTGTTACAGTTTGCACGAAAACAACATCGCCTATTTTAAGATCCACCCCTCACCCCCTCACTTTATTATGAGCCATTTTTGAACCATATCCCACGGATAATACCGCTCCCACGGGATAGACATCGCCTCGTTATAGCGATAGCGTACATGACAATACAAACCACCCGTATCAACCAAAACCTCCTGCGCACTCTCCGGAGGCAACCCGCCCCCGCACGCTGGACCCGGTTGCCAAGGCAAGGTCTGGTGGGTGTCGGACATATTTGTCTCCTTTACTTCAAGATTAACCATCGATCTACTTCGCTCCAGTTCCTTTGAGATACCATTCTGTGATTTTCCGAGTATTGCCATATATCACTATTTTGAAACCTGTAAGCCATATTCCATTCACCAGCGGTATTATGCAGTATGGCATTAGTATAAGATTGTCCCGGCAAGGCTTCCGGTATAGTTCCCCCGGCTGCTGGCCCATCCTCCCAGATCGGTATTTTGTCGAGCAGGTTTTGTAATGGAGTGGCCCCAGTCCCGCCCGCTGGCCCCGGCTGCCATGGCAGGGCTGGTTCTACTATATCAGCAATATTCATTCTCCCTCACTTGATTACGAGGTCGATCTTCATAACACAAGTATGGTTCGGGCCCATGTCCATTAATAATAGTAAAATGTCCTTCGTATTTCTGACCAAGCATTCCCCTTCCGCCGTCTTTTACTTTTTCCGGTTGCAAATGCGATGTAGGTACAAACTCCATATAACCGTTTACGAAAACTGCAACGTGATAAAGGTAATAAGTTTTGTTTCTTTTTCCGCGAAAATGATAGCTCCGCAACAAGTCTCCGGGATATATCGGATAGCCATTGGAATCATGTATTTGTCCCGGTTTCGTCCACCAACAAGGTATTGGCCGATCAGGGCTCGAAGGATTTTCAACGGTCATCTAAACACCTCCAATGATACGCCTAGCGATTTTGTAATCTGACGCATAGTTTGAAAAGCCGGTCGGGTAGTCCTGCCGTCCTCAATGCGGGTGACCACACTGGGGAGCAATCCTGACTCCCGGGCCAGCCGGTATATGGTCCATCCCTTTTGCTCGCGAAGGACGCGAAGTCTCTGACCTAATGACAGCTGTTTCATGGGTTCCTCGGATTGCATCTGAGTTAATATATCCATTTGTACACTATGAGTCAACAAAAGATTAAAATAATTTCGTATAAAACTCGAGTTATTTGCCGAGCCTGAAGCCCGCTATTTTTGCAGGCCAAAATAGGCTATAATGGGTAGAAGGTGGGTAGTACCAAATCACCTAAATTGTTTTGTAATCAAGATTTACGGTTCTCCGAGCGGGTCTTCATAAGCCGCGTGTCACAGGTTCAAATCCTGTCACCGCTACTGTCGCAACCCCTATCAGCAAAAGAGATTTTATCTCTTACCCCAGCCCGCTGGGAGTGCCAATAACCCTAAAATAGGTGGGTAAAAATACCCAACTATTCCGGAGGCACCCCTATGGCACGTTCGCCTATCTGGCCGCCCAAACGTCGCGTCCACAAAACCGGCCAGGAATATATCTGTTTCAAAAAACACACTTATTATCTCGGTCAGCCAGGTTCGGCTGAAGCCGACGAAAAATATCGTGCCTTGCTGTTACAGTTGGCTCCTGCTGCTTCCATCGGACTCCCCGTTCCCCCGGACTTGGCTGATCTTACGGTTGAGGATGTTGTCTCCCGGTGGATCGTGGAAGAAATTCCTCGCTATCCTCGCAGTTCCCGCGAGCCTGCACAGTTTCGATATAGCCTAGTCCCATTGCTGGAGTTGTTCGGTACGACCCTTGCAAAAAATTTCCGAGCTGGACAGCTGGAGCAGGTTCAGATGGCCATGGCCAAAACCTTGATTCGACCTGTCGTCAATCGGCGGATTGTCCGGATCCGGACAGTCTGGAGGTGGGTCGAGCAAAAAGGATTGGTCCCACCTGGATCGTGGGAAAACCTGCGCACACTCAGGGGGCTATCTGCATGGGATGCCCGCGTACGTCAGCCAGCCAAAAGGCTTGCCATCACTGAAGCCGATATTACCCGCATTGCAAATGCAGCTCCTGCGGTTGTAAGGGCAATGATCTGGACCCAGTATCTGACCGGTATGCGATCTGGAGAGGTCCGCACAGCCCGGGTAGGGGAAATTGACCGATTAGGCGATATCTGGATCTATCGACCTGCCAATCACAAAATGGCCTATCGCGGCCAATCCCGGGCCATTCCAATCGGTCCCCGAGCCCAAGAGTTGCTAAAGCCTTATCTGCTACGACCTTCGGAGGAGTACGTGTTTCATCCCGTCCTTGAAGCCCGTCGTGGAAATGTCTGTTACAGCGATACCAGCTATGCGCAGGCTTGCAGGCGAGCAGCCCTGTCCTGCGACATCATAGGATTCCATCCCTATTTGCTACGACACGCGGCCAAACAGCATTTGACGGAGCTTTATGGACTGGATACCGCCCGGGCGGTATTGGGACAGCTAAGCCTGGGCACAACCAATCTGTATGGATCAGCTGTCGATCTGCGTGTCGCCATCAATGCAATACAAAAGTCCGGATAGGCGGTTTACGTCGCTTGTTGTTTTTACAAAGACGGTGGACCTTGACAAAAGGTTCACCTTTTTTTATTGAGTTGTTTTGTCCCATCTGACCTGCACATTTTTAACAGTTTCAGTGTACAATCATACAGTACCATAAAAATCGTGAACTATCCGATTTTCCCCAAAACGCTACAATTGTTGCAGCTGCATTTTTCCTCTTTTAGCTGGACCGGATCCATGAATCAATTTTCATTGGATGAACTGATTGCCGTCACGAGAGCGTTCGTTGCCAATCACTACGATGATTCTCCAGATGTCATTAAAATCACAATGAAATCAGGCAAAGAGTTGAGTCTACCAATTCCATCCCGATCTCCCGTTCCGGTCAATAAACCACAAGAGGACTTAGAGGAAGAATGGGAACCATTTATTCCGACTCCATTTCAACGTGGAATTCTTAAAGCCCTTGACGGAAAAGCTCTTCGTACGGACGCTCTTGCTGCTGTCGTAGGGGATCGGTCAAGGTTGTTTCGTCGAGGCGGTTTAAATGAGCTTAGAGATCGTGGTATGGTCGCCAATCATCCTGCTATTGGATTTTACAGGCCAGACGCACCTCCCCCTGAATTGGAAACCACGCTATCTTGATGGTTCAATACCAAGTATACACCTAGTTTGCGACTGAAACGGACCAACATTTTACGCCAAAATGAACTCTCCAATATTCCCGGAGAGTTCAAGTGAATCAATATTACACCCCGACAGAATTGGCCCAGCTGCTCCGACTAAACACCGAGACCATTTATCGGTGGCTACGGCAACAGCGGATAGCGGCCATCAACCTGGGCAGCAGCAATCGCCCGCAATGGAGGATTCCGGAGCAGGCTGTCCGTCAGCTGACAGGGACAAACAAACAAACCGACCCACCACGAAAGCGGCGGGCCGGTAATAAATTCAATGAAGCTGCGTGGAATTTGCTGGCAAAAAGGAGTCGTGGGAAATGCTAGAAAATTTTAATCAACAGGCTCGGTGGATTCATCCATCTCCAGCTGCTTGGTCACAGCCAGCCGAACATACGAAGACATTGACAGCCCATGCCGACGGCTTTGGTGAAACAGCCGTCGGTATAGCTCAGGATCAACACGGAGATCAACCCGATCGCGGACGTCGGATGTTTCGTCCGGCTTTTTTTTCTTGGCCACGGGATCGTCCAGCATCAAGACCATATTTATCATCTCCCCATGTTACCAATTACAGCTCACGTACCCTACAGGTAATTGTAACGCAGTTTACCAGCCTCCGTACGTATTTTCAACGGATTTTTCCCGATTTTGTTCTTGACTGATCCGGGAAACGTACGTACGATTAACAGAGTAAACAACTTTACTCCTATTTGAAAGGAACAGGACATGAGCGTGGTGCATGTTTCTGAGCCGAAAAAAAAGATGGGACCGGAAGAGGCTAAAACCCTCGTTTCCCAGCATGATTTTGGCTATCGCTGGCTGTCAATTGACCCCAATCGCAGCGAATACCCGATGGTCCCGGCGATTTGGATTACCGAGTTCGGTCCCCGTATGCGAATGGTCTTCGACGGATCCGATTGGTTTCTTGATGTCCCAAAAGAGGACCGCCACGAATACCGGCATTTTGGCTTTTATCCTAGTTTGCAGAAATGCCTGGAGGCCGCCGAAATCCATTACCTGATGGAAACCGTCCCCCGATTTTCAATGTGATCACCTTGTTGGTGGTTTTTTCCCGGGGGAATGCTGGCTTGCTCCCCCGGGTTTTTGATGAGTGTTTTTTTAGGAGACTAACATGTCCGCCGCATTAAGTTTGTACGGTTTAACCCACAATCATGCAGGTATGGAATTGATGATTGAGGATGCAATCGATCAGGAGCGTCCTCAGGAAGAGATTGACCGCCTACTACAGGAGCAGCTGGTGCGAGAGGGCCAGATTGAGGCCAAAGTCGATAATTATATCCGGTATATCCGCCATCTCGAAGCCGTAGCTGCTGCGAGGCAGGAGGAATCCGACAGGTTGCACCAACTGGTCCAGTCCAGCATGTCCAAGGTTGCTTCGATGAAGCAGGCCCTCAAAGAGGGCCTGAAAATCTTGGGCAAGCCCAAGTTATCTACCCCCCATCACGAAATCTCTGTCCGCAAAAACGGTGGCAAAGAGCCGCTGATTATCGAGCCCTCCGCAAATCCGGAAAATCTGGATCAGGGGTGGGTAAAAATTGTTGTAACGAAACGGATTGATACGGACCTTATTCGTCAGGCACTGGAAAACGGAGAGGTCCTTGATTTTGCCCATTTGGGCCAGCGTGGGGATCACCTGAGTATACGGTAGAAGATTTGAAGCCTGCAAGCGGTTGTCGTTTGCGATGCCCTGGGGGCGTTTGGTATACGCGCCCCCGGGGGTTTTGACTACTACAGGAGTTTTACCGTGATTCCAGACAATCAAAAATGCCAGACCTGCCGATATGCGGTTGATCATCCCGGTGGAAAAGGCAGCAATACTGAGTGCCACAAAAACCCACCAGTTGTAAAAGTCGGCACCCGATGGGGCCAGTGGCCCGAGGTGGAAAAATACGATTGGTGTGGTGAGTGGCAACCACAAGCATCCAACACAATTACAGGAGCCAATAATGCCAGCTTTGAAGCACTTGGACCAATTGATCGGCAAGGAGTTTCGATTGCCCAAATCGCTATATCCGGTGAGCCATTGTGAGTCACCAGTTTGCCGTCGGCGTGGAGAGCATATCTACCACTGCTGCCATCGTCGTGATGAGGAAAGCCTGCGAAGATCATTTGTGTCGCGGGCGATTGCAGAGGGGAAATCAAGAAGCAGAAAACAGGAGGTTAGTGATGAATAATCAGCTGGTGGTGCAATTTGAGTTTTGTGCCGCTGGAGTTGCGGATAAATCCGAAACCAGTCAGCAAATCAAGTCGCTGTTGGAGCTGCGATATCCCAACGGGTTGATATCTGTTTTTGCAGGCCCCCACAATCGCTGTGCAGTCTGGATGCTGCCAGAGGGCAACAATCCGGGAGAGCTACCACGACGGCAGTTTTTTCAAGCCACCCAGACTTTTGATTATGTGATTCAGAATATCCCGGACATTGCCTGCACGGACGGCGACCACATTGCAACCATTTGGGGGAAAGTAGTGTGACAATCCTTGTTATTGTTTACCTTGCAGGTTTTTTTGCAGGCGGTTTGATAACCCGGGAATACTTCCTGTGGCATATGGAGCAACGTCTGCAACACTGGCAGGACGATCTGGCTCAATTGGAGCGGTGCGAGGCGATCCACCGCGAAAATGAGGAGCTAATCCGTCGGCTAACAACCCCCAAGCTGCCTCGCAAAGCGCAACAAAACTATCGTTACAACTAACCCCCCGTGGAGACAAAAAAAATGAGTAGCAATGTTGTTGAATATACTCCCGATCAGGTTTCTTTAATCAAAGACACGTGTTGCCGTGATGCCAGCGATCTGGAGTTAAAGTTTTTTCTAAACCAGGTGCAGCGGACTCAGCTGGATCCGCTGTCCAAGCAGATTTATGCAATTAAACGGTACGATACGGCTCTTCGTCGCGAGGTCTTGGGTATTCAGGTTGGGATTGATGGCCTCCGATTAATCGCTGAGCGAACAGGCGAAACGGATGGTCAAGATGGGCCATACTGGTGCGGTGAAGACGGCAAATGGGTCGACGTCTGGTTAAGCAATAAACCACCGTCTGCGGCTAAAGCGGTAGTGTACCGGAAGGGCAGGACTCACGCCTATGTCGGCATAGCCCGATGGACCAGTTATTGCCAGCTAACTAAGGACGGTAGCCCCACACGAATGTGGCAAAAAATGTCAGACCTAATGCTGTACAAATGCGCAGAGGCATTGGCACTCCGAAAGGCATTTCCCCATGAGTTGTCCGGGATTTACACTGATGACGAAATGGATCAGGCTATTCCTGTTGTCGAGGAATCGCCTGCAATCTCGCATACTAAAACGTCTGCAATACCACACAAGCATACGCCTGCCCAGATTGCTCACGCTCCCGGAATCCGCAAGGATCAGATGGATCGGCTGGCGGTTTTGATACGCCATCTGGGCGCCAAACCTGTACAGGATTTGATGATCCAAACGTATGAAAAATCCAAGCGGGCTGAGTTGACCGAAAACGAGGCCCGTGGCCTCATCTCCGCCCTGGAAAAGTGGAATCTTGCTGAGCCTGCCCCAGAGCCTATTCCAGAACAGCCTGTCCCCGTAGTACTCGCGAAAAAATTTGAGATAACAGTTAATGATTCCTGGACATTTGATCCGACTCAACCGCCGGACGATGACGGCCAGTTAATCAATACAGGCGCGATGCGAATCGTATCAAATCTGATGAAGCAGGCTAAGACCGAAGTAGGATACAACTTCACCAAAGAGGTCTGCGAGCTTCAGTTTAATGTTGGATCCCTAACAGAGTTGACCCTTTATCAGGCATGGATCTTGATCCATGACCTTACCAGCCGTCTGGATGGAACCGGACAGGAGCAGGAACAGGAGGCAGCGGTATGATTGCCAGGCGGTTCAGGAACATCAAGTGCCCCCACTGCAACGGTAGTGGGGTTGTCGGGAAGTTGCAAGTATGGTCGGAAATTGATTGGATTGACTGGATTCCAGACGGTTCAAATCGCATTACGACCCCTGTTCCGGTGATTGCGGAAATCCGGGATTGTCCTTGTCCGACCTGTGATGGCCGCAAAAAAATTTGAGAAAACTTGAGCTGCCCACCCTAATCAGGTGGGCAGCCAGTGTACCCGAGAGATGTGCTAATTGAGATGGGATGGATGGGATTGAGACCTGTAATTTGATGATAACATTAGGAGCCGAGAATGAAAGCCGAGCAGGTTAGTTATTTGAAAATTGACGAAATTATCGCGGATCCAGATACTCAGGTCAGGGTATCACACAGCGAGGAAAGGGAAATTGAGTATGCCGAGCATTACGCCAATGGAGTGCAGTTTCCCCCGCTGGTTGTGTTTTACAATTCATCTAAAGATCAGGACAACCGCTATTGGTTGTCTGATGGCCACCATCGTTTTGCGGCAGCCAAGCGAGCCGGATTGCAGGTTATTAATTGCAAGGTAAATTTTGCGTCTGGCGATACAAGAGAAGCGGCAATTGAGGCCGCATGTGGTGCCAACGCCACCCATGGTATGCCTCGGACCCGCGCGGATAAACGTCGTACGGTTGAGATTTATTGGAGAACTTTTTGCAAGGGACGAGAAGTGCGCAAATCTTCAAGAATTATTGCCGAAATCTGCAAAGTGACGCAGCCATTTGTTGATTCCGTCCTAAATGATTTAGAAACGACTGATAATAATTATCACTCAAAAATTGAGGGCAAGGACGGTAGAACCTATACTGTCAAACCCAAATCTAAACCCAAGCCAGTTCCCATCAAAATATCTGAATCAATTGATGAACTTGTTGATCAGGAGGAGCCAGAAATTCCCCAAGTGGTTGTTCCTCCTGAGTGCGATATGGAAGGCCATGCCCTTACTTCGGTGGTCAAACCGGCTTTTGAAGTCGTGCCCAAATTTGCAGAACTTATGCGATTGCTGGAAACAGCCGGGAATCTGGTGCAGGCAATTGCAGTGCATCCGGGCGGAGAATTTTTTCGCTTGACCTGCCAGCTGCATGGAAAAAAAGGCAATGCCAAACATCGGTCAGCCGAGCTGGATGAACTGCTATGCAATGTACGCATGAGCCAACCTCATTCGATTTGTGCCCGCTGTCACGGTGTCGGGGAAACCGACTCGGTAAAGTGTATCTCCTGCTGCGGTCGTGGCTGGTGGGACAGGGTAACCTGGACAGGGGCCAGTTCGGAACTCAAATCGGGATTGTCCAAGTGCATATAGATTTTGATTTGATCGTGGCGGACTTTATTGCGGGAGCGTGGGCGGAGGCAATTGCCGAGAATCCGCCCACGCCAAGGAGGGATCATGGTAATGGCGTCAAAGCCAAAATTGATAAGGCCGTACCAAGCCGATGCGATACAAGCAATTTTGAAAAATCTGGAGAGGCATCAATCAACCCTGCTTGAGCTGGCAACAGGGCTTGGAAAGACCTTCTGCTTCAGCAATGTGATCAAAGAATCGCCTGGGCGATGGCTTGTTTTGGCCCACACTCGCGAACTGATTGAACAGGCGGCCAAAGATATCCACGAAAACACCGGCGAACGGCCAGACATTGAGATGGGCTCCCGGCAGGCGTACGTCAATGGCAGTCTGGGGCGGCGGATAGTTGTCGGGAGCGTTCAAACCTGCAAAAGTCTGAAAAGGCTATCGCGGTTTCCAAGGGATTATTTTGACGGCCTTGTCATTGATGAAGGGCATCACGCAGCGGCGGAAACCTATCGCAGGATCATGGGCTATTTTAAGGACGCCAAGCGGTTGCTGGTGACAGCCACTCCCAAACGTGGCGACAAAATCGGGCTTGATGGCTTTTGTGACTCGGTTGCATATCAGTATGGAATTGAGCCAGCCGTCGAAGATTCCTGGCTGGTGCCGATCACCCAGGAGGTTATTAGGGTTGACTCGCTGGATTATTCCAAGGTCAACACCTCCGATAATGGAGACATGAATCGGGAGGAGTTGGACAAGGCACTGAGGGAAGAGGCAGCTTCCCAAAAAATGGTCAGCAGTGCTTTTGAGGTTGTTGGTAATCGGCCAACCATCTGGTTTTGTGCGACAGTGGAGCACGCCCGTTGCCTTGCAATCATACTGGAGCGATATGCGGGTAGTGGCCGGGTGGAATACCTGTCAGGCGAGAGTTCTCCTGATCATCGCAAGATTGTGATTAACAAATATAAATCCGGGGAAATCCAGCATTTGCTGAATTGCGGGTTATTTCTGGAGGGCTTTAACGCTCCTGCAACGTCTGCAATCGTGATGGCGAGGCCGACCAAAAGTCTGGCTCTGTACACCCAGATTCTGGGAAGAGGAACGCGAACGTTGCCGGACACAATTGACGACGCGGCCTGCCTGCATTCGCCCGAGCTACGACGCCAGCGCATTGCTGAGTCTGCGAAAAAAGATGTGCTGGTGATTGACTATGTTGGCAATGCCGGCAAGCACAAAATTGTTACGGCCCGAGATGTGTTGGGCGGGAAATACAGCCCTGAAGTGATTGAATATGCCGGTGGATTGCTTGAAGAATCCAAGGGGGATGTGAGTGAAACCCTTCTTAGGTCCCAGGCGGAAATAGCCTTTTTAGCCGAAGAACGACAGCAGCAGGAAGAAGAAGAGAAAAAGCTGCGAGCTGCCAGAAAACATATTAAAGCAGAGGTTTCCTTCATCCGCACCGAGGTCAGCCCTTTTGAGAACAGTCACGTCGGTAAGGCCCCGGTTGCACCTAAGCCGGTCGAAATGGCAACCCATGGCCAAGCGGGGTATATCGCTAAATTATCCCGCGAAGCTGGCAAGCCCATGACCTACAAACAGGCCTTGCGATTAACCAAAAAAATGGCGTCCGGGGTGATTGCCAAACTCAAAAAGGAGGCAGGTGCCTATGCAGGCAATTAAAGACCAGCAGCCCAAGCGGATTATCCGGTTGCAGGATATTTTAAAAGCCCTGAAGCGACGAAAGCTGTACTTGTTCCTGGACCCGGAAGGAAATATTGCGATAGGCCCGCCGAATTCCGCAGGCATTACCCCTGCCCTTTTGGCAGTGATTTCCATCGAAGACCATTACGATCAATTGTTGAAATTAATCCGGCAAATACCGAGTAGGAGATTGAAACCATGATTAGCAGGGAGGAGTTTTTGTTAAGGTTCCGAGGGCGATTTCTTGCGTACATCATGGATTGCTGGGCACTGAAAAATAAGGCTGAACTTACGAACCTGACTGCCGATCGTTTGGTTCGTGATCTAGACAACGCCTTGGACAGCATATATACTGTTTTTGTACCTCCACCAGAGAAGCAGCCAATTGTTGAAACACCGGTATCCGCTCCCGTTGTTGCACAGGCAAACAGGCCTGCCTTAGCACCCTCAGGCGCTGCACCAGTTCGCACACCCGCAATTGCCCCCAAGCCTATGCCCAATGGCTTGCCCAGAAATAATTACAATTGATCCACCCCCGTTTCTTTTTTTTACAGGAGTTGAATGATGGCCGAAGCAGTATTGGAAAGCGAAAAAATTGAACGCGAGATCCAAACCGGTCGCGTGGTCAAGGATCCTGAGCTAACAGCCATGGACCGGATTTGCCGGATATTGGCGGATTTTGATTTGAATGGACGACGGAGAGTGTTGGATTGGCTTTCGTCAAAGCTGATTCCAAAGGACCTTACCGATACATTTTAAATTTGCTTGATCTTGCGTATCGTGCAGCTATTCAAATTGCACGATACGCTTTTGGTAACACCATAGCCCCGGGTTGGCACAGTGAGCGATCCACTCAGGCAGTGAGGCTTCGGCACCCTGCGGTCGCATCGGCCAAAATCATCGTCGATACCAGGAAGTTTAACCGCCTGGCGAACGGATCGAGAATGGATAGGTGAGAGGCGTTTTACCTATCCGGGTGGGCATCACGGCAGGCACTGGCACCCAAGGAAAGATCCAAGTAGCGTGCTCAAAACCCCGACACGATAAACCCGTGAGCTGGATTAGTGCACCTCTCCAAGGGTGCATTACGCCCTCACTCTGCCCCGGAGCTGGTTTACCAGCGAACGGGGAACGATTAAAGGGGTTTGACTTGACCCCTACAACTAAAACAGGAGCTGGCTTGAATACTACGACCAAAACAACACTTACTGAAGAACAAACGGACATTGTTGACCAAATCATTGAAGGGATTGAAAATGGAATTCTGATCCAGACCCTTGGTGGATATGCCGGGACCGGCAAAACCACCTTGGTTGCCACCCTGCATGAATTGCTGCCAAACTTTGCTGTATGTGCTTTTACGGGAAAGGCTGCAACCGTTCTGGGTAGAAAGGGAATTGCGGACACTTCCACAATTCACTCGCGAATTTACAAGCCAGTCACGGAATTGGATGGAAGTGTGTCGTTTGAATTGCGACATCGTTTTGAAATGAATGGAATTGAAGGGTTTTTGGTGGATGAGGCCTCCATGGTATCGCGGTCTATTTATGAGGACCTGTTGTCTTTCAAACTTCCAATTGTTTTTGTTGGCGATCATGGACAGCTGGAACCGGTTGGCAGCGACATCAATGTCATGGCTAACCCCATGTATCGGCTTGAAACGATTCACCGGAATGCTGGCGAGATTGCAAGGTTTGCCGAGCATTTGCGAGAAGGGAAATTGGCGAACCATTATCAATCCAAGGGCAAAGTAAAGATTATGTACGGCCATCGCAAAATGGCTGAATGGGTGCAATACGAAGCCGATCAAATGATCTGCGCGTTCAATGCGACGCGGGTCAGTTTTAATGATTTATATCGCGAAGCAGCTGGCAGGTCTGGATTGGTTGAGCCAGGTGAGCGGGTGATCTGCTTGCGAAACAACCGGCAGAGCGGAGTTTACAACGGTCAGCAGGGCATTGTTAAAACCGTGAAGTTAAGCAAGAAAATAATGACCGTAGACATGGAGGGAGTTGGAGAGGTTGAGCTGGAATTCTGCCCTGAGCAGTTTGGTCAGGAGAAGCCATTGATTTTACAACCGTACCACGTCAATCTGTTTGACTACGGTTATTGTATTACCGCACACAAATCCCAGGGCTCGGAATGGGGCAGGGTGGTGGTCAAGGAGGAACGATGCAATAAATGGAATCATGTACGGTGGTCGTATACCGCAGCCAGCAGGGCCAAGGATGAATTGATCTGGATTGGTTGATACACAACAAACGGAGGGAACCCGCAATGAAGCAGCAGAAACGAGTGACCAAGATTCAGTTATTGTCCAAAGGGTATCATTGGATATGCAGGGATTACTGGTATGAGTCTTTGTGTGGGTCGTACCGGATCGAGCCACAACTTTTGAGTGATTTTTGCCGAAAGCATACCAACTGGCGGCATGCCGTCCAAACAAAAATTCCCAATTACACGGTTTACACTCCAACCGAATCCAAGGGCTTTACCTCGTTAAAAGAAGCCGCCGCCTTTGCGGAACATGAAATCCTGCAACGGAATCGCGGTATAGCTGAAAGGAACTGAAATGTCACCGATTAACAAGCCAGCCGAAATACCTGTTGAAATACCTGATTTTGCTGAAGGTCCCGTTGGGGTTTATCTTGTTTGCCTAAATGGGGAGCGACGGACATTTCAGCAGGTGCAAGCCGATCTGCAAAAGCTGATCGACTATAATCGCAGCATCAATGCCGGGAAACCTGTCAAAGACAACCAGTCACGAAATGAAGACCTGCAAAAACAATTGGTATTGGCTGAGCAGGCTCAAGCGGAGCCGATGCCCAAGGTGCCGGTGGTTGAGCCGACGGCAACAAACCGCATCAGCAATGTGATTCAGAGGGGAAGCTACAAGAGCCGCATGAGGCCAAGCAACAATTGAGGTGTGCCATGAAAGGGTGGTCCGAAAAGGAATTCACGAAAGCCGTTTTAAACGAAGCTACAAGATTTGGCTGGAGCCTTTCTTATCATCCTTTGCCTGCAACGGTTGCCAAAGGAAAAATCATTACACCCTATCAAGGTAATGGCAAAGGTTTTCCGGATTTGATACTGCTTAAATCAACCTGCGGGATTGTTGCGGAATTGAAGGTCGGCAACAACAAGCCAACTCCGGAGCAGCAAAAATGGCTGGAGGCCTTTCGGGCCCTTGGTTTTATTGCGGAGGTTTGGTATCCACGGGACTGGGACAGGATCGTGAGCCTGTTGTCAGGCGGCAGGGCCAGCAGTTTAGCGGTAAGGATTTAAAATGGCAGCATGGCACCCAGGGTCAGCGACAGGCGGCAGGATTCCCCAACCGAAAGCAGACGCCTTGGTATTGTGCGAATTGCCAGCCGGGCAAACCAGACTGCTGTTGTACCTGGGCAAGCATCAATGGCACTGTTATGAAAAAAATGGCGTATTTTCTGAGTGGCAAAAAGTGATATCGTTTACCGTGTGGCCGAAGCGGAAGGAGCCGAAAATATGATTGCTGATACAACAAACGCCAAGCAATTAGCCGAAGACAATATGGGGCTGTTGAAAAAATGGTGCAAATTCAAACTGCATCATTTGAAAAAACGGCCAAACAGGAAACACAAGCTGCGAAGTCTGGATGAGCTTTTGGCGGACATGTCTGAAGCCTATATGCTTGGGATTCATTCCTATCTGAAAAAAAGTCCGGGCAATGAAGTTAGCCTGGGCACATGGATCTGGAACATGCTGAACTGGGAATGGTTTCGGCAATGCCATCGGGAAAGGATCGTTCCATTTTCGGCCAAGGAATTTATAAGCCAAAAGGAATTGGACGATTCGGAAAAGCAGTCTCATGTGTGGTCGATATCAGATGTCGACATGAAAATTCTTAAAAATTTATCCTATCAGCCCAACATAATTGAGGAGATGGAAAAGCGGGATCAGAAAGCCCAGTTTGAAGCTGCTCTGGTAATGGTTCGTGGAGGACGGCGACGGTTGCTGGATAAATACCTGCAAGGAGCATCGTATGCGGAGCTTGGCAGGGAACTGGGAGTGAGCAGGCAGGCAATTGAGCAGCGTATCAAAATTATTATCGAAAGGATCAGCGAACATTTAACAAAGGAAAAACATGAGAAAGAAAAAATCACTGTGCAAGCACAACGGCCTGTTAGGGTTGCCCCACCTGTTAGACAAGGTCAATCTGTCAATACGACAGTTGCTGGAATTGCAGGATGGTGGGAGGTGCAAATATAGTCAACGTGCATATCAGGAGTGGCGAAAGCATATGCGAATCGCCATTCGTGCAAAAGTGGCAGCAAGGCGTATCCGGGAAACCTTTAAAGGGGTAATTGATTATGTCCAAGAATTCGGAATCGATGAATGATTTGACCGATGATTTGATCATGGAAGTGATTGAAGATTTGAAGGCCAGAATCAAAACAGGAAAAAAGAAAAAGCCGGTCCAGCCTGTTGAGGATCCTGATGATAGTTATACCGCTAACTATTCCGAAGATTACGAATTTAAAATCGTTCCCGACCACGACGATGGTGGTGATGATGAATCGATCTCCAATCCCAGTCATTATAAAGGACATGGAGAAATTGATTGCAAGACAGCAATGCAAGCAATGGTCGGCGGGCAAGGGATGGAAATTTTCTGGAGGCTCGCGGCATTGAAATATCTTTGGAGGTACGACAGGAAAAACGGCAACGCTGACATCAACAAGGCCATCCAGTGCCTGTACAACCTAAAGGAACAATACCTCACCAATAAACGATAGGGGTAAATATGACAACAGTAGGAGACCAACAATTTGAAGTGGAAATGCGTCGCAATCCTCGGGATCAATATGCACGATTGTTGTACGCAGACTGGTTGGAAAGCGAGGGGCGAAATGAGGACGCCATGTTTATCCGGTGCCTGCATAAGCTCGCCACTGAGAAAGTAAAACGGGTGTCCGACAGGCGTGCGCTCGAGAATCAACTGAGGCAACTGGCATTGTCTCGACAATTCCGCCCCGGTCCATTTTGGACCAATTGTATTGGGATGAAATTTGCTTGGGTCCAAGATGATCTGCATTATCCTGCGGGCGGATTCTGGCTGGGAGTATATCCTGTAACTCAAGCCCAGTATTTGAGGGTGAAGAAAAATAACCCCAGTTTTTTTAACAAAGAAGGCGTTGATTTAAATGGATATCCTGTTGATGGTGTTCGATGGGGCGATTGCTATGAATTTATTCACTGGCTGGAATTATTGGACAAATATAACAGATATGAATTGCCCACCCCATCAGAATGGGTAACAGCCTGTTCCGGAGGAATTCATTGCAGCGACTATTGGTTCAGGGATTATCCGTTCAAATATGCAAATGTTTATACTGGGATACCCCATAATAATACAACTCCGGTGGACAAATACCCGGCCAACCCGTTTGGCATCAAAGACATGATTGGAAATGTGTGGGAATGGTGCAAGACAGAGCCTAATGAAACAATGTGGCGACCGATTATGGGGCCCAGTTGGGCTTACCCTGCAATGGCTCCAAAAGCACAATTAAACAGGTCGCTAGGTCAAGGTAATTCCGCCAATACGCATGTTCTTTCCGCCGACATTGGTTTCCGGATCAAACTGGTAAACATTATCCCTACAGTCGTTGACAAGGATCAAAAGCCTTGCTAAAACAATAGGACCAACTTCAAAGCTGGTCTCCAGCTAGGACCGGTGGACACCACGCCACCGGTCCTGTGCGTTTGTGCAATCACTTTTTGGATTCGGACAATCGCTTCCAAACAAAATCCTGGGCATTATTTCCAAACCGGGCGACTCCGGTAATAGTGGTACCATCAGCCGACACGATACCGACACGTACCTGCGGTTCATAACCGGCAGGCTTGAAATAGGTCAGTTTGATCTGCAAGACTCCCTGATCGGATAAGGCCCCTGTAAAGGTCCAGTTGACAACGCCATCCTTGCCCTGATACTTGCAGCTTCCCGTGACATGCCCATCGTCTTTTTGTTTGATATTCAGGGTGATGTTGTTTTCCGTTCCATCGGACCATTCTCCTGTAATGTCAATATTGACCGGCTTGGCTGCAATCGGGTTTCCTGCTTTGCCAGCAGCTTCGAGAACCAGTATGGTCCGGCCATTGTGCCTGGACGTTCCTGAGACCACAAACTCTTTCAATCCCAACACGCTGGGCCATTGGCCGCCGCTGATGAACTTGTCGTCGGTCAGGCCAGCCGTCTTGCATTTCACCAAAGCCGTAGCCGTGGGCCCGTTGGCAATCCGGGCTTCCTTGAGCTGCACCAGCAAGGTGCTATCGTCAACCACGGACAAAATCTGCAGATCGAGGAAATTGGTTAGCCCCTTGGCACCAACTTTTAGATTGTCGACAATCAGCTGTCCAGGCGGAGCTTTCATCGCCTCCACGCGGGCTTTCATGTCCGCGATTTCTTTCGCGTTCTGGAACCGTTGTTGAGATGTCACTGAACTGGCCAGCAACAGTAGCAGGAACAAGGCAATCGTTCTCATAGGATGTCTCCATGCGGGGTAAGGGAATGTAACATGCTTTCCATTTTGTCGAATAATCACGGTAACGCTATATTTTTTTTAAAGGTGGGGTAAAATAAGGATAAATGAAAGGGAAATTATGGCCACAAAGAAAACCACATCTGAACCAGCTCCCAAAAACCGCAACCTGGGAATCCGTCGCGTCCGCGTAGCGGATATCGAAGACGCCCCTTGGAATTTTCGTACCCATCCTGAAGGGCAGGCAAAGGCCCTGGGCGACGTTGTTGATGAACTGGGATGGTATGGCTATCCTGATGTTTACGAAACCGCAGACGGGCTCCTGCGATTGTGTGACGGGCATCTGCGCAAAAAGATCTTGCTGGACAAGTATGGACTTGAAGCTGAAATTGAAGTGAATATCACCAACTTTGATGAGCATGAAGCGAAAAAGGCGACACTGACCAAGGATCCGCTGGCGGCCATGGCAGAGGTGGATGCGGAGCAGTTAGACGCCTTGCTTCGCGAGGTGCAAACAGAAAGCGAAGCGATCGGCGGAATGCTGGAGGAAATGGCCAAGTCTGCGGGCATTGTGCCGGAAGAGGGGCCAGCTGCGGATCAATCCGGGCTGTTGAAAGAAAAATATCAGATCCTCATTGACTGCGAGAGTGAAACACAACAAGCGGAGCTACTCGAAAGGTTTCAGGGGGAGGGGATCGAATGCCGGTCATTGATGTCGTAAACAAGGTCGAGGTAACCAAAACGCCGCGATTGATGCAATTGAACGGGCTGTTTGACGTTGCCATTCCCGCTGTCAGCGAATGCAGTTGGAAAATTGATTTGCCGATTGAAAAGGATGACTGGAACATCGGATTGATAGTTGGGCCCAGTGGATCAGGCAAGAGCAGTGTTGCCAGGACATTGTTTGCTGATCAATACGCATTAAGCCACGATTGGCCGGCCAACAAATCAATCGTGGACGGTTTCCCTGCAAGCATGTCGATCAAGGAAATTACGCAACTCCTTTCGTCTGTTGGGTTTTCCAGTCCACCCAGTTGGGTGAGGCCTTATTCTGCCTTGTCAACAGGGGAGCAGTTTCGCGTGACAGTGGCCAGAGCGTTAGCGGAATGCAGCGATTTGGCGGTTTTGGATGAGTTCACGAGTGTCGTAGACAGGACGGTTGCCCGGATTGGTTCGGCAGCCGTAGCCAAAGCAGTCCGGATACGCAAGCAAAAATTCATCGCAGTGACCTGCCATTACGATGTGGCTGACTGGCTTCAGCCGGATTGGATTCTGGAGATGCCAGACGCGGTGTTTACCCGGAGGTTACTTCAACGACGCCCGGCAATTCAACTGGAAATCCGGCGAGTCCATAAAGACACTTGGCACAAATTCAAGCGTTATCACTATCTGAGTTCATCAACATCCAGTGCCGCTACCTGTTTTGCTGGCTACGTCGATGGCAATCCTGTTGCTTTTGCGTCCTGCATGCACGTCGTAAATTCCATGGGCGGAAATTGCGAATTGCGAACGGTCTGCCTGCCGGATTGGCAAGGGATCGGCATTGGCAATGCCATCAGTGAATTTGTGGCAGGCGTCATGCGTGCGGTTCATAAAAACTATTACAGTGTCACTGGCAATCCAGCCATGATTCGCCATCGTGCCCGCAGTCCCCTTTGGGTGATGACACGAAAACCAAGCCGAAACACTTCAAAACATAACAGTTGCGAACAGATTAAATTAAACAAATCTGTTGCTTCCGATCGTTTGACCTGTTCCTTCAAATACGTTGGGCCTCCCCGGATTGATGACGCCAAGCAGCTCGGTTTGCTTTGCGGCAAATCATAGTCGCGATTGATGCTGTTGCAAAAACTCGGAAGGCGGCATCCAGAGCAATTGCTGTCCACGACAGTAGTACGGTTTGACCGGCCTGACGTTAGCCAAGATCCAGCAACATGGCCCAATCTTGAATGGATTAGCCGGAACGCTTTCAGCTGGCAGGCAATCAATCAAATCGCAAAGGCCAATAATGGCCCCAAAGACCAGCTGCTCTTTGGGAGGGAACTCGCAAGGCTTATCGTGCCCGTTGTTGAAGTAAAACAATTTCTGCCCGGCATGAATGGCCAGCGGGCCACGGTAGGGCGTCTTCCATGTGCGGTTCTCAATTCGCTTTTGCCCATGAACGATTGCCCAAGCCCACGGTTGCAGGATGGTTAATGCCTTCACTTTTTCACCTCCTGCTGTAATTGCTCCAATAGTTTGCGCGTGGCGGCAGAAGGTGTACGCCTGCCGTATTCCCACTGCTGGTAGGTCCGCAGATGGACGCCAAGCCTTTCGGCCATTTTCAGCTGCGTGAGGTGTAGTTTTTGACGAAGGGCTAAAATTTCCGGAGGTTTCATTTGACACGCTTTCATTTTGGTGATATTAAACTGATGGCACTCGTTAGTCTCCGATGCCAACAGCCCCGCCTGGAGTGCAATCCGGGCGGGGCATTTTGCTTTTACCTACTGCTGCCAGTCGGCATCAACGATTGCAGCGGGCGCATCCCATCCCGCCCCATTCCACCCGTCCTGGAACATCAAAGACCTCCCCGCATTCCATGCACTCAGTTAAAGGGCATGGGGGCGGATTAAAGGCTTCTTTTGCCTGTTCCCACCTGTCAAAAACATCGAACTGATAGCCTTCCGAATAGCCGACAGAAAAAACAAATACCGTTTTGTCCTCAGTATCTAGTCGCAATCGAATTTTTTCTATTTTTCTGGGAGAAAAACCACCGTTGTAATTGCCGATCTGAATTTCTTTTTTTTCCAAAACATCACGGATCCGACCTAACCAGGCTGGTATGGTTCCTCCGTCGCTATCCATGACCGTGCTGACAAAATTAGATGCTTTAAAGCTTACGGGAGAATCCTCTATTTTTGTTGGAATATCGTGCAACATATCGTATTCTTCACAAATTTCACGAACGCTTAAAAACCTGATTTTTCCATCTGACCAAATTGAGCGTCCGTGTTCATTGTGTATTAATTCGGCATCAATAACAAATTCTTCAATTTTAGACAATTCGTCTGATAAGGTTTTACCGATTTTATATTCTTTCAAAGTCTTATTCCAGCTGTCAGTCAACAACCTTGCAACTTCTTCGCGGGTTTTAAAAATCCTATTGTAAATTTTGTAATAGGTAGCCATCTGATTCCTTTTCGTAAAAATCGAATTTGTAAAAGTTTTTGATGAGTTCAGCAGTGTTATTAATAAGTGTTAGTTTTGCCCTTGTTTGCTAACACCTGACTAACTCCACGGCAGCAAGCAAGGGATCCGGGCCACTTGCCTCCAGCGGCATCTGCTCCAAAAAACCTGATGCGGTTTGCCGTTCATGAATTCCCAGGCGATAATTTTCCACTCTTGCCCAGGTGGTGGTTGCGCTGGCAAAAAATCAAACGATGTCGGCGACAGATGCAGGGCGAACGGATTTTGAGACCCATCATCAAAAAGCAGCTCAACCGCTTCAGGTAACCCCATATCGGGCCATGGCCCGCGAGACAGGATAACCTCTTTGCCTGTCCGCATTTCCTTGATGACTGCCCGTTGCGAATCCGGTATCAAAATCCGGATTGCACCGGCATTGATCGAGCAGAAGACCTTGCCTGCCCGGTTGTATTCGCTGTCCCAGTAATTGGACGCAGCGATTAACGGGCCATCGTTGCTGATTTCAATTAAAGCCATTGTTTAGTCTCCGAGTTTTACAAGGTGTTTTACAATTCAAAATCAACCCGATTCCACTGCTTACACAGCTTTTCCAGAAATTCCTTTTGTTCGGGTGCCAAGGTTCCATGATTCCATTTGACTGAGCCTGGGCGGTTGTAGCGGTCACCAGTGTGGTAGTAGGTGAGCCTCTCACGTTTCCCGTTGCCGATATAAATCCTTTTTTCGGCGTCCCTGCTCCAGACCTTTAGGCTATCGCCGGACTGAATGACCCCCTTGAAAAGTTCGCGAGCCTGAGCCGCGATTTTATCTTTTTCCTCCCACAGCTTGCGGGTTTTTTCTGCTTCTTGGGCTTTGGTCTCGGCTTCAGCCTCTGCCTTTCGTTTGCGTTCAAATTCGTCTTGTTGGAGCCGATTAAGTTTTTTGAGCAGCATCCGGGTATTTTCGTAGCGATTATCAATCCAGAATTTAGCGTCGGCTTGTTGCAGGACCCAAGCTGCTGCTTTGGTGTGCTGGACAGGCAGGCCATTTCCTTCCAGCCAGTCAGCCAGCAATGACCAAGCGAATAAATCAAAAGGGTGATCGGAAAGGTTTTGAATCAGCTCCGATCCAACAGGATCGTTGGATTCAAAATCGGTAGTCCATTTCGGCAGATCCTGCAACAACTCCTGCCGGACTGATTCAGCCCAGCTGCATTGTTTTTCGGATCCGATCAGAACAGGCAGATTGTTTTCCGCTGCCCATCGTTGGGCCGCAGAATTTGCGGACGCCTGGCGTTCGCTTCTGATTTGCTCCAGGCAGGCCGGGCAATGGCCGCTGGACTCCAGCCACTCAACTCGCTTTTGTCGCTCGGACGTTTTGCCGAAAAGCCGTTCCGTGCCGGCATGGCCGCAGGAATAGTTGATCGTGTATTGAGCCATGATACGCAGTCTCCGATTAAGAGGGCCGGGTGCAACCGGCATGGTTAAAGAAGCGGACAAGAAGCCCGGCCACATGACCGGGGGCGAACTTGGTTGAATTAGTCTTGAACAATTTTAATCATTAGATCTTGCGCAATATCCCAGCGTACCAGGAATTGAGAAGTCCCTTCATCCATGGGATGGTTCGATTTGTAATAGCGACGGTGAAAACCAAAATTCAGGCGTTCGCTAAGACCTTTTAACTCAGAGCGATAATGCCCTTTGGCCCGATCGATTAATCTCTGATGCTCGAAATCGTATTCTGGTTGTCCCGATTTTTTTACTCCGATAGGGTCCTTGCTGCCGACGACCCGTAAATACTCCAGGTACAACTTATAAGCATCTTTGGCTTTTTGAACAATTTCATGAGTAATTTCAATTTCGGCAACTTTCAATAATAGCCGGCTTAATTTTCGCTCATGTTCAGCCATATCGCTATTGCCTTGTTCTTCCAACCAATCCGCATATATAGACCGGACCAAAGGATTGGAGGGTTCTTTTTTTACTAAATCGCCAATATTCATCCCATTTTCTCCTGTTTAGCCTGTATTCAATGACTACATTTTCAATTTTAACATCATCCCAAATGTCTGCAAGTCTAAAAATCGGGAAATTTAAAAAAAACTTGGTTTGAAAGAAACCCGGGGCGAAAATGCCCCGGGCGAGGGCGGTTGATGTTAGCTGGCCATTGCGATTTGGAGGGCGGCAGCATATGCCTGTTCCTTCATCCGGCTAGCGGATCCCATCCAGATTGAATTGAGGCGGTTGTCGTCCTTGGCCTCCCGGGTCTTGCCGAAAACCGTCATGGTATGATCGGCATATTCCGAGACAGCGTTGTAAGCTGCCCAGATGGACCCGGCCATGCCTTTAATGCGGTTCCGTTCGTTCTCAAAATTCTCGGCGAAGACTTCCAGCAATTTCTTTTGTTGCTTTTCAGCCCTGTCAGCGACCATTTTGGCAAAATATTCCCCGAGCTGCTTTTCGGTCAGCTGCTTGCGGGCCATTGCCTGAACCTCCCCGCAAAAGTCATCGACACGCCGAGCAATGATTCCCAGGTTGGTCCTTGCTTCGGAAACCCGACGGTCCAGTGATTCAGTGTGCCAGATGGTTATGCCTTGCGAACCGGCTTTGCGTAAAGCAAGGTTTAACGTGTTCTGACATACAACCCGGACGGTAGTTGGGATCATCCGGAGAGCGGAAGTCCCGTCGTGTGAATTGGTGAGCAAGATATAAGGGTTAATAACATCATCCTTCACTGCCCGGACTTCAGATGGAAGGCGGGCCATCATCCAGACCCGCTTGCCACCTTTCAGGGCCCCGGCCGTTTCAAACATGGCCAGCTTCTCGCCGACGATTGCGTCCATAAAATCGAACGCCTCCCGATTTTGGAAAGGCCTGTAAAAACCACCCACAACGCCCAAGCTGGCCCCGGTATCCTGTCGGGAAACCGAATAAGTGGACGGAATAGTAATCAGGCCACCATCATGCGATTTGGTGTAGACATCCTGCAACTGGACCTCCCAATCCAGCCCGGCCAGCTTAATCGCTTCAGCCGAGGTTTGAGCTTCGGCAACATTGATTCCAAGCCGATGCCAGGGCATTTCGCCGGCGGAAAACATTGCAGCGCGTCCAGTTGCCATGTCGAGTTCGTGAGCCATGTCCAAGTCTCCTTAAAAGTGATGTTACCGGGTGCAACCGGCCTGTTTATTACTTGTAGTCTTTGACTACATTTTCAATCTTAATCGAACACCGGGACGTTACAAGAGCAAAAAGACAAAAAAACGGAAAAAAACCAAAAAAGGTTTGTTTTGCCGAAAAAACCAATGGATTGATCCGGCTTCAAACCGGGCAAACGAGGCCGCTATATATTACAAGGTGGAAATTGCAGGTTTTGCAAGAATTCATCAAGTTCTTTTGCTGCTCCAAGATCGACCGTGATTTGATCTTGTCGTTTTTTTGCAGTGTTCTTTACGGTGGCCGACCTGGGGACAGGCCTGGATTTTTGTTTACATCAGAGGAAAACGATACCGGAGGTGGCAGGGGCGTTGGAAAATCGACGGTGGTGCTAGCAGCAAGCCAGCTATTCAATGGGCATCTCAGCGCAGATACCAACGAAAAAAACTTCGACAGTTTAAAAACCCGTTTGTTAAGCCCGGGTGCCATGAATCGAAGGATTGTTCTTCTGGACAATTGCAAGAGCGACCATTTCAGCAGCGAGGGAATGGAATCCCTGATTACCGAAACCACAATTTCGGGCAAGCAGCTTTACTTTGGAAACGGTTCCCGACCAAACACCCTAACCATTGCCCTGACAGCGAACGGAGCTCGACTGAACAAGGATATGGCCGACCGGATTGTTCCTGTGGTTTTGAGCAGACCCCAATACGACCCTACTTTCAACAAGCGATTTTCGCAGTTTATCGAAAAGAACCGTTGGTTCATTATTGCTGACCTGATTCATCTCCTGGAGCAACCTTCCAGGGAAGTGGCCGAACGCTCCCGATGGGCGACTTGGGAACAGGATGTTTTATCCAAGGCAAGCAATGAGCCGACCAAAGCTATCACCACTATTATCGAACGCCGAGGGAATGTGGATGAGGATCAGGAGCAGTGCGATTTGGTTGCCGATGCGATACGGCAACAGCTCCGAGACAGACACCATGACCCGGAGATTGAAAAGGTTATCATTCCTACAGAAACATTGGCCAAATGGCTTGAAAGCATAACCGGCGCGAAAAATGTCATTGCAACGGGAAGAGTTCTTTCCAGACTAAAAATCCCGGAACTGGACAAAGGCCGGAGCAATAAAAAAGATCGACTTCCCGGCTACGTTTGGTGCGGAAAAAATTGTCCAGCAAACCGAACCATTACTTCATTGAATGTTTTGAATAATTAGCCCATGTCAAGGATGACATAGATTTTTTCCTTTGTATCCCAACGCGCGAAAAAGAAAAAAAATAATTCGGTGATAACAGAAAAATTCATTTTTGATTTTTAGGAAGTAGGCACAAATGAAAAAATCCCTGACATCCCTGACATCCCCGCCAGCCGACAATAACCCGCCGGACAAAAGGTGGAAGTTTCTTCTGGAGGTGGAAGACATTTCCCATGAGGGGACAGCCTGTTCACCAACATTCAACCGACTCCGAATCGTGTTGAAAAACCTTTTACGCGCTCATGGTTTCCGGTGCAATGACATCCGCGAAAAACCAAGCGACACATAACAGGAGCCAAAAATGTAGCTTAATCCGGAGTTTTTTAACGCCTTCAAAAAGGTTTTAGCGAAGGCAAGCAGGTGGTAATATTACCACCCGCTACAAGCTAATGAACAACGTGATCAATTCCAGTCGACTGATAATTATTATCAGTCGACATAAACCAAGGAGTTGCGTGGCGTGTTTTTCATTTCAACAAAAATGATCAATTTACTATATATTTTGCAAGGTAGGTTTATAATCAAATTATCTGTTGGAGGAGGACTTCAGCCGTGCCTACCGGACGACCTACAAAACTTGACGCCAATGTGATCGCAGAAATGCGGCGATTGCTTCCGGTGGTCATGTACATTGACAGCGTAGCTGGCTATTTGGGTGTGACACGTGTCACGATCCATTATTGGGTTAAAAGGGGTCGGGCTGAAGCCCTGAGGCTGGAAAAAGCCAACACAAAGCCGAAAGAATCGGAAGCCCTTTACCTTGAATTTTTTAACACCTATCAAAAAGCATTGGCTCAAGGTGAGCTGGCAGACTGCCTTGCAATCAAACAGGCGAGCCAAACGGAGTGGCAGGCAGCAGCCTGGCGATTGGAAAGGCGATTTCCAAAGCGATGGGGCAGAAAGACTCCTGTAGTTGAAATTAACAACCAAACCAATACTACAAAAGTGGACGTGTGGCAGGTCCTGACCAATCAGGCCAGCCAGCCCAAACAAATCACTGTCGAAGAGGAAATGCAGCTACTTCTGGAGGATAACACGAAAAAAACGGCAGGCAGGAGCGAGCAACAACAACAATCGTCGTGACATCCCGCGCTTTATTTTCGCAGGTGCCGTATGACCCAAGCCAATTCCATCGTAGTTGATTGCCCTGTCTGTTTCCGAACAATCTGGTCCAACACAATTTGCCATCATGGCCAGATACCACCATTGACGCCACCCACCGCAGAACAAATCCGGCAGCTAAACAAAAAATATGGGCTAAAACACAAAGGGAAGCAAAAGGGAGGTGGTCATGGTTTGCCCACCTGACCGCCTGCGACGATTGCCGGACCGTGCCTGGCGAAAACGGGTAGCAACCGTGACCTACATCCACAATGGGACCATCTGGCTTAGCGACTTCTTTGGCACACTAGGGCAATGGGAGCAGTATCAGGATGAATGGGTCCGGCCAATGGGATGGCGGGTGATTGATATTATGTGGCGGGAGAACCATGGACCTGCGTGATATCCTGGCACTGCATCGGTATCGCGATGATCCTATCGGGCTGGCGGAGTCGCTATGGCCACACGCAAGGTTTTACGCCAAGCAGCGAGAGTGCATTGAATCCGTTCGCGACAACGACGAGACATTCATTGTTGCGGGCAACATGCTTGGCAAAGATTACCAGGCGGGCTTCATCTGCCTATGGTTTTTCCTGACTCGCCACCCCTGTCGTATCGTAACCACCAGCGTCAAGGACGACCACCTTCGAGTTCTTTGGGGCGAGATTGGCCGGTTTATTTCCACCTGCAAAATCCCACTGGATGAGCGTGAGGGGGGAATCTTGCGAATCAATCACCGCGATATCCGCAAAAGCGTTAACAACAGGAAATGCGACATTTCTTATCTGGTTGGAATGGTCAGCAAGTCCGGCGAAGGTATGGCTGGCCATCATGCCGCCAACACACTGGGAGTGATTGATGAGGCTTCTGGTGTAGACGATTTGGTTTACACGCAAATGGACACCTGGGCCAAAAGGAAGCTGGTTTTCGGTAACCCGATGAACACCACCAATTTTTTCTACCGCGCTGTAAAATCCGGTAACTTGCAGGAAAAGGAGGCTGTCAATGGTTGATCAAACTTTGTTGGTGCTGATGCAAGCGGAGCTGGACCAGGGCAATTTCCATGGAGCAGGCGTTTTTCGCAGGCTGCACAGCGCAATTGCCCAAGTGAAGGGACTGGATGATCCAACCTTCAAGGATTTTCTAGTCACCCCACTGGATTCTCTATGGGACCATCCGGCTTTACTTTTAGGGGATTTGAGCTACAGCAATTTTTGGTATTCCCGCAAATTAAACAACGGCTAAAAACGTATGGAGTCACCAAAACAACGGTATTACCGCAAGGTGATCAAAATCTCCGCCACCGATTCGCCCAATGTCCAGCTGGCCTTGGAAGAAAAGCGACGTGGCCTGCCGGTCTCCAATACCATGATACTGCCAGGCGTCATTGACTGGTACCAATATCAAAAACGGCTGCAAACATGGGACCCGATTCGCAAATGTATTGGCTTGGACGGCGATTTTTACGAGGGTTCGGAGGTTTTGCTGTTCCCGCCATTGTGGCTTAATCGCGCTGAAGAGGTTGCGGTGGAAAACCGCAAGCGGACACGACACGCGAGGGCCATGGGAGTCGATCCGGCTGAAGGCGGCGACAGCAGTGTCTGGACAATCGTGGATGAATGGGGAATAATCAAACAGATCAGCATGAAGACCCCCAATACGGCTGTGGTCACCGCTGTCACCATTAAACTGATTCATGAGTTTCACGTTTCCCCGGAGCGAGTGATGTTTGATCGCGGCGGCGGCGGAAAGGAACACGCGGACAGGCTGGAATCGCAAGGTTACCGCGTGCAATCCATCGGCTTTGGCGAAACTGTGACATTGGCTCCCAAAAGAGGCCTACGACAGATTGACGAAAAAATTGAACTGCTGGAGGAACGCTACGCCTACAAAAACCGTAGGGCCGAAATGTATGTCGGGCTAAGCATGTTGCTGGATCCTGACATTTCTCCCGGCTTTGGCATTCCTGCAGAATACACGGAATTGAGACGGCAGTTGGCACCTTTGCCCAAATGGTACGACCCTGAAGGTAGATTGTTTTTGCCACCCAAGAAACGGGCCAGCGGAGAGCGGGAGTCCGACAAGGTCACCATCGACAAACTGATTGGCTGTTCTCCAGATGAGGCTGACAGCTTGGTATTGGCAGTGTACTCCATGCAGAACAAGCCGCGACGAAACAAGGCAACGGCTGTGTGAAAAAAGGAGCGATATGAAAGGTACGACAAAAAAACGTCAAACCCATTGTCGTAGGGGCCACCTTTTGACCTCGGACAATGTGTTGTCGTTCACACCGCGAAACGGGCTGCCCTACAGGACCTGTCGCACATGCAGGACCTTTACCACCCGTCAATGGCACGCCAATCGTCGCAGAGGGCGGGCCTGCCACCAATGTGGCGAACATGCCTTGGCATTGGTGGACGACCTATGCCGGGCCTGCAAGGATTATCAGCAAGGAGTTGGTCGCAGACGGGCCAATCTGGTTAAATAAACGGTAAGCAATCGCAATGGTTCCACCCCCGCAGGAGTACGGCTGAACCGCATTCCTTAGAGGACCTGACCGATGCCAACCGAACGCAAGCAGTTGTCCCTGAACGAGCAGGAATTGAGCAGGCTGGAAAATCTGGTCGCCAATGCCTGGTATTCTCGCGAGCAGTTTTTCACCCGATTCATGGATCCCCGTCGCAACATCGACGACGATTGCGGGTACCCCGGACCGGATGAATTGCTGGCCAATTATTATCGGGACCTATACGACCGCAATCCCATTGCGGAACGGGTTGTCCAGCTTTTTCCCAAGGAATCATGGCAGGTCACCCCGCGCGTTTATGAGTCCGCAAAAAGCAAGATTGAGACGCCTTTTGAAAAGGATCTGGATCAGCTTGGCCGGAGCCTTTTCAATTCCAATGGCAGCAAGTCTTGGCATGAGGATGAAGTCGGTTGCCTTCTCTGGACCTATTTGCTGAAGGCGGACATCCTTTCCGGGATCGGTGTTTACGGCATTATTTTGTTGGGCCTGAATGATGGTCTCCTGCTGGAGCAGCCTGCCTACGGGGCCCCTCCGGATGGCCAAAGGAAGGACATTACCGGCATCAGCCAAGATCAGTCCAAGGATATTTATGGCGGGAAATTACCGCAGGACTTCGAGAATCCTTTCCCCCAAAAAATCGGCACCGATGCCCAATATTTCCGGACCCAGTTCACCCCACCTGAAACAACCAAGCGATCGGGCAAGCCGGAATTGATGTTTCTGCGTGCCTTCGATGAATCCCTTGTGCAAGTGGTGCAATACGAAGCCAGCTTGGCATCTCCGCGATTTGGCCAGCCGGTCATGTATCAGGTGACCTTGAACGACCCCCGCCAGCCTCATTCCGGAGTCGGCTTACCTCTGGCAACCGTGCGGGTACATTGGAGCCGGGTAATCCATATCGCGGATAATGGCGACCTCACCAGCGAGATTTTCGCCAAGCCACGCATGAAGCCCGTTTTAAACAACATCCTTGATCTGCGGAAGCTCTACGGCGGTAGCGCGGAAGGCTATTGGCGAGGAGCTTTCCCGGGCCTGTCGCTGGAAACGGTTCCCCAGTTGGGTGGCGATGTCGATGTCGATCAGAACGCCATCCGGGACATGATGCACAAATACACCTCGAAACTGGATCGGTTCTTGGTGCTTGTCGGCATGTCCGCCAAGAGCCTTGCTCCCCAGGTTGTCGACCCGACACCGCAAATTGAAAAGCAGATCGAAGCGATTTGCATCGAACTGGGTTGCCCGGTTCGCGTTTTCAAGGGAAGTGAAAGGGGCGAGCTGGCCAGCACGCAGGATGATTCGGCTTGGAATGACAGGCTGAAACACCGCCAGCAATTTTATATCACCCCGAAAATCATTGTCCCTTTCATTGATCGGCTGATCAAACTGGGCATCCTTTCTGAGCCCACCGGCTACAAGGTGGAATGGCCGGATCTGGATAGCAGCACTGACAAGGATAAGGCAGGAGTCATGCTGCAAAAGACGCAGGCCTATGCGGCTTATGTGGCTGGCAATGTGGAAACCCTGATTCCGCCGCATGAATTCATGACCAAGGTTGACAACTTCGATGAGGATACTGCTTCAGCGATCCTGACTGAAGCGGTGGAAGAAAAGGAGGCCAAAGAGCAGGAAGATCAGGACCTGGCGGATGAGCATGGCATGATTCCAAAGCCTCCGGAAGGTTTCCAGCACGCACCGCAACCGCCGCAGCCACCAACCCCCAAGATTCCGGGTGTTCCTACGCCAGCCCCCAAGATTCTTGCACCTGCAACCCCAAAGCCGGTATCGGAGAACAGGAGGCATCTGGAGCAGGAGCTCCAGTTTTTTCGCGATTCGCAACGAGTTCAACGAGGACGCCATCGTTCGCGATGAAAAAGGACGATTCGCTTCGGGAGGTGGCAATCACGATGCTGATAGCTCGCCAAAATCCTTTTATGGGAAAACCAAAGCCGTTTTTTCAGCGGCAGGAAAAGCCCTTTACAACACCATGCCCAGGTCGGTGCAAAAAGTGGTCGACCTTGGAAATGCCCTGCATCATGCTGCCGACAAGTTCTACGACACTAATCAGCGCTTAGCCACGGAGATTGCCAAGCAGCTAGGACACGATGATCGGCATATTGAGCGGGTCGGCAAAATCCTGTCCCGGGTCGATGCAGTCTCCCGGTGGACAGTAAACGTACCGGGAGCCCATGTCGGCCTGCACGAGCTTGCGGCCATAGGCGGACCTGCTGGCTTGGCTATCTCCAAGGCCGCCTACTACGTTCCAGTGGCCAGCCTGGCATATGTGGGCTATCAAATGGGCAAGGCAACCGTATCTGGAAAACGAAATCCAGTGGATTTGATTGCCAAAGCCCGGGCAAACATCAAGGCCAACGACCGATTCAAACAGGCTTTTGGAAAGGCACACTAATGGCATGGTCCAAAGAAACATTTGCGACAAAACTATCCTTATGGTTTGACACTTTGTCCGATGAGGAGGTGGAGCAGGCTGACATGCTTGTAACCGCAGCCTTGGACGAAACCAAGGGAAATTTAAAAATGTCGTTCACAATTGCCAAAGACGAATTCCGGGCCTTCAAAAGAAAAAGCAAGGCAAAACAATAGCTTTGCACCCGCTACAAGCCAAAAAAAAGTGGTCAATTATAGTCGACTGATAATTATTATCAGTCGACATAAACCAAGGAGTCGCATGGCACGTTATTTGAAAACCAAGTCGGCCATGGTGCGGGGAGTAAACAGCAGGCCAACAGGCAAACGTCCGCCCAATCCATTGCGAGTCGACCCCACCCGGACTGGCGGATTAGTCCGGGTGATGACGTCGCATATTAACAAGCAATTTGCCAGATTGACAGCAGCCATTCGGCAAAAGATCGAGGTGGAAGACGCGCTGGGGCTGAAGGCGTCAACGGGGCCCGCGCTGATCAATGCGATGGTTGTCCTCAATGATGTCCCTTGGAAGTTTGGCACGGATCCGCAGAAATTACGGCAATTTCAGGACTGGCTAAGACACCAGGCGGAAGCAACCCTGACCACTGTTGATGAACGACAGCTGTGGGACAAGTTTGTCCATGACGGTTTTCAGCAAGGGGCAAAACGCAGCTACGACGATTATCGCGGTAAACGGAAGCTGCATGAAACCCTGGATTTTTATCATGGCACGCGAGAGGAATTCCTTAAAACAGCTTTTGCTCAGCCTGTCGCAATAGAAAAGGTTGAGTTGATTGCCGAACGCACATTCAACGAAATTCAGGGCGTTTCCGACACCATGAAGACCCGCATGGGCCGTGTTTTGGCGGAAGGGCTGACACGCGGCGAAAGCCCCCGTACGATGGCTGCCGGACTGATCGAGGAAGGCGAGATCGGTAAAAAAAGAGCATTGACCATAGCCCGCACGGAGGTCATTCGGGCCCATGCCCAAGGGCAACTGATTGCCCTGAAAAAAATGGGGGTTGAGGAATTAGGTGTTGCCACGGAATGGAGCACTACGGGAGATGAAAAAGTCTGCGAACTGTGCGAGCCTCTTCAGGGAATTGTCCTTACCCTTGACGAAGCGGAAGGGCTGATTCCAAGGCATCCCAATTGCCGATGTGCCTGGATTCCCGCAGTGGATGAGGAAGAAGATATGAAACGGAAAAAGAGCGAGATCGATGACGCTCTTGAAGAGTCGGGGCTGGAAAGCGTGGACATTTCACCAAAACGGCCAAAACTGGGTTAAAGGAGATGTATGGCAGAAGTGTTTACTCCTGTTCAGCTGCGAATTCTGGGCCTTTTGTCGGACGGCTTCAGGCATAGCAAGGTTGAACTCAAACGCGCTGCTGATGACGAATGGATGAGCGATAACGCTTTGGCCGTGCATATCTGCACGATTCGCAAGGTTTTAAAGCCTCGCGGGCAAGATGTTTTGTGTATCACGGCTTCCGGGGGATACCCCATCACCTACCAACATGTTCGGCTATTGCGGTCGTCTCACGACAGTTAAGACAAGTATTAAAAATTAAACTTCCAACATTGCCATTACTCCCAAAAGGGTTCTAGGATTGAGACTGACAATCAATCCTTAGTGCTTCGACAACCCCACCGGCGAGGACACAATGGCAGATCAGTATAACAGCCTTACCCGTCCTTTTCACAATTTGTCCGCATCCACCGACCCCACTACCAGCTCTGATTCCACCCAAGGTTACAGCCAAGGATCTTTCTGGTACAACCTTACCTCCAGCCGTACTTGGCTGTGCATTGACCCGACAGCTGGAGCGGCCAAGTGGATTTTCGACGGGGCAAACTACAACAGCGGCGGTTCCGAGCCTAACAACGTAGTAACACAGTTTGGTGGCAGTCCATTAGGCTCCATATTTGGCGTGTTTTTTGAAGAAGGCAACCTTTATCGCAATTGCGGCAACCCAATCAAAGGGAATCTTGCCAACACAAGCGACAACATCCTTGACGGATTTGTCATGCCTGCCGGGGCTTTTGACGTTGCCAACCGCCAACTGATGATCAATTTCAACGGATCGTTTGGGGCCAACAACAACAGCAAGCGGGTTAAGGTCTGGATCAATCCAAACATGTCTGGCCAGACCATTGCCAATGGCGTGATTACAGGTGGTACTGTGACAGGCGTCGGTAGCGGTGCCCTGATCTTTGACACGGGTGTCGTGACTACCAACAATGGTGGTTGGCAGATTGACGTCGTTCTTTGCAAATACGGTGCGACGGGCAGCAATACCCAGTACACCATTGGCCAAGGCATGACGGGGGCGATCCATCTCGGATCCAGTTTGCCTATTTACACCACCATCAACGAAGCCAACGCCATGAACATTCTGGTCACGGGGGCAAGCCCGACCACAGGGGCGGCAAACGATGTTGTGCTTGGTTACACCGAAATCAACGCGATGAACTAAGGGGCAGCCCTTGATTTCATATGTCGCAAATTTCGGGGCACTTAAAGCCCAGCGAGTCCGCCGCAACGGCAAGGACTGGCTGGTCGCTCCGATTGTGTCTATCGTCCCTGGCATCCTTCCCGGAAGTCAGGGACGTCTGTTGTATCCCGAAAGCGAAGTGAAGGATTCAACACCGGAATGGGATGGCATTCCGATCACCCAATACCATCCGACTACCGAAAATGGCGATCCGGCTTCCGCGCAGGATCCCGGAGTCCTGCAAAGGCAGGGCATCGGTTACCTTGCCAAATCGCAATACAACGGCAAGCTGACCCATCAAGCATGGTTTGATGTTGAGCGAACCAAACGGATTGATTCCCGCATTTATCAGGCTTTAATCAAGGGGCACCCGATGGAGGTGTCCACTGGCCTGTTTACCGACAATTATGACCCTCAACCCAATGAAACTTGGAAGGGGCAATCGTTCGATTATGTGGCCCGGAATTACAAGCCGGACCATTTGGCCATCTTGCCTGATCAGGTGGGAGCCTGTAGTCGAAACGACGGGTGTGGATTGCTGGTCAACAAATCAAAGCAGAGTGATTCCATGTCGCTACAAAAATATCATTTGCTGCGGAATTTCATGGCCCTGATCGACAATGCAGGTGCCAACCAGGTGCGGCGTGGCAATGGTCAATTCGGGGCCTACGGCGAAGGCACTGGCAAAGGCCCCGTCCATGAAGCGGCCAAAGCAGGAGCCCGCCACCACGTCGATGATGGTAGCGACGACAGCGATGATGAAGACAACGAAGAAGAAGACGATGAAGACAGCGGACTGGACGATCCTAACGAAAAGGATTCGGACAATTACGACCCCATGACCGGGGATGAATTGACCTCCACCAAAGGCGGCAAAAAAGCTGCCAGAAATTTCTTCAAGGCCTTCCAGGCAATCCTGAATGCGGACGCGCTGGAAGAGGATGAGGAAGAGACCGGCAACGATGTTGACGGTGATGGCGAAGACGGCGAATCCGAGGAACACAAAACCAAGATCAAGGCGGCACGCATGAAATCTCGCATGAAATCCAATCGCACCCGAAACGCCAATGGCATGATCTGCGACAACTGTGGTGTCACTGCCAACAGCAAGGGCATGTGCGTCAACTGCGGCAAACGTGTCACCGCCAATGCCGGAGGCTTCTCCAAGGAAGATCGAGCCAACGACGCAACCAAGACCGCTGCTGCTGCGTCCCTCCAGACCGACAGCGACAAAAGCATGGGGCACGCCATCAAGACCATCGAAGCGGCCAAAGATGGCGATTCTGCGAGTGCGGCCAAGGTCCATCTGCAAGCTGCCAAGCAGCATGAAAGCGAAGCACTTGAATCCCGCAAAAATGGTGACGACATGGGGGCCCAGCAACACGATAGTGCTGCTGCTGCTCACCGGAAAGCTGCCAGCTGCCATTTTGCCAATGCTGACACACAAGGAGTAGCGAACATGTTTGCTTTGAATGATTTGCTGACCGACGACCAACGTAAGGCTTATTTCGCGAAAATGGCCGACGGGGGTGGAGATGAAACCAGGTCGGCCATGAAAGCCTCGGAATCAGCCCAGAAAAACGGCACAAAGGCGGCCCATCAAAAAGCTGCTGCTGCCCACAAGGAAGCCAAGGAGCATCACGAATCGGAAGGCAACACAGAACTTGCTGAAGCCCATGGCAAGGCAGCAACTTACCACTCCAGAAAGGCAAAAGGGGTCAAAAACATGGCAATAAACAAGTTACGACTGGTGCAGAGGTTGATCAACAACGGTTGTGCCTGCAACAGCGACCGCAAGACACTGCTGTCGTTGTCCACCAAAACCCTGAACGCCATGGCCAAAAAGGGCGTCATGGCGGACAACGACGAAGATGACGATGACGAAGACTACGAAGACCATCGGCTTGACGACGACGAAGATGACGTCGATGAAGATGAGGACAAGGATGACATGAAAAACAACGATGGCGAGCTGATGCACAGCTTCGATCAGGCTACCGGCAAGGGCAGCCTTTCCGAAGGCCAGCAGTCCGGCGGAAAGGGGACTCGCGATGAGTACAAATCCCCCAAAAGGGACAACAAGGGGGACGGCAAGAACTATGCCTCCACCGACAACCGCCTGACCAGTCAGGAGCGGGCTATCCTCAATCGGTTCCTTGAGCAGGAAAAGAGGGAAAAGCTCCAGATTGTCAACAAGCTGATTTCCGGCCTCAGGGACAACACCCAACGGAACCTTGTTGGCAATCAATACATGAAGATGGATAAAGATGTCTTGCGTTCCTTGCTGGAGTCCCAGTTCCCACATGAGCCAACCCCAATCTATCAGGGAGCGGCCGTACCTGCCTTCAATGCTGCACCCAGCGAGGAATTCAAAAAGGATATCCTTGATATCCCTGTTATCAACTATGCCGATCTCGCGGCAGAAAACAAGAAGCGACGTTAAACCGGCTAGCGATACAACGCCAGCAATACTCACAAATCATTTGAATTAAGGATCAATCACATGGCAAAAGGGCAAGAAATCGTTTTGACCAGCAATCCCCGGGGTAATTACCTCGAAGGAATCATTGGCGATGCTTCGTTACCCGGGACCATCATGCAGATCAAGGCGGGCGTTGATGCTGTCAACGGCCGTCATACCTGGGTGGCTTTGGGCAACCAGTCCGGTAACACCTACAACCCCGGTGCAGCTACGGATCCGCGATTGACCGCGATCCTGCTTCCCGACCGGTTACAGGGTTTTACGCAATCGACTGCGTACGTTTCCGGCCAGAGGTGTTTCCTTTATTGCCCGATTCCGGGCGATGAACTCAACGTGCTTTGTGCGGCCCAGCAGGGTACAGGCAGCGCGGACGCCTACTTCGTTGGCGAACGGCTTGTCCCGTCCGTAAGCTCCGGATCCAACGGCCAGCTTGTGGTGCAGTCCACCAGCGGATCCCGGGCCCCGTTCGTGAGCGCGGAACATATCAACCTGACAGCGGATGTCGCTGGCCTCGTGTGGTGCTACTACGCGGGCTAGTCAATAATCCCTGTCGATTGCCAAGGTTTTCAAAAGAGTTAATCAACGAAAGGATCAACAGATGGCAGCTGCAATGGACTATATTCTGAATGGTGCCGGTCATGGTGCTGTCGGCCAAACACTGGTTGACAACAATTTCGATCTGGGACTATTCCGGCCATATCGCGACGAACGCGGTATTCCTTGCGTTTCCAAAGCTACAGGCCGTTGGGTTTACAACGAAAAACACAAGCGAATGGTGCAGGAACGAGAGCAGGTCCGCATCTCCGACCTTGTTGCCAATGGCGTACAGGTGCCCGTGCATAACGCCACCGCCCTTCGCAAGGAAGAATGGGTGATGCTGGACCAAAAGGTCCTGCTTGCGGCACGCTACCGCTTGCGTGCATGGGCTGACCTGGCTGCTGCCAACAGCTTTGGCGGGTTCAATGGTATGTCCAAGCTGATCTTGGAACATGAAACCATGACCGATCCCGGCGAGGCCATTGTGGACTTCGATGGCCTGACTGAGGGTAGGTCCGATTCTCCGACCTACCAGCTCCAGGGGCTGCCTCTCCCCATCACCCATGCCGATTTCAGTTTCTCGGCAAGGCGTATGGGCGTGAGCAGGAATTCCGGAACGCCTCTTGATACCACCATGGCCGAAGCAGCTGCCCGGCGTGTGGCGGAATCCATCGAAAAGGTGACCATCGGTGTCAATCAAGGGCCCACTTATGGTGGCAACTCTACCCAGGTAGGCGGCTATGGTCGTTCTGCTACGGTTTACGGTTACACCAACTTCACCGGGCGACTGACCTACACCAGCGTCGTAGCTCCGACCGCCAACGGCTACAGTCCTGCCAAGACCCTCGCCAACGTCCTGGCTATGCGTGACCAGCTCAAAGCCAACAAGTTCTTTGGTCCTTACATGCTGTATACCAGCAACGATTGGGATCAGTACATGGATACGGACTACATTCTCACCGGTGGAAATGTAGCGACTCAAACGCTGCGAAACCGTCTGCGTGAGATTGACGACATCGAAGACGTCCGCAGGCTGGACTTCCTGTTTGCGTCCCAGCCCAATGCAGCCAAGGGCCCGGGTGGTGAAGGCTTTACCGCAACCGCAACCAGTCCCTTCACCCTGCTGCTGGTCCAGATGACTCCCGATGTTTGCCGGGCTGTCAACGGGATGGATATCACCACCATCCAGTGGCCAACGGTTGGCGGACTCCAGCTGAATTTCAAGGTCATGGCCATTCAGGTGCCCCAGCTTCGTGCCGATGCCTACGGCAACTGTGGTATCTGCCATGGTACCACGGCTTAACCCCTGATCCGCTAGGTTTTCTGTTTCAAGGAGTGCAGATGTATATGGCGTTAGAAGAACCAAGAAAATACCGGTTGCTTGCCGGGGAACATGTCCAAGACATCCCCGGCACGACTGGTCCCAATGGCCTTCCCCTGACCCAGAAATTCCGGGCAGGGGATGTTTTCGAGTCTTACACCGATCTGGAAGAAAGACTCAACTCGAAGGATCAGGCTTGCGACAAAAAAGTCGAGAGAGTCTACGACAGCGATCCTTACACCAATTCTCCGCCTGATCCAGGTTCCCAGTGGCAGAAGCGTGCCGACGAAACGCCTCAGCAGTTCGCGGAGCGTGTCATGAAACTGGCATTGGCCGAACCATCTCCGCCGCCGCCTGCTCCAATCCCATTGGCGACAGCGGCAACAGCTGTGAACTTCATGGCGACGTATGAGGCCATGACGGTAGCTCAGCTGAAAGCGTATTGCGAATCTGAAGAGATCGATTTGAGAGGTGCCCGCACCAAGGAAGAGATCCTTGCAGTGCTGCGGGCTCAAGGTTAATTCTGCGGGGGCGGAATTGCCAGACGGGGCACGATCCGTACAGGCAGGTGCAACGCCAGCCATACCGGGTAGTTTAAGCGGAAAAACGACTGTTGCAGTCATGCGGGGTTCGATTACCTGCCCTGGTGTTGTAAAAACGGGAGTCTTGCAACCATTAACTTTTAGGGGAACCGATGGATGTTCACGTTTTACGCCTCGTTATTAGTTCCCTCACTGCTATTTGCGGGATGTGCATTTTCGGTATCGTACTGTCGAACGCTCTGGGGCATGACGTTCCGCCTACCTTGGGAGCTATTGCAAGCATGGCTGCCGGGTCGCTGGTTGGAATCCTTGTCACTCCGGCAGGCGTCGCAGCAAACAAGGCGGCGCAGCAAAAAAACGCAAGTGATGATGCCTCCCCTCCTTCCCATGGAGGTCGTTAGTCACGAATCCGTTCACTAAGGTTTTAGCCCCATATCAAAGTTAGGAGCACAGTTGTTATGAGAGCCTGGATACTTGTTGCACTGCTTCTGTTGTGTCAGGCCACCTGCCAAGGTGCTGACCTCACCCTCCCGGCTACCATCACCGGCGAGCCAGGGGATTTCCTCAGAGTTTCGGCGACCACAACCGGGACCTGTGTGAAATGGAAATCGTACAACAAAGAGTTAAAGCTCTTCCCGATGGATCAGCTCAAGGATACGAAAACCGCGATTGTGACCGCGACGAAGCCCGGAAAATATAGGCTTTTTGCAGTCACCAGCGACGCAAGCGGGCCGAGCGATATTGCAGAAACTGAGATCGTGATTACCGGCCAGCCTGATCCGGCTCCCGGACCCGGTCCACAGCCAACACCAACCCCGACTCCAACGCCTGCCGACACTGCTCCGATTCCTGCTCCGGGGTTTCGTGTGCTGGTGATCTATGACACCCTTACAGTGACTACGTTGCCAGCAGCACAGCAAAACGCATTGTTTTCCAAGGCTATCAGCGAATACTTGAACGCCCGTTGCATCCGTGGGCAGGATATGAAAACTCCGGAATGGAGGTTTTTCGATGCCAAGATTGATCCATCAGCCGATGGGGCCTTGTGGGTGGAAGCCATGAAACGGCC
>Ga0208872_1000215_pt1 | contig 51924 bp, 43 predicted proteins | sample CryBogCBH12Aug08_FD_185508 | JGI IMG/M metagenome (GOLD analysis project Ga0208872, IMG submission 185508) | Freshwater microbial communities from Crystal Bog, Wisconsin, USA - CBH12Aug08 (SPAdes) | ecosystem: Environmental > Aquatic > Freshwater > Lake | place: Crystal Bog, Wisconsin, USA...
CAATATGAGGAAAGACTTCTGTATGGAGTAAATCTTGAATTTTCATAATATTATGTTTTGATTGCTTGGAAGAACTACTATTAATTTCATTGGAAAGATAGGCAATAGCATCCTCTTGTGTTTTAATCATACTTGCTTCTTGCATAGATTCATCAAATAGACTAAAATATCTGGGATCAGTTTTAAAAGAAGTTCCAGTTCCTGCTGTACTAGTTTGATCTCCATTATCGCCAAGAATTAGATCACAAATTTCTTTATCATTTGTTACGCCAAACGCACGGAAAAGGATAAATAGTGGGATATCATTTTTAATACGAGGAATATTTGCTTTTAGCAAATGAATTTGAGAATTCTTAGGATGATATACAATTTTTACCATATTACTTTTAGGGACTTGATCATTATCAGGGCCAATAGATTTTACTTCAATAACTTCAATATCTTTATTATTAGATTTATTATTACGAAATACAAATGGACGATTTTCACTCATTCGCTCTTGACTAATAATAACACGCTCACCACCAGAAATAATGAAATAACCACCCGCATCTTCAGAACATTCACCAAGAGCTTTTGGATGGAGATTCATTTGATCATGGAGTAAACAGTATTTGCTCCCAATCATTACTGGAATCTTTCCCATATGAACATTTGGAAATAGTCTTTCACGAATAGTTCTTTCACCAGATTTTGTATTATCAATAAATGTTGTTTTTACACGAACATCTACAAAAAGAGGAGCAGCATATGTAAGATTTTTTAAACGAGCATCATTAGGCATCATTGGTGATACTGCTCCATTATTTTCAAAGATAGTAGGTTTACGAAATGAAAGATTTTCAAATGTCATTGCGATTTCATATTCATATTTTGGACCAGAAAATGTTACTACTTCTGGTGTATTTGTCACTACTATATTATTTACACCCATTAAAGCATTAGCAGCAGAAGTAGAAAGACCTGTTGCTGAAGCAAGAGCAGAGCGAGGACCTGACAGAGGAACTTCTGGACTTCCTTTAACAATTATTGGATTTACATTTTGAATAATTTCTGGAATATCAATATCCATAAAGATATTAAATGATTCAATTTGATGGAAAATAATATGTCTTCCTTCACATTGTGAAAAGTATTTTGATAGAATGGAATGATATGAAGGATACATTTTAATAGTAAATAATAAGTTATATCTATATTTTAATTTTTTTATTTTTTTGTAAAAAATTCTTTAGATATAATTCTTTAGATATAATTCTTTAGATATGTTAGATTGAAAGTATGACTGATACAAAAGAGATTATATTAACTGGAGAGGCTGCTCAGATTATGAATGGTAGTAAAAAACGAAGATCAAGAAAAAATCAAAATGGAGGTGGTTCTACGCAAGGAGGAACAATTGTTCAATTACAATCTACTAGTTCTTCTACGGCAGAAGTAGCCAATATTTCTGGTGTAAATCCATCTAAATTAGCAGAAATAGCAGCACCAGTGTTTCCAAACCAAGCGGGTGGTAAAGTAAAGGTTGTTTTAAAAGAACCTAAGAAAAAAACGCAAAAGGTTGTATTATCTGTAGGAAAGATTTCAAATTTAAAGCCCCTTTCTGTTCCACTAAAAAATAAAACACGAAAGACATCAAAACAAATTAAATTTTCTTTAAAGAATCTTAGCAAGAAATTACATACAGCAAAAACAATTAAGAAACATGCGGAGGAAAAATCTATTACTGAAATAAAAAAACTTCTTGAAGATGCTAAACTTATTAAAGTGAATTCTAAAGCTCCAGAAGCAATGATACGCCAAATATATAATGATTATATGACGCTAAAGCACAAGGCGCTTTAAAAGCCTAAAAGCCTAAAAGCCTAAAAGCCTAAAAGCCTAAAAGCCTAAAAGCCTAAAAGCCTAAAAGCCTAAAAGCCTAAAAGCCTAAAAGTATAAAGATATAATAACTAGATGATAAGATGCAAGAAGAATATATAAAACTCTATAAAGAGTATGCTGGAAAATATGGACCAAATACATGCATTTTTCTAGAAGTAGGTAAATTCTATGAAATGTATGATAAAATTAATGAAGCAACTGGTATTGGAGAAACATCAATGCAACGTGCAGTTGCGATTCTTGGCATTCAACTATCTTTAAAAGATGATTCTGGATTATTTGCTGGAGTTCCAGAGCAGAGTTTACATAAATTTGCTGCGCAATTAACACATGAAGGTTGGACGGTAGTTGTAGTAGATCAAGAAAAAGGCGGGCCACAGAATAAGGTAATTTCTAGAAATGTTTCTCAGATTTTATCACCAGGGACTCATGTAGAATCTTTTTCTTTAGAATCTGTATATATTGGATGTTTAATCCTAGAAAGTTATTCAGAAACAGCTGCTCCAAATTTTTCAATTAGTATAGCTGATATTTCAACAGGACGTTGTTATAGTTATGAATCTAAATTAGAAGGAAAATATGATTCATGGAATTTTGATAGATTATTACATTTCTTTCAGATTAATCCAGTAAGAGAATTATTAGTAAATTATAAAGGATGTAGTCCAACACAAGAGTTTTTGAGACAAAATCTTGGATTAACAAATACATTGATTCATTTAAAACCATATATAACAATTACTGATAAAATTGTTTTAATGAAGACTTTTTTTAAAAATAAATCAATGATATATATAAATGATTTTCTTAAAATTTTACCTAACTCTTTAATGGAGAAAAGTTTTGTATATTTATTAAATTTTCTTGATTTACATTTTCCTTCAAAGAAGCAAGTGCTTGAAGAACATATTGTATGGAATCCAGATTCTTCTACATATTTAGGAAATAATGTATTAAATCAATTGAATTTTATTTCTAGTAATAAATCTATTTTAGATTATTTTCAAAAAACATTTACTCCTATGGGTAAAAGAGCAATAAAAGAAAGACTTTTATATCCATTGAGTGATATTGATGTATTATCAATGAGAGTATATAGACTAGAAAATGTTATTAATATGGATCCAAAGAAAAAGAAAATAATAGAATTTTGTTTGAAACAAATTTCTGATATACAAAGAATACATCATAAATTCTTTTTATATAATTTAAATTCTATTGATATATTAAATTTAGATCAAAGTTATAATCGTATTTTAGAAATTATGAAACTCTATACAACAGACATTTCTTTTATAGAATCTTTTACGCTATATTATGAATATTTTAAAACACAATTTGATGTTAAAAAGGCAAAAGAATCATCAGAAGATTTATCATTTTTAAGTGAAAAATTTGCTCCAAAAAGTTTTGAACTAGAAACAAATTTGAAATTACAAAATGTTAAAGCAAAAAGTTTTCTAGAAAAAATAATAGAGTTTTCTGGAGAAACATTAAAATTTGAAGAAAAAGAAACAAATATTTATTCAATTGATGCTTCTAGAAGAATTATGACAAATATTGATACTAAGCTTAAAAATACAAAACGAGAATTATGGCCTCATAATGATATTTCTATTACTATACGTAAATCAAATGGTTCATTAACAACATCATATTTAGAAATAATACATAATCAAACAATTATATATAGAGGAAAACTCAGAGAAGCTGTTAAACAAGAGCTACCACCTATTTGTAATAATATTAGTGATGCCTACAGAGATTTATGGGTAGAAATAGAACACTATATTAGTGAGATTGATATATTATTTACTATGGCAAAAGTGTGTAAAGAAAAGAATTTTGTTAAACCAATATATGAAGACAATTCAGAAAGTTCTGGAGTAGACATTATTGGATTAAGACATCCATTAATTGAAGAACAAAATGTATTACAAGAATATGTAAAACATAATGTTAATCTAGATAAAAATGGTTGGTTATTATATGGTATGAATGCTTCTGGTAAAAGTTCATTAATGAAAGCAGTTGGAATATCAGTTCTTCTAGCCCAAGTTGGATGTTATGTTCCAGCAACTTCACTAACGCTCAAGCCATACAAAGGAATTTATACAAGAATTTTAAATCAAGATAATATTTATGCTGGATTATCATCATTTGCTGTAGAAATGTTAGAGTTGCGAGAGATTCTTAAAAAGGCAGATCAATATAGTTTAGTCTTAGGAGATGAATTATGTTCTGGAACAGAATCAGTTTCTGCGACTTCATTAGTTGCGGCAGGAATTATTTGGCTTCATAATAAAAAAACGAGTTTTATATTTGCCACACATTATCATGGATTAAATGATATTAAACGTATACAAGAATTATCAAATCTTAAGATTTATCATTTGAAAGTGTATTATGATCCTATAAAAGATATATTAGTATATGATAGAAATTTAGAAGAAGGTCCTGGCAATACATATTATGGATTAGAAGTGGCAAAAGCGATGAATATTCCATTTGAATATTTAGAATTAGCACAAGAAATACGAAGAGAGATTCTTCATGAAGGAACAAGAACATCCCCATATAATTCAAAACTAGCAGTAAAAGAATGTGAAATTTGTAAATGTTCTATACAACATATGTTAGAAGTTCATCATATTACCCAACAAAAAGAGGCAAATAAAGAAGGATTTCTTCCAGATGGAAGTCATAAAGATTCATTAAATAATTTAATTGTGTTATGTAGCAAATGTCATGATGAGTATCATGCTGGAAAATTAATAATAGGAAAAATGAAACAAACATCGTATGGAGAAGTAAGAACAATTACTCAACTTGAGACGCCAAAGAAAATAAGCAAATGGAAAAATGAAGAATTAGAAATTATTCATTCTTATTTGAAAAAGTATCCAACTTTAGGATTAAAACGTTTAGCATTTGAATTAGAGCAAGAAGAAAATATTAAGATAAGTGAGCAATCATTGCGACTTATGAAGAAGGAGCAACAGTAGGTAGAGCATTTTGAGGCATTGCAATATAGGTCATAGGACCAGCGGGACCAGCGGGACCAGCGGGGCCAGTAGGACCAGTAGGACCAGCATCTCCCTTTTCTCCCTTTTCTCCAGCATCACCCTTAGGGCCAGTAGGGCCAGTAGGACCGGTAGGACCAGCATCTCCTTTATCTCCCTTAGGACCCGGAGGGCCTGCTACAACACTTGAAGGACCATTTTTCTTCAAATCCAGAAGTTCCTTTTGTAAAGCGGCAACAGAGGCTTCTAAAGCACGAATCTTACGTCCAACGGGATTAAATCCTTGATAGTTATTTCCACTAGCGCTTGAGATTGAAGACATATTCTAGAAACATAATACAATACATTAAAAGGATTTCAACGCATAAAATAAAAAAAATTAAAATATAAATTTACTTTATAAATTAGTATCAAGAAATGATTATTCCAATTCGTTGTATGAGTTGTGGTAAACTTATTGCGGATAAGTGGAGATATTATCAAGATGAAGTAAAAAAAATGAAAAAAGATGATTCTCTTGAAAGATATTTCTTTGATGGTAAAAATATTCCAGATACACCTGAAAAGAAAGTGATGGATAAGTTAAATTTTAAAAGGCCATGTTGCCGTAAGCATTTTCTAACTCAAATAGATTTACTAGAGAAGATATAGATAGTATGGAGTTCTTAGTTCCATCTTTATTTATATTATTATTGGCTGGAATACTCGTATTTTTTGTAGTTCCCCGAGTATCATCATTTATAATTTTTATAATTTCTGTCATATTTTTATTTTTAGCAGTCTATTCTCATTATCAAATGTTTAGTCACGAATATAAAACAAGTGCTTGGCGTGATTCAATTCAAACATATGCACCAACAATATTAATAGTTGCGATTGTAATTGGTGTTATTGTATCATTTTCAAATCTTTTTACAAATATGCAATTCAATATTCGTATGCCAAGATTTAACTTTTTTACACCAAGAAATACAAAGAAATTTTCAAATATTGAGGGATATTCTGAAATACCACTTACAAAACTACGCGAAATAGAAAGACAGTTATAATAGATGGCTAGGCAAACAAGGAAAAAAAAGAGTTCTACGAATGTAGCAAAACCTTTTACAGTTCCACAACTACGAAAGGCATTTGAATTAGTTGATATGGAAACAAGAAAGATTTTAGCAAAACATCCTATAAATGATTCATCTGTTTCTGAATTTCAGAAAGTGTGGAAATCAATCTTTCATAAAGTAATTGATGCGCAAGCAGCAAGATCATATTTACAATTACAATCAAAGACTAAAAAGAAAACAAAAGGAACACGAAAGAGTCAAAAAGGTGGTTCTGCTCCGGTTGATTATATGCTACGTCCCGGACTTGATGGAACGCATGGTGTATTCTTACCATATGTAAGTTCCGGATTAAGCTTTTACAATAATATAAATAATATTGCCATGGATTCTGATTGTGGCAAAGTTGATATTACTCCACAAATAGCAGCAGATATGGGATCTAATAAGTTCTATAGTGGTGGAGCGAGTCTAGGTGAATTAACAGGCTCTAGAATTATCCCAGCATCAGTGCCTCCCTCAGTATTACAAGATGCTCAAGATACAATGCTTGGTCGTCCTTTAGGAAACTCTCCTAGTGTATTAAATACAAAATATCAAGCTCGGTAAGCAATAGTGTAAAAAGCACATAAGAATTAACCTCATATTTCATTAGGTCAATTATTATGGAAAGGAATACCGATTCTAGAACTTATGCTGAATTGTTATTAAAAAATTATTTTAAAACATTTCCATATCCTTTTACACATCATCAGATTAATAGTTTTGATCAATTTGTAGGCACTGATATACCAGCAATTATAAAAGCAGCAAATCCTATATTATTACTTCAACAACGTATTGGTACTAGTGATGAATTCTCTTACAAAGTAGAAATTTTTATAGGAGGATTAGAAGGAGATAAATTTTATATAGGAACACCGTCATTATCATTAAAGGAAGGACAAGAAGTAAGAGTGTTGTATCCAAATGAAGCAAGACTACGTAATTTGACGTATGCTTCTTCAGTAGAAGCAGATATAACAATAAGAGTAACATTTGTAAGACCAAATCCTTCTGGAAAACTTGAGAAACAGATTGTATTATTAGATTCTCAAGATCCTAAATATAGTTATTTATCACATCTTCCACTATTTCAACTTCCAATTATGCTCCATAGTCGTTATTGTCTATTACATGATAAACCTAATATATTTTTAAAAACAGTAGGTGAATGTTCTTATGACTATGGAGGTTATTTTATAATAGATGGTTCTGAAAAAGTATTAATAACACGTCAAGAACAAGCATTTAATACATTATATACGACTAAACAAATAAGAGATCCTCAAGTTGATGTATATGCTTCAATTCAATGTTTAAATCCTAATACAAAACAAGTAAAACGTGTTGCGTTAATATATCTAAAAAATACAAATACACTTGAAGTAAGTATTCCATTTGTGCGTAAACCAATTCCAGTATTTATATTATTTAGAGCATTTGGAGTTCAAAGTGATGAAGATATTTATCGTTTAGTATTTCCAAATGAAGAAGATATAGAAGCAAAAATATTAGGTCCATTACTCCATGAAAGTATGGTAGATGCTCATCCTTTTACAGATACATATATGTCAATTCAATATATTAAAACATTAACAAAGGGATTTTCTGAATCTCATGTATATAATATATTATATAATCAAACATTTATTCATGTTGAAAATAAACCATTAAATAAAGCAGTATTTTTAGCAGATTGTGTGCGAAAAATATTAAGAGTTCAATCTGGTTATAGTCCAAGCACAGATAGAGATGATATTAGAAATCAACGTTGTTTAACATCAGGTCTTTTAGTGCGTATGTTATATCAAAATATTTATACAAAATGGACAAAAGAAGTATCAAGAGCAATTGATAAAGAATATAAATATAATACAACAATTTATGAAGGACAAAACTTTTTAAATCTATTCTTGCCAGGAAATATTAATACACTATTTCAAGTTGGATTTATAACTGCTGGGATTAATAGAGGATTCAAGGGAAAATGGAGTTCTGGAGTTGGTGAAGAAAAATCTGGAGTATTACAACCTCTTTCACGATTATCATATTTAGATTTCTTATCACATTGCCGACGAGTTGTATTAGATTTTGATACTGGAATGAAACTCCAAGGACCTCGTCGTCTACATACAACCCAATTTGGATATTTCTGCACATCAGAAACCCCTGGCGGTTCAAGTATTGGTATCACAAAGAACTTATCAATACTTACAGCAATAAGTCTTTCAATGAATCCAGCAATTTTTATAAATTGGTTAATTAAAATGGGTATTATTCCAATAAATGATTTAACTCCTTTGATGATGAAGGTGGCAGTTCCAGTATATGTGAATGCTGGTATTGTAGGATTTTGTTTAAAACCTTTAAAATTAGTAGAAGCATCTAAGGCTCTAAAACATACTGGATGTTTACCGCCATATAGTTCAGTATCTTTTAATATTAGTGAGAGAAAAGTAAGTTTCTTTTTTGATGAAGGTCGTCCAGTAAGACCTCTTGTAATTGTAGAAAATGGTAATTATCCATATGAAAGTATTATGAAAAAAGAATCTTGGAGAAATATGGTAATGGGAACGTTTTCTAAAACAAAAGATTTTAATATTAATAGCACTATTTTTTATGATCCACTTGTTGATAATGAAAAACCAACATTTGATGATTATATAAAATTATTAAAACCATTTGAAGGGATTATTGAATATATTGATCCTTATGAATCAAATGAATCATATATTGCGATGTATCCAGAATTAATTAAAAAAGAATCTACACATGTTGAACTCCATCCTTCAAGTATTGTTGGATTATTAACATCTATGATTCCTTTTCCCAATCATAATCAATCTCCAAGAAATCAATTATCATGTAGTCAGTCAAAACAAGGTGTATCTATCTATTCTACAAACTATCCAAATCGTTATGATAATCAAACGCATATATTATGTTATGGCGAAGCACCTCTTGTTCGCACATTATATTATGATTATGTTGCGGATGGACAAATTGGATATGGCCATAATTTAATTCTAGCAATGGGAATATTTAGTGGATATAATCAAGAAGATGGTATTGTATTTAACGCAGATTCTATTGCACGTGGTATGTTTAGAAATATTACATTTAGAAGCTATGAAGCATTTGAAGAAGATGATGAAAAAGCACATACAAAAACACGTATTGCAAATCCAACAAGTGTTCCAGCATGGACTAGTTTGAAAGCGGGATTGGATTATAGAAAGTTAGATGAACGAGGTATAATTAAAGTTGGTGAATATGTTGATGAAAATACAGTATTAATAGGACGTTATATTCAGAGCGGAAGTGGCAGTTTTAATGATGCTTCAGTAACAGGACAAGTATGGACGACTGGAACAGTTCAAGATATAAGTGTAACAGTAAATAATAAAGGATTAGCATTAGTAAAGATTCGTGTATTACAAGACAGAATTCCAGAACTGGGCGATAAATTCTGTTTAACAGATGATCATGATGTATTAACAAAGAATAGAGGTTGGGTATCAATTGATAAAATTACAAAAGATGATGAGGTTGCTCAATTAAATAGGGACTCTAATACAATGGAATACGTAAAACCAAATGAAATATATGTATTTGATCAAAATGGTATTATGTATGAAGTTGAAAATCAAGAAGTAAGTTTGAAAGTTACATTGAATCATAGAATGTGGGTTTCTACAGAAGAAAATAATGATATCTTCAAATTATGTTACGCTAGAGATATTATTGATAAAGATGTATATTATCAAGGTATGAATAATGAGAATTATTTTGTGGGACAAAAATATGGAAAACTTATAGATTTTACTGGAAAAGTATATTGCATAAGTGTTCCATCAGAAGTATTTTTAGTAAGAAGAAATGGAAAAATTGTATTTACTGGCAATAGTAACAGACATGGTCAGAAAGGAACAATTGGTATGTTAATCAGAGCTGTAGATATGCCTCGTTCTGCAAATGGAATTGTTCCAGATATGATGATGAATCCCCATGCGATTCCATCACGCATGACAATCGCACAACTATTAGAAGGAATTCTAGGAAAATCTGCTTGTTTAGCAGGATTTATAGGAGATGCTACTGCTTTTATGAATGAATCCAATATTGAACAAAATATAGGAGATGTATTAACAAATCAATTTGGATTACATAGACATGGAGAAGAAATATTATATGATGGAACAACGGGTAGTATGATACCATCAACAATCTTTATGGGAAATGTATATACTATGAGACTAAAACATATGGTGGAAGATAAATGGAATGCTCGCGGATTAGGAAGAAGAGAGCAGAAAACACATCAGCCAACGGGAGGACGTGGTAATCAAGGTGGATTACGTATTGGTGAGATGGAACGTGATGCTTTATTAGGGCATGGTATTTCTGCTTTTACACAAGAATCATATATGAAGCGTTCTGATGGAACCATTATGACAATATGTAATGGATGTGGAACAGTTCCAATTTCTAATGAATCTACTAATTTATATATATGTCCATTATGCGATGGACCAGTACAGTTTGTAGGAGATAATATAAATAATTTTGAGTTATTACCTACATTAAAAAGAAGTATTACAACATTTTCAAAGATTGAAATACCATATTCAATGGAGGTATTAAATAAAGAATTAAATACATATATGAATATATTTTTAAGATTTTTAACAGCAAAAGATGTATCCCATATAAGAAAAACTAAAAATGGAGGATTAAGTGAAAAGGAAATTAAGGAATTATTAAATACAGAATTACAACCAAGAGTATTTAATGATACAAATAATCCAGAAATAAAAGAAGAAGAACCAAAAATAGTAGTAAGTGATACGCAAAAGAGACAATTAGGAGAAATACCAGAAGAAGTTATACCAGAAGATGAAAAATTACCAGAAATTACGATGTCCGCAGCAAAAGCAGAACTTGATACATTAGATGAGTTAGATACTGATGATATAACAGTGACACAATCAGTAGTAAATACAATACCACCTCCTCAACAAATGGTAATGGTAATGCCACTAGAAACAGCAATGGCATTGAATACTACTACTGTATTACAATCACAAGTGCCAAACGCACCCCAGACACTTATGGTGGATACAAGTGCTCAAGCAATGAGAGCACAAGGATTACCACCCGTAGAAGAAGAAGTGCGTTTAAGACCAATATTAAAACGCAGTAATAGCCCAGCACCAGCAAGAGTTAAGAAAACAACATTTTCAATAAATAAAATGGGTGGTAATGATGATAATGATGGTAATGATACAGAAGATATACCAAAAAGCAATATGACAGTAAATATTATAAAAGAAGAATAAAAGCAAATAAGTAAAAAAATTAAATTATTTAAAAAATAATTAATAGTATTAGTTAAAAATGGATGCTGAAGTATATGATGTATTATTCAGAAGTCGCAAAACTCTACTGAATATATTAGCAGAGAAAGGCTATGATATTAGCCAATATGAAAAATTTGGTCCATGGGAGATTGAGACAATGATTTCAAATGAAAAGAAAAATTCTCTAGGAATGACGTTAACAAAGAAAGAAGGGGATGAAAAATGTATTGTAATCTATCGTCTAAATAAACTTAAACAAAGTATTACAAAATTTATTCAAACCCATTTTATTGATGAAGAGTCTGATGAATATATCCCTGATTCACAAAATGCTGAAATTATTATTATGCTACTAGAAACAGTAAATAATCCAGTATTTCACGATGCTGCTTTATCAATTTATCAAAAACACAAAATTCGTATTTCATTCTTTCAAGCTCATAGTTTAGTGAATAATCCCAAAGATCATATTCTTGTTCCACCACATACACTTGTAGCAAAAGAAGATATACCAGAATTAAAAAAGAAGTTAAATATTCAAAGTGTATCAAATCTTCCATTTATTCGTTTTCATCAAGATATACAAGCAAGATTACTTGGAGCAGTTCCCGGTGATGTAATTAAAGTTACACGTCCAAGTCCATCAGCTGGATTAGAATTTGTTTATAGAGTTTGTGTTCCTTAGTTAGGAAATGTCTATACCAACAGATTTATCAACATTAACAACAAATGAAATTAAAGATTTAATTAATACAATGTTAGCAGATTATAATGAATCGTCTCATAGTTTTAATACTGCGGCATATAGAACTTATATTCCAACATTTTTAAATGAATTACAAAAATTAGTATCATCAAATCCAGCAACTATTTTACAAAATACGAATAATAAGTTATTTGAAATAGATGATGATATAATTAAAGCAAAAGAAGATTTGCGTATATCTCAAGATAGAGTAAATAGTTTAAGAGAATCAAATAAACAAAGTTATTATGAAAGTTGGTTTCCTATAAATAGACCTTTACGGAGTTCAACAAATATAATACTTATAGGAATTGGAATATTTTTTTTTACTTTAACATTTTTTATGATTCTTCATTCAATGGGATTTGCGTTACACATGAATATATTATGGGCACAAGATATGCAAAAATTAAGAATTTTATTTCCATTTGGTATTACACCTACTTTAATAATTATTGGATTAGCAATAACAGTAGGATTCTTAGCCTTTTTAAGAAAAACATAAATAAATAGGATGAAATATATAAGAATAAATTCTATAAGAATAAATTCTATAAGAATAAATTCTATAAGAATAATTTCTATTATGATTATTATACTCATAATAGCAAGTATAAGTTATAAAGTATATGAAAAATTTCAAATAGCAGATTGTAATACATTAACAAATTGTAAATCATGTAGTAACTCATTTGGTTGTTTATGGTGTGTTAATTCTAATAAATGTGTTTCAGATTTGAGTAATTCTATTTTATGTCCTCAAGAAAGCACAATAGCAGATCCGATGGCATGTGATATAACTAGTAATCCCATTGATAACTCTGGTTCAACATTTACTGGAGGAAATTGTTCTGTAAATAGTGATTGTAAATCATGCTTAACATCTCCGGGTTGTTTTTGGTGTGCTAATAAACAAGTATGCTCATCAGAATGTATAGACGATCCTTCCATTTATAATTCTATTGAGCAATGTGTTTTACAAAAGAGTATTAGTATGAACACTGCTGTCTTTTCACAAACTGATTCTATAATTCCTGTTATGGGATTATCAAGAAATACGGATGGTTCTCTTACAACTCAATCATTAAAAATCATATTTGATTCATTTTCCTCAAAAGGAATGCCTATTATAGATTCAGAGTCAAAACAAAAAGCTTTAACACTAATTAATTCTGAAAAGAATGCTTATAATAATAAGTTTAAATCATATATGAATACCTATGTTGATAAGTCTATTGATTTTGTATCAGATGGTGGATCATTATCAAATGCTCAAGATATAAAAAATCATATTCAAGATTTGAATGATATATCCCGGTATATAAATAATTTTGATATATCAACGTATGTGGAAGGATATCAAAATATTGACAAATTTGATTATACATTGCAAGAAAACAGAGCAGTGAATTACAGAATACAATTATTATGGTTAGGTAATTTAATAGCACTTGGAACATTATTTTATTTAATGAAATAATAGTATGATACAAGATAAAGATAGATTTTATGGCGAATTAAATCGCTTTGGTGAAAATAAATATAAAAATCGTCTTGATACATTATTTGTATTTCAATTAACATTTATTGTTATTCTTGCTTTTATTACTTTATATTATTTGAATTATATTAATTTATTTTCAACAGCAGCCTTATCAATTATAACAATTATATTAGTAATATTTATTTTATTAATATATCTAAACAGAATTATTGTTGATCCTAAATTTCGTAATCAAAATAACTGGGATAAATATAATTTTGGCGATGGGACTTTAACACCTCCTAAGGGATATATATCTGCTGGGGTAAGTGGTGGAATACAAGGATCTACTCCGACTCGTGTATGTAATACGCAAACTACTTGTAGCGATACTTCTTCTTAGAAATATATTAGATGACTGATCTTCCTATAAGACAATTATTAGATACTGCTTCTTATTTAAACTCTAAACTTGAAATACAAAATCAAGATGATTTGAAGAATAAAACACTACTAAAAAAAGAATCATTAGAAGGACAAAAAGTAATTCTTCAAGATTTAAAAGATGCTATTGAAACATATAATCGTGAATATATTGAACGAGAATCAGATTTAAATACAACACCAAAGGCTACATTTACAAGTGTTCAAGATTATAGTTTATTTTTATTCTTTGCTGGATTTGCTGTATTTAATTTAGCAATATTAATATATATATTTAGATTTTCAAATTATCCTTTTATTCTTGGTGCTTCATTTATGCTTTTAATTACTTTAATATATATATTTTTAGTGTTTGTTATCCAGAGACTTGGTTAAGAAGTCGTATTAAAATATGCTTTAATACAATTAAATGTTTTTCCATCTTGAGGCTCTCCATATTCATTGGCAAGTCTCTTGCTGAAGTCATCTTTCTTCATTTTTCTATAACCATATTCTTTTCCACTTGCTTCAAACCATTCACCATATACACCCCAAATATCATTCATAGTAGAATTACTATCATTATCTTTAATAATACATTCATTCTCAAACTTAGCATATGGATCATTTGCTGCTTTATAATCATCACTTGCTTTCTTTACACATAAAGGTGTAGGTTCCAGACCAGAGGTCAAGTATTCTGTTTCATAAATATACACTAGAAGGCTTAGGAAATGTTCACGCCATCGCACTAGTTTTTCATCCAAGAAATTATCTCGTAAGAATACATTTTTTTTATTAGAAATATATTCTGGATCTTCTTCTGATACGAATTTGCTAATAAAGTTAAGAACACGAATACGTCTCCATGTTCCTCTATCTTGTGAATCAACACTTGGTTTAATATTACACATCATATTCATTTTACCAGTAATTTTAAACTTTTCTTGATCTTTGAATAAGCCACGAGCTTCAACCATATCTTCACCACTAAACTGTTTCATGCGGCTTGTATTAAGAGGCTCTTTAGGATCAGGCTCTTGAAGATAAATGAAACGTCTATTTTTAATAGCCATAATTTCTGGATTTGCTGCGCCAGCATCAGGGCGTTTACGTGTTAATGCTGTTGCTTGAAGAGACGATTGATAATCGCCAAATACAAGACACATAAGAGTTACAATTTTAGATTTACCATTACCACCAACACCTTCCCATACATAATATTGTTGTTCACGATTACAACCTTCTAGACAACTTGCGAGTAGTCGCAAGAAATAATCACGGAGGGATTTATCTGGGAAAATCTTATTAAAGAAATCAAAGATTTCTTCATACATTGGATCTTCAGAATTATAAGGAATATAATTAATTCCTTCAGTATATTCTGGATAATTATAGCCAGCTAAGAAACTTACATAATCTTCTGGAATACCGGGTCTGAAAATGACATGTTCTTTAGGATTTTCAGATGTCTTTACACGGAGTTGAATAATACCATTGCGACAAGCAAATAGATAAGGATCTTTATTTAATTTATTAGTAAAATCTTCATCACAGAAAACGGTTTCAGCCATTTTCATAGTTGCTTCCACAAATCCATTTGTAAATAAATTATTTCTCATTTTCTGAAAACGTTTTACTTCTGCTTGCGCAACATCAATATCAGATTTTGATAGATTTGGATCACATGCTCTTAAACTATATTTATGACCTACCTCAGTAATATATTTTGCCACTTCAGTAGAGATTTTTGTTTTCAATTGAATACCTTGATTAATATGTTTCCACATATTCATTTTATCATCATAATAATACCAATCAGTATTACGATTATTAATAGAAGCAACATAATTATTTTTATAAATCTTTTTCATTAGTTTTGCCATATGAAAATGAGTTCCATCTACTTCATTTCTAATATATTCATGGATAGAATCATCAATAATTTTTTTATAAACTTCTGGATTATCATGCTTTGCCCACATATGAAGACTTCGCTCAGTTAGACGAGGGCCATCAGAAGAACCATTCCGCATTTTATGAAAGAACTCAGCACGAAGTTGTGCAATATTATTATTGCGAAACTTTGAAGAATATTCACTAAAATTCATCCATAAAGTAAACATTTCATCTGATTCTTCAATATTATGAAGAGCCCAACCAAGACGCATCCAACTATCATATGACTCTGCTCTTTTATGATCTAGACAATCCATTACAAGTTTTGTAATAAGATGTTTTTCTTGTTCATTTGGAGGAATCATAACAAAGTCTTGAATATTCATTGGAACATATTGTTGTTCATCATCATTAAGTTCTGGAAGTTTTCCATTTAATAGAATTTCATAATCATCAATCATATCTTCACGCACTATATTTTCATCATCAGCAATATTATAACGAATACTCAAAAGTTCTAATAGCTCACGATTTGAATAATTTGTTTGATCTTCTTCCCATGTATTATTATTAGGATCATATACATATACATTTGATAGTAGATAAGGAGGAACACTTGGTTTAGATTCACCATATGGAAACCATCCTTGTTTGCGAGTCATTGATTCATCATATACTTCTTTATCATCATTAATGTATCCAGTACCATCAAAGCAAGCTTTGAGAAAACCTTCTTGGAGAATATAATTGCGGATCACTTTTTGTTTTTCATTTTTTAGAGTAATATCTGGACATTCAATATGTATTCCATCTTTAATGTATGGTTTACTTCCTTCACGATAAGGACTTGGTCTTTTTGTAATAAAGAAACGAAGTTTATCATACCCTTCAACATTAAAGAATTTACGAACTGTTTCTCCAATTTTCATTGTAAAATTGAATACATGTGTTTCTTTGAATTTTCTAATTTTATTAGTTTCAAGAGAATAATGAAAATCAATATCTAACATTAATGGTTTGGATTCATTTATTCTTGGATGTTCAATAAGATTTAATGGTGTTCCTTGTTTTACAAATAGATAATCATGTAATAAATCATAGAATTTTGAATATTTATCATGCGGAATTATCCATCTTCCACCAAATGTCGTTCCCATGCCGGTTAGACTTGATTCTTTAGAATTTTTTGAAACATTATCACTAAGAAATGTAAATAGTTCATGATTACGTAGTAAAGAGGACATTCTAATACTTTTCCTATGGATAAAATTGGATTAATTTTTTTGGTTTTTTACTATAAGGTATAAAGGGATATATTTAATTAATTATACATGAATAATAAGCGACTACAAAAAGAATTATTACAAGTAAATGATAAAAATATAAAAGATCAAGGTATATTTTATTTTATTGAAAATGATTCATTAAATAAAGCAACTGCTATTATTTTTGGTCCTAAAGATACTCCATATGAATTTTGTCCACTAGAATATAGTTTTTCTATACCAAATGATTACCCATTTTCTCCACCAAGTGTTTTATATAAAACTAATGATGGAAAAACAAGATTTCATCCTAATTTTTATATTGATGGAAAAGTATGTTTGTCAATTTTGGGAACCTATTCTGGACCAAAATGGGCATCTACCATGAATATATCCACAATTCTTTTGAGTATATATTCTTTAATGAATGATAATCCTCTTATAAATGAACCATGTTATGAAACTACTACATTAAATAATCCTAAAAATCTTCAATATGCACAATATGTTGAACATCAAATGATAAAATTATTTTTAAATATGTATGAAGATAAATATTATGATAAATATAAAAATCTAGATACAGAATTTAAAATTAAAATAGAAGAATATTATACAATTATTAAAAATAAAGTTATAATGAAAGCAAAAGATCAAGAAATATTATTTACTATGTTAACATATAATATGTCTGGATATACTACATATAAAAAATTAGCAACAAAATATGAAAAAAATTAAAATTTTTTTAATTTAAATGAAATTATAGAACAAATGGATTATTTCTGCCCAACATGTAAAAATTATCTGTATCCTCAAGTTGATGATAATAAATTAACAAGAATCTGTAGAACATGTGGATTTCAAATGGAAGATAAAGGTGGTCTAGTGATGGAAACATTTGTAAAACAAAAATCTACTGATTCTTATAAAATCTTAGTGAATGAATTTACCCGGCAAGATGCTACATTACCATATCTAACCGATTTAAAATGCCCTAATACTCAATGTTCTTCAAATAAAGGAACATCAGAACGTAAGATATATTATATTCAATATGATCGTGAAAATCTAAAATTTGTTTATATATGTAGTACTTGCGATCAAACTTGGATTAGTCGTTAGCTTTCAATTTCATTGAACTAAAGTATAAATAGGATGAGTGGCACAATAAAAAAAAGAAAATTTTTTTATGTGTCAGAAGAAGCAACAAAAAAAAATAAAGAAGGTGGCAAATTAGAGATAAAAGAAAATTTAGGTGTAAAAACAAAAGAAAAACCAGTAACTGAAGCAAGAAAAACAATAAAAGAAAAAGTTTCCGCTCTTGGTGAAAAATTAGGATTAAAACGAGAAACAACTGGAGCACCGACAAAAGAAGAAGTATCAGTTGCTGAAAAAGAATCTACAAAAGAAAAAAGTATTTCTGAAAAAGCTAAAGAAAAAGCAGCAGAAAAAGAGGAAGCAGCTAAAGAAGAAGAAAAAGTAAAAGAAGAAAAAGCAACAAAAGAAGCAGAAGCAAAATCAAAATTAGAAGCACAATTAAAAGATCCTAAATTTAAAGATAAATTAGAAGCTATTACTGGTAAAAAAACAGAATCATTTGGAACAAAACCAACTGAAGCAACAATTAAAAATGAAGTTACTAAAAAAATAGATGATTTAAAAGCTAAAGCCGATGAAAAAGCTAAAGAAAAAGCACAAAAAGAAAAAGATGATTTAATAAAGAAAAATCAAGAACTTACTTCTGGTAAAAAAGATTTATTAAATAATAACATAAAAGGATTAAAAGATAGGTTTGACGATGCTTTATCTAAATTTAGAAAAAAATCTGATAAACCACCTCGTGATCCAAGCGAAATAATAAAAGAAAAAGAAGCTAAAGATAATGCTGAAAAGGAAAGGGCAAAAGAAAAGGATCATGAAGATGCACGAACAAAAACAAGAGCAGATGAAAATGATCATGCTACAAATGAAGCACATGCTAGAGATGAAGCTGCTAAAGAGCGTGATCCATTAAAGAAAGGTGAAAAAGATCCTAGAGATGATGAAAAAGTAATTGAAAAAGAAGCTAAAGATAATGCTGAAAAAGAAAGGGCGAAAGAAAAGGAGCATGAAAAAGAAAGGGAAAAGGCGAGGGAAAAGGAGAGTGAAAAAGCGACAAGGGAGTCAGAAGGTAGAGATGAAGCTGCTAAAGAGCATGATCCTTTAAAGAAAGGTGAAAAGGATCCTAGAGATGATGAAAAGCTAAAAGAAAAAGAAGCTAAGGATAAAGCTGAAAAAGAAAGAACAAAGGAAAAGGAGCATGAAAAAGAAAGGGAACATACGAGGGAAGATGAAAGAGATCATGCTAGTAGGTTAAATGATTTATTAGGAATATTACCTCTTGGAGGACCTAATATACATTTTCCTTTTTTTCCTCCATTAGGGCCTGGAGGGCCTGGAGGGCCTCAAGCAACTGTAACACCACCTTTTTATGATATATCATATCCACCTCCGCCGCCAGAATTACCACCACCATATATAATACCTACACCTAGAATAACAGCAGTAGCACCAGTAGCAGCCGCAGCACCAGCCGCAGCACCAGCAGAAGGACCAGAAGGACCAGAAGGACCAGAAGAAGGAACTATTACATTTACTTTACAAAATCAACCAACACAAGATATACAAATATTAATTCAAAGTTTATCAGATGATTTAGAGTTTAATACAAATATATTAAATTTTCCATTAAGTGCATGGGATACACCAGTAAGTATTAAATATAATTGTGATCTAGATACAGATATACCACCAGAAGATCGTGTTATACATAAAGTAAAAAGAAGTATACCAAAAAAACCAATTGTTAAACAAGTGCCAACTATTTATCAACAATATCCTTTAACACAAGATTTATTAAATACACAAAAATCTTATGTTAGGAAAATATTAAAAAAACCAGTTCAGACATTGGAAGAAGCATTACGTGAAATAGATAAAAAAGTAGAAAAGAAAGAAGAATTTGATATTATGATTGGCGGGGATAATGATATAATACCAACTTATGCTGATAGATTCTATAGATTATTAGATATTGTAGAACCATCATTAGAATATGAAGATAATGATATAATACCAACTTATGCTGATAGATTCTATAGATTATTAGATATTGTAGAACCATCATTAGAATATGAAGATAATGATATAATACCAACGTATGATGATAGATTATATAAATTAGTAGATATTGTTATTCCAACATTTATAGGTGGTCAAAATGATGAAGATTTAATAGCACAATTAGATTATACTACTATTGCCAGTGAAATCAGTGCGGCTGATTTGAGTGATAATTTAGTTGCATCAATACAATATACATTACAACAAGATATATCATCAGAATTAAATATACAAATAATAATAGATTCTGATACATGGGTTATTGAACCACCGATGCTAACATTTGATACTCAAACAAATAATGTAGAAACATATTTTTTCTCACAAAATGTATATCAAGTGTTAGAAGATTTACATACACAATCTAAAGCAAATGATATTAGTAATAAATTTCAAGATTATGTTGATAATTATCAAGAAACCACATTACACCAAATAGAAAATGAGCATCAGCAAGGTTTACAGAATGCTCAAGATGTATATGATAAAACATATCAGAATTCATTAGATGAAACGCAGCAACAAATAAATGATGCTCAAGAACTGTTAGGACAAATAGGAGGGGCCAGTAAGAAAAAGAAAAAATATATTTATTTAAATTTATTAAGAAATCGCTCCAGAAAGATAAAAAAGTAAAGTAAACCAACAAGTAAAATCATCCATATTTTCTACCCGTTTTACTAAATGAAAAAACTCTGGAAACTCTTTTATCATAGAAGCAATAATGCTTTGGTCTTTTCCCACAAATTTATTTTGTTCTATATATTTTTTTAACATACTATCATATGATTCACAGAATTCTAGCCACAATTCTTTTCTGGCAGCAAGAATTCCTCCACCAACGCAGTTTATTTTTAAAAAATCATCAAATTGTTCAAAATCTGTTATACGAAGAACAAGAAATTTATCATTAGGAATTTTATAAGATAAGGGAAATTTTCTTATAAAATCTCTCCAAGAATCCATGCGACATATGCCAGCATCACACCATACAAATTTATTAGTAGAAAATGGATTTAGTTGAATTGCCTTTTTAACAAACTCTTTCTTTTCATACCAAATAGCATAAAGTTCATAATTGTGATATGTTTCAAAATCTTTTTCTTTTTCTTTTATCCAGAAATCTTTACTATATTTTTGAAATGCTTCTAGTTTTTCAAATTCTAAACTAATAACTTTTGTTTTTGTTTTAAATTTTTCACGAAGATTTTCTATTAAAGATACATATTCTGGAGATGTGAAAAATACTAAATTGCATGGTTGATCTTTCCAGAATTCTAACCATTGTATATAATCTGAAATGTTAAATTTTGATTTTATAGGATAATATGCGGTCACAACAGTTACATCATATAAATAATATTTTAAAAGACCATCTAAATCTTGTCTTCCAGAACTATTAAAATAAGATTCTTTATATACTCTATGATAAATAAATGGTTCTGATATTGTATAGATTTTTTTTGAATTTAATAAACACCGAAACCATAAATCATAATCTTCTAATCCAAATCTATCTTCCCAGAAAGCAACTTCTTTTTTCATAATAGCGCTAGAATTTACAACTGGATTTATTTTACTTAATATATCAATAGTAATAAATCCATAAGGAAGTGCTGGTACATGATTCATTGTACCAATATATTGTAGATTTGTAGCAAATACATCTATATTTGGATATTGATTTATAAACATTTTCTGTAATTCTAATTTATTATGAAACCATATATCATCAACATCACATAAAGCAATATAATCTGTTGTAACATCTTTCATCATATTATTTAATGTATTTACTTTTCCAGAAGTATCGTATTGTTTTATTATTATTCTAGGATCTTTAATTTTTAATTGTAGCATATTAAAAATATTATGGCCATTATTATCTTTATGGCCATTAATTCCAATAATCCAAATCCAATCTTTTTCTGTTTGATTTATAATTCCATTATAACACTCTTCAAAATATTCTATACCATTAAAGAGTGGCGTTAATATAGTAATCATTAAATTATATATTTTTAGAATGTTTATGCCACATATTATAAAGTTTTTCAAATAACTTTTCTGGCGCTAATGGAGGAAAACTGAAGTTATCTCCACATGTGATATTATAAGGCCATTTTGAATCTTCTGAATGCTTTGACATAACTTGTATATAATCTTTATGTTCTGTTTTTAAAAGATTATTTATATCTTCAATAAATAATGGGTTCATTTTATTACGAATATTTTTTTTACACCAGAGTGATATAATTAATTGAAATAAATCTCTACCAGATTTCATACATTTTTCTTCATCTTGAATAATACCTCCAGCCGCATTTAATATACTATTTTTTTCTCCTATGCAAGCAAATCCAAAATCAAGAACGCATATATGAAAATTTGAATGTAATGTATATTTTTTATTATTTATTGTAATATGTATTACTTTTGGAGATTCAACTATATATATATTTGTATATCTTAAATCTCTATGATTTAAATTTAAATGAGTTTCTAATAAATTAAATACTATACATATCTGCATTAAAGAAATAATAAAATCTTTTTCTGGTGTTTTTGAGTGTCTTAAATAATCATCAATAAAAACACCTTTTATTTCTTCCATTGAAAAATGAATCGTATATTTAGGTGAAAAATGTTCTGAATCACTATCTATTTTATTATATATATCGTATATTTCTGGAATCATATATCCAATATTATATTTATGTAAGACACTATAAGAACTATGTTGTAAAATAATTTCTATTAAAATATTATAAGGTTTATTTACTAATAATTTTTTAATAGCACAATCTTGTATTAGACCGTTATGATTAATCCGTTTGCCAAATTGAATACATCCGTATCCACCATTAATTTTACCTCTTGTTGTGTCTATATTTATTTTACATCTTATTTTTTTTTCAAGATTTAATATTTCTCCAAAAATATTTTCAAACATTAAATCTTTTTTAATATCAATTTTTGATACATCTTTTAATCTAATTTTTTTATTAATACCAATTTTTTCTAAATCTATCTCCATGTTCATCTATTTTGTATATAATAATTTATATCGTTTTCTCCTTGAATTTTATTTTCCAAAATAACTGCATAAATTTCAAAAACATGTTCTATTTGACGATACTCTCCGTATTTTTTAATAAATGATTTTGGAGGATTGTGATCTAATATTCCAGAATTTAAATCATAAAACATAACTTTTATATCATTGAAACTAGGATTATGAGGTTTTATAAATATTGGTAATGGAACATATCTATTTTCAAATGCCCAAAATGTACTATAAATAGTATCTGGATTATACCGTATATTATCTTTCCATCGTTCTGGAATTAATTCTTCACTAATTTCAAACCAATTTTCATTATGTAGAAATCGTGTCCATAATTCTAAATTATTTCTTTGATGAATATGAACTAATTCATGAAAAATTGTTGTTTCTAGGCTGGGAAATCTAGCAGAGGATGGTATACAAATTATATTGTTTGGTCTTGTGTGAGGAAATCCATTTTCTGCGGATGGATGTAATTGGATTACAGATGCATTTATTTTTTTTTCTTTTAAAAATTTATTAATAGTATTAATATAATTATTATATTCTGGTTTATATATATTATTTTTTCTAACTTCCCTATTACAAAAATTATATTTACATAATTCAAAAAAATTATCAATTAATTCAGCATTGTCTAAATTCATATGGCAACTTCTACTGAAGAAGTATTACTTTTTTTATGTTTTTCTTCCACTTTCTTTTTATGTTTTTCTTCCTTTTTTTTAGCATTATATTCTTGAATAATATGTCTATCAAGTTTTGTGAAATTTAATACTGCTTGTTTTTTCTCTTTAGACGCTGGTTGAGGAATAATATTTTTCTGTTCTTTTACTTTAGGTTTTACATTAACTGTAAATCCAAACTTATTAGCAAAATTTCTTAAGTATTGATTATCGCATTTATCATAAATTTTCTTAAATAATAATTCACCAGCATATGCTTCCCGTTCTTCAACACACATAATATTTTTTGGTTTTACATAACCGGGTAACTGCTCAATAAAGAGACCAAATAATTGAGCAATAGGATTTAGAATCTGATGTTCAATATAATATTTGTAATCAATCTTCAAATTATTTTCTTTAATAAATTCTGGAGTTTCAATTCTATCTCCTTGGAGTTTTGACGCAACTTGACCAATTGGTGGTAAAATATACATAAATCGCATACGTTCTCCAGATGATGGAGCATTGCCAGGATCTCGTAAAGTAATACGATCTGCTAAAATTCTATGTGCTGGTGGAGTTTTTGATTTATATTCTGATTTAAGTGATTTTGTTAATGTAAGTTGATGTGTGCTAATTTTACCATCTACCAAGTTATTACAAGTAGATTGAACAAAATTAAATGCTTTCAATATATCTTTCTCATTTAGTAGAATTTTAATTGCTCCACCATATACATTTTTTACAATTGGAGCATAGTCACGGCGCTTTGTAGCAATCCCCATAGATGTTTGTTTATAGTGGTCTGGGGATTCCTCATACTTATTTCCTACATAACGCTTTTTACTAAAGATAATAAATGGATAAAATACTTTATCATACTCAAAGTCATGAGGTTTCTTCAAACATCGTGTGACAAATTTACCAGCCTCTTCTGTCAATGCCATTGTTGCTTCAATTGCTTCTTTTCCTTTTAGTGGTTCTTTTGTAATTGGATCTCTGACGTTAAAGTTGATAAATAGAGAATCTGTATTATGGACAATCATTTTACCAATACCAGCCTGAAAATGATGATTAGATGTTGTTAAATCATATACATATCCAGTATATGGAATTTCATAAAGTTTTTTAATCGCATTAGGTGGCCTTTTTTGTGTTTTCTTAGTGCATGTTAGGCGGAATACATTTAGTTTATCAGTTCTAGTATTAAAAGATATTGTATAACCAATATTGGATGCTAAGAAGGCAAGTTGAGCCATTGTTGTTTGATTTTTCTGATCTGCTCTAACATATCCATTAAGATCTTTATCGCCGTCCGCATCATAAAATCCATCCCAAAATGCCTTTTGAATATCTATATGTCCATTTAAAATCCAAGATGGAATATTCTTACGATTTTCTACATAATATAATTCACGATATTTTTTAATAAATTCTAAAATTGTTCCCCGCTTTGTTGTTCCTAATCTTGGTGACAGTTTATATACTCCAGATGATTCAAGTGTAGGCATAATTACCCAATCCATATCTGGAAATAATGTTTCACATATATTTTTATAATTATTCAATAGTTCCATATTAGAATTATTTAATGCCCAAGTTGCTTTTAATCCAGAAGGACAATCATAATATCCGCAACTTCCATCTCCAACAAAGAATCCGTCTAATTTAGCACGTATAATTTCATTATGTGTTGGTTGTATTGATAATTTAATTTGAGGATATTCATGATGTAGCAATTCATCTCCAACTTTTAAATTATTTGGACTAATTTCTTCACCATTTGATTTAATAAGAGAATGATCATCTGTTACATCAACAATACCAATGTGAGTTAGAACACGAATAATCTTTTTTGTTGGTGCTAATGTATGCCTCATAATAGTTTCAATATTTGTCCAACCATTTTCAGTCCAAGATTCAATTCCATTTAATCTACAATATTCTTTATCAGAATTCTCACAATGAATCCAATCTGTACCTAGTTCTTCAATATTAATAATTTCAATAATATTATTTCTACGAATTATTACTGGAGTATAGGATGCTACACTATCACCATATACAATTTGTGCTCCATCAGCACTACATCTTGGATCATTTGCATCAGGACCATAAAACTGTTCAATAATATCTTTAGCACATAGAATTTGTTTTCTAGCATATGCTGTAGTTGAAGCTGCTAAATGTTGTAGTCTCACTTTGAAAGTAGCAGAACCGAGCTGACCATACAATGAATTTGCTGTAAGTTTATAAGCCAATTGTTCCGCATCCAGTAAAGCTTTCTTAAAAGGATCAGTTTCTTTTTCTGCTTGTTTACGTTTTTCTTTTCTTTTTGTAAGAAGTTTTACAAGAATATCTGGAAGTGTTCCTTTTTTATCATCTGGTTGCTGTGTATAACGACAAATACGAATACCCGTTTTTATCTTATCTGGATTCTTTCTTGTATCATTTGGATCTGGAGACCAAATATCAAATTCAATATCTGTAAATTTTACTTCAGATGTTAGATATTTTTCATCATCTATTGAACCAAAACTATATGATTGAAATTTATAATCCATGGTATAATCTTTTGACCACAATAATGTATCATAACTAATATTCTCTGAAATAATTGATGATGGATATAGTGACGCAAAATCTGAAATACCAATTGGACAATCAGCATAGAAATCCGGTTTTGGATCTAATACAATAGCACCTTCATATGATTCTTCAATATAATCTTCATCATCTTTTTGAAGAGGAGTTGGAAGCACTTCAATTAACTGATTACGAAGAGCACATTCTTTGAAAATCAAACTTTCACATTTAATTCCTTGACCACGTGTAAAGATAAAACCAACTGGAACACTACATGTGTTTGCCATCGCCATGGCATTATTGAATACATCTAATTTATTAAATAACTGTTGAACAAGAATACAATCTTGAATACAATATTTTGCTACAATTGCTCGCCCAGATGATCCTCCATTTTGATGAAGATTAAAGATTTCTGCTGGAGAAACATCATCTTTTACAATAGCCCAACTTACACAAGTATCTAACAGTGGATTATGTTCCTCGGGTGCTTGAATTATAATATACTTTTTTGGATTTACTTCAATAATCTTTCTTTTTTCAACAATTGTATCACCAATTTCATCCACCAAAACAAGATATTTACCAACTTCAGCATCACTTGTTGCTTTTGTTTCAATAATATATATATCCTTTTCATTATCAACTTTAATACTATTTAATTTGCCACTCATATAATGACGACATACATCATCCAGTTTATATGATGCTAGATTCTCAATACGTTTAATATAGAAATATAAATCAATATGAAGACGACCAGTTGTTGTCCAAAGATATAGATTGTTATCACCTAGAGCAGAAGATGATAAGAATTTCTTTTCTAACTTCACTACAGGATTTTGATCATCATAGTTTGTAATATCTTCAATACGAGAAAGAGTTTGAAATGAATTATGAAACTGTATTTTTAGTTCTTCCATTCGTTCAAAGAGATATTTTTCATCAAAACCAAATACATTATATCCAATAAGAATATCTGGATTAGTATCATTTAGAAATTCAATAAATCCAAGAATCATTTGTTTCTCTGTAGTATAACTATGAACTGTAATACCATTAATATCATCACAAGAATCAAGAACAAATATGTGTGATTGAGTAGAAGTGCCATTTGCTAAAACAATACCAATTTGAATGACAGGATCCCCAGCGATTGGAAGATTTTTATTAAGAAATGTTTTTAATAGTTTTGTTAATACTTCAGAATCTAAATCTTCTTTTTCAAAGAAATCTTCAATCCCTTTTTTAAATTTTGGTTCTGATAAATAATCATCAATTTCATAATATTTAAGAGTTTTATTTATTCTATAAACACTATTTGGTGTTTGAATTAATTCTAATAAATATGATTTTGTTGTTTCATAATTTGTGGCATTTTTTAGTAAAAGATCAGCAACTTTTGAATAATCTTTTTTTGGTAAAGGAAAATCTCCAGTTGGACTATAGCATTCAATATCCCAAAATCCAATTTTGAAAGGAGCAACTGCTATTTGAGAATTATTACAAGGATGTATATCATGATAGTCTATTTCAATATTTTCTTCATATTCACAATCTATATTTGCCCATCCACATGGATTTATATTTCGTAAATGAAAGAACCGAAGCATTGGATCAAGATTTGCTTCGTATACTTTATATGTATGACCGTCTAGTTTGAAAATAGGATGGTTTTTTTCATTTAGAAATACTTTTTTAAGACTATAAAAGAATCGTTTGCTTGGAACAGATAGTTTAGCAAAACTAAACTGTGCATGATTCGTATAACCATATAGTTTTTCAGCAGTTACATATTCACGTTTTATAAATGGAAATATAGATTTGCTATAATATTCAAGACGACGAATGAAATAATCATATGATTTACGATTATTATCTGGCATTATAACATAGAAATAAGGTTCAAATCCAGTGAGAGTTACTCTCAAATATTTACCTTCTTCTGTCGTCCCAAATAAATGAATTACCATTTCAGATTTATTTGGAGTGATTGGTATATTTACTTCTTCATCGTCTTTATTTGGAATATATTCTACTAATTTTTCTTTTTCATCAATAATTTGTCTATCTTGCGCATACACGTCGAGGATATGAAATGAGAGCATTTTGATAACTTTATCTATATGGAAATTTTAACCAATTTTTTACTTTTTTCGCTAGTAGTTAATGTTGTTTACGACGACTACGTTTTGTCTTTCTTGTAGATCTACGAGATTTATGTTTCTTAGATGATAATTTTTTATATAAACGACCACCACGTAATAATGGGGTTACTCCTTGATTGTTTGTTTTTACTCGGGGAGATGCTGCGGGTGTCTCTGATACTTCATCACCTTCAATATTTGGTGGTAAAAGATTTACAGAGTTTGCTAGCGTAGCAGAGTTTACATTTAGTGGTGTAGCAGAGTTTGCATTTACAGAGTTTACGTTTAGTGGTGTAGCAGAGTTTACATTTACAGAGTTTTCGTTTGTAATATTTGTGGGTTGAGAAACATTAAGGCTAGAAACAGTATTAGCTTTGGGAGATGTTACTACTGATTTCATAGTATTTATATCATTTGCATTTGGTAAAGCATTTGTGGCACCATTTTCAGTATTAAAGGTAGCGGGTTTTTTATCTTGACCCACTAATAATAAACTAGGATAGCCATCAATCTTTGAATCTTTCAAACTAGTATTTTCTAGTTGATCATAATGAACACTTGCCATATTCACAGTACGATTCTTTGTAGATTTTAAAGGACTCCATACATTCTTTTTGTATTTATCACAATGCCCACACCAATCCGCATATACTAATACAACCGCCATTGGTCCTTTGGATAACATATTTTCAAAAGCCGGAATGTCATTGCTGCTACGCACATCCATCGGAAGAGTTATTTTTCCAGCTTTTATATTTCGTGGCATCTAATCTTATCTTCTATTTTAATATCAGGTAAGAAATGGATATGAATCAACCTTTTAACATATTTTTGAGTGTATGTTTCCGTGTAACGATTCTAGCAATAGTAGTATATATTGCATATACATTTTCAAAAGGAAAACCATCCGGCTACATCATTTTAGCAGGATTAATCTTTGCTTATTTATTTTATTATTTTAATGGTCGTATGTATTTACAAGAAAACTTTCAATCAAACTGTTTGGTGGATTCTGCTAGACCATTTGATACAATTGTAGGAGGTAATGATGTTATTTTAGATAACAATGCACCTCCTTATACAAATACACCAATAGATTCATTGGATGATTATGAATATAATATGATATTTGAAAATGAGAATGATAAAGAACTTACAAAAAATTTACGTGATAAATTAATGTCTCAATATCCGATGGATTGGTCAACACAACCAGCGAGTTCTAGTTTCTTTACAAAAGGTCAAAAGGAATCTTTCCAGAATAGTATGCCCATAAATATTTCTGGAGAAAATTTACAACCACCCGATCTTGATAGCGTTGAAAAAAAGGAACGAGAAATTTTACAAACATATCAACCTAAAAATGCTGGAGATCTAACCACATATAATATTGAAGATGCTAATACTCTTATTAAGAAGATTTATGATGCCAAGGGACAGGTCGCTCAAGTAAAACATGAAGAGCACACTAATATATATGAAATAACTGGAGTCCGGAACAAAAATGAGAAGATACAATATGAAGATGATTTAGGTGATGCGGTTGCCTCTACAGAAGATATTTCTGGTAATATGGAAAATGTAACAGTGATTCCTCAAGCCACTACTGATATGTTAAATGCTAGCGATCCTTTTTACAATGTTCAAGATAAAACACGTATGGATAAATTTAATTATTATGGCAATGAAAAAAATATGGAAAGAATGTTTGCACCAACGTATCCCTTATCGCAATGGTATTAAATGTTTGCGGGTCTAAAAAGTGTTTAATAAAATATATAGAATGGATCGCATAACAGTATGGAATCAGACAAAAGAAAAATACAAAGATCAATCAGAATTTCCTAGTATAAAATATACAAGTCTACAATCTATTATTCCATTAAAAAAATATCATAACACTAAAATAACATTTCTGAAATCTGATATGATTGCTGAAGCTGTTAAATTAAAGTTAGAAGGAAAGAATCCATTAGTATTAAATATGGCAGATTGGTATCATGCGGGAGGATGTGTGGATGCTGGTAGTGCAGCACAAGAAGAAGAATGTTTTCGTAGAAGTAATTATTTTAAAACTTTAACACAAGATTTTTATCCATTAGGGCCACTTGATACTATTCTTTCAAGAAGTGTTGAATATTATAGACAAGGAGCATCTACTGGATATATTTATATGGATAAACCGGTAAATCTTGATATGGTCTCAGCACCAGCGTTACAACAACCTCACATTACAAAAAATAATAAAATGTTAAAATACAATGAAGATATAACATTAATGGAAAATAAAATTCATATGTTAGTTCAAATTGGTGTGTTAAATGGAAATAATATATTAGTATTATCTGCTTGGGGATGTGGAGCATTTGGATGTCCTCCATATCATATTGCTAAAATATTTAAAAAAGTTTTAACAAGCTATGATGGAGTATTTGAAGAGATTATTTTTAGTATTCTTGGACCAAATTATAATTTATTTAAAGATTCGTGGGATGAATAATCTAAATAAACTTCCATAAATCAGCAACAATATTTCCAGCACCACTCACACTACTTGATTTATTTGGTAATGGTCTTTGTATAGTATCCAAAAAAGATGTTGGAGGCATATAATCATTTGCGCTTCGCACTGGTGCTACGGTAATAGTATCAGTGTAAGGATTATTTATATGTTGTTGCATTTCAATAGCTTTTGGTTGCTTAGAACCTTTTTTATTAACATTTTCTGGTTTTGGCATCATGGCTTGAACAATTGGATTCTTTTTCATAAAATATTCTTTTTCATAATTACCCCAAGAAATATATAAAAGATTTGGATATGTAAATCTTACTTCAAATCCATTTGTTCGTAGTTGAAAAACAAGATAAACAATACAATCTTGTGAATCCATTGATGGAAGACCAATAATAAAAGGAGGAACACTGTATACTATATATGAAGGATTGCCAGGGAGTTGTGATGTAGTATAAATACGATGCTGTATTTGTTCTAACAGTTGATTATAAGCTCTTAATCTAGCTTTATCTCTTTTTTCTCTTTTTTCAAATAAATGCTGTGGTTGTAATTTAGGAGGTTGATAATCACCCATCTAATTAGGGTATGCTTACAAAAACATTAACACTCTCCGATCTAACATTATTTGGTATAACAAGTATATTAGGATCTGGAGGATTTAACTTGATTGGAAATGCTTTAGCAGAAGGTGGATATAAAAGTATTTTAACTCTTGGAGGATCGGGTGCTTTATTTCTTGGATCTGCGTATTCATATTCCTATGCGCGTGAAAAATACAATAGTAATACTTCTGAAACAAAGATTATAGAATCTACTTTTGGTGTTATTGGAAAAAATATTTCTATATTTTCAATATTATTTTATAATATTTTTGCAATTGCTACAATTTTAGTATTTTGTTCAAAACTATTATTACCGACTTCTAGTAATTTTCAACAAATAAGTTTTGCTATGATGCTTCTTGGATTAATGACAATATCAGCTTTTCAGAAGCTAGAATTCAATAAAGAAATTATTAATTTATTTTCTTGGGGAATTGTAATATTATTATCAATAATAGGATTTGTTGGAACAAAAGCATTTTTGAGTACAGAGTTTGGAACTATTAATTTTCCTAATCTTAATATTTATGAATCTTTCTTATATTTTTTCTTTGTATTAGCAGGCCATGATGCTTTAATAAAATTTACAGAAGAAGCAAATAATGGTAGTGATATTGATAAATCAATGTATTATAGTATTATTATTTCAATAATTCTAACTGCTGGAGTATGTTTAGCTGCTTTATATTTTATTGATTTTAAAACTGATAATATAGCAAATACGCTAGCGATTATATTTGATAGAGGTGTTTTAAATAATTCTGGAAAATATATTACCGCTTTATCATTAATTTTTATGATAGTAACAACATTTTTAGGATATCTGGCAACAACACGATATGTATATGCATTACCGGAAGATTTTAAAAAGGATAGTATTGACGGGAATGTATCATCAATTAGTATATTATTAGTAACATTATTTACCGGTCTAGCAATATTAATTAATCATACATCTAAACTAGTGGAATATACAGATATTGCTTTAATTATTGTTCTTTTATTAGTATCAAGTTCAGTTTTTATTGATAAATATAAGAAAACAGAAATCAGTATAATTGATGGTGCTTCTACTACTGGATTTTTAGCAGTTCTTATATTAACATTAGTTAGATGAAAAAATATAAGACACAAAGGCAAACAAAAAGGCGTACAAGAAAAAATAAAAAAAGAGGAGGGAGCAGTAATAATATAAAAATGGATATAAGTAATATAACTACAGGCTCTAAACCTACTATATTTCTACCACCATTAAAGATTTCAACATTAGTTATGTATGACGTGTTTAAACCCTCGGACAACCCCGATGCTCCATCCACCGCATGGCTACATTATTTAGTGATTAATATACCAAATGGAGATATATCAAAAGGTGATGTTATTATGCCTTATACCGGCCCCTCACCTCCGCCAGGATCAGGACCCCATCATTATATTTTTGAATTATTAGCTCAAACATCACCATTTATTACAAGTATTCAAGAAAGAAGTAATTTTGATATTAACCAATTCAAACAACAACATAATTTATTTCCACGGGCAAAGAAACAATTTATTGTAAATGCCTAAATTAAGTATGGCCAAACAAATACCGCCATTACGCATTGTATTAAGTGGTGGAGGTATTCGTGGATTATCTTATGTTGGAGTTTTTTTGGAATTAGAAAAAAGAGGATATTTAAATCATGTAAATGAGATTTTAGGAGTAAGTTGTGGTGCTTTATTTGGGTTTGCTTATACTATTGGATACACTCCAAATGAATTACTAGAATTTGTTGAACATTTTGATTTTAGTTTAATACAAAATATTGAACCAGATGTTGCTTTAGATTTTTTATATCAATTTGGTATTGATGATAAAATACAGTTAAAAAAATTATTATTTAGTCTTCTAAAGAATAAAAACTTTAGTTTAGAATCAACATTTATTGAATTATATAATAAAACCAAATTTATATTTCGCTGTTATGCAACAAATCTAAATAACTGTCTGTTAGAAGAGTTTTCATATATCAAAACTCCAAATATTATTATAGTTGATGCTTTATTAGCATCCATGTGTATTCCGGGATATTTTACACCTTCTATAATAAATGGTAATATGTATGTAGATGGTGGATTAATAAATAATTTTCCAATAGATTTAGTTCCAATAAATGATTTAAAATATACATTTGGATTTACTTTTTCTGAAGATCATACAAATGTAGAAAATATAGAAACTATAGAACAATTTTTTTATCAGATTTATGCTTGTTTATATACACCATACAAAAAAGAGATGTTAAAATTATTGAAACATAGAATTTTTATTATTAAATGTGGAGAATATCCCATGTGGAATTTTAATGCTCCGAAAACACAACGATTAAATCTTATAAAATTAGGCAAAGAAGCAGTAAGAGATTATTTTAATTTTAATATGTTTGTAAAAAAACCTAAGAGACGTTATTCCGTTGGATAGGCATATTACTGATTTAGTTTAGCTGGTGCTAAACGTTTAACGGTAGGCATTTTATTTTGGAAGTTTTCAGTAACAGCATTCTGAATACCACCGCCAAGTTTATCATTTAGAAATTGTAAGAAAGCATCCGCCGTTCGTGTTCCCTTGTATTCCGTAGTTGTTCCATCCACGTCAGAAAATATAATTGTAGGGAATCCCTTGATATCCTTCCCTGTAAATTTATCTTTATTTTTACTCTGTTCATATGTGCTTACCTTTACATTTTGACCACCAACTACTACAGAGCCATTAGGGGCAAGTTTCTGGAATTCTGGTAAGACATTTTTGCAATGGGGACACCAATCAGCATAATATAAAATAAACTCCTTTACTGAAGGAGATGGTGTAGGATTCTGAAATCCAGAGCGAACAAATGTTGAAATATGATTCTGGAAATAATAAGCAACAAATACTAAAAGCCCAAGAGCAACTGCTCCAACTGCTAAAATCTTCCAGTTCATCTTTATCTATAATACTTTTCTATAAATTCTTTTGTAAATAATACACAGCCTAAATCTTTTTTTAGAATATTATATAAGTAAAATGAAAGTATTCCGTTATGGTAAATTTTATACATATGATGAATCATATGCTGATTATTCATGGAGTTATGAACAGTTGCTAAAAGCAGCATCATTTTTTGCCACTTGTAAGCATTATAACTATGATGAAAACTTATGTTATAATCTTTCATCAATGTATGTATTTATAGATATTCAACCGGAAATGAAATATGATAAATTATATATGGATATGTTAGAAAATATTAAGGGTCGCGTGGAAAGAGCATAATTCCCCATAAAACAAAGAAAAAAAATATTGTATGTATGAAAAACCCATAAGGTGTAGGGCAACCATAATCAGTTGCTATTGTGATAAAGTGTCCCAATATAGATTGTGTTACTTTATATGTTTCGGGATTTGATATTAAGAAAAATACTAAAGCAGAATATAAACTGTATTTGGCTTTTAATCCAATATTAATTTCCCCCATCTAATTTATCTTTTAGAAGTTTTTTAGCAGATTTATACTTTCGTTTTAATGTTCGTGAATGTTTATCTAAATTATGAAGAAAATCATTTTCTTTTATGTCTTTCTTTATTAAGAAATAGGTTGATAATATAAAGAAATAATATATCATAGAATCGTTTACATAATAGATTTCTTCATTAAAATCTTCTGTTATTAGTTGTAGTTCAAGACTATCATTTATTGAATAAACTTTTTCAAAACTATTTGTATTTTTGTAGAAATATATATGGTTTTCATGGAACTTTAAAGATATATTTTTTGATGCTAGATTTTTGGAGGCTTCACCATAGAAATCATAATTTATATTAATTTTCTTTTCTAATTCATCCATAAATGAACTATATTTTGTATCTAATAATTTTACAACATCAACTTGTTTATCAGAATTATTAATAGTATTACATAATTCATACATAATAAAAGAGAATTCTGCTAATTCTTCTAAAAAATTCTTATCTTTCATAAAAAGAGTTTTAAATTCATAGTAAAAGTTTTTCATTATATTATTATCAAAATGCTCTTCTAATTGATATACTATAAACTTTTGTAATATATAAAATTCATTTGTTTCTTTTATAACTTTCATATTAGAAGATTTTTCAAAGTCTTTAATAATTGAAAAGAAAGGCAGTGGTTCTATAATTAAAAAATTATCAAGACGATCTTCTGCTATTTGAACACAATATTTATATAAATGATCATTGCTGGATCCACCTCTTTGGGGTCTATCTTTTATTAATTTTTTAACTAATTCTGATGTATTTAATTTAGAAGTTGGAGTTTTACGTTCTAATGCTTCTTTTAAATAATTTTTTGCCGATTTTGATGCTGGTATTTCTTCTTCATTTAAATTGCCTTCATAAGCAGGACCTTTTACATTACCTTCATGCCATACATTTCTAGGAGCAACACTACCAGTATCATTATTTTCTTCATAGGCAGGACCTTTTACATTACCTTCATGCCATACATTTCTAGCAGTATCATTATTTTCTTCATAGGCAGGCCCTTTTACATTACCTTCATGCCATACATTTCTAGCAGTATCATTATTTTCATCTTCTAAAAATGATTCTAGTTTTTCCTCTGATAGTGGTGGTTTAATATTTCTAACATTTTCTTTTTGTGTTATTGATTGTTTTTCAGCCAACTTCTTAATAGCATTTTTTAATGATTCAATATACGCATCATCTTCTGTATGTATTTTTTCAATTTGTTCTTTTAGTTTAGTAACTTCAAATGTTTCTTCATTAAGAAGATTTTTAAGTTGTTCTTTTTCTTTAATTAATTTGGAAACTTTTATACTTTTTGTATTACCACTTATATCAACTAATTTATCTTCAATTTCTTTTAATTCTCTTTCTTTAGTATTTATTTCTGGAATAATAGTATCATAATTTTGTTTTAAACTTTTATAAGCATCAAAGATTTCATTTACAAAATCTGAAATAATAGTTTCAGCATCTTTTTTTATATCACCACCTACCATTGTAGGATTAGCATTGTCTGCTATTGTAGCATTGTCTGCTATTGTAGGTGTAGCATTGTCTGCTATTTTAGCATTGTCTGCCATTGTAGCATTGTCTGCCATTGTAGGTGTAGGTATCTCTGCTATTGTAGGTGTAGGAATCTCTGCCATTGTAGGTGTAGGTATCTCTGCCATTGTAGGTTTTTGACTTGTTTCTTCCTCAGCAAATCTAATAGTCTCACTTGATGGTATTTCTTTAATAGTATCAAATTCTCTTTTTAGTTTCGTAATAAGATCATTAATAAAAGTATAATCTTCAGCACCTTCTACTTTCATTTTTCCTTTTAGTAACTCTAATAATTCTTGTAATACTGGTGGGACTTTACCTTTTAAAGTTTTTAATGATTCTTCTAATTGTGCCTCAGTGATACCAGGATCACGTAGAATAAATTGATCATCACCAGTATTAAGTAAAAATAATCTAGCAAATTGATGTAATAAATTACGAATACGTTTATCTTGATATTCTCTAGATTTTATTTTTTTGAGTTGATCTACTAAATCATGTCTATATTGAAAATATTCTTGATTATCAATATATTCTTGGAATAATTCATAAGGAAAAGATTCTTTATCATTTTCAAAATGATCTATAAGCATATTAACATATTGTAAATGTTCTATATTTTCACGAAGAGATACAGTATTACCACCTTTCGCTTTTTTAAGAATAATTTCTGTTCTAAAATTATTAAAATAATATGTGAGCATTTTTATTAAATTTTCTTTATCCTTTTTTCTATGTGGAACTTTTGGAAGTCCATTTATTCTTGTTTCTGGATATTTATTTTGAAATACTCGTTTCATTAATGAAATAACTCTAGAAGGATTCAATCCATTTTCAATACGATTTTGAGGATGAAATTTATTTATTAATTGTTCTTTATTAAAAGAATGTTTTCCAATAAAAATAACTTCTATATTAGGAAATATATCTACTTCTAATTCTGCTTCTATTAATTCTTTTTTAGTATTTAATTTACTAATATTTAATAAATTTGAATCGGTCATAATCCCTATACCTAATTTAGAAAAAACCATTTAAAATTATTACTCATATACTAGATAGCAAAGATGGAGAAGATGGATAAGATAAATACCAAAATATGTAATCCATGGAATAGTCGTAATAGATTAGTATCTTCAAAAGAAATTCATAATATTTTATCTAGGTATGGTATAACGAAATCTTATAAAAATATTTCGTTATTCCAACAATCATGTATTCACACAAGTTATAAAGATAAATCAGAAGAATGGGCTAAACAGTCGGAACCTATGATTTTACTTGAAAAACCTTCAAATTGTTTACCATTACAAGTGGATGATAATGAAGAATTAGAACATGTTGGTGATGGATTATTGAGCGGTATTGTCGCTGATTATCTAAAACAACGATATGGAGGGCAAGGCGAAGGTTTTCTTACAAGTCTCCGCACTGCTATCGTAAATAATGATAGTTTAGGTCATTTAACATTAAAAATAGGTATTGATAAACATTTAATTATTAGTAGGCATCAAGAAGAAGTATGTAATGGACGAAAGAATCTACGACTGTTAGGTTCTTTATTTGAAGCATGGTTAGGAGCTATCTTTTATTCTGAAGGAGGCGGTGGACGAGGATTTGAAGCAACACAGACATTTGTAATTTCAGTAATTCAAAAGCATGTTGATTTTGTAGAACTTATTACGTCAAATACAAATTATAAAGATCAAATTCTCCGTTTCTTTCAAGCAAACTATCATGTTCCTCCAACATATAAAGTAATTCATGAAGAAGGTCCAACACATGATAGAACATTTACAATTGGAGTGATGGATTTATCTGGTGGAATAATTGCCAGTTCAAGTGCTAAGAATAAAAAGATAGCAGAACAAGAAGCAAGTCGTCTTGCTTTGGAAAAATTGTCTCTAACACTAACTAGAGATGCAAACCGGGATTAGATTAAAAGGTTTTATATCAAAAGGTAAGAAAATAGAAGTTAAAAAGGCACCGGATGAAATTAAAGATATTCCAGAACAACAAGAAGAATTTTTAGATACAAAACCCTCTATTATGACAACCGCTGTAAGACAAATGTTTGGAAAAAAAGAATCTGATATGACAAAATCAACAACACCTATAGTTCCCACAGTATCCACAGTACCCACAGTGCCCACCGCATCAATCGTTTCAAAGGCAGAGCTAAAGGTAAAGCCAAAGCCAGAGCCAAAAGATATATCTGGTCTTTTATCAGAAGAATATGATGAAACATTAAAGAGATTAGGTCAATTAATTTTTGATGAAGATAAAGGAGATCCATATGTAAATGAAATTCCTAAAGCATATGTTCCAGAATCTCGTCGTGGATTTTCAGATTTTATCAAATATGAATATTCAGATTTTACTTTAAAACCAATTTCAGAACAAGAGCCAATTGCGTATGGTGATAAATATCCTTATCAGAAATTTATTCGTGAATATATTCGTCAAGCATCACCTTATCGTGGTATATTAGTATATCATGGATTAGGGTCTGGTAAAACGTGTTCTGCTATTGCTGCGATGGAAGCATTGTTTTCTACAGCGCATAAGAAAATAATAGTTATGACACCATTTTCTTTACGAAAGAATTTTTTAAAGGAGATTACATTTTGTGGATTCCATCATTTTAAATTACAAAATTATTGGGTAGCACTTGATAAATCAAATCCTATGAATATGTTATTTGCTACAAATGTATTAAATATTTCTCCAATCCATTTGAAGACCGCAAATCATATTTGGGTTCCAGATTTTGATCAATCAGAACCGAATTATAATTCATTAAGTTCTGATGAACAAACGGAAATCCGTAAACAGATTTTATCAATATTAGTATATGATAGTAAAACAAATCCTACTGGAAGAATTCATTTTATTAATTATAATGGTATTTCTGCTGAGCGACTAAAAGAAATTGCGTGCAATGATTCAAACTATTTTGATAACGCAGTAATTGTTATAGATGAAATACATAATATTACACGTTTAATGACTGGAAATATAGAACCATATGTAAGTGCTGGAAAAATGAAAGGAAGACGAAAGATTGTTGTGGAAACTATTGGAGCAGATAAATGGAAACCATCGTTGTGTTCTACATCACGGAACTATAAAAGAGGTTATTTATTTTATCGTTTGCTGTTATCTGCAACAAATTCTAAGATTATTGGATTGTCTGGAACACCTCTTATAAACTTTCCAGAAGAATTAGGAATATTAAGTAATATATTACATGGAAATATACCAGTTATTGAAGGTATTATTGCGGTTGCTGGTGATGAGATGTTAAAACGTATACAACATATATTGTTAGATTTTGAATTTAGTGATTTTGTGCGGGTAGAAGCAGATAAAGGAGGAAGTGGTATTCGTTTTATAATTTCTATTTTACCAGAAGGAATTCGTAAAATATCAAATGATATTGGTGTAGAGCGAATCCCATTAGGAATAGCGGTTCCATCACGTAAAGAGATTTTAACATTAGTAAAACAATTATTTATTTCAAAAGAATATCGTTTTTCTGTAGAACCTATATTAACTGCTAAAGCATTGTTACCTTTTATTGGAGAAGATTTCTCTAATTATTTTTTAAATGAATCCAAAACTAATTTGAAGAATCAAGCTGTATTAATGAAACGATTATCTGGATTAGTTAGTTATTACAAAGGTTCTCGTATGGATTTAATGCCTAAAATCAATAAAGATGTTGTAGTTCGTGTTCCCATGTCATTATATCAACAAAATAAATATATATTAGAAAGAACTGAAGAAATAAATAAAGAAAAATCAAAAACAAAAGGAAGTGAACCAAGTAAAGTATGGGCTGATATTTATGAAATATCAAATTCTAAATCATCGAATTCTTATCGCATGGGAAGTCGCCAAACATGTAATTTTGTCTTTCCTCCAGAAGTAACTCGCCCTAGACCATCTAGTAAAGAAGATATTGAATATGAAACCCAATTTGATAAAGATATAATTGATAGTGCTCCAGATTTACCATCTGATGCTCCAGAAAGTAAAGAAGATTTTCCAGAACTACCTGAAGATGAAGATGAAGATGAAAAGGCTGTGGAAGCAGAAGAAGAATTTGAAGGAGGTGCTGACGCAACAACAGAAGAAGCAACAGAAGAAACAGATGATGAATCTAATAATTCTAATAATTCTAATAATTCTAATAATTCTAATAATTCTGATGACACTGTTGATTGCACAGATGATGAGCTATATTTTGAGAATACATCAAATGGTGATTGTTTGTTTGAATCTATTGCTCAAGTATATTATCCAATTGATGTAAGATCAGAATCTATAGATTATAAAAATGTTTTAAATGTGTCATCATTACTACGTAAAAATATAGCAAAGGTATATGTGAAAGCGGATAGTGATGAAATATTTCGTAAGAAGTATTCTATTCCTAAAATGATTACTGGTATAAAAGGTGATAAAACACTAAAAGAATATGCTAAATTTATACAAAGATCAAAAGCATGGGGATCAGATACAGATTTAGAAATAATAGCAAGAATATTAAATGTTCCATTTAAACTTATAGAACATAATCCTGAAAAAGATCCAGAGAAAAGTATAGTGCGTGTAATTGAAAAATTTGGTTCAACATATTCTGAAGATGATTATTATACAATTTGTAATTTAGATGGGCAACATTTTGTATTAAAGAAACATACACGCCCACATAAAAATAATATTGAAGAATTATTTAATAATATATTAGGCATAGAAGCAGCAGTAGCTAAAGAAGCAGTAGCAGTGCCAAAACCAAAATCATTAAAAGAAATGATGAAACATATGAAAGATATAAAACAAAGTGAATGTAAAGCTGGATTATTAAAAGGTGAAACATATAAAATGGCTATTGAAAGATCAAAGAAATGTTTAGTAGATTTTTCTTTTGATAGTTTGCGTTTAGATAATCCTGACGGATTGCGTATATATTCTCCAAAATATGCTGCTATGTTAAATAATATACAAAATACCCCTGGCAGTAGTTTAGTATATTCTCAATTCCTAGATATGGAAGGTATTGGTATTTTTAGACTTGCCATGGATGCAAATGGATATGCTCCTATTGAAATATTGATGTCTTCTGGAGGTATTCCAAAGTTTTCTGATATTACTGAACAATCACTTCGTAAAGGTTCATTACAACCAAGATATATAACATTTTCTGGAGCAGAAAAAGAAGATATTCGTCGTTTAGCATTAGATGTATTTAATGCTCGTTTTAATGAATTACCAGAAAGTTTATCAAAAGTTTTATTAGAATCTGGATTCAAAGATAATGATAATAAACGAGGACAAATCTGTAGATGTTTTTGTATTACAAGCGCTGGTGCTGAAGGATTATCTTTAAAAAATGTAAGAGCAGTTCATATTATGGAACCATATTGGAATGATGTGCGATTAAAACAAGTAAAAGGTCGTGCTATTCGTATTGGATCTCATTTAGATTTACCAAAGGAAGATCAAAATGTAAGTATTTATACATATGTATCTTGTTTTGGGAAGGAAGCACAAGTTGCAAAATCTGGTGAATGGAAGATTTCAGAAACTCTTATTAGAGATAGTGTATCTAGAAAAGATGCTATTGAATTTAATCTTCCTATAGCAGAAACATCTACAAGTTATACTTATACTTCAGATGAATATTTATATATAATATCTGAACGTAAAAAATTAATTATAAATGAATTAGAAAAAGTAATGAAATCAAGTGCAATAGATTGTGAATTAAATTATGCAGAAAATAAAGATGGAACATTCAAATGTCTATCTTTAAAAGGAAAAGTGGGAGATTTCTTGTATCACCCAGATTTACAAACAGATATTGGGGAATCTCAATCTATGTTTGAAATATCAGATAAAAAAACACAAAAGGTGGTGCGTTATTTTACATATAAAACTAAGAGATATGCTGCTGAACAAAGTGGTGAACAGTTCTTAGTATATGATGCTGAAGATTTAGATACTGTAATAGGAAGCATGGAATCTAAAGATGGAAAACCATCGTTGCCAATTACTTTTATATAAAAGTAATACCACGTGCCTTCCCTTTTTCAATAATATCATTATAAACAGCAATACGTGTTCTTCCATTAAAGTTTTTTCTTGATCCAAGACTAAGTGCTATTTTTACCAATAAATCATCTTCTTTAACATAATAAGATGTTTTATTATAGATATCAATTAACTGCGCTTTAGTTGTTGGAATTATAGTTACATTTTTAATTTTTCGTGTAATTCTTCTTTTCGGTTTCGGTTTCACTGGTGAAGCTTCTAAAGATGATACTGGTGATATTTTAATATTAGCTTTTGGAACACTTGGCTTGGATGTAGCTTTCTTGGATGTAGTTTTATTAGGACTTGGTTTATTAGGACTTGGTTTATTAGGACTTGGTTCCTTTATTAGTTCCTTGACTGGGCTTGGTTCCTTGACTGGGCTTGGTTCCTTGACTGGACTAGCTTCCTTTACTGGAGTAGGAATAATTGGTAAATCATATTCTTCATTTAATATATGTAATCCAGCCAATCCTTTTCGTATTTCGTTATGTTTTAAATATTTTTTAAAATTTGGTAGTAGTTTCCTATAATTATCTGCTGCTTCTTGAGCAGTATAACGAGTATTTGGATTATAATCAACACAGTGACTAATAAAATCCATTAAAGGACGTGTGACATTCTCCAATAAATATAATTGATATGATAATTGTTTTTCAGATAACCATTTTTTATCTTTCAGAGTTGTAAATTGTGAATAACTGTCAGTTTCATAATCATAATAAAATAAATATTGTTTGCCATCTATATGTTGAAATGGATAATGATGAAAATATTTTCTTAATAAATCAATAAGTGTTATACCCATAGAATATACATCAACTTTTTCAAATACATTTTTAAAATCATGAAAATTAGTTTTTTCATATATATCATATAATGTTTTATATGGTATCATAAATTTTGTTAAACCAGCCTTAATAATCTGCGCATTAAATCTTTGATTAAATGCGCGATATCTTGTGTGTACATATGCTTCAGATCTTAATTCACCATTTTTAAAAAAACATCCTAATTCAAATGGCCAATAAGGGTAAAATGTCTCATTATTAGAATACATCTCATCGATAGATTCTATGTGTTTAGTTTCAAAACTTAAACCAAAATCAATAAATCGCAAATGATCGGCATTTACTCCAGATAAAATATTAGGAGGTTTGATATCAGTATGAACTAGATTATTTTTATGGGCAATTGCAAGTCCATCAAAAAGATTCTGAAATCCAGAAAATATATTTTCATAGTTTGTAGATAATGGGTTTAATTTTTGTAAATCTGGCCCGCCATTTTTATAAAAAACTAAAAATCTAGAATTTAAACTATTCTTATAATGCACATCACATTTATATAAACCATTACTAAGTTTAATATTTTCATTATCAATAATACATTTTTTTGAAGGTGTAAGACTAAATTCTTGTTTAGGATCCACCGCATTCCATTTAAGACCTTCTTTTATTTCTTCAAACGCACTATCACGATCCATTAATTTAGAAACAAGATCTTCAGAAGTTCTTTTATCTTCATCTTCACATTTGAGTGGAGGATTGCCAAAGACGCAACCGTAAGTTCCTTCAGCAATATATTTTCCACCATTTATTTTTTTTCTTGTATTGCTAACCATTGCCTATTATATATTACTATAATCTATGCCGGTAAGGAAGTTGTCATTCTACAATAACAAGTTCCTTGTTCTGCAAGTGGAGGATCAGCCCATAGAGCAACTCCATTATGAATCATATTTTGATAATTCATTTCCCAATCAATAATTTCACGGAAAGGAATAAATGTCTTTTCAATCTTTTCTAAAAAGGATAATTGAAACATCATAGAATCTGTGCAACGATATACAAATTGATGAGGAGGTTTATAGGCTTTTGTTTTAGAATAATATGACTGAGGAGCTTCTGGTGGACGTGTTCCAACTCCTTCACCAAGACTTACATAATCCCATGATTTTCCATTTAAATCTTCAAGTAAATCATTAAGACATGAAACAAAATCTTTACGAAGATAAATATCAGATTCTAAGACAATAATTTTCTTATATTTATTTTCAACTGCATGTTTTACGCATGAATAGAAATTAATTCCAAGAGATATTTCCCCTTTGGATAATCCACGTCCCTTAAAAGTTAAAGTAGGACATTGTCGTGGTAAAAATGGGTCATAAATTCTAAAAATAAAATCATTTGTTAATTCATCACTCCAAATAGGAGCCATATAAATTAATTTATCATTAGGTATATCTATGTCATTAAAATGTTGAACCAATCTTTCATAGCGATCTTTTTCTTTTTCTCTATGACAGACTACATATACTTTTTCAATTTCGGAAGGCCAGACCATTAATTATTAATTATTCATTATGTTTAGGCTTTATTTCTCTTACGTTTTCTTGTATTATTATTATTATTATTATTACTATTATTTCCGTAACCATATATATTTTTCATCCAACGATTTGATCCTTTAATACATATTTTTTCAAGATGTGAAACTTTTTCTCTTATTATTCCAAATCGGGATGCTACATTTAATAAATGTGATGGCATTCCAAGTTGATTTGGAGTAACATCTTTGTATTCATTATTTGCTTCATGCAGTAACTCAATAATTTCTTCAATTTCTTTATCCATCTACTATAGTTATGCATTATTAGGTCGGATTCTTGTAGCAGAATCCATATCACGAGTAATAACTCTAAATGTTAGTTGAACTTGTTTAGAAAGATTAATTAAACGAGCTGCCGAAAAGTTAATATTATTTATAGCGGATTCTAAACTCTGGCTTGAGGCATTTGTTCCACCAAAAGGCATAATTGTTGTAGAACCAGTTGTAGGATTATTAAAACGGGATTCTAACACAATAAAATTACAATATCCAACAGTATTGGGTCCATCCGTATATACAGTGCCGTTTGTATATCCAGTAGCAACAACAAGAAGACCAGTAGTTTGTTGCATATAAGAAATCCAATCATCTTTTGCGGTATTATTATCATTAATCAGCGAAGGATCAATCCCTTTAATTGCGATTCTATCACCTTTAGAAAATAAAAAGCGACTGAAATATGTAGATGTTTGAATAATGTAATAAATAGAGTTATTATTTGTATCTTTTACACCAGTGCCAATATAAACTGAAGATGAAGTATAACCAGTCGGCATTACAAGAGATGAAAAAATATTACTAACTGTTAATGTATCTAAACTTGTATTAATTTGGTTACCATTTGGTGTTTGTAATTGAATTGTCATCTTTGTTAATGTAGCAAGAGGAGTAGGATAATATACACGTTGGCATTTTAAAAATTTAGGAATCATAGCAAGATAACTAGGATTTAGTAATGTGCTATCAGAAGACCATTGGGCATCATATTGTAAAGTAGCAAATGCTCTATCAAGAGCATCATCTGTGCCAAATACATTAGAATCAAGTTCTTCAATATTCAATAGTATGCTAGGATAAGCGAGAATATTATTTTTTGTTGTAGTATCATATACTGGTGAAGCACTTGTTCCAGTATTTGCGATTACTAAATCAAGTTGTTCATATGGAACAAGAGCCTTAATCATTTCAATGCGTGTAATATTATGAAATCTCATATTGGCGGAAGGACTATATTTGAATCCTTGACTATTATTTGCCGGATTGAAAGTGATAGAAAAGTTATAGCGATTTTCACGTTGATTATTATACCAGTCACGATCAGCAGAATATATAACTAGATTATATTCATTTTCCTTATAAGAAAGAATTTCATCTTGAGGAATAATGACATCTTGTGATAAAGCGGGTTTGATGCGAATTTCTTGTGGTTTAGCAATAGTAGGATTTGCTGTAGCAATACCAGATCTATCTAAATCCGTTAATAAAGTTCCAGAAAAGCCATCATCTAATTTTTGTATTTGTTGTGGAACTAAACTAGCTTCTCGCTTTGCTTCTACTTCACGTTTTTTCTTAGCTAACTCAAATAATGCCAATGCGGGAGTATCATTTGAATCTTCAATAGGAATTCTGAAATCGGGAGCGGGAGGCATAAGACGTTTTTGTCCTTCACCTCCATTACGATCATTTTGTAATGCTGTAAAACGGCTACCAACATCTTCTTTAATCATACGTGTATCAATATCACTTGTAGCACTGATATTAGCACGATTTAAATAAGAACCAAAATCTGATACAACAACTTTTAAAACCTCTTTATTTAGTTCTACAATAGATTTACCAGAGTTATTAGTATATACTTCGCCCATATAATGTTTTACAGTTTTACCTAATCTTATTTTTTGAGTATCATTCAAATCACCATTTGTTCTTCGCTGAAAGTCTGTATAGACTAATCTATTTAACATTGCTTCATTTCTATCACTTAAGAAATCTACTGATGAACTCATCTATCTATTAGGAAATAGTATTAGGTAGAGAACAACCAATCGCGTAAGTCAAGCATAAAAGCATCCGGAGGTGCTTTACGACTAAATCGTTTAAAATCATCACCCATAAGCATGCGGATGATGAAATACATACTATACATTCCACATTCAGAGTTTTGGTATTGAAAACGACGGCCATTATAAAAGAGTTTCATATCTTTATCTTGTGTAGTAAGCCATTTCATAAACTTTTGTATTTGTTGAGGAGCTTCCATTCCATAAGAATCAAAATAATAAGTTTTATGTTTTACTAAATCAATAAAAACAGCAACCCAATGACTTCCTCCTTTGAAATGTGGATCTAAATTATAAATAATTCCAATATATTGCGTTCCATTTGCTAGAGATTCTGATACTCGTAATTCACACATTTCTTGAATAAGACATTTCCCATCTTTTTTATATGGGTCGGGTGCAGCAAAATCAATGGGGTATGGACCCATAAATTCAAAATTTGGATATGCGTCTTCATATTGATTCATAACATATTCAATATCTAAACTATTTAACCACTTATCAGGATCAGATTTCCAATCATCCGGTTGTTTAGGTCTTAAATAGTTTCGTATAAGTTCCATTTTGCGTGGTTCCTCAATTGGTAGAGCCTTTACAAAAGTATATTCATGTTTAGGTGTAACATTTAATGCTTTTTCAATAGCACTACGATTTGCTTCAATATTTAATTTAGTAGCAACTTCTGTTAGAATTTCTTGAGGAATGCAACCTTCTGACGGTCTAGATTTGCCAACTTTTGGATGACATTGTTCTGGGCCAGGGGATGGTAGTTTTTTTATTTTTCTAGTATTATTCCTCATCTAACTATAGATATGACAGAAAAGAAGGTAAATGACTCAAAATTTTGGTATTATATATTACCAACATTTATATTAGTATTACTTGCTTTTTATATATATATATTATTTCATGTATCTTCTATACAATCAGTTAACTCTAAAAAAGTTTTTCAAATTTTAAAAACATTAAATAGTAGATAAAATGGCATTTAGTGAAACAGTAAAATTAGTAAGTTCATTGGTGGTATTAATAGTTTGTATAGCATTATTTGGAACAATGTATGGAGTTTTATTAAATAATCAAAATGCAGATAATCAACTTAATAATATTGCTAGTTTTAATACAATATTTGCTGTAAATGCTGTATTAATTGTTGTATTAGCATTACTTTCACTATATTTTATTAAATCTGATCCTACGATGTTTCAACCTTATGTTCTTATAGTATTACATCTAGCATTATTACTATCTTCATTATCATTATCTTATTCAGTTATTACTGTGAAAAGTGTATAATTATTCTACTAAAATGGCATATATCCGATGCTGAAGTCTAAATTTACCTGTCCATGAAAATGTGGATTGCATAGAATAATTTTTATGAAATGAAATACCTTGGATACGAAACATAATTCTAACAGAATCATTTGCTTTAATAAGTCCCGGTTCATAACTTGTATACCATTTATTATTTTTATAAATATGAATATCAGTATTTAGATTTACAGGATAATATAATTGTAAATTATTATTTTGAACAATTGGTTTAAAGTTATTATTTAAAACATCAAGTGTATAATTTTCATGAAACCAATTTTGTTGTGAAATAAATACAGCAGTTATAAGAATATTTTGTAAAGCAAAGAGTTTTGTTTGTGCTTGAATATTTTCATTCATTGAAATAATAAGTTTCCCAGAATTTTCATCAAATTCTTGTATTTTTAGTTTAGGAAGAAATATATTTAAATTATTAAATATATTATGACCATCAAAATATGCTAGTGGAACTAATGCTTTATCATTATGAATTATTTCACCAATTTGAACTTTACCAACTTCTAACTTTTGTAGAGGAATACACCATTCCATCGTAAATCTTGCTATATATTATACGTTTCATTTATTTAGATAGTTAATTTATGGATTCTATTGAAGCACTAGAATTATTTGGTGAATATATAAAAGAAAACACTCCAGAAACAATTCATAATAAAAGGATGCATCTAGAACCACTTATTTATGATATTTTAAAAATAAAATATTATACTATTTTTGATAAATTCTGGAATGAGAATAGTATTCCAAAAAATTCCAATAAAGCAATTGTGTTAGTGGAAAGAAGAATTCATGAAAATCTTGCTTTTATTTTACGAAATATGTTTTATTTTGCTAGATACTGGTCAATTGTAGTAATATGTTCCGATATTAATTATAATTATTTAAAATCTATTTGTGGAAATAATAATGTAAAATTATTACAATTATTTGAAGGTAATCCTGATAGAGATAAAGGTAGAAAAGAATATAATGATTTATTAAAATCATTAGAATTTTATGAAATGTTGCCATATGAACATTTATTTTTTGTAGAAATGGATACATATTTAAGGAAACCAATAGATGAATCTATGTTTGAATATGATTATGTAGCGGCACCATATAATTGGGATTTTAGTTCTGCTGGCGGAGGGATGAGTTATCGTAAAAAATCAGTAATGATAGATATTTGTAAAAGATTTACTTCAACGACTCCAATGCAAGATTGTTTTGCAAATGAAGGAATAAAAGCACTTGGATATAAAATGCCAAATTATTTAGATGGTATGAAATATATTTGTGAATCATGTTTTTGTGTAGATCCTATGGGGGTTCATCAATGGTGGACTTTCTTTACAAAAAATATTGAACATAAAGAAATTATTTTTCATAATTATTTAAAAATGGAAATTATAGAGGAAATAAAAAAGTGATTTAAAGAATAAATATTATTATAAATTATGTGGTGAGAGCCACATATATGGTCTGTTAGCTCAGCGGTAGATGCGTAGTGCTGTTCGATATAAAGATATCAAGTTAAACACTAATGTCGCGAGTTCAATCCTCGCACGGACCTTTTTCAAGAATTATTATATTCTTAAAAAAGATCATTTTAAACCATTTTAAGGATAGCTAATCTATCTTTAATAGGATGGATTCATTATGTCTATGTTGGCGAGGCATGGCAGGAACTGGTAAAAAAACACAATTATATGAAAAACTAAAACAAATTGCGCAAAGTAGAAAAGTTCCATTTAATATCCAAACAAAGGTATTATCATTTGATTCTGGAAACGCATCAACTGTAGCAAAAGGGGATGAAGATGATGAAAAATCGGATTCACATACAATAGAATATGAAAGTTCACTAGTTCATTTAGGGTTTGATATTGCTCGTATGTCTATGCAAGATAAAAATATATTACGTCCAGTATTAACAAATTATGGAAAAGGAAGTCATGTATTATCTGGAGAAAATGGATGTGGAAATCGTATTATTGTGTTATATCATTCTCATTTATTATCATCCGAATCTATATTAATTATTCAATCTGTTTTAGAGCAAAATGATGGAGATTTATCAATATGGATGACATCTGAATTACCAGTAGCATTAAGAATTCGTGATTGGTTTATAGAAATTTCTACACGCAGTGAAGATGGTAATGATAGAAATTTTGAAATTTTTACTAAAAGATTAAATAATATAAAGACACAACCCATAGAAACATCTATTCATAATTGGGATCAAGTGTTTTATATGAAACTTTTAAGTTGGATAAATATTAAACCAAATTTAGACGAAGTCGCTGAAATTAAAAAGTTTGTTTATGAAATTTTAACAAGAAATTTACGTTGGGTAGAATGCGTTCATTTTCTTTTAGATGTAATTCTAGAAATGAAAGAAATTAATACATCCCAACGTTTGCGTCTTTTAAAAGTTTTAGCAAATACTGAAGCAACAAGTGGAGGCATTACTCTCCCGAGTTATCGCATACCTATCGTTTGGGAGAATCTATTTATTAATCTTCGTAATGCTATAATAGATGACATTTAATAATGTTTTATTAGAAAATTTAACAGAAAATGTTAAAAAATTAAAGAATCAAAAATGGATAGATGATAATATAATAGATAAAGATATAGAAATTTTAAAAAAAGAAGCTACGGATGTATCTCCTTTTGATAAATTAAATTTAAAAAAATATATGTTTGAAGCATATGAAAATAAGACTGCTAATTTTCTTATAAAAAAATGTAAGTTTGGAAGAATTGTAATTCTAACAGAAAATTCTGATGAATTCTATCCATGGGATACTTGGGGAAAGATATTAGAATGGTTTGGTAGTTTTTATCAGATTTATATTTATAGTTCAAAACAAAAAAGAATTCTACCAGATGTTGGTGTAGTTGGTCCAGAACATGTGAATGGAGGGTATACATACCCTTGTAGAAAAGATTGTGTTGTTATATATCGCTATGAAGAAGCAACACGTGTATTAATTCATGAACTATTCCATGCTTCTTGCACAGATAATCATGAAAACTCTGTAG
>Ga0208872_1000216_pt1 | contig 51808 bp, 42 predicted proteins | sample CryBogCBH12Aug08_FD_185508 | JGI IMG/M metagenome (GOLD analysis project Ga0208872, IMG submission 185508) | Freshwater microbial communities from Crystal Bog, Wisconsin, USA - CBH12Aug08 (SPAdes) | ecosystem: Environmental > Aquatic > Freshwater > Lake | place: Crystal Bog, Wisconsin, USA...
GGCCATAGATCGTTTAAAACAAATATTTCAGATCGAATATGCCAATGTGCAACCCCATAGTGGCGCACAGGCAAATGCTGCATTAATGCTTGCTATTTTACAACCCGGAGATGCTATTCTCGGACTGGATCTCAGTATGGGTGGACATTTAACCCATGGATCTGCTGTAAATTTCAGTGGTAAACTGTACCAGCCTCATTTTTATGGAGTTAAAAAAGAAACAGGTTTAATTGATTATGAAATGCTGGAATCACAGGCCAGAACAATAAAACCTAAATTAATTATCTGCGGTGCCAGTGCCTATAGCCGTGATATTGATTATCAGAGAATTCGTACTGTTGCTGATGAAGTAGGTGCTTTTGTAATGGCAGATATTGCACATCCCGCCGGTTTAATTGCCAAAGGTTTATTAAGTTCTCCATTTAACCATTGCCATTTTGTTACTTCCACCACCCATAAAACATTGCGTGGGCCCAGGGGAGGAATTATAATGATGGGTAAGGATTTTGAAAATCCATTCGGATTGAAAGATGTAAAAGGAAATATACGCCTGATGAGTAACCTGATAGATATGGCTGTTTTCCCGGGTACACAGGGTGGCCCATTGGAACATGTAATCGCAGCAAAAGCAATTGCTTTCGGGGAAATTTTATCTGATGAATTTACTGTGTATGCCAAACAGGTTCAAATCAATTCCCAGGCCATGGCAACAGCCTTTGTAAACCGTGGCTATAATATCATCAGTAATGGTACCGATAACCATTTAATGCTGATCGATTTAAGAAATAAAAATATTACCGGCAAAAAAGCAGAACAGGTATTAACGCATACAGATATTACTGCCAATAAAAATATGGTTCCTTTTGACGATAAAAGTGCTTTTGTAACTTCAGGTATCCGTTTTGGTGTTCCTGCCATCACTACCAGGGGGATGAAGGAAACTGATATGGAATTTGTGGTAAATGCCATAGATACCGTATTAACACATGCAGATGATGCAACAGTACTTACAAAAGTGAAAGCTTCAGTCAATGAATTTATGACGCAGTTTGTTTTATACCCTGAAATGGGATAAATTACACTTCATCCTAAACAGCATTCCTATGTTACAACGATTACAAACCATTTGGTTATTGCTTGCAGGGGCTCTGGGACTCATTTCTCTGAAAACCGCATTTTTTACCGGCCACAGAATTAATGATGCCATTCCCAAACCCATGATTTTTGCAACCGGCAACTATAATATTTTATTAATAGTTGCCACTACTGCAGCGGCATTTGCATCGCTAATTGCCATTTTCCTTTACAAAAACAGGAAATTGCAGTTAAGATTAACCATTGTATCCATTCTTTTATCTATTGGCACCATCCTGTTGTATTTCTGGCAAAAACAAGCTTTTGTTCCGGAAGAAAGCAGTTATAGCCTTACAGCATTAATTCCACTGGTAATACCCATTTTACAAATCATGGCCGCAAGGGGTATTTACAGGGATGAACGGATTGTGAAAAGTGCAGACCGTTTACGGTAATTTAAAATCTCAGGAGACTATTTAGTTAAAAATATTAATCTACTGTATAGCATTCATTTATGCTTGCAGTAGATTTTTTTGTTTATTAGAGAGATTAGAAACCTGTTAATAGTTGCCAAAAAAAAGTTCCGCTTTATAGCGGAACCCTTTTCAAAATATTTCAGTTTAACAATTAAGCTTCTACAGCACCTTCTATTAATACAGTTGCTTTATTGTTTAACACTTCTACAAAACCACTTTGTATAGTAAAGTTTTGAAAATCATTCTTACTCTTTAAAATTTTCAGATTCCCCTTACCCAATGCACTAACCAATGGGGCATGTTTATCTAATACTTCAAATAAACCGGTAATACCTGGCAACTGAACACCATAGACATCACCGCTGAATAATTTTTTTTCCGGAGTTAATATTTCAAGCTTCATGTTTGTAATTGTAATTTCTAAAAGAAATCAGGAATTATTTTATCCTTCTGCAGCCTGGGCCAATAATTTTTTACCCTTTTCAATAGCATCATCCAATGTTCCCACCAGGTTAAAAGCAGCTTCAGGATATTCATCCACTTCTCCGTCCATTATAGAATTAAAGGCTTTAATAGTGTCATTGATATCAACAAATACACCTTTCAAACCAGTAAATGCTTCTGCAACATGGAATGGCTGAGATAAGAAACGCTGTACTTTACGTGCCCTTGCAACAGTCATTTTATCTTCATCGCTCAGTTCATCCATACCCAGGATTGCTATAATATCCTGCAGTTCTTTATAACGCTGTAAAATTAATTTTACACGGTTCGCTGTTTCGTAATGTGCTTCACCTACAATACCAGGGGTTAAAATCCTGGAAGTAGATTCCAGCGGGTTAACAGCAGGATAAATACCCAGATCCGCAATCTTTCTGTCCAGTACGGTTGTCGCATCCAGATGCGCAAATGTAGTGGCAGGAGCAGGATCTGTTAAATCATCTGCAGGCACATACACCGCCTGTACAGAAGTAATAGAACCATTTTTGGTTGAAGTAATACGTTCCTGCATCAATCCCATTTCAGTAGCCAGTGTTGGCTGGTAACCCACCGCAGATGGCATACGTCCCAGTAACGCTGAAACTTCAGAACCTGCCTGCGTAAAACGGAAGATATTATCCACAAAGAATAAGATATCCTTTCCTTTTCCCTGGCCATCACCGTCACGGAAATATTCCGCAATGGTTAAACCGCTTAATGCCACACGGGCACGGGCTCCGGGAGGTTCATTCATCTGGCCGAATACGAATGTTGCTTTAGACTCTTTCAATCCGTCCATATCCACTTTACTCAAATCCCAACCGCCTTCTTCCATGCTATGTTTGAACGCTTCACCATAATTCATGATGCCTGCCTCAATCATTTCACGCAACAGGTCATTTCCTTCACGGGTCCTTTCACCTACTCCTGCAAATACAGATAAACCGCCATGGCCTTTCGCAATATTATTAATCAATTCCTGAATCAGTACTGTTTTACCTACCCCTGCACCACCAAACAAACCAATTTTACCTCCTTTTGCATAAGGCTCAATCAGGTCAATTACCTTGATTCCGGTAAATAAAATTTCAGAAGCAGTACTCAGTTCATCAAATGGAGGAGGTGTAGCATGTATCGGGCGGCCATTAACCTTACTAACCTGAGGTAAGCCGTCAATAGCATCACCGGTAACATTGAAAAGACGTCCGTTAATCAGTTCTCCGGTAGGCATCGCAATAGCTTTTCCGGTATCAATTACTTCCATTCCACGAACTAAGCCTTCAGTTCCGTCCATCGCCACACAACGAACACTGTCTTCTCCCAAATGCTGCTGCACTTCCAGAACCAGCGTATCGCCGTTATCCCTTTTCAATTCCAACGCATTGTAAATTTCAGGCAAGGTGTTTTCGTCAGGAAAATGTACATCCACAACGGCACCAATGATCTGTTTAATCTTACCCTTTGTAGCCATAGGTTTTGAGTATGTTTAAATGATTACGAGTAAACCAGGCCTCAAATTTAAAATTAAGATACCCGATTTGGCGGCAAAGGTAAGGGTACACTTGTAAAATCTGACAAATTTCTCAACTAAATTTCTAAATATTTCAAGCCCGGAATCTTCTTTTTATTCTGAAATTTTCTTCCCGATCTGCTTAGGAAATATAAAAATGTATTATATTACATAAATACCTAAAAACAGGCTATTTAACTTTTAAAAGATGCTATATGAAATCAAAATACCTGAAATATATAGATACCCTTAAAGTAAAACCGGGCACTGCAGTTTCCCTGAAAAAACATTATAATACTAACTACAACGGGAAAATGTTTACAAAAGCGGAAGGGGAGCAAATACTGGCAGATGGTATCCGCAACATTGCAAAATTGCAGGATAAGTTATATGCACATGATAAATACAGCGTTTTGATTGTTTTACAGGCCATGGATGCTGCCGGTAAAGACGGTGCCATTAAACATGTAATGAGTGGCTTAAACCCACAGGGGGTTAAAGTAAGTAGTTTTAAAACCCCTTCCAAGGATGAGCTGGACCATGATTATCTTTGGCGCCATGCCAAAGAATTGCCGGCAAGGGGCGAAATTGCCATTTTCAACCGTTCCCATTACGAAAATGTGCTGGTTACCAAAGTACATCCGGAATTCCTGCTCAATGAAAAACTACCGGAAATCCAATCCGTAAAAGCAGTAAACAAACAATTCTGGGAAAAAAGGTACAAACAAATTAACCGGTTTGAAAAAAACCTGACTGAAAACGGGACGATCATTTTAAAATTCTTTTTACACCTATCCAAAGAAGAGCAGAAAAAAAGGTTTCTGGACCGCATCAATGACCCCACCAAAAACTGGAAATTTTCTATGGCCGATGCTGAAGAAAGAAAGCATTGGGATGAATATCAACAGGCTTACGAGGAGCTCTTATCCAAAACCTCCACACCCCATGCCCCCTGGTTTGTACTACCTGCAGATGATAAATGGTTCACACGGCTCTGTATTGGAGGCGTTGTTTTAAGTGAATTCGAAAATTTGAAATTAAGCTACCCGGCAGTAAGCCCTGAACAAAAATTACAATTAATGGCAGCCAAATCCGCATTATTAAAAGAAAAAAAATAGTACCCCGGGCTAATTCAAAACTATAAACAAACCAGCTGCCAGTATACCCCCAATTACAGGTCCGGCAACGGGTATCCAGCTATAATTCCAGTTACTGCCCCCTTTTCCTTTAATTGGTAATATAAAATGCATGATCCTGGGCCCCAGGTCCCTGGCCGGATTAATGGCATACCCTGTTGTACCGCCAAGGCTAAGGCCAATACCCAGCACAATTAATGCTACGGGCAATGCATTGATAGACCCCAGGCTACTGGCAGGTGCGGTTAAATTCAATACTGCAAAAACCAATACAAAAGTTCCGGTAATTTCTGATAATAAGTTTTGAATAGTATTTGGAATAGCCGGATCGGTGGCAAAAACAGCCAGTTTTAAACCAGGGTCACTGGTTGCATCAAAATGCTGCCGGTATACCAACCATACAATTACAGATCCCAGCATCGCACCCAGCATCTGAGCTATTATATAACCTGCAACTAACTCCCATTTAAATTTACCCATTACCGCAAAAGCAATAGTAATGGCTGGGTTCAGGTGTGCCCCGCTGGAAGAAGCCGCTACAAACACACCGGTAAATACGGCAATAGCCCAACCTATGGTAATGGCAATTAATCCACCATTATTTCCCTTGGTTTTTTGTAACACCACATTCGCTACCACTCCATCCCCTAAAATTATTAATAATGCGGTTCCGGTTAATTCACCAAAAAATGCAGTCATGGCAAGAATTTTATTATCAGTTGGCTACAATTTAAGAAAGTAAATATTGCTGAGCAAGAATTTTAAATTCCCGCACCTGTTCAAGTTTCCATTTTTCATCTTTTTCCAAAGCAAGTTGCAGGTATCCGGCCACCAGTTCACAGCAATCCATGGCTGCCCTGGCATCCAGAAAAAGCAGACGCATCCTTCTGGCCAGTATATCTTCCAGCTTTTGTGGCATTTCATTGGCAATAATCCAATTCAGTTCTGCGATGGTATAGGCATAATCCGGATGTATTTTTGCTGCCATTAAAGGATTTTCAACCATTATTTGCCCGATTGACCAGGCTTTATTACCATAGATACTTAGCGGGTCATTTTTTCCGATAGATAAAGGCAACTCATTGATCATCAGTGCTTCCGTTATACATTCCTTTTTTTCCAGTTTCCCAACAAACAGGGCATTATTCACCGCATCTTCTGCCATTTTACGGTACGTGGTCCATTTACCTCCGGTGATGGTAACCAAATTAGAAACAGCCACCACAATCGTATGGTCTCTGGAGGTTTCCGAACTGCTTTGTTTTTTACCCTTTATTACCAATGGTCGTATTCCTGCAAATACACTTAATACATCTTTTTGAGCAATTTGAGTATGGCAATAACGGTTAAAATGACTGATGATAAACCTGATTTCTTCGGATAAAGGCCTGGGCTCCTCATCAATATGCTCCATTAATGTATCTGTAGTCCCCAACAGTATTTTCCCATTCCAGGGCACAGCAAACAAAACCCGTTCATCATCTGTTTTAGGTATAATCAGTGCATTACCACCCGGAAAAAATCGGGTATCCACTACCAGGTGAATCCCCTGAGAGGGGGCAATCATGGGCAAATGTTCCGAATCATCCAACTGCATTACAGCATCACTAAAAACTCCTGTGGCATTAATCACCACTTTAGTATGCAGACTATACAATTCACCACTCAGCCTGTCTCTGCATTCCACTCCATTAATCTTTCCGTTTTCTTTTTTAAATCCGGTAACCTCGGTATAATTTAATAAAACTGCACCATGCTCTGCTGCTGCTGTAGCAATATCCATGGCCAGCCTGGCATCATCAAACTGCCCGTCATAATATAAAATACCACCAGCCAGTTTTTTAGGGTTTAATGCAGGTAATGCAAGCAATGTTTTTTTGCGGGATAAAATTCTTGTCTTTCCCAGGCTTAATTTACCCGATAAATAATCATATAACATCAGGCCAAATCCATAATACCATTTCTGAAAATAACTGTAAACCGGTAATACAAAAGGCTGGTCATTGGTTAAATGTGGTGCATTTTTTAATAAATACCCTCTTTCTTTCAGTGCTTCAATTACAAATTTTATATTTCCCTGTGCCAGGTACCGTACCCCCCCATGCACCAGTTTGGTACTCCTGCTACTCGTACCCTGTGCAAAATCTGACCTTTCCAGTAATAAAGTCTTATATCCTCTCGAAGCTGCATCCAGCGCAGCACCCAGTCCGGTAGCCCCCCCTCCTATAATCACCATATCCCAAACAGGCGTTTCCTGCAATTGCAGTAACATTTCAGTTCTCTTCATACCCAAAATTACCGGTTATTTCCTGAATATTTTCATTACAGGGAATCCTGAATATTTCATAAGTAAATGCTGCTGAACCATTAACGTTACAATGTCCAGCTCACCGCAGCCTCAATTGCTTTTTTCCAGCAGTCTGATAAGGACTTTCTGTCCTCCTCATTCATTACCGGCACAAAAGCACGTTCCATCTGCCATTGCTGCTGTATATCTTCCAACCCAGTCCAGTATCCTACAGCCAATCCGGCCAGGTAGGCAGCCCCCAATGCTGTGGTTTCAGTAACCTGCGGCCTAACCACCCGGCATTGCAGCATATCACTCTGAAACTGCATCAGTAAATTATTGGCGGTTGCCCCGCCATCCACCCTTAATTCTTTGATCGAAATGCCTGAATCAGCTTCCATTGCTTTCAGGACATCCATGGTCTGATAAGCAATACTTTCCAGGGCAGCCCGGGCAAAATGGGCTGAAGTAGTACCTCTGGTAATGCCCACTATAGTCCCTTTTGCATGCTGGTTCCAGTAAGGCGCTCCAAGTCCTGCAAAAGCAGGAACAATGTATACGCCACCATTATCGGCAGCCTCAGCTGCCAGGTTTTCTATTTCTGCTGAAGTACGGATTATTTTCAATCCATCCCTTAACCATTGCACCACCGCTCCTGCTATAAAAACACTGCCTTCCAGTGCATATTGGGTTTCTCCATTTACTTTCCAGGCAATAGTAGTTAATAAATTATTCCGGGAGGGCACTGCTACAGTACCGGTATTCATCAGCATAAAACAACCGGTTCCATAAGTATTCTTTACCATTCCCGGTGCGGTACACATCTGGCCAAATAAGGCAGATTGCTGGTCACCTGCTATCCCGGCAATGGGTATGGGATGAGTAGTCAATACATGTTGCGTATACCCATAAACTTCACTGCTGCTCCGTACTTCCGGTAAAACAGAAGCCGGAATATTAAATAACTGCAGTAAATCTTCATCCCAGCTCAAAGTATGTATATTGAATAAAAGTGTCCGGGAAGCATTGCTCACATCGGTGGCATGTACCGTTCCGTTGGTTAATTTCCAAAGCAGCCAGCAGTCAATGGTACCAAAACAAATATTTCCCTGTGCCGCTTTTTCACGTGCACCAGGAATATGATCCAAAATCCAACGGAGTTTGGTGGCTGAAAAATAAGCATCCGGTACCAGACCGGTTTTTTGCTGTATCATTTCAGCTTTCCCCTCTTTTTTTAAACCATCACAAAAATCAGCAGTTCTTCTGTCCTGCCATACAATGGCATTACAGAGCGGTAAACCGGTTATCTTATCCCATACCACCGTAGTTTCCCGCTGGTTGGTAATTCCAATGGCAGCAATTTGCTTCACTGTCAATCCGGCTTTTGTAATAGCTTCTGCTGCCACACCTAATTGGGTACTCCAAATTTCATTGGCATCATGTTCCACCCAACCGGGTTGGGGAAATAGTTGGGTAAATTCTTTCTGGGCAATGGAAATAATGGCACCTTTTTTATCAAATATGATCGCACGGCTACTTGTGGTACCCTGATCAAAGGATAAAATAAACTGATTCATATATCAATCGTTTATGGGAAGATACAGAAAAACAGTATAAAGCGTTTTGTTTTCTAACGGGGTTTCAGCCAGTTAATCGGGTCTGTAAACCCGTTTTTATCACTCACCATAAAACCAACTTCACCGGTGCCTTCCAGGTTTACGGAAGCTTTACCCAATACGGTGCCGGCACTTACTTTCTGGCCTTTATTGATATTAACACTGGAGAGGTTACTATAAGTGGTAAAATATTTACCATGCTGCACCAGCACTGCCTGGCTTTCACCCATATCAATTACAGATATAACATCCCCGTCTGCCACACAATGTACATTGGTACCAACCGGTGTGGCTATAAAAATTCCGTCATTCTGTTCATGCAATTTAGTATCGGGAATAATATGAATGCCAAATTCATGCGAAACATAGCCCCCTGCAACCGGCCAGGGTAACCGATGCTTGTTATTTTCGAAATTGATCGACATTTCCTTGCCTTCCGGGGTTGTTTCAAAAGTGCTGTAAGGCCTGGCAGCTCCGGAACCTGTTCCTGCAACTCCGGTAACCGGGTCATTGCTTTTAATTTTACTGCCCGTTGGGGTTTTAGGTGCCACCACCACTGTATTTTTACTTTCTGCTGCTGCCGCTTTTCCAGCCGCATTCAGTTTAGCAATCCGCTCTCTCTCTTTACGCTGGTATTCTTCCTGCTCCCGCCTTATGGCTGCTGAAATAGCACGGCTCAGGTCCTGCCGTTGCCTTTCCCTTTTCTTCAGCTGTGCCACCACATCATTCTCCTGGTCTTTCAGGTTTTTCACCACCTGGTCCTTTTCTTTTTTATCCTGTTCTAAAACCTGTAACTGGCTGCTCTGTGTTTTCAGGGCATTATTTTTGGCAATTTTATTATAATTCAGGTTACCAATGGTTTGCTGCAGCAAATCTTCTGTTTTAACAATCGCCTGTGCCTGTGTTTCCCGGTACTGGCGGTAACTTTTCAGGTACATCATCCTTTTCATGGCATCATTAAAATCAGATGCTGAAAATAAAAAATTCAGGTATTCATAACTTCCACGGTTCTTATAAGCAAATACCAGGCTCTGGGCATATTTCTGTTTCAGGGTATCCAATTCCTTTTTCAGGTGGTTCTCTTCAATTTCTTTGGTAAAAATATCATCATCAATGCGGTGCACTTCATGGTTTATATTATTCACCAGCTGCTCTCTTTTGGCAATTTTGCGTTGTACAATGGCCAGCTGACTTAAAGATTGTTTTTTATTTTTCCTGATCCCGTCCAGTGTTACATTTAAATCATCTATTTCTTTCTGTAATTGTTTCTGTGCTTTCTGTAAATCTTCCCTGCTCTGGTTTTGCTGCGCAGCAACAGGCTGGCAGGCCAATACTGCCAGTATAGAAAAAAGGAATAGTTTTTTAATGAAAGGATACATAAATAAGAAATAGTTCAATTTGTTAACGCTAAATAAGCTTTTAAATTACTTCAGCTTAAAATTTTTAGGTATGGTAAAAACATATTTTAACGGGTCGTTAAAAGAATGTTCCTTAAAATCCAGGGTAATATCGGTGATGGACTTTTCCGCAATGGTAATCCGCCGGTAAGCAGCAAACTGGTATTCATTATCCTGCTGGTAATTTTCAAAAGTAATATCACAGGTCCGGTTCCGGTTAAAATCCACATCATCCAGTTTACTGTGCAATACCCTGAAATCTGTATTATTCAATGTTACCGAATGTTTAAACACATCCCCCACCATCAGTACCAGTAACTGATTAACGCTGGATTTATAAGAAACCACATTACTATCCAGGAAAATAGGGTTCCCTACCAGTACATCCTGTAATGTTCCAAAATCAAAAGGTATTTTGGCAACTTCCTGTAAATAAGCAATCGCCCGCTTTTGCTTGGTCTTGTGCTTCATATCAAAAGTAAATACACTGTCTTTATTCACCATTACTTCAAATAAAAGGCCGGCAATGGGGTGTGTTATTTTCACATACACAATACTGTCTTTTTTAATGCTTACATAAGCGGTAACAGTGGGCATACTGTTTTCGCCTCCCTCATAATCTACTTTTAACTTGGCATTAAAGGTCTGAAAGTCAATTTTTTTCTTCATCACTTTACTCATTATATTCTTCACAATGGCTTCAGAATCCACTTTAGGCACTTCACTAATAATAATACGGGGCATGGTATCTTTCTGAGTGAAAGCTTGTTGCACAGCCGATACTTTTTTAACAGTTTTACAACCTGCCGCCACCATCAGGGCAACTACAAAATAAAATAAATAACGCATGTTTTATATTTTTCCGGTATGGCCAAAACCACCATGCCCGCGTTCAGTTTCATTAATAACAGCCACTTCCAGCCATTCTGCTTTCACTACCGGCTGTATCACCATTTGTGCAATCCGGTCTCCATGATGTAAGGTAACCGCTTCACCGGAAAGATTTATTAAAATAACTTTTATTTCACCTCTGTAATCTGCATCAATGGTACCCGGACTGTTTAAACAGGTTATCCCCTGTTTAATGGCCAATCCACTCCTGGGCCTTATCTGTGCTTCATACCCTTCCGGCAGTTCTACAAATAAACCAGTGGGTACCAGGTATCTTTCCAGGGAGGAAAGGGTAACAGGAGCTTCCAGGTTGGCACGGATATCCATTCCCGAAGAACCTTCTGTGGCATAGGCGGGTAATATATTATCCGACTGGTTTATGATCTTAATACTTATTTTAGCCATGGGGCGAAGGTAACTATTCTTATTTTTGTTTGAACGTATGCAAAAAGAAACCGCAATCATACTGGTTAACTGGAATGGCTTTTTTCACAGCAATAACTGTATTGCATCCATTTATGATTCCGGAGCAGTGGATTACGATATCATCCTGGTAGACAATGCCAGCACCGATGGTTCCGGCTATCAGCTCAAAGAAAAATACCCGGGCATTATTTTACTGCAGTCTGCTACCAACCTTGGTTTTTCCGGTGGCAATAACCTGGCCCTGCAATATGCGGTGCAACAGGGTTATACCTATAGTTTTCTGCTGAATAATGATACGTTTGTCCATCCCGGCTTTTTAGAACCCCTGGTCAGGTATATGCAGGAACATACAAATACTGGTGCCCTGCAGCCAAAAATATTTTTCCATCGTCATCCAACTATCCTCTGGAATGGGGGTTCACTTTATAATCCATGGCTGGGTTATACCCGTTCGCACCGCTATATGCGCAGAGAAGGGAAAAGGCAGCAACAGGTGCAACAGGTGAATTGGATCACGGGCTGTGCATTTTTTATCCGGAATAGCATATTAGCACAAACCGGCTTATTTGCCACCAATATGTTTATGTATTTTGAAGATACAGACCTTTCCTTTCGTATCCGTAAACAAGGGTACCAGCTGGCGTTTCAACCCCTTTCCATTATTTACCATGTAGCCGGCGCTTCCAATACCAATAAGGAAAAAACATCGGAAGGTTTTTCTAACCCCTCAGTGTACTATTATAATTTCCGCAACCGGATCTGGTTTCTAAAGAAATATACTCCCTTTTATGGTCTGCCCGGTGTATTCCTGTATAACTTGCTGTATTTTGCAGCTTACCTGGCCTATTTTTTAATCCGGGGAAGGTTTAAAAAATTTACTGCTGTTTGCAGAGCCATCCGGGATGGGTTAAAGGGAGAAATAAAATATTCATAACAAAAGATGCCTATGCTGATGCTGTTTCCAATTATTTATCTGCTAAGCTTCATCGGCTCACTGTTGTACCTCAGCAAAAAAAAAGCAGATGGTTTTCTCTGGTTTATTATACTGGGGCTCCCTATCTACTCCACTACTTTATCAATTTTATATATCAAAGGGTTCAAATACCTGATCACTCCCTTTCAGGTAGGAAAAGAATTACTGGCATTACTGGCTCTGAGCATTGTACTTTACCATTTTAACAGAAAAATAAAATGGCAGTTGTTAGACCGTTTTATCCTGGGTTTTATCCTATTGGCAGTTGTTTACCTGATATTACCGGTAGGCAGTTTTGGATTTACTGATAAAATCATCGCAGTCAAAAGTATGGTCTTTTATTTTGTACTTTATTTTACCGGAAGGTTTTTTGATCTGAAACAGATCCACCTCAATAAATATTTTAGTTTTATCTGCCTTACCGCCATTCTGGCTGCACTGGTTGCCTGTGGTGAAGTAATCACCAATACCCATTTACAGTCCATCACCGGTTATGCTGAATTTAATTCTTTTTATTACAATGCAGAACCTGAAGGCAATTATGGCTTATCCTGGACATTTGAAAGGACGGACGGACTGAAAAGATTTGCTGCTTTTTTTGCCAATCCACTGGAGCACTCAGCTTCTACCCTGGTAGTAATTGCATTACTGGCCGGAATGTATACCAATCAAAAAAACAAACTAAAACTGAATACTTTTGGCATTATTACTTTAGTTGCAACCCTGTTTTCTGTTCTGTTTTCTGTTTCCAGGGCTCCATTTATCAGTTATATACTGCTGATTTATGCATATGCCTGGATTACTGGTAATATTTTCATACGCCATTCCATTCATGCCCTTATTTTGCTGGCAGCTATTTATCTGCTGGTAATTATTAATAAAAAAGGAATGGCGGAATTTATCATGGATACCATTAACCTCAATGATACTTCCACACTGGGCCATATATCCGAATGGGTCACAGGGTTTAACGCCATGATGGAAAAACCATTCGGCCTGGGTTTGGGAGAATCCGGAAGGGTGGCTAATTCATTAGGGTCTAATACGGGTGGTGAAAACCAGTTTATCATTATTGGAGTTCAACTAGGCTTTCCGGGCCTTTTCCTCTATCTGGCCACCTATATCACCAGTATTACTGCTGCAATAAAAGGATTAAAAATATTAAACGGAAGGGAAAGAAAATTATCCATGTCAGTATTGCTTATGAAGATTTCTTTTATTGTACCCTTAATGACTTCTTACTTTGAATCCTATACCTATATCTCCTATATCTCCTGGTTTTTAACCGGATTGCTGATGAATATGCTTGACAGGAAAATGCGAAATAAAACAATAACCCATGTCCCTGCCCATTAGAATTGCAATTGACACACGCGACCTTCAAAAGGCTTTTTCCGGTACCCATACTTACCTGCAATCGCTCATTCATGCCTGGCAAAATATAGAATCCAAAACATTTGAATATATATTACTGGGCAGTCAATCCAAAGTCTATACCGGTAAACAAAAGTGGAAGAAAGCTGCCGAACACCTGCAATTTTTAGTATGGAAACAGATACGCCTCCCATTACTGGTAAAAAAGAACCAATGCAGTATCCTTTTCTGTTCAGACTATTTTCTCCCTTTTTTCCATCCCGGCTTTAAAACAGTAGTGGTTTTTCATGATGCATTCTTTTTCGAATACCCGGAACATTATAATGCTATCTGGTTGCAACTTTTTAAAAAACTGGCTATTCCTGCTGCTTTTAAAGCTTCTGCTATTATAGTCCCTTCTGCCTATAGCAAAAACAAAATCCAGTATTTTACTGGTTTTCCAGCGCATAAGCTAAACGTTGTTTATGAAGCACCCGGGCAAAAGCCGGAAACAATTCCAGATCACCCTACATTGCCCAACCCCTATTTCCTGCATGTAGGCACACTCAATAAAAATAAAAACCTGGTCAGGGCGCTCCATGCTTTTAAAAACCTGATTATAACCAACCCCACATCAGCAGTTTGCCTTGTACTGGCAGGCAAATCGAGCCCCCATAGTGCCCTAAGCGATGAAAAAAATATTCTGGATACCATTACTGCCCTCCAATTAGAAAGCCGCGTAATGCTAACCGGGTTCCTCGATGCACCAGGCCTGGCAAAAATATATACGAATGCACTGGCATATCTTTTTCCCTCTTATAACGAAGGTTTTGGAATTCCTGTTCTGGAAGCTTTTCAATATGGTATTCCCTTACTGGCAGCCAATAATACCTGCCTGCCCGAAATAGCAGCCGATGCAGCATTGTATTTTAACCCTTTTCATGAAAATGAAATAACGGATGCTATGCAACAAATACTTTCAGATGCTGGTATCAGAAAACAACTGATAGAAAAAGGTTTTAAAAGGCTGGAAAATTTTTCATGGCATCAGTCTGCTCTTCAAATCAATGCCATTTTTAACGCTGTATAACAAAAGCCTTATTTGTGTTCAGGTATTTTCCACAAATGCAATGATCTTTTGACGAAAAGCATCCAGGTGGTACCATTGTTGCAGGCGCAGTTTCCCATTTGTACCAAAATTTTTTCGTAAAGAGCTATCTTCTATCAGTTTACCCAGTTTTATTGCAGCAGCCTGTGCATCTTTAAGCGGAATTAAATAACCGGTTTCATTGTCTGCAATCATTTCCAGTGCACCACCCTGGGCAGTGGCCACTACCGGTATCCCTGCAGCCATGGCTTCTAATATTACCGTTGGAAAAGAATCCGGAAATTGCGAAGGCAGTACCAGTACATCCAGCGAATTCATAATATTAGGTATATCTTCCCGGTACCGCAGGTCCGTTACTACCGAATGCAAATTTTTTGCTGTAATAATGCCTGTTATTTTATCATATAAATATTCATAACCCCGGTAAGCATCCCCCACCAATATAAAATGTACCTGCGCATATTTATCTTTTAATAATGCTGCTATCTCTAAAAAATATTCCTGCCCCTTAAAAATATTCACCCTTCCAATCATCCCAATAAGGATAGTATCTTTTGCCAGCCCCAGTTCCTGCCGCAGTTTTCCCGGTGTATGTTCAAATGCAGTGGTTTCTATGCCATTATGAATCACAGTTATTGTAGCAGCATCCACATAAGGCAGCCAGTGATTTTTTACGGGGTTAGAAACAGCAATAATATGTAGTCCAAAATGTTGCAGAAAAAATCCATTAAAAGCATACATAAAGCGGGGCTTTACAATCATTTCGTGTACATGCCAGATATGTTTTATCCCATTCAGCCTGGCAACCACAGCCCCTACCAGTACGGTAGTGGTATTGGAATAAATCAGGTTATACTGTTCTTTTTTTATAATTGTTTGAATGGAATGATAGGCTTTACTTAAAACAATCACACGGTTTAGTAAACCCTTCACTGAAAAATATTTTTTTCGCAGAATACCCAGGCGCAGGATGCGTACTTCAATACCCGCTTTACGCATTTCAACAGATAGAGGCCCTTCCTCCGATAATAATAACAAAACAGTATGCCCGCTGCTAACCAGCGCTTCAGCAGCCGTTAATAAAATTCTGCCGGAACCATATAAATCAGAAGTGCCGTGCAGCATTAAAATTTTCATACACCCTGTTTATCTCAGTACATGCGCAAACCTGGCATCATACTCCTGTATCAGGTTCACTGTGCTGGCAATATTTCCTTTAGAAGAAGCGCCAAATAATATAGATTCAATATTGGGCAGGCTGCAAACATATTCAATAGCTTTCTTGGGAGAAAGAATGCCTCCGCCAAACACCTGCATGGCAATAACCCTGCATTGTTTGGTTGCCAATGTTTTTTCGTATAATTCCTTTCCACCAGACATCCTGAATCCGGAAACATTTACAGAAGTGCAAATAATTGGGTTAGTTATACCCTTTTGTTCCAGCGCTTCCAGTAAACGTGGAAAATTCATGGTAATAAAACCGGCCTCTGCCTGGTACTTTTTTTGTACATATTCATGAAAAGCCACCAGTACATCTATGGCATTTAAACCCAGTAACAGGTCGGTAATAACATTTTGTAAAAAAATTACCGGTGTGGATACTCCTTTAAACATTTTCATTTCAGCATCCACCAGCAATTCCATAATGGATAAATAATCCTTGGAAAGATAGGCCATCCCGCCTTTTAGAATAGAGCTCACAAAGTTACCTGGCATATAATGTTTCAATGCACCAATAATCCCTAATTCTGTTACCGCATTAGCATATTTATAGGCATAAGGCATACAGGGATAAAAATGGTAATTCTCATATTTTGCAGGATGTTTCAGCATATGCTCACAAATATGGCCTACCCGTTCATAAGTGGTACACATAAAACTGTTTACACCCAGGTCTTTTGCGTCATCCAGTGTTTTAATAATAGCATCGTCTTCTTTAAATTTCATGAGCTGGGCCCTTGACTTTTCATCAGAAGCATGGTTTACGCCAAAAAACTGGTTATCCCCAAATAAAATTCTTTCCATGTTTAGCCCAATTGGTTTTGTCTGATCAAATAAATAGCCTGGTCGGTTTTGGATGCACTTTCAAAATTATTTACCGGCCTCAGTTCTTTATGCTGCACAGCATCAATAAAATAGTCCACCTGTGCAGAATATTCTTCACCTCTTAAGTAAAAGTCAACCGGTTCTTCCAGAGAAACAACTGATTTCACATTCCATCCTTTTGTATAATTTTTAAAACTGGGGGCTTTTTTGAAATATACTTTCAATTCTGTAGCATCACAAATAATTTTTCCCTTGGTTCCAAAAATAGAAATGGAAGTGCTCATTTTCCGGTAAGTCTCTTCACTCCAGTTAACAGACAATATACCACTCAAGCCAGATTCAAGTTCCAAAATAGAATATACCGCATCATCCACATGTTCAGAATAAATGGATTTGAGTACGGTTCCCCTTGCTTTTACAATGGGAGATAAGGTATCATTAATTAAGTCTATAACATGCGATGCATAATCCAGTAAACAACCCCCACCCTCTTTTGGGCTGCTGCGCCAGTCGCCCGTTTTCTTTTTGGTAATCACCGGGCCATAGGCTTCACCGGTAAAATGATATAAATCACCAATTAAATTCTGGTTTACCAGTTCCTTCAGCTCTTTAAAAGTGCCCATAAACTTATTATGGTACCCTACCTGGTTAACCAAACTTTTAGATTGTGCCAGCTGTTTCAGCTCATAGGAATGCTCCGGCTTTAAAGTAAAAGGCTTTTCTGCAAAAACATGAATATCTTTTTCCAGTAAAAATTTAATGATCTCATAATGCTGCCGGGTAGGTACTGCTACAAAAACAGCTTCCGGCTTTGTTTTTTCAATCATTTTATGATAATCCGAAAAACAGGGATAAGCAGAAAATTTTGATAAGAAATCTGTCACGAGAGATGATATATCACAAACACCAACCAGTTCAACATTGGGATGAGTTCCTAAAATTGACAAATGAGAAATACCCATTTTACCCGCACCAATCAATGCTACTTTTACCATAATTATTATTTCAGTTAATTGAACATAGCACCTCCCGGTAATGTTCGGCTACAGCCTTCCATGTGTATTTTGAGGCTGCAATTTGTTTCAAATCATTTAAAATAGAAAATAAATTTATTTTTTCATACGCATTCACCAGTTCGGCCAACACTTTTTCATTGTTAAAATAAACCGCTTTCCCTTCCGTTGTATACCTGTTATAGATAGAATCAAATGCAAAAACCGGCAATCCCAGAAACATGGCTTCTACCAGGGAAGGATTCGTTCCTCCGGCTGAATGCCCATGTATATACAGCTTACAGTTGCTTCTTAAGACATCCAGTTCTTCCCGGTTATAAATTGCATCCAGCAAAATTAGCTGTTCATCCTCACTAAATTTTTGTTTCATTTTTTCCCCAAATGCACTTTCCTTCCAGTTTCCAACAAATATCATTGGCAATTTTTTAATGGAAGACATTGCCTCAAGAATCAGTTCTGTATTATTATCCGGTTGTATCCTGGCCACACTGAAACAATAGGGCTTAGACAAAAAAGGGTACTTCTTTACCCAATCTGCAGTTATTGAAACTGGTTTGGATTGGTCTCCACCATAAAAAATCAGGAAACTATCACGCTGGTAAGTTTCCTGAATATAATCCTGAATCCCCTTATTATCGGCGATAATCGTTCCGCAATTTTTCAATAAAAGCTGTTCAGCCTTCCTGATTACTTTTTTCGCCAATCCTCCCCATTTATCCCGTTTCCAGTCCAACCCCCCAATATTCACAATTAACTTTTTCTTAGCAGAACCTAAAAAAGGAACTATAAATCCACAGCCAAAACCTAAAACCAAAATCTTATCATTTTTTCTGACAGCATCCAATAAAGCAAGCGAATCATATATAATACCCCAAAAACCATGAGACGAAACCGGAATATATTTTAACCGTGCATTTTTGTACTGATGCAGTTTTTGTGGCATATCCACTGAAGAACAATACACAGTTACCTTATAATCCGCTGATAAATAAGCTGCAAGGTATTCAGCCAAAGTTTCAAACCCCCCATAATTATTAGGAATTCCCCTTATCCCTACAATTGCAATACTTACCATTAAACAAATATAGAAAAACAAACTTTTGAATGGGTATTTAACCTCCTAAAAATAATTTTTCAGCTTTGTAATCAGCTCAAATGCATGCTACTGTAAAAATGAACTGCTTTTCAATCTTTTCCTACATCTTTGCATTACAACAATCTGGAATACTTTATGGCGATAAAAATACCTGTTAATATTTTAAAATATATATTTATTTTTTTTTCGGTTATTTTATTTGCTTTTACCGCACAGACTCAAACTATTTGGGAAAACCCAAAAGCTGCAGTATACCCTTTTTTACAAAGAATGGCAGATAAGGGACTGATTGAATTTAATGATCTGATACAGCCTGTTGGCCGAAAAGACATCCTTATCCTTTTAGAAGAATTGAATGGTAAAAAGAACAATTTATCCAAAACCGAAATAAAAGAACTTTCCTTTTACTATGCAGAATATGCTGCTGCATTTCGCCAGGATAAAGACTCAAGCCTGGTTTCACTGATCAAAAATGATGAGTTCCGCCGCTGGAGGGTGCTCGGTGCAAAAGGCGAAGGTGCTGCCTTATATGCAGACCCGCTATTTAGCCTGGGCTATACCGGTGGTTCAGGTAAAGCAGTAAAACAATATGGTTCGGGTGTAGACCTTTGGGGTACTATCGGCAAACACTGGGGTTTTCAGCTTTATATTAAAGATTTTACCGAAAGTGGTACCGGATATGATACCGTTACCCAGAATAACCCTCAAACCGGTATTATCCGTAAAGACATTTCCAATTATACCAGCCTCAATTACAGCGAAACAAGGGCCTCTTTAAGCTATTCCTGGAAAAAAGGGGTTATCAGTATCGGGCAGGACCACCTGCTCTGGGGTTATGGCCAAAACGGACTGATTGTACTGTCTGATAAATCTCCCGTATTTCCCTATATCCGCCTGGATTACCAGTTATTCAAATGGCTTTCTTTTAATTACGACCATATCTGGCTCAATTCCAATATTATCGACAGTAACCGTACGTACAATACCGGCAATATAGTTTATGGCGGCCAGCGTACTTATTACCAGCCTAAATTTATGGCCATGCATAGTATCAATATCCGGTTTACCAGGGGTTTAACCGGTGCTGTGGGTGAATCAATTATTTATAACGACCATATTCAGGTTCCTTACCTCATACCGGTTCTTTTCTTTAAACTGTACGATTATCAAAGCTCCAACAGCAATAATATGTCGGGTTCCAATGGCCAGTTCTTCTTTAACCTCAGTTCCCGCAACCAATTGCCTAAAACACATCTGTATGGCACATTATTTATTGATGAAATTTCTTTAACAGATATTTTTAATCAGAAGAAAAAAAGAAACCAGATCGGATATACTGCCGGCATAGAAAGGCAGGATTGCCTGATTCCCTATTTATCACTGGGGCTGGAGTATACGCGTGTTAACCCCTTTGTGTACAGCAACTTTATTCCATCAGAAGACTATACCAGCCATGGGTATAACCTGGGCGACTGGATGGGTAATAATTTCGACAGGATCATTGCAGTGGCTAAGTATCACCCCTTTCCAAAACTCTACCTCAATGCACATTATCAGTACAGCAGAAAAGGAGGGGCAGGAGATGTATTGCAGCAATATTTTGCGCAGCCGCAGCCACCGTTTTTATTTGATCTCCAAAATAAAACCAAAGAAATTTACTTTCAGTTAAATTATGAATGGATTCACCGGCTCTACCTTAATTTTACTTTTACCGGGCAGCAAATACAGTATTATGCACCTGCTGTTTCCAATCAATCCATTCAAACAATGCAGTTGGGCATCAGTTACGGGTTGTAATCCCATTGCCCCGAACTATATATACAGTTTTTATCGATATTTGCATTCCATCAAGATATCCGTTACATGAACTACAGAATATTACAAAAGACCGGAATATTAGTATTGGCTTTTATGCTGTTCAACAGTTCATTACAGGCACAATCATCACTACTCAATAGTCTCTCACCCGATTTAAAAGTGAGCCAGTTATCAGACCAGCAAATGATGCAGTTATGGCAGGAAGCTCAGAAAAATGGATTATCCGAAAGTCAGGCGGTTTCTATAATGGCACAGAAAGGAATGAGTAATTCTGAAATTGATGCATTTAAACGCAGATTAGTGGATATACAGTCTAATTCAAAAATGAACAAGTCTGGTGCATTAAATCTGGTTACCGATACAAGTGCATTTCTAAGAGACAGTAGCTGGATCAAAGAGGTACCACAATCCAGAAAAAGAAACCCTATTTACGGCATGGAGTTTTTCAGTAATCCCAATGCCAGTTTCGAACCCAATCTCCGGATAGCCACCCCCCAGAATTATATACTCGGCCCTGATGATGAACTGATCATTAACCTTACCGGGCTTAACGATAAAAGCTTTACCAAAAAAATAACACCCGAAGGAACTATTCAAATTCAGTTTGCCGGCCTGATACATCTTTCCGGCCTTACTGTTCAACAGGCTGTTAAGGTATTACGCAATAAACTGGGAGAACAGGTTTATCCGGCTTTAAAAACAGGGGGCACTCAGTTAACACTCACTTTGGGCAATATAAAAACCATACGGGTTACCATTATCGGAGAAGCCCGTCGTCCGGGTGGATACAGCGTGTCTTCACTGGCCTCTTTATTCAATGTATTATATCTATCCGGTGGGCCAACAGATAATGGTTCACTCCGTAATATTGAAATCATCCGTAATAATGCAGTACTGTCCACGATCGACCTCTATTCCTTTTTACAAAAAGGAATATTAGATAAAGATGTTCGTCTGGAAGACCAGGATGTAATCCGGTTCCCGGTCTATACCAAACATATTTATTTATCCGGTGAAATAAAACGCCCGGCTATTTATGAATTACTCCCCAAAGAAACCCTGACTGATTTAATACAGATTGGTGGCGGCTTTGGAGATACGGCTTATACCGGCAATATCAAAGTAGTGCAGCTTACAGAAAAAGGCAGAAAAATCAGGGATATTCCCTCCGAAGATTTCAGCTACTATATCCCGCATAACGGAGACAGTATTTATATAGACAAAATAGTAAATCAGATTGCCAATAAAGTAACCATTAACGGCGCAGTAAACCACCCGGGCATCTACGAGTTTACAGCAGGCTTACAATTAAGCCAGCTGGTTAAAAAAGCAGACAGCCTGAGAGACCGTGCCGCCGGTAACCGCCTTATCATTAAAAGAAGGTTGCCCGATAACAGCCGCACTTTACTGGCTATTGACCTGGATGCCATATTCAGACACCATGGAGAAGATATACCGCTAATGCGCGACGACAGTATTCAGATTCCATTTATTGACAGTTTGCAGGATGTGGTTACTGTTAATGTAAACGGATTTGTACGTTCAGCCGGGAACCTGGAATTCCGGGAAGGAATGACCGCAATGGATGCCATTATGATGGCAGGCGGATTCAGTTACGAAGCTGCACAACACCGTATTGAAATATCCAGAATCCATAAAAATAAATCTGATACACTGGCCAACCGGCTGGTAGAAATTATACGTATAGATTTAGATTCTGCCAGTACCACAAATCAGGGTAATTTTAAGCTGGAACCCCTGGATAATATTTTTGTACCCCGGCTGCTAAATTATCATTCCTTAGGTTCTGCGTTTATCAAGGGAGAAGTTTTATTCCCGGGCGATTACCAGATTGAACGGAGGGATGAAACCATTGTAGACCTGATTGAACGCAGTGGCGGATTATCCAGTTTTGGCTCTTTAGCCAATGTACAGGTGTACCGTAAAGGTTTAAGGGTGGGTGTAGATCTGGTGCATGAAAATAAATCCCGGCAATTCCTTTTACAGGCTAATGATAGTATTTATATACCCAAAACACATACCTATATAGAAGTTACCGGTGGTGTATTTAATCCCCAGATTATAGAATATGGTTCACACAGGTTAACCACCTATATTTCAGCATCCGGTGGCATTAATGAACGGGGCTACCTCGGCAAAGCCTATGTGCAATACCCCAATGGCATCAACCGCAAAACCAAACATTTCCTGTTTTTCAGAAGGTATCCCAAAGTATTGCCAGGCAGTACCATTGTGGTGCCGCAGGGAGACGGAGTTAAAAAACCATTCCTGAGTATGTCAGAAGTCCTTACACTTTTAACTGCATTAACCGCCATGGTCACCATCTACAAATTATTGTAAATTATATGTCAAACGAACCAGCAACCCTATCCTATGATCTTGAAACAGAACCGGAATTCTCTTTCAAAAAAATCATACAGGATGCCTTTAGCAGTATTAAAACTGCTTTACAAAACTGGCAGCTGATCCTGCTTTTTGTAATTGCTGGCGCTGTGCTGGGGATTGCCTATTCCTTTTTAAAATCCCGCACTTATACAGCCCGGTTAAGCTTTGTGGTAGAAGATGCCAAATCATCCGGTGGCTCTCTTGCTTCTGCTGTAGCAGGAGCAGTGGGCATGGACCTGGGCAGCCTTAGCGGAGGTTCCGGAATTATTGGTGGGGATAATATGCTGGAACTCTTAAAAAGTAACCATTTTATTAAAAAAACATTATTAACCCCTTACAGCGATTCCGGAGATAATGGCATTACCCTGGCCGACCGCTATGCTTCAGTATACCATCTGAAGGAAAAATGGGCAAAATCAGAAGATATAGGCAGGGATATTAATTTTTATCCAACCAGAAATACTGCATCCAGGTTGGAAGATAGCTTACTGCAGGTACTGATGTTACGGATAAGTGATAAAGAACTCAGTATTGCCAAACCAGATAAAAAACTGAATATTTTTGAAATAGAAACTACTATGCGGGATGAAAAGCTGGCCCAGCTTTTTTGCGAACGCCTGCTCCAGATCACTACAGATTTTTATATAGATACTAAAGTTGGCCGTTTAAAAAGAAATGTAGATAAGCTCCAGCAAAGGGCCGACAGTATCAGTCAGTTGTTAAACAGGCAAACGGTTACAGCTACTTCCGAAAACAGTAAACTCATAGATCTTAACCCGGTCTATGCAACATCATTTGTAGGTGCAGAAATATCCACCCGTAATAAAGTGGTGCTCTCCACTATCTATACAGAAGTGGTTAAAAATCTGGAAGTTACCAAAACAGCCCTGATACAGGAAACCCCAACTGTGCAGGTAATTGATCATCCCGAACTTCCTTTAAAGATCAACCGTATGAAATGGTACCAGGGTATATTTAATGGGGTACTTTTGGGTTTTCTGCTGATTATGGCAATACTGCTGATTTTCAAAAGAAAAAAGGATGAAGAAAAACTATCTGTATAATTTATCCTTATCCCTGGCAAATATCCTGTTTCCCATACTCAGTTTTCCCTATGCCAGCAGGATATTGGAACCGGAGGGTATCGGAAAGGTTCAGGTAGTCAGTTCCTTTGCACAATATTTCGCACTCATAGCCGCATTGGGTATACCGGTATATGGTATCCAGGAAATTGCCAAATACCGGCATAACAAAAAAGAATTATCTGCTGTATTCTCAGAACTGATCATTATTTATTTTATAACCAGTGTGCTCATCTCCTTCCTGTACCTGGCTGTTATTTATTCTTTTCCTTTTTTCCGCCCCAACCTGCAACTTTACCTGTATGCAGTTTGTATCATTTTACTGGGCTTTTCATCTATCGACTGGTTGTATGCCGGACTGGAAGCATTCAGAATCATTTCTATCCGTTCTGTTATTATCAAGGCCCTTGCATTAGTATTACTCTATGTTTTTGTAAAAGAAAAAACTGATTATGAAAAATACCTGCTCATCCTCATTTTCTCCATCCTGGGTAATAATATCATCAACCTTTTCATGATCCGCAACCGCTGTTCCCTGGTTTTTAAAAACCTTGCTTTTCAACAACATTTACGACCCATGTTTTTTATATTTGGCACCACCATTGCCAGCAGTATATACACCTACTTAGACAGTGTATTATTAGGTATGCTGGCCAATGAACATGCCGTTGGTTTTTATACTGCAGCCATTAAACTGGCTAAAATAGCCATCCCGATTATTATCAGCATAGGTGCTGTGCTGGTACCCCGGCTGGCAAAAAATTTCAGTACCAGCAATTTTCCGGAAATTCAGCAATTGTTAAACAAATCCTTCCAGTTTATCAGTTTCAGTTCCATCCCCATTACATTCGGCCTGGCCATACTGGCCCCCGAATTCATCCTTATTTTTTCGGGCAGTAAATTTCTGCCTGCAGTACCCTGCATGCAAATATTATCGGTACTCCCACTGATTATCAGCCTCGGTTATTTCTTTGCCTTCCAGATACTCATTCCGGCTGGCAAATCACGCGAGGTTTTTGTGGCCGCTATAACCGGAGTGGTTACCGGATTGCTGCTTAATTTTATATTGATTCCTTTTTATGGCGAGAACGGAGCTGCTATTGCCAATGTATCCTGCGAAGTATTGGTATTGCTGGTTTATATCTATTATGCACGCAAATATTTTAAATTACAGTATTACTGGCATTTGTTTTACAGAAGTACTGTGTCTGCCCTCCTTTTTATACCAGTCATCTGGTTTATCCGGCAAGTTCATTTTCCCGTATTATGGACATTGCTGCTTTGTATAGCAGTTTGTGGCATCCTGTATAGCCTGGTACAATTTTATCTTTTTAAAAACCAGTTTATAGCAGGTATCCGGAATACCCTCATCCAAAAACTGCAATCCTTTAAACATTAAGCTACCACTGCATGCCCATATCCCATCCACCTGTAACAGTAGTCATGGCCACGTATAATGGAGCGGCTTTCCTGGAAAGCCAGTTGGTATCTATTTACAATCAAAATTACCCTCCGGCTGCTGTTATTGTTTGTGATGATGGCTCAGCAGACAATACCCCCCTGATCCTGAAACGGTATGCCCAAAAATACGGATTGGAATATTATATCAATAAAACCCGTTTAGGGGTGGTACAGAATTTTAAAAAAGCCGTCAGCCTCGCCAATGCCAGCCATTATATTGCCCTGGCCGATCAGGACGATATCTGGTTGCCGGATAAGCTGGAAAAGCTTACTGCTGCATTAATAGGTATTGAAGATGGTGAAACTCCCGCACTGGCATATTCTGATTTAAGTATTATGGATGCCGGAGAAAAAATCATTGCCCCCTCCTTCTGGCAGCAATGGCAGTTTGACCGCTACCCCCATACTTTTCAAACCCTTTTATTCGGTAATTTTATTACCGGCTGCACGGTACTCATGAACCCTGCCATGCGCCAGCATTTTATACAAATGCCCGTTGATGTGGAGATGCACGATGCCTGGATGGCACTGATTGGTTTTGGTTTGGGTAAAACCATTGCCATCAGCCAACCCCTGGTACTGTATCGGAAACACCAAAACAATGTGGCCTATATTAAGGATTATACAAAAGAAAAAGGCCTGCGCAAGCTCATCAGTTTTGCCCGCAAAATAATAAAGGGAGATGATTACCTGAACGACAGAATGCTGATTGCAGCTCAATTTCTGCAGCAGTACCAGCAGCAGTTACCCGCCCAAAACCTGGCCATCCTGCAAACATTTTTAAGTTATAAAAATAAACCCTATCTCTTCAGAAAACTATTTTTTGAAAAGACCTTCCTAAACCTCCCAACTCCTGACTCCTGACTATAGTCTCAAAACTCCGGTTCCTCCAAACTCCAAACCCCTGTCTTTCTCACCTCAATAACAGCCTCCATTTCTTCCCTGAAAGCAGGAAACAGGTTACTGCAACCAATCAGCCCCTTCCGCAGTTTTTGTACCAGGGTATCAGCAGGATAGGTTTTATAATAGTAAGTACGTATATCCACTTTAAAATCAGGAGAAAGGGTAGCAAAATAAAGCCGCATTTCATGCGCAGAATATTCTTTCCAGTGATGGCCATAGGTAACATTCTTAAAAATCAGGTCCACATTCAGCCCAATTCCTTTTAACAGCACAATATTCTTCAGCTGTTTCAGCATATTGTACCAGGTAAGCGCATTGGGCGTAGAAATATAAATAAAGCCGCCGGTAACAATCAGCCGGTAAATATGTTTCCAGAAGCGGATCGGGTTAAAAGTAATATGTTCAAAAATTTCAGCAAATACAATCACCTCAAAAGCATCCCTGGTATCCTGCAGGCCAGGCATATTTTCCAGGTTATCTTCCACCCGCTTCTTCAGCCCGTTTGCAGCCGCCCGTTGCTGCACAAAATCCAGGTTCCAGAATGCAGACACATCCATACATTGCACTTCATAACCCATTTTCTGTAAAATAAGGGAAGCATGCAGATAATGGCTGCCAATATCCAGTACCCTACCTTTACCACCGCATTTTGCGTCAATGGTTTCGGCCATCCGCATAAACCGTTTTTTATGAAAATTAAAATACCGGATATCCCCCTCTATTCCGGCCAGTTGAATAATTTCTTCCACCTCATTAACAGCTTTCAGAACACGGTCATGCATCAGAAATAATTGTAAATAATTGTAAATAGAATTAATTGCTCAGAATACCAGTTATTTTTAAGTTGGAGATAGACCAGCTCCGCTGACAGGGTTGATTTTGAAAACCACCGGCATCACTCAGTATCATTTTAAAAGAAGGGCTGTTATCCTGAATGGTCATCAATATTTTATATTCACTGGTACCATTGGTACTATGTATCAAACTGCAGGCACCCGGCAATTGAGTGGTATAAGATCCTGCACCTGCCGGGCTTAAGGCAGAACCATTACCCAGAAAATTAGGATAGGCCTGCTGTACAGCGCTGTTATTGGAAAATCCGGTAGATAGCAATAGCACACCATTTACTTTCATCTGAAAAAGGTCGTTATTCCAGTTATCATGAATATATAAATCATATTCTATGCGTAAAGAATAATGTTGCGAAAGCCCGTTTAAATCCAGTTCGGCAATATTATCGTTATAATATCCAAATACAGGCACCCCGTTAAATACAGCCAACCGTTGAGCTACCGGCCCAAAAAGGGTATTATTATTATAAAACCCCTGCACCGTAAATTTAGTAGCGCTGGTATCCTTGGAAAAATCGGATTGATAATAGGTATCGGTTTTAATTAAATTCTTAAAACAAGAACTTAATACCAGTGAAAGGAAGCATAAAAGAAATACGCTTTTTAAAAACCTTTGCATAAATAATAATATTTTTTGTATCATGTATTTCTGTTATGAATCTTTTTTTGGTATCAAAAATACAATTAAATGAATCCATCTAATGTGCAGCAGTACCCTACCAGCGCCTAAATTAATTGTTTTTTTTATTTTAATACGATTCTACGTTTAATAATCACAAATTTAATACTTTTACCAGAAGCTTAAGTTACTGTACATTAAAAATGAATACATTGGGTATACCGTCAACTTTTTTTAATCCCTGTTATATTAAAAAATCCTTACTAATCATGTTAGGGAGTTTTATGCTGCAACAGGGCATTGCACAAACAGCTACTTTACAAACAGATATTTATACAGATTATCTTAGAAACCGCCAGTTAGCAGCAGACAGCAGCCCGGTAATGGAGTCCTTTTGTGTACGCCCGCTGCAACTGCAAAACAGCATAGAAAATTTAGCAGCAACCCATAAAAGCAGCTATTATTTCAGCCTCATGCCGGTTACCCTTATCACGCGGGATAATGCTCATCATCCAACAGGCAGTAATGAGGGTGCCCTGATCCCCGCCAAAGGGCCACAGGCTTTCTTCAGTGCCGGTTTTTTTGCCAAAATAGGCATGTTTACCCTGCAGGTACAACCAGAAATTGTATATGCACAAAACCAGCAATTCGAAACCTTTGCGCTCGATAATTCCCCCTTTTACTGGAATGTATATTATAAATTATTAAATAATATAGACAATCCGGAACAGTTTGGTACCGGTACCTATAAAAAGTTTTTGCCCGGGCAGTCTTCTTTTTATTTTCATCCCAAAAACCTGGCAATAGGTGTTTCCACCGAAAATATATGGTGGGGCCCCGGTATACAAAACAGCCTGGTGATGAGTAATAATGCACCGGGATTTGCCCATGCCGATATCCATACCACAGCACCCCTTAAAACACCGTTGGGACATTTTGAATTTCAGTTGCTTGGCGGGCAACTGCAAAATTCCAATATCGCCCCACCGGATACCAATTTTGTATACAACAGCAATTTTTTATACCAGCGCAAAGACAGTTCCAACCGCTATATTACCGGTATTGTGGTTAGCTGGCAGCCCAAATGGATCAAAGGGTTATTCCTGGGTTTCAGCCAGGCATCTTACCTATACCAGAAAGACATCAGCGGTATTGCTGATATATTACCCCTGCAGGGTTTAGTTACTTCAACTGCCGAATCAAAGCAAAAAAAAGCAACCCTTGGTTCTGTATTCCTGCGTTATGTATTACCGGAAGACCATGCAGAATTTTATGCAGAATATGGCCGGAACGACCGTTCGGCTGATATCATCAATTTAATTACCGATAAAAATTATCCCAGGGGGTATGTGGTGGGCATGCGTAAGCTGGCCAATCTGCGTGCCAGTAAAAGCAGGATGGAATTTACGGCAGAATTAGCAGAGCTGGAATTACCCACTATTGCCCTGATAGACAGCAATAAAAGCTGGTATACCAATAATTATGTAAGGCAGGGATATACCAATGAGGGCAAAGTAATTGGCGCCGGAATAGGCCCCGGAAGTAACAGCCAGATGATGGATATCAGCTGGTTAAAAGGTTTTACAAAAATAGGCGTGCAATTTCAGCGGGTGGTACATAATAATGACCTGTATTATAACCTGTTTACCTATTCCAAAGACTGGACCCGTCATTGGATAGACATTTCTACCAATATTCATGCACGTATAAAGTATAAGCAGCTTTATTTACAGGCACAACTGGAAATCACCCGGTCGTTGAATTATGAATATTATGTTTTACCGGGTTCTGCCTATTTGGAACATGGGTATGATTTCCTCAATATTCATGGAGGGATATCCTGCACTTACCGTTTTTAAATCCGCGATTTTCTGTTAGGGATCATTACCAAAAATAGCGCAACGAAAGCTTAGCGTGCACCTGGGTTACATCTTTGTAACCGGGAACAAAGCTGGTGGCAGATGTTTTCCACCACTCATAATTTTGAGAATAGATCACAGCAAGTTCTCCATTCATCTGAAAATGCCCTGCAGTCAGATTACCATGTGCGGTTAAGGAAAAATCAGTCCAGGGTTTGGTGATAGTTGCAGAAAATGCTTCCTGATAAAAATCCATATTATGGTCATATTTTTCAAACATCAGTCCAATTTTATGGGTATTACTAAGCAGAAAAAAATCGGCAGTCAGTAAATTAGACCCGGGGCCAATACCTGCACCCATCATTTGTCCATAGTTTGTATACCCATCCACCACAATACTATGAATATAAAAAGTTGGATCTGTCCGCACCAGATAATCCAATGGCAACTGCATATGCGTCATTTCTGTCATAAACCCCAAAAAATGATTCGGGTGCCTGAGGCTAATTAGTTTTTGGGCACCTACCATAAAAGCCCGGCTATGTTCGGGTTCCGTTACCAGATCCCTTATATTCTGGGAATGGTCATTCCGCGCATATTCCGCATAGCATTCAAAGTGGTTTTTTGGAAATACATACCGGAAATATAAAGAACCCAACTGATCCTGATTATCTATTGCAGAATACCCCCCGCTCACAAATATTTTCTGGAATACCGGAAAATATTTCAGCAAGCCAGCTGTGCTGTTCATTTCGCTGCTGTATTCATATACATTGCGTATGATACCCAGATATAGACCAGGAATCCATTTAGGTTGCCAGGAGAGAGTTACGCCAGAAAAATAACGCCAGTCATCCGGTTTGGGCTGATAAATCCTGCTACCATAAAATAAACGGGTAGTATCCGGCGGCAATATACCGGAATGAATCAGTTGACCACCAATCAATTGCATTTCAAGCGTTCCTAAAAAAGTATGCAGCGGCCTATCTGTCTGCAGGGAAAAATGCGGAAATCCCGGTGCAGCATTACTCAGCATCATCGAATTTCTGATGCCGGGCCCCCACCATATATTTTCGGTAGAAACACCTATTGAAAATTTACCTGCCCGCAGTTTAATATTGGATTGGCCGGGATACCCTTTTTTATATGGACCGGTACCAAATTGTTCAGGTTCATCTATCCAGTTTAAAAAGTTACTGGAATAAATTGCCCAGGTATTATCAGGCTGTGCTGTTGAAAATGTCTGAAAATTATTGTTGACAGCATATACAAATTCCGGTTTCAGTTGCATACTCAATATTCCCCACCGGAAATAAAAACCAGTACTAAATAATGTCTGGTACCCACGTGCAGGAATCATGGCACCATCATTCCATCCATAGGGGTGGTCACTGTTATATTCCTGTACCCAATCCAATGGCAATGCTTTAATGAGGCCTTTTACTTTTAAAAAAGAAAATGCAGCAGCACTGCTTTTCACATTTCCTGCAATAGAATCATCCTGTACATTGTTAATATTCACGGGTTTAATAGTAAAAGACCGGTCGTCTTTATTACCCATTAACTGATGCAACCTTAGCAGTTCATCAGTTTGCAAATTGTCTATTGTTACTGTTTGGGCTTTTGCATAAATACAAACACATATCGTTAAACAAAAAACAATAATACAATTGGGTAACAGCATAACAATAGAGATACATTCATAATAAAGATAAGAGATTCGAATGCAGTTTCTTAAAAAGCCTTTTCATCACCTGATATCAGATTCTGAAACGTAAGTAAAATTATTTTTAAATCTAATAGTAAATTCCAGTTATTGATATACCACACATCATAATTTATCCTTTTCTGCATAGTTTTTAAATCTGGAGTAGGGCCACGAAAGCCTTTAATTTGTGCCATTCCGGTAATTCCAGGCTTCACTAAATGCCGTAAATGATAATATTCAATATATGGCTCACATTCTTCATTTAATTCTTTTGGATGTGGCCTGGGACCAACAATACTCATTTCTCCCATTAAAACATTCCAGAACTGAGGTAATTCATCTAAACTTGTTTTTCTCAAAATACTCCCTATTTTGGTAATCCTGGGGTCATTTTTAACAGCCTGTAAATAATTTCCATTACTATCTACATTGCTGCATCCATGAGTCATTGTCCGGAACTTATAAATCAAAACAGGTTTATCATTTAATCCAGTTCTATGTTGTACAAAAAACAGAGGCCCTCTGGAATTGATTTTTATTAATACAGCAATCAATGGAAAAAGCCAGGAAAAAATAAATGCAAAAAGAGAAATGCTTATAATAAGGTCAATGAATCGTTTAATAAAGCTATTATTGGCCATTTCAGCCTTAAAAATGGTAGAAGTAAAAATCGGTAAAAGAAGTGATTGTTTTTCCTTTTGATAGTTAGCAATAATTTCTTCCCGTCTTTGCGTACTGGATTTTATCATAAAATTCAACTTAGTTATGAATAACGGGGATAACAAAAGTAAATGATTTTTTTTAAAAACAGATTATAAAATCTATTTAATAAATAAATTACAGTACCTTTTTGATTAAATATATAATAATTCAAAATTACGCTCAAATATATTACATTCATATTGTATGCCAATAAGATCCCACTATAAATTAACAAAAAAAAATATTATACTCTTAGAGTATACTAATTAATTTTTCAGCCACAACCTGATAAGAAAATTTTGATACAACTATATCATATGCTTTACCGATCTTATTTAAGTTTTCGGTACCATTCAAAATGTTTATTGCCCTATTAATCATATCTTTTTCCGTATCGCATATATAAAGGCAATTTTCAGCATCCGGTATACCTTCAGCTCCAATTTGGTTGGTTATTACTGGTATCTTAAGTGCCATTGCTTCCAGAATTTTAGTTTTAATACCACTTCCAAACCTGAATGGGGTTAAACAAAGCGTTGCATCAGCTATAAGTTCAAACAAATCAGGAACGTCCTGCATTATCTGAATTCCAGGCTTATCTTTATATATCAGAATTGAGGGATTAACAGACTTACCAGCTAATATAAATACAGCATCCTCCACTTGTTTTTTAATTGCAGGGAAAATTGACTCTAAAATCCAAAGCGCAGTATCTACATTATGGGCAGTAGATAGGTTTCCAAAGAAAACAATAGTATTATCCTTCCTTTTTAGAGGTAAATTCGCTTCTATCTGTATATAATTATGCAAAGGGATCACTTTCTTTTTAGTGTTTATTCTTTTTTGCAGCTTTGCAACTTCTTCATCAGAAACAAGTAAAGTAAGATCAAAATTATCTACAACCTTTTTTTCAAATGCTGCTAAAGAAAAAGCTTCATATCTTAAAATAAGCCTTGCAAAAATATCCTGCAATATATTAGGGCAATAAAACGGAATTTTTCCCAATGATATTTTAGTTTTTGATGACAGTTGAAGCTTATATCTTTCACTAAGTAAATCGTCTAGATCAAGGATTCTGTATTTTGCTTTAATACTCAATCCAATAAAAGCTGTTCTGGCCATATCTGTAATCAGAATATCAAATTGTAACCCTTTCAGCGCATCCTTAATTTGATTATTCAATAATTTACCAAAATAAATAGAAACCTGAAAAGGCAATCCCTTACACAATCCTTTTATAACCTGAAAAGGATTCAGTTTATAAATTATATTAATAAAAATGAACGGATAAGGGCAGTAATTTTTACTTATTTTTTTCTGTATATTAAGGATTGTAATCTCATATTCAGGAAAATTGCTTAGTATTTTTAGACGTTTAGATACAGTATCGGCCCTTCCATCTTCTGGTGGAAAAAGGTTTTTGGTGGTAATTATAAGAATACTTTTTTTTTGCATGCTTTTTATTTCGTTTTCCAGCTTATTTGTCCATGTTCTGTAAATGAATAATTTCTGAAATGACCACCAAATTTTTTCAAGCTTTGTATCACTTTATACCTTGAGGAAAATGGGCAATAAAAAAACATAAAACCACCACCACCTGCACCGGATATTTTACCACCCGATGCACCTGCTTTTAAAGCTGTCTCATAAATATCTTCAATCAGCGGATTGGAAATATTATATGCCATCAGTTTCTTTTGCTTAAACCCATAATCAAGAATTTCTCCTATCTGGTCCACGTTTCCTTTTAATATTGCTTCCTTCATCATAACAGCTTGCTTTTTTAAATTATGCATAGCCTCTATAGACTGTGTATTTTTGTCAATTACATTCTTTTGCTGTTCAATTATTATTTTGGCAGATTCCCTGTTAGTAGCCGTAAAATATAAAATGATATTATTTTCAAGTTCATAGAGCGTTTCTCTCCTTATTCTTAAAGGGTTCACTATTACTTTATCATTTTCATAGAATTCCATAAAATTAAAGCCACCAAAAGTAGCTGCATACTGATCTTGTTTCCCACCAGACATTTTAAGGTCTATCCTTTCTATCTCATAGGCATAATGTGCTAAATCGTACTCACCCAATGGCAAATTTAAAGCTTCAGCAAAAACAGAAATAATAGTAACTACCAAAGTGGAAGATGTTCCCAAGCCAGATCCAGCAGGGGCATCTACAAAAGTAGATAATGTAAACCCTTGATCCGGAAATTGAAAATCATTCCTTAACCTGTTAATGATTCCCTTTGCCAAATCCAAACAGCCGGTAACCGGTAGGGTTTCACTTAAGTTATACACTTCCCTTTCATTTCTGTCCAGGGCTTCAATAAGAATTGATTTGTCATTTGTAAATTCAAGCGAAGCATTTGCATATAGCGTAATAGTTGCATTTAAAATAGCTCCACCATACATATCACTATAAGGGCTTACATCAGTCCCCCCCCCAGCCAGTCCAATACGCAATGGTGCTTTAGCACGAAAAATCATAATTAATATTTTTTATTATTGTTTACAAGTATTTCCATTTGTTTAATTTGCTTATCAACTATAGATTTCCAGGAAAAAATTTCTGAAACAAACTGGTATGCATTATTGCTCATATTCTCAGCAATCTCCTCATGTTCAAGTATATCACAGATATAATTTGCAAAAGCTTCAGCACTATCTGTAATATAACATTCCCTGCCATTCTTTACGGCAAGGCCTTCAATTCCAATGGATGTGCTTACTACTGGTGTACCACAGGCAAAAGCATTTAAAGCTTTAATCCTAACACCACCTCCCGCAAAAAGAGGTATTACAAAAATATTTGAATTCTGAATCAGTTCAGCATCATCTTTTACATACCCTTTAAATAAAACATCTTCAGATTCGTTACACAGATCTACAAATTCGGGTGCAACTTCTCCAGATCCTCCAATAAAAAACTTAATGCCATTAATTCGTTTGAGAATAATTGGAAATACCTCTTTTATAAACCATTCCAATCCATGAATATTAGGTTTCCATGATAAAGTAGCCATAGATAGTATTACTTTTTCCTTAGTATAGTTTTTCCTTCTTACAAACCGGTATTTTTCCAGATCCACACCTGCAGGAGAAACACTGGCTTTTATGTTTTTATCCAGTTTCTTAAGGATAGCTGCATCTCTTTCTGTAACACAAAAAACCTGGTTATATTCCAGGCACATTTTCGGTTCATATCTTAGAAACTTCCGGTACATCAACTTAGCATATATTTTCTCAAATATATTGGTAGTGATCTCAGAAAAACGCAGCATGATTTCCATTTCTATATTGTGTTCACGAAGTACAATCGGAATTTTGTATTTCTGTTTAATATAAACACCACAATAGGCAAGGTGTAAATGGTCTACATGTACAATGTCTATTTTATTTTGAATTATACATGCTTCAATAGCATTTAAAAATAATTTGGAATAATACTTTTCGATATTATAAGGCAAGCTGGATAAAAATATATTCAGTAATGCTTTTAAAGGTTTGTCCTTCGCATCAATATTAATTAAATGTACCTCTTCACAATAATTTTTCAACTCTTCAGAAACCAATTCATTTTGATGTACCATACATATCAAAAACACCTTATTCCCGTTCTGAGTATAATATTTTGTAAAATTAAAAATACCAATCCTTCCCCCTTTATCAGGGGGGTAAGGATATTGATGCGTTAATTGTAATATATTCATTTCTATTTATTTTTTTTAAGTAGCCTAAACCTCATTCTTGAAACGAAAGATTCTTTTTCTATATAGCGCCTGTACAGATAGCCAACAATATTTCTGACCCTGTAATAATAAATCCAGAACAATGATTCCGGAGTGGGTTTAACATATCTAAATGCAACAGCATCAAATTCCCTCCAAAGTGCCAGTCTGTTTTTAAAATTAGTAGACTTCCCTTTTTCATGAGCTCTGAAGCCACCCAAAATTTCGGGCATATGCATTATTTTGTACCGTTCTCCAATACGGGCAAAAAAGTCGGTATCCATAACATAATTAAGATTTTCATTTACAAATCCAACTGTATCCAGAATTTCTCTTCTAAAGAAAACGGCAGGCTGTAAAGGGCAAAATCTGCCATAGATAAATTTTTTAAAGTCCCAATCCTTAAAAAACAATGTGTACAATGGTTTAGAATCCTGATCTACAATCATACAATCTCCATATAGCATCATACAATCTCCATGTTCATTAAAAAAATTAGCCACTTTCTCAAAAGTTCCTGGAAGATAAAAATCATCACTATTCTGCCATGCAATAATTTCGCCAGTACATTTCTTAAACCCTTTATTAATAGCATGAGACTGTCCATTATCTTTTTCCGATATACAAATCAGATGAGCATATTTTTTTAAAATTTCTCCTGTATTATCAGTTGATACTGCATCAAAAATGATATGTTCATAAAAGGGATAATCCTGTTTATAAATGCTTAAAATCGTTTCTTCAATATAAACGCCCTGGTTAAAGGATGGTGTAATAATGGATATTTTAGGTAACTGCTTCATTTTTAATCATTTTTAAATCACTTACTGGTAATAATATCAAAAACCAGATAATCACATCTGTATAAATAGGCTGCGATAAAACAACAGTAATAAAACAAGGGATAAGTATGCAGGCAGTAGCAATTTTAGACCTGTAAAAAAAGGCCATTCCCCAACAAAACAAATAGAAGGCCATACCGGTTAATCCTATCTGAAAAGCCACGCCTATCAAGCCAATTGTTTCTTCAGAAGCTATTAAGCCATTAGAGTCTATTTTATATCCTGAAAAATATCCTTTCCCAAATAAAGGATTCTGTTTTAATGCTGAAAAACTCCTGATGTAACTTTCACTTCTGACTTTTCCAGAATCAGATTCCACTTTATCAAATATTCCTGCATCAGGCAAAAAAAGGGTTGTAAGAGCAGTTACCACAATTGCAAAAACAAAAACAATTTTTTTTAATTTTGTATTAAGATATTCCCCATTAAAAAAAATAAAAGCAACAAAGCCCATCATCATAGACAAATAACCGGCTGTTGAAAAGAGAAAGAAAATACAGGTTAACAACACACACCTAATAAGTAATTTTCGCTTCAGCTTAACAAAATAAGACATAAAAAATGCTGTACAAAAATAAATCTGTGCAACTCCTGGTTCTCTGTATAAACCAACATAACGCGGCAATTCAATACTTCCTAGTGTAACACCCGACCAAAAAAAGGTAAATGGAAAAACTAAAAAATGACTTGGTATATCATCAAAGCCTTTACTATAAGTAAATAATCTGGCCAAAATTAAAAAAGGTGGCAATTCCAACCGGTAAAATAAAAGAATCAATAATGTTATAAAAAAAGAAATACCAATTACAAAATGAACATAAATAAACTGCTGTAAAACAAAATTTCTGCTCTCCAGTTTTCTTATAATAAAAAAAATACAAAAACAAGTTACAAAAACTACAAAACTGGAATTCACCACATCTTTAGTGGCATCACTTAGTATCAGTCCCTGCACCAAAAAATAAAGCTGTGTTAATAAAACACAATAAAAAGTCAACTTTTTAGTCTTAAAATAAAATCCATCTTTTTTTCTAAGGTACATAATTAATAATGTTACACCAGTAAAAAGTAATAGTACTAACCTATTATAATCAGTACCCAGTATAGCAGGCCTGAAAGATAACAAGAGCAGTACCCAGCATAAATGCAGGTATTGTAACACATTAATTTTTGGAAAATGAAATTTCATTTCTAGTTTTTAATCAATTGCTCTATATAATAATTAATATCTTCTATTTTTATTTCCTTAATCAGATGGTCTGTTTTATGCTTGTATTTACTTGCATAAAACAGAAGGTTACCCATATTCACTTCAAAAGGGTACAAATACACCCTTTTTAATTGCCGGTCATTATCTCCAGCTTTTTTCAAATCAGCCGTATAGGGAGCGAACCTACCAAAATGCTGTCCGTTAAAAATACCAATAGCTTTTTTATCCAGGGCAACAGCCATATGAACAGAGCAAGAATCATTAGTAACCAACAAGCGGGAACCTGCAATAAGGTATAACAATTCTGTTAAAGTGGTTTTTGAAGTAAAATCAAAAAAATACGATTTTTCTATTACCGTTAACCCAGCTTCAATAAATTCCGCAACTTGTTTATCATTTTTATCACCAGCAATAATTACATTATATTGATAAGTATTTATCAAGTACCTACAAACACTTAAAAAGTTAGTACCGGGCCACCTTTTTTGAGGTTCCCTAGATCCCGGAAATAATAATACAAATCCAGGCAATATTTGATGCAGTTTAAAAAAATCCTCCTGTCTGTTTTTTTCAATTTCAATAACTGGACTATCCAATTTATAAACTTCTTGCGTTAAATAAGTATATAAAAAGGCTGTTTTACTAAAATCATGTAAACAATGTTGAATATTCAATTTTTCAGTGTAATAATTACGGGTAATGAGTTCCTGAAACTTAGTGATACTTGTATAATCACCTTTAAAACTAATTTTTTGTTCAGCATTTATTGCTTTAGATAATATTTCCAGATAATATTTTCTTGAATACACAGGATTAATTAATAAACTAACTTTTTTACCGGCACTTTTCCAAATCCATTTAAGCCGGTAGGGCAAATTATCCGCAAATTTCCCAGTATCCAATAAATAATATTCATTTACAAAACCAGCATCAAATTGCAAAAACAAGTCTTTCCATTGCAGGTTACCCCAAAATTCCATTTCAAATGAAGCAAAAAGCTCACTTTTTCGTAATTGTTCTAGAAAATTCCGAAATATGATATAATCCCCAATAGCATCAAATCGGAAAATCAATATCCTGTTTCGCTTCAATTCTTTTTTTTTCAAAATCCTTGCTAAGAAAATTGTGCAGTTATCAAAAAAAAAGTAAAGTGTCGTTTTAAGTAAATTATTAATCGCATTCATTTTTGCCAATTTAATTTAATACAGAAAGTAACACTTTATAATAACTATCTGCAGTACTTTTTTCAGTCAGGTTTTCTAGAAATTTTTTAGCCTTCAGAGATTCTGATTGATAAAATAGATAGTCACTAAAAATATGTTCAATAGCATTAGCAATATCCGCTGTATCCAGCGGATCAAAATAACTTACCTTAACCTTTAAATATGTATCAATAAAAAGTTCAAGTTGTTTAATCCTGGAACAAGCAACTGGTAATCCTGCTTGAAAACCTTCCAGTATAGCCCCACTAAAAGCTTCATAAGTAGTTGGTGAAATTACTGCGATAGATTCGCAATAAGCTTTATAGATATCTTCCCTATCAATAAACCCTAAAAATTTAATCCAACCCTCAACATCTTGTTCAATAATTTTATTTTCTATTTCTTTAAATGATTCTGTGTATATCTTACCTGGGCAAATAATGGTAATTTTTTCATGCCCCTTTTTTTTCAAGATTCCCAATGCTTCAATTAAGCGTATATGGTTTTTATGTTTTGCAGTAGAAGAAGCAAAAATAAACTGTCTTTCCTTTTTTTGTATATGTGTATATTTAGAAAAATCGGGCCTGTCCATTAAAAAAGGAATCATATATAAGTGGGGCAATTTTTCCGGAAACCGCCTGTTTAACTGTTCAAATGGTTCTGGCCAGCAGCAAATCACAGCTTTTGCAATCTTAACATTCCTGGTAATAATAGCCCTAAGCCTCAAATTTGTTTCAGAATTATATTCAAAATCATAAAAATCATGTAATACCAAAACAGAGGGGGTTTTAAGATGCAGGATCTCATCATGATGATAAGGATAGATAACCACATCACAGCAATTATCCATTTCCTTAATCCAGTTTTTTCTTGTACCCCTGTAAATACGCATCAGAAAAGGAAATATTTCTCTTAACCCCAGTAAAAGTACTTTCATTGGAAAATACCGGTGGAGTTGTATAATTTTATGTTGTATCGGATCAGAAATAATTACAATATTAGTATTACTATTTACCTGTAAAACTTTTCTATAAGCATCATAACCCCAGGAAGGAACCGAACAAACAATTTTCGATTCAGGATAACAGGCAGCAACAGACCTGATTACTGCATAGGCAAAATTTTCAATTCCACAAGAAGTAGAAGGTGTAATACTTCTGCATTCAAATAATATTTTCATACCAGTTATATTAATCAAGATATCATTTTGTTTACACATAAATGATAATATGAAATTTCATTAACAGACCTTTCAAAAACAAATCCAAATTTCAAATACAAATTTTTTGCTGCCTTATTATTGTCGTCAACAGATAAATAGATGTCATACACCTGATGCTTGCCGGCCCAGCTGATTAAGTTGCTCAAAATCAATTTTCCAATCCCTTTGCCCGTATAATTAGCTGAAACACAAATACCCAACCATATTTTACCCTCATCATTATCTAAATGGCCATACCCAATATATTTATCAGATTCAACCGTTTTAATTAAAATAGTATACAGGTGATTTTGAATAACATCCAGCGAACGTTTTACATAATACCGGAAAGTTGTCAGACTATCACCCGCATCTTTTAAAAACAAGTTAACCAGTTGGTGGTTATCGTTATAATTTATTTTAATGAGGGTATACACTTTACTTAAAATTATTAATTAAACCGGCAATATATTGAATGGACGTTTCTGAAAGTTCAGGAAAACTTGGAAGGTTCATACCCCGCCATCCCAACATTTCAGATACGGGAAGTTTTTGAAATTTAGAACTATACATCGGCATTGTATGCACCGGATAAAAAAGGGGCCTGGTTTCCACACCATTTTCTGCCAGTAAACGCCTTAACCTGTCTCTATCTTCCATTTTTTTTACCAATATGGAAACCATCCAGTAAGAATGTTCAACATTATTATGCTGTTCATGAAAAGAAATATCAGGGTTTGTAATATATTTTTTATAAAATTCGGCAACCCTTTTTTTCATATCTAAAAACTTATTAACCTGTTCCAGCTGTGCCAAACCAATAGCAGCACAGATATTTGTCATCCTGTAATTATAACCAATTACATCATGCCAATATTCCCTGTATTTAGCAAGGCCCTGGCCTTTAAAATGGCTCGCCCTGTCGTGCAGTGTTTGGTCGTTGGTAACCACCATTCCCCCCTCGCCCGTAGTAATAGTTTTGTTTCCAAAGAAACTAAAGGCAGCAATATCACCAAAAGAACCCACCATTTGCCCTTTATATTTAGAGCCGATGGCTTCCGCACAATCTTCAATAATATAAATATCATATTTTTTGGCAATGCTGCATATCTCATCCATTTCGCAAGGATGCCCGTATAAATGAACCACCATGATAGCGCGGGTTTTCGTAGTTATTTTTTTAAGAATATCTTCCGGGTTCATTTGCCAGGTATCTTGCAATGAGTCTACAAAAACAGGCACAGCACCGGTATAAGTAATTGCATTTACAGAAGCGATATAGGTTAAAGAAGGTACTATAACTTCATCACCTGGCCCAATACCCAAAGCTAACAAGGCTAGATGAATAGCCACAGTTCCATTACAAACAGAAACTGCATAATTACTACCGATATATTTTGCAAATTGCGATTCAAACTCAGAAACAAATTCTCCTTTAGAAGAAATCCAGGATGTATCCAAACATTCGTTTACGTATTTTTTTTCATTGCCATTCAGAAATGGTTGATAAACCGGTATGTATTCAGGCATATTTATGTGAATTTAAAAAATTTCTGTATAAAATAATCAAAAGAAATAAAGCAATGGAAGAACCCAGAACAAATGATAAAATAACCCCCTTTATAGCAAGTAAAGGAATAAATAAGAATAAAGATAGATTAAGGAATAATCCATTCAGGGTAACAATACCTATCTGAACCTTTATTTTATCCAACAGCTTAAGCGATTCTGAAAAAACACTTACAACAGAAGAAATCACCAGATATAAAACCAGCAGCATCCAACCATAAAACCCCATGGGATAACTCAGATTTTTTTTTGTCCATAATGCTATAAGTTTATCCCCATTAAATAACAGAAATGGCAAACAACATAAAATAGCATATCCACCTTGTACCAGTATGGCCCTGTTTACTGCTTTTTTAATCCAAATCAGTTCATTTTTTACAAATGCTTCCCTGATAGCAGGATAAAGGGAAAAAGTAAGTGCTGCTCCGGTAGAATAAATAAACCATTGTACTCTCCAAATAACATTAAAATCTGCAACCATATCAAGAGTACCGGCATGTAAAATCACAAAATTAGCCAGATTATTTACAAACATTGCACCCATTTGAAAGAAGAAAAGTGGGATACTTATATTCATGATTTCTTTCAGAAGGTCTTTTCGAAATACCAGTTTTTTCTTAAAACTGAAATAATTTGAAAATTCTGACCGGATTACAATAAACAATATAATACTGGTAACTACAGGAATAAGCATGGAATAAAAAATCCACCAATGCAGTTCAGGTTTGATAAAGGATAAAACAAAAACAATACCCAGATTAATAATGGAACTTATAATTTGAGCATAATTATTATAATGGTTTAACTGAAAAGCATAGGCAATTTTAGAAACCAGCGTAAACGGAATACCACAAAAAAATAAAACACAAATAATTATAAATGACTTTTTAATGGTAAGCAGTAATACAGCTCCACTAATATTAAACATCCTATCATAAGGTATAAAATTAGCAGCAAAAATACTCAATACAGTTCCAATTACAGCCAGCCATAACGCACAAATAAAACCAGTGTACATCAGATTTTTAGTTTTATCAATATCCTTTTTAGCAAAAGAATCTGCCAAAACATTCACAATTCCGTTTAATAATCCAAAATCGCTTAACTGCAACCAATTAATTATGCTAACCAATACCATCCATAAAGCATAGTCGCTTTTACCAAGAACATTTAAAACGATTGGAATAGCAATAAGCCCGGTAACACCAGATACACCTTTTGATAAAATACCAGAAAAACTACCATGAACAATATTTTTGTTCCTTGAATTACTTGTAATTCGATCTAAAAATTTCAATTTTGCCCGTTTTATTTTTTGCTTAATTTTTTAAATAACTATACAACAGCTTTATAAACATTCCAATCAGAAAAAGAAATCCACCAACCACTATACAAATTAATTTACGGGTAATTGTATTAGGTATTGGAAAACGTGGTTCATCAATTACTTGAATCACAGGAGTTTGTTGATTTAACAGCAATTTACTGGTTTCCAGATTTTTAATCACTTCTGTATAAATAGTACCGATAATAGCTTTATCACGCCCTGAAATTTCTGTAGGCACCAGTGCCTGTTTAATTGCAGGGTTAGGATTCAGTACCTGCAATTGTGCTGTTTGGTATGATTTGCTGTTTAAAAGAAATAAAAGTGAATCAGCTTTAATCTGTAATCTGTTCACATTCTGTTGTGCGGTATTTGTTTTTAAATCAATATACAGTTTCTTGGATTCGTTTACAACCCTTTCCGTAACATATTTACTAAACCGCTCATTTTTAGATGTAACCGAAACCCTGATAAGAGAAGCTTTTTTTCGTGCCCAATCCACACTCAGGTTAACTTTTAATACCTGTTTATAAATAACATCTAACACACTATCCTGCAACAGGGACATTTTCAATGGGTCATTAACATTTTTAAAATTAATATCTGTCAATCGGGGTTTATTAGCCCATGAGTTTTTAAGTTTTGTGAAATCAAGATACAAATCAGCAAGCGTTAAATTGCTTGTAGTATCAACTTTACTCAGCAATACCTTCTCCATAATATTTCTGGAAGGAATAATTTCTAACAGATTATCACCAGCAAATAAGGAGGAGCCACCTACAGCACCTAGGTCAAAACCAAATTGAGAGGCCAAACCTGCCAATCCTCCTCCAGCGGAGGATTTCTCTTCCAAAATAAATGTACAATCAGCAGTATATACTGGAGGCTGAATAAAATAATAGGCAAACCCAAGTAAAGATCCAATAAGAAACGCTAGAAGAGAATACCACCATCTTTTTCTTAAATAGCGCCAAAAAGAAAAAACTTTTTCAAAAATTTCTCCCAAAGTCAATTCATCATTTGAGAATTGTGGTTTCAGGTAATCCGTTTTTTCATCACTGATTTTATCTCCATTCATTGTCACAAATATTATGTTACAAAGATCTTATTAAATATATCATCGAAATAAACAAAGCTGCTATAGATGCTGAAGCAGCCCCTACAGATGCCACTTCTGATATTGTATATTTTCTCACATGCAACGGCACATACACTTCACTGCCCGGTTTTATTTTGGGGTAAGATTTAAAAAACAGGAACTTACGGATGGTTTTTATTTCCCCATTCGGGTACATCACATAAGACCGATTGTGAGATGCGGTAGATAAATAGCCACCGGATTCTTCCACAATATCTTTAAAACTCAAACCAGGCCGGTATACCACTTTTTTAGGCACATATACCGCCCCGAAAGATTGTACCGTTTTAGGAATCTCCGGCACTGTTAAAATATCCCCATCCAGTAAATTAATATCGTCCCTGCTATGCGGATTTTCCATGGCTTCATTTAAACGTATCCCCACAATTTTACGGTTCTGGCTAATGCTCTTCAGTAGGTTTTTACTCAGGCTATCGACAGAAAACTGGTTTTGAATACTCTGCATTTTATTTTCGGCATACTTCGCTTCACTGGAATCGGAAAAAGTATTCCGCAATAAAACGGCCCCTTCGGCAAAAGCATTCGTTCTCAATCCGCCAGCCCGCACAATCAAATCACTCAGGGTTTCTGTTTTACTTTCCACGGTATATTCACCGGGGTATAATACTTCCCCCTGAATTTTAACTTTTATCTGTTCTTTATACACCGGGTTTTTACGTACCGATACAATATCAAAAGGCTCCAGTTCAAATTGCGGTGCCGCTTTGGTATCCGCCAGTTCTTTATTCAGTTCAATCACTTTTATCAGTGCATACCGTTCAGATTCCTGTTCCTGGCTACTGTCTTTCATCCTTCTGGAAATTTCAATCCTTTTACCACTGGCCGCTTCATTAAAACCTCCAGCCATTAAAATAATATCCTGCAACTGCATCCCTTGTACATAAGTGTAAAAACCAGGTTTATGCACTTCCCCATTTACGGCCACTGAATCACGCGGTTTCAGTTCCAGGCTACTGTAAATACGGATAGAATCTTCCCGCTGCAGAGCAATGGCAGTAGCCCCTTTTAATATATCCCGTACATTAAAATCCAGCATTACCGGCGTATAGTTTTCATCCCTGCGCCGTATCACCCCCCTTTTCAGGTAAGCTTCTTCGCGTAAGCCAGCCGTTTCCAGTAAACCCTTTAAATCAGGAAATTCAGAAACGGAGTAAGTACCCGGATGGTATAAAGCACCAGACAGTACCACACTATTAGAAAAACGGTTATAAACAGAATCTACAAAACAGCTATCACCGGAATGGAAGGTAAAATTGCCAAAATCAGCCGCTTTTACAATCAGTATTTCTTTCTGGCTTTGGGTAATCCGCACCACGCGTATAAAATCTTTAAAAGCAATATCGGCAAAGCCACCGGCAATTTTAAGTAAACTATTCAGGTTATCCCCTGCTTTGGTTTCATAAATTGCCTTCCGTTTAACGGCCCCGTTCAGCGCAACCCTTGTTTCATAAGGGTTCACCTTAATAATATCTTCATCCTGCAGCAGCAGGTTTTGACTCAGATCGCCTTTTAATAAAAAGTCGTATAAATCAAACGTTGCCATCAGTTTACCCCCCCGGTATAAAGCCACATTTCTGTAGGCGCCAATTTTATTGGGCCCGCCACTTTCATACAAGGCATTGGCAATGGTAGCTAAGGAAGGTAAGGTATAGGTACCCGGTTTATTCACTTCCCCAATCAGGGTAACACGTATACTGCGTATCTGGCCAAGGGTAACCTGCACATCAGTTTTACCTTCACTAATTTGCGGGTAAATTTTAGCCAGCTGGCCTTTAATTTTCAATTGTGCCGCTTCAAAAGGCAGTCCTGCCACTTTCACCGGACCGGAATTAGGAATCCGGATAAACCCATCCGGACTCACTTTCAGTTTAAAACTAGCGTCAGAATATCCAAAAATGTCAATATTCAGCTGGTCGCCCGTGCCCACCACATAGTTTTTAGGCGTAGCCATTTGCAGGTTGGGTTCAAAAGTAATATTCTCCCGGCTAAACAGTTCAGAGCCAAATAGTTTTAAGGCATTGGTATCTTCATTGGCAGCCGGCCTTTTTACGGTAACGGCAGACCGTATGGTTTGCATATCTGACTGCGTAGCTTTAGACCCGGCAGCAGATGGGGTGCTAGCATTTAAATTTTGCAGCCGCAGTTTCAGTTTTTGAATTTGTTCCTGGCTCAGGCCTTTTTCAGCAGCTTTTGTTTCCAGTTCAGATTCAGACAAACCAGCAAGGTTGGCCTGTGCCATATACTGTTGCAATTGCTGGTCGGTAAGCTGGTCAATATTAACCTGTTGAACCTGTGTTGGAGTTTGTGCCAGCAGGGGTTGCAAAGCCAGGCAAAAAATAAGCATCATTAAAAACCCAATCATTCCTGTTTTCATATCTGTTACTACTAATAATTTGTAAAAATAAGGTAAAATACAGCTGGCTTCGCCACTCTCGGTTACAGGCAGGCGCTTTTAAGCGCATATGCTATAATAACCAATTATTATTAATGGAAAATTATTATTGTGGGGGAGCACGAAAGTAAGGCCTGAGACTGTATTTAAAAAAAAATCCCGGGGCAATTTTCCCGGGCGCATACAAACCTTCCTTATTTCTTTCTGTAAGTTACAACTAATAGGCATTCTTATCACCTACCAGCATTACGTATATAGTACCAAAAAATATTTGCATGTCCAGCCAGAAATTCCATTTCCGGATATATTCAATATCAATACTTACCCTGTTTCGCATATCATCGGCCCCTTTAGTAAACCCTCTTAAGCCTTTTATCTGAGAAAGGCCGGTTATACCAGGTTTTACCAGTGTACGCAGTTCATAATTTTCAATTGGTTCATCAAATAATGCCAGCATATGTTCCACAAGCGGCCTTGGGCCAATAATGCTCATATCCCCCATTAATACATTTATAAATTGGGGCAGTTCGTCCATACTGGTTTTGCGCAGAAATTTCCCAATCCAGGTAATACGGGAATCATTTTTAACAGACTGTATAAATTTACCTGATTCATCCAGAATAGGTGCATCCTTAACCATGGTGCGGAATTTATACATCCTGATCATTTTCCCGTTCAATCCAATTCTAACCTGGGTATAAAATGCCGGACCTTTGCTAGTTAATTTAATTAGTAAAACAATTAAAGGAAATAACCATGAAAATACCATGATAAAAATGATCAATGATAATATAATATCAAACATTTTTTTACTAAGGGAATTATTACAATTATTGGCACTGTCGATAATGCTTTTTTTTGCTACATTTAACATAACTGTAACGGAAGCAGGGGGGAAATTTTTATCGGTAAGTTCCAGATAATTATAATTTTTCATAACATAATGCTATTTCAGTGTTGTTGAAATACAACTAAAGAATTATAAATCAAATATAAACAAAAAGCGTATCTGCCAAAATTAATAAAGGTTATTTTAAATATCTCAATACTTTTTATCTACATTGAAATTGAAAAATCAGTTGATTATTAATTTTTTGACCTATTTTAATTCGAATAATACAAAAAAAAATCGAAAACTTTAGTGCATATTTGTGCAAAGGTTAATAATTAAATTAATGTTTTAATTTCTAAGTACATGAAATATTTGAAATATTATTTAATGCCTTTTTTTTCCTTTATCCTAGTCATAACAAGGGGCCAAACCATACCAATTGGACAGCCTATTTTTGATGAAAATTTAAGAATACTGCAGCTGGAAGGCAAACTGGATCCGCACAATGCATTAACGGCACGCCCTTATTTTCTTAATAAAACATTAACGGCAGATAGCCTGATTCATTTAATTGATCCGGTTACCCATATACATACCTTAAGATATAGCTCCAGGCGCAAAACTTCCATTTTTGAATGGCTGCCCATTACCTTAGACAATCAATATAACAGCCATCACCCTTATGGGTGGAATACTGCCGGTATGATTGATGCCAAAGGATTTCAAAATAAGTTTAGTACAGGGCTATTTGCGTCTTTCAGTATCCTGAGTGTTCAGCTAAAACCAGAAATTGTTTATGCCCAAAACCCGGATTTTGAATATAGTGCGCAATATGGAGCCCCTACCAAAGGTGTATATACAAAAATCTTTGCAGGCCAATCCAGCATTCGTTTATCCGCCGCAGGTTTATCATTAGGGGTATCCACAGAAAATATGTGGTGGGGCCCGGGTATTCAAAATTCATTATTAATGAGTAATAATGCACCCGGTTTTTTACATCTAACCTTCAACAGCACCAAACCCCTAAAAACAGCTATAGGTTATTTTGAATTTCAATTAATTGCCGGTAAACTGGTAGAAGATACCAATGTTTTGTTGGAAAATAAAGATTTAATTAGTTCTTATTATGCACAAAACAACTATGGTGGTTTTCCCAGCATTGGCAGTTTAGACCATGGCGGTTGGCGTTATTTTAATGGGGTTACGGTATCCTATAACCCAAAATGGATCAAACAACTTTTTTTAGGATTTAACAGAACCGGTTTAATATATCATGATTCTTTAGGCCAGTTTCCTGGTTTTATACACAATTATTTACCAGTTTTTGTAGAATTTTTCCGGAGTAGTAGTACCTATCAATCCGGATCTTTAAATTTAAAGCAAACTGTTTCCATTTCAGCCAGGTATCTTCTTCCAAAATCGCATACAGAAGTTTATGCGGAATATGGAGCAAATGATAATACATTCAATATCAGGGATGAATTAATGAGCCCCAATCATGGAACAGCATTTACAATTGGTGTTAAGAAATTATACCCTTTGAAAAAAAATAAATGGCTCAGTCTGGAAGGCGAGATCACACAATTATCTCAATCTGTAGACCAAAATATACGTTCAACAGGATATTGGTATTTATTTCAGGGGGGGTATACCAATCAAAGCCGTATTTTAGGGGCTGGGTATGGAATGGGCAGTAATATGCAATCATTTACCTGCAACCTATTGAAAGGTTTTAACAATATGGGGTTTTTATTTCAAAGAATTGTTCATGATCCTAACCCAGATACATCAGCTTTATCAATAATTGGTAAGGATATGCGTTTCCAGTTATGGAGAGACAACTCTCTGGGTATTTTTTATCGGAAGCAAGTTAACCGTTTATCAATCAATATTTTAGTTCAAGGAATTAGATCCCGTAACTATGCCTGGCTAGGCAATACCAGATATAACTTTCATGGCTTTATAACACTTTCCTATATTTTGTAAAATAGTATTATTTTATAAACTATCCAGCATCAGTACTACTTTAATGGTATGGAAAATGATTTTAAGATCGAATAAAGGAGACATATTTTTTGCGTAATATAGATCATATTCCAGTTTCTCCAGATTCTGATCAGGCGTTGCGGTGGGGTTATTAATCTGTGCCCAACCTGTAATACCAGGTAGAATAGTATGGCGGAGATGATAATAAGGATTGATTTTCACCATTTCCTGTACAATATCCACTTTCTCAGGGCGTGGCCCTATCAAGCTCATATCCCCTTTTAAAATATTATACAATTGGGGTAATTCATCAATTTTAGTTTTACGTAAAATTCTACCAATTAAAGTAATCCGATGATCATTTTTAACCGTATGTCCAGTATGGCCATGAAGAACATGTACCATTGTTCTCAGCTTATATAAAGTGAAGTGCTTTCCATTTTTACCTACTCTTTTTTGGCAAAAAAATAATGGGCCGGGTGATGTCATTTTTAGTAATAGTGCAAATGGAAATGAAAATAAAATAGCAAATGGTATTGCTATTGCACAAAAGACTAATTCATAACCTCTTTTAAAATAATGATATTCATTACTTTCATTTACAAAAAAAACCTCATTAGTATTTACAATCCAATGATTATTTAAATAAATGAGAGATATTTTACCCGTAATATGTTCATAAAAGCTGTAAGCGCTATATACTGGCTTGCCTATTACTCTTAATTCATTTAATAACTGCATTTCATATTCTGTTAACTTTCGATTATTTGACAAGTCCAGTAAAATGATTGAACTTTCAAAATCTTTATCATTTTCACCTAATTCAATCAGATCATTTAAATTATCAATAACATTAGAAGACCAAAAATTGATATTATATTTTTTTTGAAATTTTTGTTCTTCAGAAAGCTTTTCAGCTATGATACCCGGGTTAAGGATAAAACAGTTAATTTTACCATTTATAAGTTTCCTTATTGAACTTAACTTATAATCATATGTAGTGTTAAAATGATTTAAATAAAATTTTTCGTTTTTAGAAATTGAAAGTCCCATTTTACTTAGTTTTAAAACAAATAAGTTAAACACATATAAACAATATACTTCACTCAATTAAATGAAATTAAATTTATTGAGTAATGTAAAACAAAGTAGTGGGGGCTACTTAAAAGCAAATTCATTTTTTACAATTATCACATTTATTCAAATCTTGATTTTGAATAAATAAATTTTATACTTTACTTAGACCTTTCAAATCCACCATTATTACTTCTAATAAATATTTACAAAATTATGATTTCTAAATTAATTTTAAAAATATTACCAAAATAACATAAAATTATCAATTTCTGAAATAAATTAATTATTTACACATTTATATGCTTACTAATTATTTTTTACTAAAAATATTGTTATCAAACTGTAACAATCTATCATATAATTCAATGTAATCATCAAATCTTTCATCTTTATTAAATAATTTTTCAACTCGCTTTCTACAAAAATCACTAAAATAATCTTTACCTAATCTCCTTACCTCATAAATTTTCTGAACTATTTCGTTTACATCTCCTTTATTAATTGCAAATCCAGTATTTTCTACAACTGCCTCTCTACTTCCACTATTGTCATATGTAATGACAGGAAGGCTACATGACATTGCTTCTAAATTAGTTGTAGAAAATGTATCTTCTGAAGTTAGATTCAGATATACATTTGCAATAGAATATAATTCAACTAACTGTTCAACATAGTTTAACCTTTTCATCCCTAAAATATTTTTAGGTAAATTTTCAATCTCTGTTGCAGACAACCCTACTAATACAATTTGAAAATCATCATTTAACACATAACTAAGTTTAATAAAATCACTAAGTCCTTTATCCATCTTCCAGTTACTTGCAACACCTAAAATAATAAACTTATTTTTATTTTTTATGTATTGGAAATGTAGTATTTCAGTTTTCTTTTTAAAAATATTTAAATCAACACCATTTTTTATAACTTCCAAATTATAATTTTTCAGATACGAATTCCTAATAATACCCTTTAACCAATCACAAACACATACTATTG
>Ga0208872_1000220_pt1 | contig 51359 bp, 49 predicted proteins | sample CryBogCBH12Aug08_FD_185508 | JGI IMG/M metagenome (GOLD analysis project Ga0208872, IMG submission 185508) | Freshwater microbial communities from Crystal Bog, Wisconsin, USA - CBH12Aug08 (SPAdes) | ecosystem: Environmental > Aquatic > Freshwater > Lake | place: Crystal Bog, Wisconsin, USA...
CGGGCAATTGCATTTCGCGGTCGGCGATCTCGGTGATTTCGAGTTCGGTGGCGACGGGCTGGGAAATGCGTTTGAGTTCGCCCGCCTGGTCGAGGGCGTTGACGAAATCGCGGAAGGAATCAAAAGCCATACGCCGTTGAAACTGACATAAAACCGTGCGTCTGGCAATGCAGCCGGGTCTGAAGCCGAACGCCGGTCGCCGCCGGTGCGCTCACGCCGATGGCTTGACCAGATGGATGACGTCGCCGGGCTGAAGGGTCACATCGGATTTTCCGGACTGGAGCTTGCTGGCCGTGGTCTGGATTTTCTGTGCGCCCCGCATGATCTGGATGGATTTCAGCGCAAGATCCACTTCGGCGGTTTTGCTGGCGGCATACAACTTCATGCCTTGGACGTAAGGCAGTTGCCGGGTGACGCCGGTCGCAGTATCCACAAAAGTCACAACCGCCGTCTTGGTCAGGCTGGCGCCGACCTCCAGCCCGGTTTTTGTCACCGTGACCGCCGTCGACGACGCGATTTTGCCCGCACCAATGATCGTCTTGCCGGCGATGGAACCCGTGGTCGTCACGGTTTTTGCAGCGAGCGAAACCGTGCCGCGAGTGGAACAACCGCACCAACCCGCACCGAGCGCCCACATGACGATGAATAAAATCAGCATGGAGCGTCCGCCGCCGGGCGGGTTGGCAAAATCGCGATTGGAATTAAAAGCCATCCGGCCGCGAAACTGACACAAAATCGCGTGGCTGGCAATGCGAGGAAATGTTATTTGATTTTGACAATTCTAATCCAAGGTTCAATCTCGGTAAAAATTCACAAAATGAACCGAAATCTCAAAGCAATCGTAGCAAAACCCAAAACAGGTGCTGAAAAATTTCACCGCAACGGCCTTGAAGAAAAGTTTTCTGTGCTCGATTTCTGGAGTTGGAGCACATCCGATTTGGTCATTAATATAACCCGTGGCATCGTCGCAGAGTTCCTTGTAGCAAAAGCTTTAGATGCCCATGAAAATGTGAGAATTGAGTGGGCACCTTATGACCTCACGACTCATGAAGGAATCTCCGTCGAAGTTAAATCGGCCGCCTATTTTCAAAGTTGGGAGCAGGAAAAAATATCCACGATTCAATTCAACTACGAAAAGACCACACCTCTGGATGAGGAAAACGGTGGATACCACGGCGATATTCGCCGTGCGGCACAGGTTTATGTTTTTGCCTTACTGGCTGAAAAGGAAGATAAATCAAAAATTGACCCGCTGAATCTTGAACAATGGAAGTTTTATGTTGTGCCGACGAAATCTCTGGATAATAGAAAACGAAGCCAGCAATCTATTACACTTCACTCGTTAGAAGTTGAAAAGGATGATTTGAAAGTTGAGATTGTGGGTTTTTCGGGTCTTAAAGAGGCTGTTAAGCGTGCTGCGTCAGTATCGTGATCTCCTATTTTGTGAAATCGCCACCACCTGAAAACTTCTCCGCTGTGCCAAACGATTCGGCAGGAAATCCGTTGTATGTGGCCAAGGACAAGCCTGGTTTCGACTTCTACCTTAATTGGCTCGCGGACTACTTGCACCGACCGAGTCTTGGAATACCGGTTTCGGAACTTCTTTCAATTGAAGCAGCTTGGCACCAAGTTGTTGAAATCGAAATTGAAATTGCAGATTACTTTTCCACGCACCCATTTCAAGAATACCCTCCAAAAAATTGCAAGCCGCGCCACTGGGACTTTCTCCACCGAGTTGAACTCTCAGAAATCTTGTCTCGTGTTCAAACACACTCCGACAGGCGCGAGTTGCTTGATCGCTTATATCAAGAATTAAATACGGATTTTACAAAGTAGCTGCGGATTATCGCAGCTTTCCATTCACGCGCTTCGTGAAACTTTCCGTGCGGATGACGGCGCGTTTGTGCAGGCCGCGCACGATGACTTCGTGGTCGTCGCGGGCTTCAATCTGGAAAGTGAACTGGCGGCCTTCGGCGGCGATGACCTGCGCTCGACAGTGAATCATCTGGCCGACCGGCGTCGGCGCAAGGTGCTTGATGTCGATCTCGACCCCCACGGTGCGTTCATCCGCTTCGAGGTGCGGCGCGAGCGTATGGCGCGCGGTGCGTTCGAGAAATTGGATGATGTTTGGCGTGGAGACGACGGCGGGCATGCCGTCGCCGTGAAATTCCACGGCATGCTTCATGTCCGTGGGAATGGCCAGTTCGCCGACTTCACCGATTCTGGGACGCGATTTCATTTAAAATTATTTAACCACGAAATGCACGAAATACACAAAAGCAAAAGGTGTTTCTGAACTTTTCCTTTTCGTGCGGTTCGTGCATTTCGTGGTTCACAAAAAAGCGGCAACCCCGCGATCGAGATTGCCGCTTTATGAAACGGAATATTATTTCTTGATCAGGTCGGCGACGAGGGATTTTTCTTCCTTCAATTCATTTTCCGTCGCGGCGATCTTGGCCTTGCTGAAGTCGTTCAGCGGCACGCCTTGGACGATCTCAAAATCCTTGCCGTTGCTGCGGATCGGGTAGCTGAAGATCAAACCCTTCTCGATGCCGTAGCTGCCGTCGGAATGCACGCCCACGCTGAACCAATCGCCGGCCGGCGTCGGATGCGTGAGTTTGTAAACGGTGTTGCACGCCGCATTCGCCGCGCTGGCGGCACTGGAGAGGCCGCGCGCCTTGATGATGGCCGCGCCGCGTTGCTGCACGGTCGCGATGAAATCTTTCTCCAGCCATTCGCGGTGGCTGATGACTTCCGGCACCGGCCGGCCGTTGATCTTGGTGTTGAAGAAATCGGGATACATCGTGGCGCTGTGATTGCCCCAGATGGCGAGATTCGTGACGGCGGTGACATCCACGCTGGCCTTTTGGGCGAGCTGCGTCTTGGCGCGGTTTTCATCGAGCGCGGTCATGGCAAAAAAGCGATTCGCCGGCACGCCGGGTGCGTTGTTCATGGCGATGAGAGAATTGGTGTTGCACGGATTGCCGACGACGAGCACGCGGACGTCGCTCGCGGCGTTCTTGGCGATGGCATTGCCCTGACCGGTGAAAATCTTTCCGTTGATGCCGAGCAAATCCTTGCGTTCCATGCCGGCCTTGCGTGGCACGGCACCGACAAGCAGCGCCCAGTTCACGCCTTTGAATGCCTCGTCGAGATTGGAGGTCGGCACGATGCCCTTGAGCAGCGGGAACGCGCAGTCGTCGAGTTCCATGCAGACGCCTTGCAGCGCGGCCATGGCTTTTTCGTCGGGGATTTCGAGGAGGTGCAGGATGACCGGTTGATCCGGGCCGAACGCCGCGCCGGAGGCGATGCGGAACAGGAGTGAATATCCGATTTGGCCGGCAGCGCCGGTGATGGCCACGCGAATGGGAGTTTTGCTCATAAAATAATTTTGGTGAGTCAGTATGGATTTACGGACGTTTTGAAGCAAGTTTTCCGCGTTCGCAAAAATTGTCTTGGATTAAATTTATCTTGGCGTTAAAAAGAGGTGTTCTTTGAAACGGCGGAAGCAATTCCGCTCATCGCAGTCAAATGTCTGGGAACCCGGTGTGAATCCGGGACGGTTGCGCCACTGTAACGGCTACAAATTCCAAGTCCACTGGTCGAAAGACCGGGAAGGCGGAAGGCGGTTCGATGCCGAAGTCAGGATACCGGTTTGATTGCGCTCGTCGGCTCCGAGCGACTCGGAGCACTTCTCCGCAAAGAGAAGGATGGAGCCAGCCGCCCAAACCATTTTTGGACGGACTCGTCGAATGCCTTCATTCCCCGTTTTGCCGGAGTCTGGAGGTTTTTTTATCGCAAAATTTCTCCGACCCCGCGCTGGTCTTCCAAATCAAAACCGTCCGCGTGAATCATTTTTCGCGCGGGCAAAGTTGAAAGATCAGCACTTGAAAAAAATCCGTTCGCTGGCGCTGGCCGGCCTGTTTGTTGTTCCCGCGGTTTTAATCGCCGGCGAAACCAATTCCGTCCCGACTTCCGCCACCGTTGCGGAAACCAATGCGTCGGAAGAAATCACCATCACCGCCACGCGCATCGCCACGCCACAGGAAAAATCACCTACGGCCACCACCGTCATCACGCACGAGGAAATCGCGCAGTCGCAGCAGCACCTTGTCGCCGATGTTCTGCGCGGGCAGCCTGGCGTGGAGGTCGCGGCCGCCGGACAACCCGGCACAGTGACCGGCGTTTTTCTACGCGGTGCGAACAACAACCAGACACTCGTGCTCGTGGACGGCATCCGCGTCAACAGCCCGTTCAACAACCAGTTCGATTTCAGCCAGCTGCCCGTGGACAACGTCGAGCGCATCGAGATTTTGCGCGGCCCGCAAAGCACGCTTTACGGTTCCGAGGCCGCCGGGGGTGTCATCAACATCGTCACCAAGCGCGGCACCTGTCTGCCTGCGGGCTCGTTGGAAACGGAATACGGTTCCTTCAACACCTCCATCACCAGAGGCAGTTTCTCTGACAGCCTCGGCCAGTTTTCCCTCGCTGCCGATGGCAGCTACGCGAGCAGCGACAATGACCGTATCAACAGCGATTATGAGCAATATCATTTCGGCGGCCACGCGCGCTACGATTTCAGCGACCGCTTCAGCGCCACGCTGCTGGCGAATTATTTTCACAACAACGACGGCTCGCCCGGCGACATTTTCACGGACGACCCGACCGCGCGTTTGAAAACGGAAAGCGCCCTGTTCGGTCTGACGCTCAACGCCGACCCAACGGACTGGTGGAACGCGAAACTGAAATTGTCCCACGCGCGTGAACGCGGCAGCTTCGACCAGCCGGCAAACGTGCAGAACGGTGGCGAAGGCATTTTTTCCACGACGATTGCCGAGCGCAATCAGGTGGATTTCCAGAATGTTTTTAAGATTACGGAACAGCATACCTTCCTCGTCGGCGGCACGTTCGAGGACGCTTCGGGAAGTTTATCTTCGCTGGATAGTCTTTATGGGCCGTCCACTTTGGGAAAGACGACCATTGATACCCGTTCCGCCTATGCCCAATACGATTTTTCGCCGAACAAACGGTTGACTTTCACCGCCGGCGGACGCGTGGACGACTCGGATTCCTTTGGCACGCATGGGACGTATCATTTCGGCGCCCGTGCCACCGCGCCCGGCACGGAGATGATTTTTCGCGCCACGCTTGGCACCGGCTTCCGCGCGCCAAGCATTTCTGATTTGTATTATCCGTTTTTCAGCAACCCGAATTTGAAACCGGAAAAGAGCGTTGGCTGGGACGCCGGCTTCGAGCAGCCGCTGTTGCAAAACAGACTTCGTTTCGGCGCAACTTTCTATCACAACAACTTTGACAATCTCATCCAATACGTCGGTAATCCGTTTTTTGCGCCGGAAAATGTCGCGCGCGCCCGGACATTCGGTGTAGAAACCTTCGTCGCCTGGCAGGCGCTGACCAATCTCACCGCCCGCGCCAGTTACACTTGGACGGACACCGAAAATTTATCCACCGGCGCAGAATTAATTCGCCGTCCGGAACACAGCGGCAGCTTGAGTTTGGACTGGCGGATTCTGCCGAAGCTGGACGCCGTCGCGACCGCGCAATTCATCGGCCAGCGCACGGATAATGATTATTATACTTCATCCGCCGTCGTCTTGTCCGCCTATACCAAGTTGGATTTGGCGCTGCGCTGGCAGGTGCAAAAGCATCTGGAAATCTTTGCCCGAGCGGAAAATCTCACGGATGAACGCCATCAAGAAGTCTTTGGCTATCCGTCGCTGGGTCGCGGCTTTTACGGCGGCCTGCGCGCGCAATTTTGACCGGCGAATGGGTTCCAAACAATTTCGAGCCGTATGAATCCGCTGAAATTTTTAAATCCGGCCCTGTGTCCGCTCTGCGGCGAAGCGAATGGTTGCCAGCTCTGTTCGCCCGCCGCCTACAAAGGCCCGTGCTGGTGTGCCCAAGTGGAAGTGCCGGCGGAACTGCTGGCGCAGGTGCCGGAAGCGCTCCACAACCGCGCCTGCATCTGCGCCGGGTGCGTCGCAAAATTTCACGAGCGCAAGATGCCGCAGCCGGTGCGTGTCGGGGATTTTTATTTCGACGCCGATGGAAAAATGGTTTTCACCGAGAAGTATCATTTGCGCCGTGGTCATTGCTGCGGCAGCGGCTGCCGTCATTGCCCGTATCCGAAGCCGCTCGCCGCCTAGCAGAGCTGGCCTAAAAACAGTTCAAGCACCGATCTGCTTCTGGATCGCGCCGCAGATTTTTTTGGACCAGCTTTGCAGACTTTTTGCGTTGCGGCCCTCCACCAGCAGGCGCGCTTTCGGTTCCGTGCCGGAGTAGCGCAACAGCAAGCGTCCGCCTTGCGCGGATAATTCTTTTTCTGCCGCCTTCACCAGCGCGTTGACGCCGTCGAGCTGCTCGAACGGTTTTTTATCGCGCACCTTCACGTTGGTCACGAGCTGCGGGAAGCGCGTCCAGCATTTCGCCAGCTTGGACAACGGCGCGCCTTTGGCCTTCATGATGCGCAGGATTTGCAGTGCGGCCACCAAGCCGTCGCCGGTGCTGGTGTGTTCGCGGAAAATAAGATGTCCGCTCTGCTCACCGCCGAAGTTGAAGCCGCCGCGCAGCATCTCATCTATCACATTTTTGTCGCCGACGGCGGTGCGGAGCATTTTGCCACCGGCGTTTTTGATGGCGGCTTCCAGTCCGGCATTGCTCATCACGGTGCTGACCAAAGTTTTTCCGGCCAGAGTTTTTTCCGCGAGCATCTCCAACGCGGCGATGGCCATGATGTCATCACCGTCGATCAAATTGCCCATTTCGTCGCAAAGCAAGACGCGGTCGGCGTCGCCGTCGTGCGCGATGCCGATGTGCGCGCCGCATTCGACGACTTGTCGGCACATCGCTTCCGGGTGCATGGAGCCGCAATCCTGATTGATGTTTTTGCCATTAGGATGGTTGTTGAAGACGAGGACTTCCGCGCCGAGTTCGCGCATGACGCAGGGCGAGGATTTGTAGGCTGCGCCGTGGCCGCAGTCCAAAACGATCTTCACGCCCTCAAGCGTCAGGCCGCGCGGGAAGCTGGCCTTGGCGTGCTCGATGTAGCGGCCCAGTGCATCGTCAATGCGCACCGCTTTGCCGATGTGCTCGGCGGACGGGCGGATGTTTTCCACTTCGCCGGAGAAGACGAGGCGTTCGATCTCCGCCTCGATCCTGTCGTCGAGCTTGTAGCCGTCGGCGCGGAAAAACTTGATGCCGTTGTCGGTGTAGGGATTGTGCGAGGCGGTGATGACGATGCCGGCGTCCGCGCGCAAACTCGGTGTGACATAGGCGACGCCCGGTGTGGGCAGCGGCCCGATGAACAGCACGTCCACGCCCATCGAAAGGATGCCGGAGCTGATGGCGTTCTCCAGCATGTAGCCGGAGAGGCGCGTGTCTTTGCCGATGACGATCTTGTGCTTGCCACGACCACGCGATTGCGACTCCAGATTTTTGAAGACGTGCGCTGCCGCGCGCCCGAGCTTGAGCGCGGTTTCAGCGGTCACGGGCTCAAGGTTCGCGGTGCCGCGCACACCGTCGGTGCCGAAGATTTTTTTTGGTTGGGGCATGGGAAATTATTTTGCCGGCGGCACGATGACGCCGACTTTGGCCGGTTCGACGCTGATGACGGTCACGCCGGCGGGGACGGCGACGTCCACGCTGCGTTTGAGTTCGCGCGCCGAATCGATGCCGGTCAAATCTACCGTGGCGCGGATCTGGTTCGCCTGCAGCACGGCGATCGTTTCTGGCGAGCCGCTGACGGTAATTTTCACAGTTTCAGGCGCGACACGGTAGAGGTGAACGTCCGCCGCCGAGGCGACGATGAACACGGGCAGGTTGCCGTAAGTGAGCGTGCTGCCGCCTGTCGCTGAGGAGGGCAAAGCCGATTCCAGCAAAATCCGATGAACCGTCAGCCAGATGGCGGCGGCGAGGATCAGGGAAAAAAGCTTCCAGCCAACATCTTCGACCAGCCAGGCGCGTATGGCGGAGAGAAATTTCATTTGTTGCTGGCGGGTTTGCCAGCCGGGCGCGGCTCGTGCCGGGTGATGACGGCGGGGCCGGCGGCCTTATGGTGTTCGGTGAACCAGGTGCGCAGCCACTTGATGATGTTGTTGGTGCGCGCGGGGCGTAAAATGACGGAAGTCAGAAACGCGCGGAGTTCTTCCAGCGTCACGCCGCGCACCAATTGGCCTTTGTAGGCGTGGGAAATCATGCCGTTCTCCTCGGAGACGACCACGACGAGCGCGTCCGTCTCTTCGCTCAAACCGATGGCCGCCCGGTGGCGGGTGCCGAGTGACTTGTTCAGATCCGTGCGCTGTGTCAGCGGGAAAATACAGGCGGCGTAGGCGATGCGGTCGCCCTTGATGATGACGCCGCCGTCATGGATGGCGTTGTTCGGGAAAAAAATCGTCTCGAGCATTTCGGGCGTGACGTCGCAATCCACCTTGATGCCGGCCTCGGTCGCCTCCTGCAACTGGATGGATTGTTCGATGGCGATGAGCGCGCCGATTTTCACATCGGCGAGGCGTTCGACGGTCTGGATGACGACTTCGATACTTTCGCGTTGTTCGCTGGTGCTGGCGAACAGCGGCAGGTTGCCCAGTTCTGCCAGCATGCGGCGCAATTCCGGCTGAAAAATCACGAGCGTGCCCAACGCGATGAACACCGACGCGCTGCCGAGAATCCAGCGCAGCACTTTCAAATCGAGAATCGTTGTCACCGCCGTGAGTGCCAGCAGCACCACGACGAAGCCGATGACCACCGGCCAGCCGCGCGTGCCGCGCACGAACCGGAAGGCATAATAGATCAGCACCGCGAGGATTAAGATCTCCACCGCTGGATGCCAGCTCTTTTCAAGGTCATTCCACATTTTTTCTTAAAGCCAATATTGCTTCCGCCATCCGGATGGCCTGCACGGTTTCAGCCACGTCATGCGTGCGGATCACGTTGGCTCCGGCGGCGACCGCCAGAATCGTGCAGGCCAGCGATGCTGGCAAGCGTTCATTCACCGCCGCGCCGGTGACGGTGCCGAGAAACGATTTTCGCGAAACCCCCACCAGCAGCGGTCGCCGCCATTTGGCAAAGGCCCGCAGGTTGGCGAGCAACGCCAGATTATGCTCGGGCGTCTTGCCGAAACCGATGCCGGGATCCAACATCACCTGTTCGGCGACCACGCCGCCCTCGTTGAGCAGGGTGGTCAGGCGTTCGGAAAAAAAATCCCCCACTTCGCGTCCGACGTCCGCATAGCTGGCCTTTTCCTGCATGGTCTGCGGTGTGCCCTGCGCGTGCATGATGATGTAGCCGGCATGGAAATCGGAAACGATTTTCCACATACCGTCGTTGGCGCGGGCGGCGGCGACATCGTTGACGATGCTTGCGCCGGCGGTCAGCGCGGCCCGGGCCACGACCGGCTTGCTGGTGTCGATGGAGATGGGGATTTTGATCTGTGAGGCCAGCCGCTCGATCACCGGAATGACGCGGCTCAATTCTTCGCTTTCGCTGACGGGTTCTGCGCCGGGCCGGGAGGATTCGCCCCCGACATCAAGGATGTCCGCGCCCTGGGCGACCAGTTCCAGCGCATGGCCCACCGCCGCGTCCGGGTCGAGAAATTTTCCGCCGTCGAAAAAGGAATCTGGCGTGACGTTGACGATGCCCATGACGAGCGCGGGACGCGGAAACCGGAATTGAAATTGGCGCGCGGTGAAAATCATTTATGACCGCCAGATTACGCTCATCCGCGCACGTCTGCCAAGTCAGACCTTCGTGCGAAAATACGCGATGGTGTCGGTCAGACCCTTGTAAAGCGGCACGACGGGCGACCATTTGAGGATTTTTTTGGCCTTGGTGATGTCGGGCTTGCGCTGCTTGGGGTCATCCTGCGGCAGCGGCTTGAAGACGATTTTGCTTTTGGAACCGGTCGCGGTGATGATCTGTTCGGCGAACTGGAGCATGGTCATTTCGACCGGGTTGCCGATGTTCACCGGCAAATCGTAGTTGCTCATCATCAACCGGTAGATGCCTTCGATCAGATCCGAGACGTAGCAGAAGCTGCGCGTCTGCGTGCCCTTGCCGAAAATGGTGACAGGCTTGTTCTTCAACGCCTGACTGATGAACGCAGGGACGACGCGGCCATCGTTGATACGCATGCGCGGGCCGTAGGTGTTGAAGATGCGGACGATGCGCGTCTCCACCTTGTGCTCGCGGTGATAGGCCATCGTCAGCGCCTCGGCGAAACGCTTGGCCTCGTCGTAGCAACCGCGCGGGCCGATGGTGTTGACGTTGCCCCAGTATTCCTCCGGTTGCGGATGGATGAGCGGGTCGCCGTAGATTTCGGAAGTGGATGCGATGAGAAAGCGTGCGCCTTTTTCTTTCGCGAGGCCGAGCGCCTTGTGCGTGCCGAGCGAGCCGACCTTGAGCGTTTGAATCGGCAATTCCAGATAATCAATCGGGCTGGCGGGCGAGGCAAAGTGCCAGACGTAATCCACCGGGCCGTCGAGAAAAATAAATTCCGTCACGTCCTGCTGGATGAATTTGAAATTCGGGTTGCCGCCGAGGTGGACGATGTTATCCACGCTGCCGGTGACGAAATTATCAATGCCGATGACCTTGTGGCCGCGGGCAATCAGCAGATCGGCAAGGTGCGAGCCGAGAAAGCCGGCGGCCCCGGTGACGACGGACGTGGGTTGTTTTTTGCTCATGACGAAAATTATTTGGCCCCCGTGGCGCGCAGCACGGCGGGAACCGTGCGCAACAGGATAGAGAGGTCGAGCCAGATTGACCAGTTGTCAATGTATTCGAGGTCGAGCCGCACCCATTCCTTGAAGTCGGAGATCTTATTGCGCCCGCCGATCTGCCAGAGGCAGGTGAGCCCGGGCTTGACGGACAGGCGGCGGCGATGTGCGAGGTCGTTGAAACGCTTCACTTCATCCACCGGCAACGGGCGCGGGCCGACGAGGCTCATCTCGCCGCGCAGGACGTTGAAGAGCTGCGGCAGCTCGTCAAGGCTCCACCGGCGCAGCCATTTACCGATGGGCGTGATGCGCGGGTCGTTGGTGACCTTGAAAACGGGGCCGGACATCTCGTTCATGGCGGCCAGCTCGTGCTTGAACTGTTCGGCATTGGTCATCATCGTGCGGAATTTAAAGATGACGAACGGCGAGCCGTTCAACCCCGAACGCTGCTGCCGGAACAGCACCGGGCCGGGCGAGGTGATTTTGATCACCAGCGCGATGATCAGCATCGGCACGGCGGCAAGCAGCAGCAAAAACAGGGTGCCGAAGAAATCCAGCAACAGCTTTGCCAGCATCTGCCATGAGGTTTCTGGAGCGGAGCGAAAGACGATGAGGGGGTGGCCGAGCATCTCGTCGAAACTGGCGTGGGCGATTTGCGTCGCGAAAAAGTCCGCCACCAGCCACGCCTCGACACCTTCAATTTCGCAAACCTTGATGATATTTTCCACGCGCTCGAATTGGGTGTGCCGGGCACCTACAATCACGCCGCTGACGGAATGTTCATGCAGCAACTCGATTAGTTCCTGGATGGACGAGTCGGCCAAGTTGAATTCCGCGCTGACCTCAATGCTGTCACCGGGGTGATCCAGAATTTCGCGGCGCAGCCTTGCGGTTTCCGCCGGGATGCCGGCCAGAATCACCCGGCGTTTGTATTGTGCCTTGGCCATCTGACTGTGTCTCGCCACCGCCAGTGCTTCCTCCTTGAGCCAGACCAGCAGGAAGCTGATGAGGCCGAAACAAGTCATCACTCCGCGCGGGGCGACTTCTTTCAATGCATACAGCACCAGCACAAGGCCGATGGTGCCGATGGCGCAACCGCGGAACAAAGACCACAACATCGCCAGACGCGACCCGGTCGGGGCGCGGTTGTAAAAACCCAACGCCTCCAAGATCAGTGGCGCGGCGGGGACGATGACAAAATAGTTCCAAGGCTGGCCCATCAGATTTGAGGAGAGTCCATCCAGCCGGCAAATCGAAAGCCACGCACCCAGCGTGGAGTTAACGAGGTCGGTGAACTCCTGACTGCCACGCAACGCGTAGGCCAGCCAATAGCTGAAGGCAAACAGAAACCCATCGGTGAGTTGATTCACCAGCGTGCGGATTTGGCGGTCGCGTTGCAGCATGAAAGTTACAGAGGCTTAAATCATTTTAACCGAACGAAGCGTGAATTCAATGCCTTCCTCGGTCTGGTTTGGGCACGAGTTGAAATTCCGGCACGGCGACGGCGATCAATTTCTTCATCCGTTCAAAGGTCGCTTCTTCCTGACCGGGCGCACACGCGGAAAAAAACGAGATGTAGGACCAGCGCTCCAGCACACCGTTCAGCAGCAAATCGCGCGGCAGCCACCACATCATCCAGTCCCGGGAATTTGCGGTGTAATGGCTGCCGTCCACAAACCAGTAGACATAAATGCCGCGCACGGTTTGCCAGTTGCCTTCCGCGTCGGCAATTTTTTTGGTGGAGATGAGTTTGTTCACCGGCAGTTCGTAGGGGAAAGGTTTTTCCAAACGGATTTTTTCCACCCGCGAGTCGGTGTTGTCCATCGTCCAGCCCTGACCAGTCATGCAGATCTCCGGCTTGTGAATGCTGGAACGGTCGCTGCCCATCAACACCACACTAGTCTGTCCCCAGAAACCATCCGGTGCCTGATAGATCCGCACGCGGAAACTGGTGTCTTGAGGCAATCGCAACAACGCTGCTTCCGAGTTGGTGGAGATCGCGGAGGTATAGCTTGGCAAACTTTCCGGCAGCAGCACTTCCAAGTTCTTACTGTTCGGCCGGGACCGCGTTTTGATGCCCGGCTCGCCCAGCCGCTGGTGCGCCTTCATGTGCATCAACAAGACTGCCGTTCCAGCTATGAACAGTAGAACCAGAACGGCGGAAACTATTTTGGGACGGTTCATACTTTGTCAGTGGCCGGGGCGGATGTCGTGGCCGGTTCAGTTTTTTCCAGCCAATGTGCAATCAAAAATACGCAGCCGAAGGCGACGAGAAAAGTGATGAAACCGAACTTGGTCTCCACCGCCTTGCCGGCGTCCTGACCGAACATTTCCGCCACGCCGATGGTGAAGCAGAGGCGCACGACGTTGCCCAGCACCGCCAGCGGCAGGGCAGACAGCATCATCACGGCGCGCTTCCACGAGGCTTTAAAGACCATGAAACCGTAGATTGTTGTCAACGCCAGCAACGCCACCAAGCTGCGGATACCGCTGCACGCCGCCGCCACTTCGTAGGCGAACGTCCGCTGAGCGTCAAAAAGCTGTGTGCCATCGCGGATCAGATCCGGCGCGAGCCCTAGATGGGCCACCATTTCGACAATGCGCGAAACCAGCAGCCGCAGCGGCAGCGTCAGGCTATTGGCCAGTTCGCCGAGGGGAATGCAAAACACGAGGAGAAAATACGGAAAGAAACAAGCCTTCAGCCAGTTCTTGCCCCAAGCCAGCCCCATCAAGCCGTAAAGCCCGATAAAGAAGGCGATGACAGACGCCCGCGGTTGCTGGATGACGTAGGCGACAATGTGGAGCAGGAGCGCAAACACGATTGGCAGTATTCCCGGCCACCAAAGTTCCAGCGGGCGGGCGACGAGTTCGCGGCGTTTCCACCAGAATAGTGCCAGCACCACGAATGGCATCATGATGCCGTGGCCCTCGTCGGTCAGTGGCGAGGTATAGATGTCGAACATCCACGCAAATACCGACGCCGAGTCACGGTAGCCAAAGGTGGAATTTCCGAGGAAAGTGAACAGTGCCACCCAGACGCCAGCCAGTGAAAAGAGAAAAAGCTTGTTCGGCAGCTGCCGCCATTCCTCCGCACAGCGCGCCGCCAGCACCGCCACGCCGGCGAGCACCGCCGCGCTGAACAAGGGCAGCGGCCACGGGTTGCCGCGAAACTTCTCGTCGGAATAATAAAACGCCGCACCGAGTAAAATCAGGAAGGCGACTTCATGCGGCAGCAAGCCATAGGGCAGCGATGGTTTTTTTATTGGTTCTGTTTGCACAGATTTGCAGGTGATGAAATAGCCGAACCGCAATCTATGCTCAAACAAATTTCCGTGACATCACGGTGACGGATGTTTTTTCAGGCCGGTCAACTGGCCGAGATATTTTATGACGAACAAGGGGTTGTTGCGAAAATATCGTTTTGCCAGCCGGCGCGGTTCGCAGCCCAGGCGGTAACACCATTCCAGCCCGCTCTGCTGCATCCAGCGCGGGGCCTGCCGCACGCGCCCGCTGTGGAAATCGAACGCCGCGCCCACGCCGATCATCAGCGTCGCATCCAACTTCGGCAAAAATTCCGCCATGAACTTCTCCTGCTTCGGCGTGCTCAAGCCTACCCAGAAAATATCCGGTTGTGCGGCGGCGACCAGCGCTTGCAAATTATTCACCTCCGCCTCGTTCAGCGCCCGAAACGGCGGCGTGAACGTGCCGACAACTTGCAGTCCGGGAAACTTCGTCTTCAGTTTTTGCACCAGCAATTCCGCCACGCCCTCCGCGCCGCCGTAGAAAAAATGCTTTGCGCCGCTGGTCTCACTCCACGCGCAGACATCGAGCATCAGGTCGGGGCCGTAAACGCGGCGCATTTTGGCGTGGCCATTCAATTTTCCAGCCCAAACCATCGGCATGCCGTCTGGTGTGCAGAGAAATGCGTCGTTGAGAATTTTTTTGAAGGCGGCGTCATCCTGCGCCTCCATCACGCCGTGAACGCCCGTCACACAAATATAACCCCTGTGTCGGTCACGCACGGCGGCGGCGATGGCATCCAGCGCCGTCCGCAGATTGAGGACGCTGATACCGACCCCGAGGACATTAATGCGTCGTATGGCCATGCAATGGCCTCAATCATAAAGTGCGCTCACAAAATTGCTAGGCGAAGTCGTGTGGAAGAGCTAATGCAACTGTCTTCGTCTGGCTGGGCGGAAAAACATTGACCTTGGTTGTCGGCAACAGTCAAAGTGTCACCGAATGTCGCAAAGGACTGTTGCCAATTATTTGGTTACCGGCGGGGCGGGCTTTATCGGCTCGCACTTGGTTGACCTTTTGCTGGCAGATCCTCAAGTGGCTGAGGTGCGGATACTCGATAATTTTTCGTCCGGGCGGCGCGAACATTTGGCCCAGCATGCCGGTGATTCACGGCTGAAAATCATTCAGGTCGACCTTCTGGATCAGGAAAAAGTGCTGCCACACTTTGCTGGTGTGGATCAAGTTTTTCATCTCGCGGCCAATCCCGACGCCCGCTGGGGCATCGCCAACACCCGGTTGGATTTGGAGCAGGAAACGATTGTCACTTACAACGTCCTCGAAGCCATGCGCCGCCATGCCGTGGGGCAAATCATCCTTTCCAGTTCTGGCACGGTGTATGGCGACGTGGGCACCACCGTGACGCATGAAAACCTTGGCCCCTGTCTGCCGATCAGTCTTTACGGTGCCGGCAAGGTGGCGGCCGAAGCGTTGATCACCGCGTTCTGTGGCACGTTCGGCTTGCGGGCTGTCATTCTCCGGTTTGGCAACATCGTCGGTGAACGCACGACGCATGGCGCGATTTACGATTTCATTAAACAGTTGGTTAAGAACTCTGCTGAATTAAAAGTTTTAGGTAACGGTTTGCAGGCCAAGCCGTATGTCTATGTCCATGATTTGGTCGGGGCGCTGATGTTCGCCGGAAAGCAGTGCGCGTGGTTGGGTGAAGGGAAATTTGATGTGTTCAACGTCGCGCCGGACGATGCAACATCGGTTTGCTTCATCGCCGAAGAACTGGTGCGTCAACTCGGCTTTACCGGCCACACCAAAATCGTCTATGGCACGACTGCAGCCGGTTGGCCGGGTGACGTCGCCCAGTCACGCATGGACGCTTCCAAAATCCGCAAAGCGGGCTACACTTGGCCGCGCAATTCCGACGAGGCGGTTCGTTGTAGCATCCGCCGCATCATCGAATGGCTGGCTCAACACGCCGAGTCCAAAGCCGAACTACGGGTGCCGCCGGACGCCAAGCCATTGATCGAGAAAGCATGAAGCTGCTGGTCTTCGCCCACACGCCGCCGCCGCACCACGGCCAAAGCTATGCGGTCAAAGTAATGCTCGAAAGTTTTGGCGGCGATCATCGCTGGCAGAAGGCGGAATCACCCGGCCGCTTCGGCATCGAATGTTACCATATCAACGCGCGCTTCTCCCATTCGCTTCAGGATATCGGAGAATTGCGCGGCGGGAAAATATTCTGGATATTCCTATATTGTCTGCAGGCTGTCTGGTGCCGCTTCCGTTACGGGGTGAAAGTGTTGTATTATGTTCCTGCTCCCGGCAAGTCGGTCGCGATTTATCGCGACTGGCTGATCATGTTTTTCTGCCGACCCTTCTTCAAAAAGATCATCCTGCACTGGCACGCCGCCGGCATGGCCAAGTGGTTGGAAACCGCCACCAACATCAGCGTGCGTGCCATGACCTACCGATTGTTTCGGCCTGTGGATTTAAGCATTGTTCTGTCGTGCTACAACAAGGCGGACGCTGAAAAATTGCTATCACATCGCATTTGTGTGGTCAGCGGCGGAATCGCCGATCCTTGCCCGGATTTTCCAGAAACACTCCTGCTAATGCGGCGCGAAAGAGCCATTGCGAGACAGCGACTCGCCGGGCCAACCTTCGGCAGTGGCGAGTCTCCAAAAATTGTGAACGTGCTTTATCTGGCGCTTGTCAGCCGTGATAAAGGTGCGTTCGACGCAGTCGAAGGGGTGGTGCTGGCCAATCAAAAAATGGTGGCGGGACGTTCCCCATTGCGTTTTCACATCACCCTGATCGGCGGCTTTGCCTCGGATGCCGAAGAAAAGGAGTTGCGTGAATTTGTCCAGCAGCATGGATTGCAGACTTCGGTGGCAATTGCCGGATTTGTCACCGCCGAACGCAAGCAGAGTGCGCTGGTCGAAGCCGACATTTTTTGTTTCCCAACTCATTATTCCGCCGAGAACCAGCCGGCGAACCTGATTGAAGCGCTGGCGTATGGGCTGCCGATTGTGACAACGCGCTGGCGTTCCATTCCCGAAATGCTGCCGGAGAATTATCCCGGTCTGGTGGACGTTCGTTCGCCAGTCCAGGTGGCGGATGCGCTCATCCGGCTGGCGGTGCGCGATGATGCCGTGGAGTTGCGGGAAGTTTTTTTACGCCAGTTCACGCTGGAAAAGCATCTTGCCGGTATGGCGGCGGCTATCAAGCAGGTGGCGGAGAATTAAAACCGGCGAAAAAATGTTTTTCGCCCGATGATTAGCAATGAGTTTGTGTTTTACCTAATTATCTTGGCCAGCTAAAAAATAAATTTTTCCTACTGAATCTCGCATGAAATTCTCCATCATCACCCCCAGCTTCAGAAATTCCGAGTGGCTGAAGTTGTGCATCGCCTCCGTGGCCGACCAGCAAGGTGTCGAGCTGGAGCATATCGTGCAGGACTCCTGTTCGGACGATGGCACCCAAGACTGGCTGTCGCACGACCCGCGGGTGAAGGCGTTTATCGAAAAAGATAGCGGCATGTATGATGCCGTGAACCGTGGTTACCGCCGCGCCACCGGCGACATTCTTGCCTATCTCAACTGTGACGAGCAATATCTGCCGGGCGCGCTCGTGGCATTGGAGGAATTTTTCCAGCAACATCCGCATGTGGAAGTGCTGCTGGCCGGCAGCATCGTGACTGACGGCAATGGCAGCTACGTCTGCCACCGGCATGGGATGGTGCCAAATCCGAATCACATCTGGTTCCGGTTTCCGGCACTAACCAGCTCTATTTTCATCCGCCGCCGGGTGATTGAAAAGCGCGGCATCTTCTTCGATACCAAGTGGCGGGACCTCGGCGATTTTCACTGGGTCATGGAATTGATGCGGCGGCAGGTGCCCATGGCGGACGCGCCGATTTTCACCTCCGTCTTCGCCGATACCGGCGACAACATGAACCTCAAGCCAAACGCCATCCGCGAGAAAAACGAGACGGCGGCGATGATGTCCCGCTGGATCCGCCTCGGCAAACCGCTGTGGGTGCTGAACCATCGTTTGCGCCGTCTGGCGCACGGGCATTTCTCGATGAAGAAAACAAGTTACGCCATCTACACCAAAGCCAGTCCTGACCGGCGCGTAATGTTTGATGTGCCAAATCCCACTCCGATTTGGTGGAGCCGGCTATAATTTTGTAAAACTCCGACCGTCGGTTCAGCGGGGAAAGTTCAGGAAAGTAGCGTTTTCCCGGGCGGCCTCGATCTTCAGCTTGCCTTTTTTTCGGGCGACGAGGCGGCGGGCGTGTTGGACGAAGGTATCGATGGTTTTATCGTCGTGATCGGGATCGTGATGGAAAAGCACCAGTTTCTTTACGCCCGCCTTGAGCGCCAGCGCGACCGAATCGTCCAGACAGCCGTGGCCCCAGCCGATATGCTTCCGGTATTCGGTCCCGTTGTATTGGGAATCCAGTATGAGCATGTCGGCGTCTTGGATGAAATCGATCATCGCTCGGTCGTCACCATCCCGGCGCGGTTCCGTGTCGGGAAAGAACGCGATCAAGGCATCCGGCGCAAAAAGCCGGTAGCCCACCGTGACGCCCGGATGATTGGCGCGATGGGCGCGAACCAGCACGCTTCCGATGGTGAAATCAAAATCTTCCAGCTCCTCGATCTCAATGTTGCTGGGCAGCTTGGAAAACGGCACCGGAAAGTAAGTGCTCTCCATCTGGCCGGTGAGCGCGCTGACCAGACCCTTGCGCGCGCCACTGGGGCCGATGATGCGCAGGCGGCAACGGGATTCATAAATCGGCGCAAAGAACGGCAGCCCCTGGATGTGATCCCAGTGCGTGTGCGAAATCAGCAGCGTCAAATTGAGCGGGCGAGATTTAAATTCCTTGAGCAGCGACTGTCCCAGCGCGCGCAGGCCCGTGCCTGCGTCCAGAATGATGATGTCTTTGCCGGAGCGGATTTCCACGCAGGAGGTGTTGCCGCCATAACGCACGGTGCCTCGCCCCGGCGAGGGAATCGAGCCGCGAACGCCCCAGAATCGGATGGATGTGCCGCTTTTGATGCCGCCAATCTAGCGCAGCCGCCGCCAAAAATAAAATTGAAACTTTTACCGCCTCAACCCTTCATCTGGCCGCGCGTCACGCCTAGCTGGTTGAACAGCTTCAATTCGCGCCAGAGTTGTGTGCCGGAAATTTCGCCGCGCAACAACTGCCGGTATTTCATGATGGTGCGGACGACTTCATCCGGCAATTCATTCAGGAATTCCACGCGGAAATTCCGCACGCCGAGCGCGAGCAGCCGTTCCATAAATTCCGCGCCGGTCTGCGCCTGCGAATTGAAAACGGTGTTGCGGCACCCGGCGTCGGCCTTAAGCGGATGCTCCGCACCCACGCGGTCGCGCAGCCGCAGGTCATGCACGTCGCATGGCCGGCCGCAGTCGCGAAAATCTTTTCCCTTCGACAGAAAAGCGCAAAACACGCAATGCTCCATGTGAAACATCGGCATGTGCTGATGAATCGTGATCTCGAACCATTCCGGCGGCGCGGCGGACAACAAGGCGTCGAGCTGCATCACATTCAAATCGTAGCTGGCGGTGACGCGTTCGAGACCGAAATGATTTTTGAAATAGTCCGCCGTGACCCGGTTCGCCACATTCAACGAAAAATCCCCGACGCGCCGCGTGTCCGCAAAAAACTTCAGGTGGTCGTAGTTGCGCGCGAGATAGCCGTCGGCGTTGCAGGAGCGAACCTGCTTGAGAATCCACTCGTCACCCGGCTTGAAGATGCGCGGTGGGGCCACAAAAATTTCCGATTTCCGATTTCCGATTTCCGATTTGCAGCCGAACGCGGTGTGAAATGTCGTCACCGCCTCGCGATATTTTTTCGGGTCTTCAAACTCGCAGTAAATCGTCGCCACGCCGCATTTCAGCGTCGCTTCAAGTTGCGCGTGGTTGCGGACGAGGACGATTAATTGCGGATCAGGTTTGCCGCCGAGACGCAGAGGCGCAGAGGATTCAGAGATTGAAACTGCCGAAATCTGTGTCTCTGTGCCTCTGTGGTTATTCAAATTCCACCTTTTCGGCGTGGCGCGGAGTTTTTCCAGTTCCATCGCCGCCTCGCGACGCAGACGGTTCAATTCGCTCACCGGCAGCATCACTTCGCCAGCCAGAAAATTCTTCAACGAACCGAGTTTGAACGGCGTGCCGCCGAGCCGGCCGAGCTGGTCGCGTAATTTTTCCTCGGTCAGTGGAGTTTTCTCCGCCTTGGCCAACGGCATGGCCGATTCGACTTTCGCAACATGACCTTCTTCGTCGCGCGCGATGAGCGTGAGCGGCTTGCCGACGAGGCCGTGAATCTCCATCTCAATCGGCCGCTGATGGCGGATTTTGTCGCCCTCGAACGTCTGGCGCAGTTGCTTGTTCAACTCGGGATCATCGGTCTTCCAAAGCTTGTCGCCGACGTGGACGCGCAGGAAATTGATCTGGCCGTTGCCGAAGCGCAATTCCGTCAGCGCCATCCCGGGAATTTTGAACCGGGGATTTTTAATTTCATAAATCCGTCCGCCTTCCTCTTTTTCATCCGGCCGGCCGGCGTCAAAGACGATGCCGTCACCGGGCTTCAGCGGCGCGGCGAGGTTCACGATGACGCCGTCGCGGACGATCTTTTGGACTTCGCCGAGATAGACGCCGCGCTTTTTACCGAAGCGCGCGTGGACAAGTTTCTGATTGTCCGTGCCGCCGAACCAGCCCGTGAACAGGCCACGCGAAAAACTCATTTCCAATTCATATTTTGATTCACCGCTTAGCCGTGGAGATTCGGAGGACGGAAAATCAGTTCTCTGCGTCTCTGCGCCTCTGCGGTTCAATTCATCCAACGCCGCGCGATAGACGCGCGTGATGCTGGCGACGTATTCCGGCGACTTCAGTCGGCCTTCGATTTTCAGCGACGCAACGCCGGCGCGGATCAGATCCGGCAAAACTTCCAAACCAGACAAATCTTGCGGACTTAACAAATAGCGTTTGTCGCCGAGCGGAACCGGCTGGCCGTCGGAAATCAATTCATACGGCATGCGGCACGCCTGCGCGCATTCGCCGCGATTCGCGCTGCGGCCACCGAGCGATTCGCTCGTCAGGCATTGACCGGAATACGCGACACACAGCGCGCCGTGGACGAACACCTCCAACGGCATCTCAAAACCGGCAGGTGACGCGGACTGAATTTTCTCGATCTCGGCGATGCTGCATTCGCGGGCGAGCACGACGAGGTTACAGCCGAGGTCGCGGCAAAATTCTACCCCGGCGGCGCTGGTCACGGTCATCTGCGTCGAGGCGTGGATCGGAAAATCCGGCGAGTGTTCGCGAATCATCCGGCAGATGCCGACATCCTGCACAATCGCAGCGTCCACGCCGGCGGCGATGATGGCGCGCAGATAATTTTCCGCGTCGGCGATTTCGTTTTGGAAGACAAGCGTATTGAAAGTGATGTAGCCGCGCACGCCGCGTCGGTGGAGAAATTCCATCAGTTTTGGTAAGTCCGCCTCGGTGAAATTGTTCGCCCGCATCCGGGCGTTGAACTTGTCGAGACCGAAATAGATCGCGTCAGCGCCGTTTTCGACGGCGGCCTTGACGCATTCCCAGTCGCCGGCGGGCGCGAGCAACTCCGGCAAGCGTGGCTGGCGGCTAGAGGCTGGCGGCTGGTCTTCCGTTGTGGACGCGACAGTCATTTCGGAATCAATTTAACCACGAAGGCATAAAGGCACAAAGGAACTTCGCGCCCTAAAATTTCAGTTTTCATCTGTGTTTATCTGTGTGAATCTGTGGCACCAACATGATTCATCCGTCCGCCGTCATCCATCCGCAGGCGAAGCTCGGTGCCAATGTCTCCGTCGGGCCGTGCGCCGTGATCGAGGCGGGCGTGGAGGTTGGCGACGACTGCATCATCGGGCCGCAGGTCTGCCTGATGGGCGCGACGACCATCGGTAAGGGCAACCGTTTTCATGCGGGCTGTGTCATCGGCGATGCGCCGGTGGACGTGAAATACAAGGGCGAACCGACCCGTCTCCGCATCGGCGACCACAATATCTTCCGCGAACATGTCACGGTTAACTGCTCGAACACGCTGGCGGAGGACACCGTCATCGGCTCGCATAATTTCCTGACGCCGCACGCGCACGTCGGCCACAACGCCGTCATCGGCGACCATGTCATCCTAGGTGGCGGCTGTTTTCTTGCGGGTCATGTGGTGGTGCAGGATCGCGCGTTCATTTCCGGCTGCTGTCTCGTGCATCAGTTCTGCCGCGTCGGCACGCTGGCGATGATGCAGGGCGGCTCGGCCATCAGCCAGGATTTGCCGCCGTTCACTGTCGTGCACCGGGTCAACGAGCTCTGCGGATTGAATGTGGTCGGCTTGCGCCGCGCGGGGTTTTCGCCGACGGAGCGACTGGAAATCAAGCGCCTTTACCGCGAGTTGTTCCGCAGCGGAAAAAATCTGCGCGAAGCCGTTGCTGAAGCGCAGGCGACGTTCACGGGGTCGGGCGCAAAAACCATGCTGGCGTTTGTCGCCGGCGCAAAACGCGGCGTGTGTTCCGACAGCAATGCCGGCGGTCACGCTGCAGACGAAGAATGATCACGGTGCCAGAATATAAAGTGATGGGCGTGGACGGCCAGGAATACGGGCCGGTTTACGCCGAACAAATCCGCCAGTGGTTCACGGAGGGCCGGGTAGACAAGAAAACACCGACGTTGCCGGCGGGAACCAAGGACTGGGTGTTTCTCGAATCCTTGCCGGAATTCGCCGACCTGTTTCGGCCCCCGCCCCCGCCGCCCAAGCGGTTTCCCCTGCCGTGGCTGCTCGTGATCATTGCCGGCAGCGTGCTCGTGTTGCTGCTGGTGGCGCTGTGGCTGATGCACAAAAAAACGCTTCATCATTGAATCATGTATAAAATCATCGGCACGGACGGCAAAACCTACGGCCCCATCGGCGCGGAAAAAATCCACGAATGGATCGCGCAAGGCCGTGTGGATGCGCGCACGGCGGCCATTGCGGAAGGTGCGGGCGAATGGACTTTTCTCGGTCTGCTGCCGGAATTTGCCCGCGAACTGGCCGGCACACCGCCGGTCATCGCACCGCCGAAACCGGTCGCGGCTGCCACGAACAACACGAACGGTTTTGCGACGGCCGGTTTTGTCTGCGGGTTGATTTCCCTGACGTGCTGCTGCGGTTGTCCTTTCAATGTGCTTGGCCTGATTTTTTCCATCATCGCGTTCGTGCAGATCAACGGCCAGGTGCAAAAGCAGTCGGGCTGGGGGCTGGCGCTGGCGGGGTTAATCTGTTCGGCGGTGAGTTTGCTGGTGAGTTTCGGGCTGGGCATTCTGCAACTCGCCCTGACGCCGGCGAATTTCAGTTGGCACTTCAGCGGGTTTTGAATGAACGCCGTTCCGCCTAAAATCAATGCCGCTGGCACGCGCCTGCCGGGTTTGATGCTGGCGGGAGCGTTGATGGTCGTCGCGGCGACGGTGTTTTTCCTCAATCCAGCGACGCACAGGATCTATCCCATTTGCCAGTTCCACCGGCTCACCGGCTGGAATTGCCCCGGCTGCGGCATGACCCGCGCGCTTTACGCGTTGCTGCACGGACATCTTTCTGTCGCGCTGCACGACAACGCCCTCTTCGTTTTCGTCTTGGGAGCGCTGGCGATTCGGGGTGCGTGGTTTGGAGTTGATAATTATCGCGGTCGGGCAGCCGGCGAATTTTTTCCGGTAAAATGGCTCTGGCCGCTGCTTTTCGTGGCGCTGGTTTTCGCCGTGCTGCGGAATCTACCGGCCTTTGCCTTTCTTTCGCCGTGAGATTTGGCTTTTGCCGGCTCGCGTCGTCGTGTTCAATCAACGGGTTATGAGTTTGACCCATCCCCTGACCACGACGGCGTTTGAACTGCCCGGTTATCGCATTACCAAATCTTTCGGTGTGGTGCGCGGTATCATGGTGCGTTCCCGCTCGGTCGTCGGCAATTTTGGCGCGAGCATCCAGTCCATTTTCGGCGGCAACATATCCATCTACACGAATCTCTGCGAACGCACGCGCGAGGACACGTTCAACCTCATGCTCACGCACGCCGGCCAGCTTGGCGCGAATGCCGTGATCGGCGTGCGGTATGACGCCACGGAAATCGCGCCCGGCATCACGGAAGTGCTGTGCTACGGCACGGCGGTGTTTGTGGAAAAGGCCTGAGTTCTTGAAGCCGTTAAGCCCAGACAGTTTTCTTGCCCGGTGGCTCGGCCGGCTTGCCGCCGCCATCCTGCGGCATCCGCGCCGTTTCCTTTGGCCGCAAGTCGGGCTGTTTTTCGCGTGCATCGCCTACACGGTCGCGTTTTTGCAGTTCGACACGAACCGCGACAACCTTGTCGGCGGCGAGAAGCGTTACCATCACAACTTTCTCCAGTTCCAGAAGGAATTTCCGCAGCAGGACGATCTGGTGGTGGTGGTCGAGAGCGAGAATGTGGAGAAAAACCGGCAGTTCGTCGAGCGGCTTGGCGCGCGGCTGGAGGCGGAGACGAACCTGTTCAAGGACGTTTTCTACAAGGGCGACCTGCCGATGATGGGCAGCAAGGCGCTGCTGTTCGTGCCGGAAAAAGATCTCGCCGGTTTGCGCGACACATTGAAGGATGATCTGCCGTTCATCCGGAAATTTTCGCAGACGACGAATCTGGTCTCATTTTTTGACCTGATCAACACGCAATTCCGCACCGCCAAGCGCGAGCAGAACGCGCAGACGGATTCGCTGGTGAAATCACTTCCGGCGCTGGAGCGGATTTTGCAGCAGGCGCGTGAAAGCCTCGGCCGTGCCGGCATGCCGCCGTCGCCGGGCGTGACCGCGTTGTTCGATGCCGGCGACGAAGCCGCGACGGAAACCTACATCACCTTCAATCACGGGAAAATATTCCTCGTCACGGCGCACGCGCCGCGGGATGACTTGAACGACGACGCGGTGGATTGCATCCGGCAGTTGATCCAGCAGACGAAGGCCGAAGTTTCCGGCGTGAATGTGGGACTGACCGGCGAGCCGGTGCTGGAATTGGACGAGATGGCGCAGTCGCAGAAGGACACGATGGTGGCGGGCATTGTTTCGTTTGTCCTGTGCGTTTTGATTTTCATCTACGGCTACAACGAAACGGGACGGCCCATCAAGGCGTCTATTTGTTTGCTGGTCGGGCTGGCCTACACATTCGCGTTCGCGACGCTGACGGTCGGGCATTTGAACATCCTGACGATCACTTTTTTGCCGATGCTCATCGGGCTGGCGATTGATTTTGGCGTCCACCTCATCACGCGCTACGAGGAAGAATTGCATCATGGCAAAACCGAGGCCGAGGCACTGACGAAGGCGATGGTATTCACCGGCCAGGGAATTTTCACCGGCGCGCTGACCACGGCGGGCGCGTTCGCGGCGATGGCATTCACCGATTTTAAAGGCATCAAGGAAATGGGCATCATTTGCGGTGGCGGCCTGATGGTCTGCCTCGTGCCGATGATGACGTTGCTGCCGGTGCTGTTGCTGCGTGGTCGGCAAAATGTCATCGACCACCAAATCCACGAAGATGACCGGCGGGCGCGGATTGAAAACTTCTGGCTGCAACGGCCGGTGTTGATCACGCTGATCGTGGTCGCCACGAGCGTGCTGGCGGCTGGGCAGTTGAAGAAAGTTTTCTTCGATTACAATCTGCTGAACATGCAAAGCGCCGGGCTGCCGGCGGTGGTTTATGAACAGAAGCTGATTGATTCGGCGGACAAATCGGTGCTGTTCGGCGCGGTCATCGCCGACAATCTTGAGGACGCCGTGCGGCTGGAAAAACAGATCCGCGCCCTGACGAACGTCGTGGCGGATGTGGAGTCCATGGCCGGCTATCTGCATCAGGAGCAGAACGCCAAGCTGCAACTGATCACGGAGATCAAAAATCTCGTGACGCCGCTGGAATTCAGTGCGCCGGATGCGCGTCCGGCGGATGTCTATGCGTTGAGCCGGACGCTGTATTCATTTTACGGCTATCTTGGCGCGGCCCGCGATGAAGTTGGGAAGACGGATCCGGCGTTGACACGGCAACTGGTTTCGCTGCAAAACACCATCCAGAATTTTCGCCGCGCCTTGCTGGCCGGTGACAGCACGGCCCTGACGCAACATGCCGAGACACTCGGCGGATTTCAACAGGCGTTGTTCGACGATTTGCGTGTGACGTTTCAGACGTTGCAGCGGCAGGATGACCGCGCACCGCTGCGGGCGGAAGATTTGCCGGTGGCGCTGCGGGATCGCTTCATCGGCGTGACCGGGAAATTTTTGTTGCAGGTCTATCCGAAGAAAAATGTATGGCAGCGCGACAATCAGAAAGAATTTGTCGAGACGCTTCGCCGCACGCTCGACCCGCAGGACAAAAACCAGCCGATCATCACCGGCACGCCGGTGCAACTGCTGGAATATACCACGCTGCTCAAGGACAGCTACATCACCGCCGCGTGGTATTCGCTCGCGGCGATCGCGGTGATGGTGTTTTTCCATTTCCGCAGTCTGGTGGCGGTGTTGCTCGCGCTGATTCCGGTCGGCATCGGGACGTTGTGGCTGGTTGGACTGATGGGCTGGCAAGGCGTGCCGTTCAATCCGGCGAACATCATGACGTTGCCGCTGGTCATCGGCATCGGCGTGACGAACGGCATCCATATCCTCAACCGCTATGCCGAGGAGCGCACGCCGAACATTCTCGCGCGCAGCACCGGCAAGGCGGTGCTCGTGTCGGGATTGACGGCCATCGCGGGATTCGGCAGTCTGGTTCTGGCGCAGCATCGCGGCATCCACAGTCTGGGCGTCATCATGTCGGTCGGCATCGCGACGTGCATGGTGGCAGGACTGACGTTTGTGCCGGCGCTGTTGAATTTGCTTGGCCGCTGGCGTCCGCTCGTGGGAAATAAAAAACCTGATGCCGACAAAAAATCGCCGACATCAGGTCAGGAGGAACCGAGGTAAAAACCTCAATGTAGGGAAAAGATAAAATTAAAGACAGCAAAAGTCAATCTGAATGTTAAAACTAAAGATTTCCCCCAAAAATCGAACATGAACGAGGCGGCAATAACGATAACGAAAAAGCGGCGACAATCGCTGTTTGGAGAGTTATGCCTTTGGTTGACAATTAGTTTGGTGGCTGTGGCGGTTTCACCTGACAAGGCTTTTGCACAAACCAATTTGAGTTCTGGATTCCTTTTTGACCACTTTAATTTGACGTTGGAAGAAGGTTTTCGCACTGAAGCCGCTGGGCCATTTTATTATTCACAGCAAAAAGATTCCGGGACGACTTGGGCGTTGCCGCCATTTTTCTCCTGCGACAACGATTTGGGCGTGCCCTCGCATGAAGACGACTTTTTGTATCCGCTCATCACACGCACGGTCTACGGCTCGGAGCATCGCTGGCAGTTTGGGCAACTCATCAGCTTCTCCGGCGGCGAGGAGCAGGGAGACATTCCCAAAAAGCGCGTCACCTTTTTTCCGTTCTACTTTGAGCAGCGCTCGCCGGACACGAATCTGAACTACACCGCGTTCTTCCCGTTTTATGGCCGGCTCAAAGACCGGCTGTTTCACGATGAAATTTATTTCGTGATGTTTCCGTTTTTTGGCGAAACGCGGAAGCGCGATGTCGTGACCGACAATTATTTTTACCCCTTCGTCCACCTTCGCCATGGCAACGGACTGGAAGGCTGGCAGGTTTGGCCGTTCGTCGGGCATGAACACAAGAATATTACCACCCGAACCAATGGCTTCGGCGATACCACCGTCATCGCCGGTCATGACAAATCTTTTTTCCTCTGGCCGCTGCACCTCAAACAGGACACCGGCATCGGCACCGACAACCCGGAAAAATTTCGCGCCGCGATTCCGCTTTATGCCTACAGCCGCTCGCCGCAGCGCGATTCGACCTCCGTGCTCTGGCCGTTCTTTACTTGGATAGACGACCGCGCGAAAAAATATCACGAATGGCAGGGGCCGTGGCCGTTTGTGATCTTCACTCGCGGCGAAGGCAAGACCACCTCGCGAATTTTTCCGCTGTTCAGTCAGTCGCACAATCAGGAGATGGCAAGCGATTCGTATCTCTGGCCGCTTTACCAGCACCATCGCCTTCAGGCCGCGCCGCTGGATCAGGATTGCACGCGGGTTTTGTTTTACATCTACTCGCAGGTCGTGGAAAAAAACACCAAGACCGGTGCGGAGAAAAGGCGGTTGGACATGTGGCCGTTTTTTACCTGGCATCGCGACTTCAATGGCAACGAACGCCTGCAAGTCCTCGCGCTGGTGGAGCCCGCCGTGCCCAATAATCGCGGCATCGAACGCAACTGGTCGCCGCTCTGGTCGCTCTGGCGCGCGGAAGATAACCCGAAGACCGGCGCCAGCAGCCGCTCGTTGCTGTGGAATTTGTATCGCTGTGAAACCGCACCCGGCCATAAAAAAGTCTCGCTCCTGTTCGGGCTTTTCCAGTATCAATGCGCCGGAGAAAGTCGGCGGACGCGGTTGTTTTATATGCCCGTTTCACAAACCGCCGCCGGCCCCAAGTAACCCGATTTATGTTCGACAGCATTGGCGAAGTCATCCTTTTGTTCTGGCGCACGCTGCTGGCCTTGCCGCACGCGTGGCGGCAGCGGCAGAAGGTGTTCGAGCAATTTTTTGAGATTGGCAACGCGAGCCTGCTGATGGTTTGCGTGTTGTCGTTCTTCATCGGCGCGGTCATCGCCTTGCAAACCGGCCCGGTGCTCGTGGAACGCAGCCTGGCCAGCGCGGTCGGCGGCGTGGTCGGCATCGCCATTGCCAAGGAACTCGCACCGGTGATGATGGCCATCTTGATCGCCGGTCGCATCGGCTCCGCGATGGCGGCGGAAATCGGTTCGATGCGCGTCTACCAGGAAATCGATGCGTTGCGCACCATGAACATCAATCCGATTCACTATCTGGTTTTGCCGCGCATCCTCGCCATCGCGCTGGCGCTGCCGCTGCTCGTGGTGTTTGCGATTCTGGTCGGCTGGTTCGGCGGCGCGGTCGTGGCGAACTTCAATCACCTGATGGAAATCCCGTTCCGGGCGTTTTTTGCCGACTTGCAAAACATCGTCGAACTGAAAGACGTCGGCAACGGCGTGTTCAAGAGTTTCTGCTTCGCGCTCATCATCGGCGCGGTGTCGTGTCATCAGGGTTTGACGACCATCGGCGGTCCGCGCGGTATCGGGCGCTCGGTCACGAAGGCGGTGGTGAACTCCATCGTGCTGATCGTGATTTTTGATTATCTCCTCACCCGCTTTCTTTTGAAATGAGCCAGCCCCATTCCCATTCCAACGGCGGTGTCGGCCTCGTTGTGCGCGGCCTGCGCAAAAGTTTTGACGGGCAGGAAGTGCTCCAGGGCATTGATTTCACCGTCCAGCCCGGCGAAATTTTCGTCATCATGGGGCCGAGCGGTTCCGGCAAAAGCGTCCTGCTCAAGCACCTCATCGGTCTGGAGGAACCGGACGCCGGCGAAATTCTCATCAACGGCGAGCCGATCACCACGCCGGAGATCGCCGCGAAATACCGCATGGCGCTCGTCTTCCAGTCCGGCGCGCTGCTCAATTCGCTCACCGTCGGCGAAAACGTCGGTCTGTATCTCACCGAGCATCGCCTGAAACCGGCGGCGGAAATCGAGGCCATCGTCGCCGAAAAACTGGATGATGTCGGCCTCAAGGACGCGATGGACAAGATGCCGTCCGAACTTTCCGGCGGCATGAAAAAACGCGCCGCCATCGCCCGCGCGCTCGTGATCGAGCCGCAGCTGATCCTTTACGATGAACCGACGAGCGAACTGGATCCGGTCTCGTCCGTCGTCATCGGCAACGAGATTCTCGACCTCAAACGCCGCATTGGTGTCACCTCGCTGGTCGTGTCGCACGACCGCGACCTCGCGTTCGGCGTGGCGGATCGCATCGCCGTGATTGCCGAAGGCAAAATTCTTGTCGTCGGCACGCCGGACGAGGTCAAAAATTTCAACCATCCGCTCGTGCAGGGATTTCTGCGCGCTGAATTCAAACGAGAAAAATAAACTGTTCCGCCTATGAAAAATTCACTCGAAACCAAGCTTGGCATTTTTGTCATCCTCGCGGTGCTCGCCGCGTGGGCCATCATCGAAACGCTCGGTAGCGCCGATGTGTTCAGCCACGGCTACCGGGTCAGCGCGCTGTTTGACACCGCGCAGGATCTCAAGGTCGGCGACCGCGTGAAAATGGCCGGCGTCGAGATCGGCCGCGTCGAGAAGATCGGGCTCACCGACTCCAAGGTCAGCGTCACGATGAAGCTCAAGTCTGCCGCCATCGTCAAGACCGACAGCAAGGCCACCATCAAGTTCACCGGCCTGATGGGGCAGAATTACGTCAACGTCGCCTTTGGTTCCGCTGCGGCGCCGAAGGTCGAGGACGGCGCGGTGCTCGAAACCGCCGAACAGGCCGATTTGAGTGCCATCATGGCCAAACTCGACAACGCCGCCGCCGGCATCCAGAACATCACCAAGGTTTTTTCCGGCGATAAGATCGACAACCTGATGGGGCCGCTCACCGATTTCTTCAAGCAGAATAGCGCGCCTATCACCGCCACCATCGCCAACGTCAAAAACATTTCCAGCCAGATCGCCGCCGGCCAGGGCACGATCGGGAAATTGATCTACGACGACGCGCTTTACGCCTCCGCGATGAACACCGTGAGCAATTTGCAGGACACCGCCGCGTCCGCCAAGGACGCCATCGCCTCCGCCAAGCTCGTGATGAACGACGTTGCCGCTGGCAAAGGCACCATCGGCAAACTGCTCACCGACGACGCGCTCTACAACAACACGTCCGCCGCGATGACGAACGTGAACCAGATCCTGCTCAAGGTGAACTCCGGCCAGGGCACCATCGGCAAGCTTGTCAACGATCAGGAATTCTACAAGAACGCCAAGCTCTCGCTGCAAAAACTCGACAAGGCCGCCGACGGCCTTGAGGATCAGGGACCGCTGAGCGTTCTCGGCATCATGGCGAACAACCTGTTCTGATCGGATTAGCCGCCGAGTCACCGAGCCCCAGAGAAAAGCCGTTTTAGAAGCTAATTTCTGCGGCGAAGCCGCCTCGGTGCGCTCTGTGCCTCTGTGGCAAAAATTCAACGGCATGAACAAACGCACCCTCATCCAGAAAATCACCGCCAAGTTGGTCGGCGAACTGGAGGTGTATTTTCGCGCCGCGCAATTTTCCCGCGCCGAGGCCACGCACGAATCCAACAAGGCCGAGAACAAATACGACACGCGCGGCCTGGAAGCTTCCTATCTCGCCCGCGGCCAATCCAACCAGGCGGCGGAACTCGAAGCCGCCATCGCCGAATTCGGGAAACTGGGCGTGAAAAAATTTGCGGCCGGCGAAGCCATCGCCATCGGCGCGCTGGTGGAACTGGAGCACGGCGGCGAGAGCTCCCATTACTTCGTCGGCCCGCGTGCCGGCGGCACGGAAGTGATTCACGACAAAAAAGAAATCCTCGTCATCACCCCGCAATCACCGCTGGGCGAACAGCTCATGGGCCAGAAACAGGGCGACCAGCCGCAACTCACTTTCGGCGGCACGAAGCAGGCGGCGAAAATCCTGAAGGTGGAGTGACGCGTCACTCGCCGATGATTTTCACCAGCACGCGCTTTCGGCGGTTGCCATCGAACTCGCCGTAGAAAATCTGTTCCCACGGGCCGAAATCTAATTTTCCCTTCGTGATTGCCACCACGACCTCGCGTCCCATGATTTGGCGCTTCAGATGCGCGTCGGCATTATCTTCACCGGTGCGGTTGTGATGGTATTGGCCGGTTGGCGCGTGTGGTGCAAGCTTTTCGAGCCAGACTTCGTAATCGTGCAGCAGGCCGTCTTCGGCGTCGTTGATGAAAACGCTGGCGGTGATGTGCATGGCGTTGACGAGACAAAGTCCTTCCTGCACGCCGCTCTTGCGGACAAGCGCCGTGACGGTATCGGTGATGTTCACAAACCCGCGCCGGCCCGGCACCTCAAACCAAAGCTGTTCGGTGAGCGATTTCATGGCCGCGAAATGCCGGCGGGCGCGGCCAGCGAGCCGAAGAAATCGCCGCTGCGCAGGACGACGAGCAGGCCCAGCCCGGCGAGGTCGGCGGGGGTTTTCACATTTTTGATGATCTGGTTTTCAATGCCGATTTTCTGTTCGCGATTCCGGCGTTGATCCTGCAGGTCGATGTATTTCACGGTGCCGACGGAGACGTTCAAAACATCCAGACCGCGGAAGGTCATGCCGGTTTTCTTTTTGAATTCCGTCATGGCCCGTTGACCGGCCGGTGCGTTTTTCGTCGGCAGTGCCAGGCCCAGCGCAAAGATGTTGGTCTGGCCCGCCTCATTTTTTACCAGATCCAGTTCGCCGAGATTGAAGCGGACGAGCGTAAGGTGCAGCTCATTTTGCGCCAGCGCGGCGCGGTCGTATTCGACGTGGATTTCGGGGATGTCGAGGAACGGTGTGCCGCCGTAGCTCGGCGGGTTGTGGATTTTCAAATCACGGATGGTCACCACCGGCTCAAGGAGGCCAAGATGAAACTTGCCGATCTCCACGTCCATCCCGGTCTGTGTGCGGATGCTTTTTTCCGCAAAGATGCGCAGCATGGTGTCGAGCGACAGGAGGAAAATTGCGAACACCACCATCACGAGCAGGAACAGCCGGAAAATCCATTTGAAGATGAATTTCATATCGCCGTTGTCAGAAGCGCACATCTTCCGGTCGAACCTCCAGGCACTCGTCCTGATCCTCCCAGATCACCGTCGCGTAATGGTCGAGCAGCTTGGGCGCGAGTTCGCGGCCGGCGAACGCGAGCAGTTGCTCCGTCTGTTGCGCGGCGTTTTCGTAGGCGGCGTCGTAATTGCCGGCGCGCTTGCGCTGGCGGTCGTCCCAGTGCGCGACGGCGTGGACGGGTTCGTAATTTTTCGCCCAGAGTTCGAGCGGTTCGCGTAGTTCGGCGGACAGTTCGTCGAAGGGCACCAGGATTTCGTTGCAGTGCTGGCAGATGAGTCCCTCGGCGCGCACATCGCGCGTGAGCAGCGGCAGCAACGGTGCGCGGCAACAGTGTGATTCCGGGTAGGCGGCGGGCGGTGTGGCGAGGCGCTTGAACCAGACTTGCCGGCTGTGCGCCACCTGTGCCGCAAGCCGGTAGGCACCGACGAGCGGATGCGACAGCCGCCACACGCGGCCTTCAAACTGGCCGAGCGTCTGCGCCAGCCAGCGCGCGAGCGTGAGGTCGTCCCACGCTTGGAACGCGTGACCGTATTCCGTCCACAACGAGTCGAGAGGCGAACTGGATTCTGGAAATGCCATCGGGTTCAGGATGGCGTGGTCATCAGATTTTGTCGAGCGGTGTCAGGCTTGAAATTACCCGGCACCCGTCAGCGGGTTCCGGACGAGTATTTGGATTCCCCCAGATCTTCCCAGCAAACCAAAACTAAAAAACCGCCGATGATGGTGACATCCGCCGCCACCGGCAACGGTGTCCACGCGATGCGCTCCCAACGCCCGACACCGTCATTGTAAGCCGGCAACGCATGCGGGCCGGATGGCTGGCCGCCGGAAAAAATGGTGAAGCTGTCGCCGTTCGTGGTGGCAACCACGTAAAATAAATTTGAGGAGCCGGCGGGCGCGGAGCCGAGCACCGGCACCGCTGGCAGGTGGCGGATGGAATTGGTGCTTACGAAATATGGCCGGTAGTGTTGTGCCAGCGGCTGCCGGTTTTGCACCAGAAAATAGGCCCGGGCGTGTGTGGTGTCATGCCGATTTGAAAATTCGTCATACACCACCAGAAAGTCATTCCGTTTTTCGTCATGGAACAGGCGCAAGTTCGGGTTGGAGGCTGGCTCGTTCCATTCGTCCATCTTCGACTCGGTCCAAAGCTTGTGCGTCACACATCCGCTGGCGAGCAGTGCGATGATGGGGAGCCATGAGATAAAAAACAGCCGGCGCATGAGAAAATCCTGCGCCGGCTGGGAATGGTTGCAAGCCAAATCAATTTCCGACGAATTCGCGCGGGTCGGTGACCTTGCCGGTCAACGCACTCGCCGCCACCGTTGCCGGCGACGCGAGAAACACCTTCGATTCCTTGTCGCCCATGCGGCCGGGGAAGTTGCGGTTCGTGGCGCTGATGCAGTTGATGCCGGACTTGTTGATGCGGCCGAATGTGTCCACCGGGCCGCCAAGGCACGCGGCGCAGCCGGCATTCTCGGTCATCTGCACGCCGGCGTCCACGAGGATTTTCCAAATCGTGTCGTTGCCCCAATACGTCGTCTGCAAATCGTTGACGATGTCCGGCGTCGCGGGCACGCCAAAGGTGTCAATGACCACCTTCTTGCCGCGCAGCACGCGGGCAAATTCCACGAAGTCGCTGGTCTTGCCGCCGGTGCAGGAACCGACATACGCGCGGTCGAGCTTCTGATTCATCTCCTTGGCCTTCTTGCGCTGGCCCGGATCGGGATGGCAGGCGACCGTCGGTTCGAGCTTGCTCAAATCCACGACGAGTTCGTAAACGAACTTCTGATCCTTGTCCGGCTCGACCGGCGTGTAATTCGCCTTCGTGCCGTTGAGTTTTACGCGGGCATCCACATATTCCGCCGTGCGCGCATCAAATTCAAAGATACCGTTCTTGCCGCCAGCTTCGATGGCCATGTTGGCGATGGTCATGCGGTCGTCCATCGAAAGTGTCTTCGCGCCTTCGCCGTCAAACTGCATCGCGCGGTAGGTCGCGCCGTCGAAACCAATCTCGCCAATGCAATGGAGGATGATGTCTTTGGCCATGACGCCGGGCTGCAACTTGCCTTCGAGGTGGAAGCGCATGGTCTCCGGCACCTTGATGAGCAATTTGCCGGTGCCCATCACAAAACCCGCGTCAGTATTGCCGATACCGGTGGCGAACTGGTTGAACGCGCCCGCCATGCAGGTGTGCGAGTCGGTGCCGAATAACACTTCGCCAGGACGCGTGTGGCCCTTGGCCGGCAGCGCCGCGTGGCAGACGCCGGCGTAGCGTGAACCGTATTGGCGCTTCATGTTGCCCTTGACCGCGTCATAGACCCAGTGACCTTTCGGATCGTCAATGACGTCATAGAAATAGGGCAGGCCCTGCTCGCCGGCGAACTCGCGGAGGATGTCCACGTTGCGGTTCGATTTGGAATCAGCGGTGAAAATGTAGTGGTCGGGGATGATGACGATCTTGTTTTTGTCCCAGACTTTCGCGGTCTTGCCGAACTCGCGCTTGAACACGCCGATGGTGCCCGGGCCGCAAACGTCGTGCGTCATGAGCACGTCGGCGTTCACCCAGATATTGTCGCCGGCCTGCACGCTGGCCTTGCCGGCCGCGCGGGCGAGAAGTTTTTCAGTCAACGTCATAGAGAAGAGAGAATAGCTGATGCGGGCGGGTAGTTCAACTGCGGCTTTGAACGCGGTTCCTGCTCCGGATTTTTCCCGGCCCGCCAACTTGGCTTTAGGAATGCCGCTTGCTTTTGCCCGCCTTTTCCCACAATTATTCGTTATGCCTTCCGACTACAAGACCGGCGGCCCGGTCACCCTGACCGAGGCGCAAATTTTGGAACTGCACCGCAAGCTCCGGGACATGCGGCATGACGTGAATGGTCGGCTGGCTCACATCACCGCGGCTGCGGAGCTGATCCGGATGCGGCCGGAGCAATCGCGGGAGGAGCGGCTGCAGATTCTGCTCGACGAATCGTTCAAGGCCAAGGACATCATCGCGGCCTACTCGCGTGAATTTGAAACGATCTTCGGCCTGACCCGGAGTTGAGCGCGTCCCCGAGGCCATGATGGAACGGTCTGAAGCTGAACTGATCGCCGCCGTGCTGAAAGGCGACGCCGCGAGTTTCGAGCCGCTCGTCCAAAAATATTCCCCCCGTGTGTTTGCGACTGCGCGACGTTACGCGAGGCGCGAGAGTGAAGTCCAGGACATCGCGCAGGAGGTCTGGCTCAAGGCATTCGACAAGCTGAAAAGTTTTCGCGGCGAGGCCCCGTTCGAACACTGGCTGATGCGGATGGCGGTGCGCACTTGCTACGATTTTTTGCGCGTCCACCAGCGCAACCGCGTCGCCTCCTTTAGTGAAATTTCCGAACCGGAAGAGGACTGGCTGGAAAGTTTTGTCGCCGACCCCGGCAGCGCCGCCGAGGATGCGGACGCGGCGAAGCTGCTCGTTGACCGGCTGTTGGAAAAACTTTCCCCCGATGCGCGGCTGGTGATCCAACTATTGGAGATTGAGGATCGTTCGGTCAAGGAGATCGCCGAGCTGACCGGCTGGTCGGTGCCGCTGGTGAAAGTCCGCGCGTTCCGGGCGCGTGCCGAGATGCGAAAAATGCTTTCGCGCATGACCCAGGACAAGTATTTGTAACCGGCTGGCGCGCCCCACCGTCAAGCCAACTGAGCGTATGAACCTCGCTGAACTGCAAAAAAAGCTGATCGCCGCCGCTCGGCTTCAAGCCCCGGACGAGCGCGTGCCGTATGCCTTTGAAAAGCGCATCACGGCGCGGATCGCGGCGCGGGCCGGCGCGGATCGCTGGGTGCTGTGGGCGCGCGGTCTGTGGCGCGCGGCGGCTTCCTGCGTGGCGGTGGCGGTGGTGTTCGGCACTGTGTCGCTTTTCTTGCCTTCGACACCGGATAACGGCAACGATCTTTCGCAGGATTTCGAGAACACGTTGCTGGCCTCGATCGATTTGCCGGATAATTCCTCGACGCCGTGAACAACTGGAAGGTCATCTTCGCGACCGTGGTCATCTTCGGTGCGGGCGTGATCACCGGCGGATTGCTGGTGAACTACGCCCATAATTCCCGGGTCAAAATAACCCGCAAGCCGGCCCCGGAAGTGCGCGCGGCGGCCACGAATCAGACCGTCCGAACACCGGACAGCGCCAAGCAGCGCCCGCCGGAAGTTTTCAACAAACAATTTTTGCAGCGCTTGGACGAGGATTTGCATCTCGCGTCCGACCAGCACGAGGCGATTCAGAAAATCATCGGCGAAGGTCAGAACCTGGTCCGCAAGGCCGTTCAGGACGCACGACTGGAAATTCGCGAAGTGCTGACGCCGGAGCAGCGCAAAAATTTCGACGAGCTGATGAAGCGTCCGCTGCGCAAAGGTTCCTTCAACACCAACGCCGTGCCGGCGTCGCCGCCCGCCATCAATCCACCGCCGCCGACGAACGCGCCGGCGGCTTGAGCCTCACTCCTTGTCCAGCACGGAACTGATTTTCTTCCGCAGCTCCTTGTTCACCGCATTCGCGGAACGGTTCGCGTCCACGATGTCGAAGCCGTAGGTTTTTTGCATCACCTTGAAGGCGTTCTGGATCGCGAACTGATATTTCAGGAAGCTTTCAAACACGTCACGCGACAGGCCGAGATCCATGCCGCTCTCCCAATAGTCGAGCCGCGCGTTCTTGGACAGGTTGCGTTGGACGAGTTCCTCCGGTTCCACGGAGAGATAGAACACCGCATCCGGCACCGGCGCGATGCCGTAGAGGTTTTTCAACCATTTGTCGTCCATGCCGCGCACCATGTCTCGCGCCATCAGCGTATATATATAGCGGTCGGCCAGCACGATGAAGCCCGCCTTGAGCGCGGGGATGATGATGTTTTCCAGCTGGTCGGCGAAATCCGTCGCGTAAAACAGGCTCAACGTCGTCCGGCTCAGGACATTTCCATCCTGCGCCTTTTCCAGTTCCTCGCTGACGAGCGTGGAACGTTTCAAGCCGACCTGTGCCGTCGGTCGGCCACTGGTCTCCAGCCAGTTCACCAGCTCCGCGATCTGCGTGGAGCGGCCGGAACCGTCCGCGCCTTCGACGACGATCAGTTTGCCGCCGAGATCTTCCGCCTGCACGCGCGGGATGCCGTGGCCGTAAAATTTATGGGTCTTCTTTGCACTCATGCGGCTTTGTCCTCCAGTTCATCCTTTTCATCGCGGTCATTCACCAGCGACGGCGGCAACGGCAGCGGGCTTTTGCGTTTGAATTTTTTCAAATCAATTTTCTCGCTCACCAGCTTGCGGACGAGCACCTGCTGTTTCTCGACATTTTCGTTCGCGTCCATGATGACGAAATTGAACTCCTTGCTCATCGCCAGATACTGGTCGAGGATGCGGCCCTGAAAAATTTTGAAACTTTCATACGGGTCGGTGGACAATCGCAGATCCATGCCCGCCTCAAAAAATTTCAGCTTGGGCCGTCCCTCCAGAATGCGGTTCAGCGACACTTCCAAATCTGCCTTGAAGAACATCGTCAAATCCGGCGCGCAGGCGAAGCTGTAATTGCCGCGCACCCAGTCCGGCGGACACCCGCGCGTCACGTCCCGCGCGAACGCCGTGAACACATACCGGTCGCACAGCACGATGTAGCCCGCGCGGAGCAGCGGCACCAGATGCCGTTCGTAGCGGTCGGCGAAATCCGTGGCGTGGATCAGGCTGAACGTCGTCGGCGTGAGCAACTCGCGCTTCTTGCCCTTGCTCGTCGCAGACTTCACCAGTTCGGACGAGTTCCACTCGCTGAAATAGACCTTGATGCCCTCGGCTTCCAGCCACCGTTTAAGGAGATAGATTTGCGTGGACTTGCCGGAGCCGTCCAGTCCCTCGACGGCGATCAGCCGTCCGGGAAAATTCATTTCGGCAAAAGTTTTCATCGTGTTTGCGTTAGGCGCGTTCACTTAATCTATAAAATATTTTTCGGGTCACAAGTCCTTAAATCGTAGCAGGCGGGATTGTGGGTTCCGGTGACGAATCAGTGACATTTTTATTCCGGCGGCATCCTGACTGGGTGGTGCAATCGCCGTCGCCCGTCGCTCGGAATCGGCGATTTTCGGGAATAAATGCTGTTTTCTTGTGGTTTCCGGGCTGTGAAAAATGCCCAGATTGTGTCCAAAGCTGTCCCATTGAAGGTTTTGTAATACAGTAGATTCTTAAAAATTCTCTTTACAACATTTCGCCGCCTGCCTATAAAGCTCTCATAACGTCGAGTTTTTACTTGGCGACAGGAGCAGAAAACCGGATAAAAAAGTCCGGCATCAATACAACGACGACAGAAACAGTCAGGCAAATTTTTGAAATCACAAATGTGAGCGGCCCACCGGGGGCGGCTCACAGCGGAGGCCAGAAACCGCACAAACGGGGCGACACCGAAAAGCCACACGAGTAGGAAAAAAAACCAAACAAATGAAAAAACAACTGATCCTCGCCGGCGCACTCTGCCTCGGCCTCCTAACGTGTGTGACCGTCGGTCGCGCTCAAGTCACCCTAACTGGCGGCACTGGCCAAGTAGTCAATAATGGCACGGCTGACGCGGGTGCTACAGGCATCACTGCCAGTGGTGCTCTCAAAGGCGGCTCTGTAACCGACGGCACGGCGACGTTGAGCGGCGGCAGTTTGACCGGTGCTAACCAAGTTAGTGCCACGTCAGTGACCGACGGCACGGCGACGTTGAGCGGCGGCAGTTTGACCGGTGCTAACCAAGTTAGTGCCACGTCAGTGACCGACGGCACGGCGACGTTGAGCGGCGGCAGCTTGACCGGTGCTAACCAAGTTAGTGCCACGTCAGTGACCGACGGCACGGCGACGTTGAGCGGCGGCAGTTTGACTGGCGCGGCGGCGATTACGGCGACCGGTAAAGTTCAAGGCGGTTCTTTGACGGACGGCACGGCGACGTTGAGCGGCGGCAGCTTGACCGGTGCTAACCAAGTTAGTGCCACGTCAGTGACCGACGGCACGGCGACGTTGAGCGGCGGCAGTTTGACCGGTGCGGCGGCGATTACGGCGACCGGTAAAGTTCAAGGCGGTTCTTTGACGGACGGCACGGCGACGTTGAGCGGCGGCAGTTTGACCGGTGCGGCTTTAGTGACAGCGACGACTTTGAGCGACGGTGCCGGCGCGAGCATTTCCGGCGGTAATATTCAATCCGCATTTGGTGGCTATGTCAGCGACAATGCTGGAGCGTATTTACAGGGCGGTATTGTCACTGGTTCAACTTTGACCGACAACGCAGGCACGACCATTGCGGGTGGCCAAGTTACGGCGAGCACCCTTACTGATGGCACGGTGACGATAGCTGGCGGCACCATTAGCGGTGCGCAGGTCGTCAACGCCTCTACCATCAACGTGGGAACGGCCGGCCCGATTCATTCCGTTGGCACGACCCTCCATTTCGGTGACAATTCAATCGTTTTCAGTGACACGGCCCAACCTGGTCATGTCGTCACCGGCACGGATTATAACACTATCAGCACGGTTGGTAATTTGTCCCTGCAGAACGGCACGGTGACGATTGCCAATGCTGGCCAGCTTACCGCTAACAACGGTGCCACCATCAATGGTGGTGCTACGGTTGCCAATGGCTTGGGAGTTACCGGTGGTGCAACCATCGCTGGCGGTGCTACCGTAACCGGTGGCGGAACTTGGGCGGGCGGTTTGGGTGTCACTGGTGGCCAGACGGTCGCGGGTGGTCTCAGTGTTACTTCTGGTGGTGCTGCCGTTACCGGTGGCCTGACGGTCAACACGGGCGGTTTGACGGTTTCCGCTGGCGGTGCTAATATCACTGGCGCTTCTACGATCACCGGCACGCTCGGTGTTTCTGGTCTGGCCACACTTAACGGTGGCGCAACGGTCAACAACGCCCTCCTTACCGCCAACGCTGGTGAGGTTGTTAATGGCGGTGCGGCGCTTTATTCTGGCAGCGGTGCGGGCAGTTCCTTGGTGGTTGCTGCTGGTGGCACCACGGTGACCAGCGCCAATGGCAACAATACGGTGAGTGTGAACAATGCTGGCACTCAGATTGCCACGGGCGCGAACTCATCGCTCGCGGTCAATGCGGCCAATACCACGATTTCCGAAAATGGTGGAGCTTCACAATTGGTTGTTAACAATACCGGCACCGCAATCACTGGCACTGAAACTGTCAGCGGTCTGGCCACCTTCAATGGTGGTGTTCAGGTGAATGGCAATGCAACCGTTACGGGCACTGTGACCGGCAACACGATTCAAACAACGAGTGGTGGTGTGAGCTTGAATGGCAGCACAGTGACAGCCGCGACGGGCAATATCACCACGGTGAATGCTACCACGGTGAATGCTACCACGGTGAATGCTACCACGGGTAACATCACCACGGTCAATGCCACTACAGTCAATGCCGGCAGTGCCCAGTTGGCCAACAACTATGTGACCGATGGCAATGGTGCTTATTTGCAAAGCGGCGTGGTGCATGGAAACAGTGCTTCCATATCCGGCAATCTCACGGCGGGAACTCTGCAGGTCAACGGCGTCTCTGATTTCTACGGAAATCAAAACCTCCATGGCAACAATATCAACAACGTCGGAACTCTGAACGCGAATCAGGTGAACGCGAATGGCTTTAGCGACAACGCTGGCACGACCATCAGTGGCGGTCAGGTGACGGCTAATAACGGTGTGTATTCCGGCAGTGCTTCCTTGCAGGACAACTATGTCAGCGATGGCAATGGTGCTTATTTGCAGAATGGCAATGTCTATGCCAACAACTCTTATGTTGGCAATGTTTCGATCTATGGTTCAGGCAACGGTGGAAACGGTGAAATCCAATTCGCCAATGGTGCAGATATCCACACCTCTGGCCAGACCCTGCATTTCGGCACCTCCTCACTGGTGATGAGCCAGCAGGGCGGCGGGGTCAATTACGACACGCTCAGTTCCTCCAGCGGCACGCTGTATCTCCAAAATAATACGGTGACCGTTTCTGGCTCGGGTGCCAACACGACGCTGGCGGCTCCGATTGTCACTGCCACCACGGTGAATGCCACCACGGGTAACATCACCACGGTGAATGCGACTACGGTAAACGCTGGCACGGTGAATGCCGGTTCCGTAGTCACCCCGTCCTTGACCCTCAGTGGTCGCACGGTTACTGGCATTGCCACTGGACCTGTGGGTTATGACAACAACATCCTGGCCACCAAGGGTTATGTGGATGGCTTGGGTAACACCGTCAAGCGCGGGATAGCGATGACGGCGGCGCTGCAGACGCCGACCATCGAACCCGGCGACAACAACGCGGTCAAATTCAGCGCCGCTGGTTACAACGACAAGGCGGGCTTCTCCTTCGGCTATGCCCGCCGCCTCTGGAAGCACGTCAGCGCCGACATTGAAGCGGCGGCCGATGACTCCTTCGAAGACGGCGTGGTTCGTGGCGGTGTCAACTACAGCTGGTAATCCAGCAGTTAACAATTGATAGTTGCTGGTGCCGGGTTGTAAAACCCGGCACCACTTTTTTTAAGCCGGAAGAGATAAAAGGTTTTTTGTTATCAGGTTTGAGATTGCACTGTTAAAATGGAACTGGCAGACAAATATATGCTGAAGCCATACCATTTGGCATTTTTGCTGATGCTGATCACGGTGGCGGTTTATTGGCCCGCCACGCATGCTCAATTTCTCAACTACGATGATGATTTATATGTCACGGCTAACAGTCATGTGCAAGGAGGTTTGACGGTTGAAAATCTTAGGTGGATTTTCCTGAATCCGGTTGCAGGCAACTGGCACCCGGTGACGATGCTGACCCACCTGCTGGACTGCCAGTTTTATGGTTTAAAGCCATGGGGTCATCATTTGACAAATGTGTTGCTGCATTCAGTGAACACGGCGCTGGTGTTTGTGTGGTTGCGCGGCCTGACGGGGACGGTGTGGCGGAGTTTTTTTGTGGCGGCGCTATTTGGCTGGCATCCGGTGCATGTGGAATCGGTGGCGTGGGTGGCGGAACGGAAGGATGTGCTCAGCGCTTGCTTCGGCTTGTCGTGTTTGATTTGTTATACGCGTCATGTGCAGAAAATGGAAGCCGTCGGCAATAGTTCCGTAGTTTCGTGGGTTCGGTCTCCCTTTTACTGGCTGGCGTTCTTTTGCTTTTCACTGGGATTGATGAGCAAGCCGATGTTGGTGACCTGGCCGTTTGTGCTGTTGCTGCTCGATTGCTGGCCGCTCCAGCGTCTTTCCCAATGGAAACAGCTGCTGGTGGAGAAAATTCCCTTCCTTTTGCTGTGCGTATTCTCATGTGCTGTGACCTTTGTGGCGCAAAAGCACGGTGGCGCGGTGGTTGGAATACAAGATCTGACGTTGGAAATGCGGAGTGAGAATGCGGTCATATCCTATTGCCGGTATTTGGGGAAGCTGTTCTGGCCAACGAATCTTGCGCCGTTTTATCCGCTTCCCGATCGCTGGCCGGTGAAAGAGTTTTTTTTGGCGGGCGTTTTGCTGGTGGGGTTATCGGTGTTGCTGGTTAGGTGGCGGCGACAGCATCCGTATTTACTGGTAGGTTGGCTGTGGTATGTGGGGACTTTGGTGCCGGTGATCGGGTTGGTGCAGGCGGGGCGACAATCTATGGCGGATCGATACACTTATCTGCCATCGTTAGGTTTTCTGATTCTGGTTGTCTGGGGTGTTTGCGAACTAACCCGTCGCTGGCGTCATCATGTGCTGGTGTTGTCCATGGTTGGGTTGACGGCAATCATCTCCTGCCTTGGGTTGACGTGGCAACAGATTGGCTATTGGCAGGACGCTGAAACTCTTTTTCGATATGCAATCAAAGTTACCAAGGATAATTATTTTGGCTACAGGATGGTTGGCGATGAGCTGCAGGCGAAAGGCCGTTTGGGCGAGGCAATCATTTTCTATCAGGAAGCCATTCGCCTGAAGCCTTATTTTTTTGCTGCCGAATACAACTTGGGCCACGCATACGAAGCCCAAGGCCGGTTAGTGGAGGCTTTCAATTGTTATCTACAGGCCGTAAAATGGCAGCCGGATTTTTTTCAGGCATACAACGACTTGGGCAATATACTGGTGGCCAAAGGCCAATGGGATGAGGCTATTCCCTACTATCGGCAGGCGATAAATTATAAGCCGGATTATCCCGAAGCCCATAATAATCTTGGCATAACGCTTCTGAACAAAGGGCTGGTCGACGAAGCGATCAGCGAGTTTCAACAAGCTGTCCGGCTTAAACCGGATTACGCTCGCGCTCATAAATATCTTGGCTTCGCACTTGTCAACCAAGGGAGGGTAGAGGAGGCGGTATATGAGTTACAGCAGGCTGTCCGGCAAAATCCAAGCGACAGTCAATCGCATTATGATCTAGGGGTGGCATTTGGCAAAAAGGGTAGGAATGATGAAGCGATTGCGCAATATCAGGAAGCGATCCGGCTGAATCCAAATGATGTTACGTCTCACAACAATCTTGGCAACGCATTGTTCCGGCAAGGCCGGCAAACAGAAGCGATTGTGCAATATCGGGAGAGTATCCGGCTCAAGCCGGATTATGCCGAGGCGCACAATAACCTTGGTTATGTGCTTCTGGAAAACAAACAGATTGAGGAATCCATCAGCCAGTTTCAAGAGGCGCTCCGGCTCAAGCCGGATTATGCGGCGGCCAAGCAGAACCTACAGCGCGCGCTACAAATCAGAAATGCTCCCGTGCAGCCTTAATGCTTGATACTTGAACTGGATTGAAAGCTATTTCGGATTTTCGGAAAACTTCTTTCGATTCCAAATCAGCGCCCCCTCCTGCTGTCAAGTTTAGCGTTGCTGAGAAGGATTTCGGACTTGGGGCTGGGCGACGTTTCCTTGCTGAGCGGCGGCGGCTCGTTGCCGCGCCCTTAGAATTTCCACGTTATATTGTTTCTGTAAAGACAAGGTTTCCATGGCTTCGCTGCCAGTCGGGGTTGCTGAAGCAGATGTTTGATCTGCTGACAGGTAGGGCAGCGGTAGCATATAAATGCCGTTGACGTCATTGAAAAGCGTCCGCTTCCAGATACGACCGGTATGGGTGTCAATGACATAAATTTCTGGTGCGGCTCCATTCGCCACTTGCGGTGAAAACATCATATACCGTTGATTGTTGTTTTCAATTTTGGGCGCAACCGGCTCTGCTCCGCCAAGATGGGATAATGAGAGCAGCAGGGCACCGACCCCTAAATAAATGGTCATTTTTTTCATAAATTGTTCGGATACTAGGTCAGACCGGGGGCCCTTTCAATCATTTTTACTCGCCTCCACCAGGGCCAGAAGTTTCGCTTGTGAAAAAAATCACAAATTTGAACTTGCCGCATTTTTTGCCGACAGCTAGGCTTGGTTTGCGCTTTTTCAAGCGCATATTTTTTAAGGAAATGCAGACCCAAACCGAAATCGGCTACAACTCGAAGATCGAGGGCGATGTCGTTTTGACGACCGTGGACGCCGCGCTCGCGTGGTTCCGCAAAAATTCAGTTTGGCCCATGCCCATGGGGCTGGCGTGCTGTGCGATTGAATTGATGGCCGTCGGCGCAAGCCGCTTTGATATTTCCCGCTTTGGTTCGGAAGTGATGCGTTTTTCGCCGCGTCAGGCGGATTGCATGATTGTCGCCGGCACGGTGACTTACAAAGCCGCCGGTTTTCTCAAACGCATTTACGACCAGATGCCCGAACCCAAATGGGTCATCGCGATGGGCGCGTGTGCGTCCAGCGGCGGCATGTATCGCAGCTACGCGACCTTGCAGGGCGTGGACAATATTGTGCCGGTGGATGTTTATATTTCCGGTTGTCCGCCGCGTCCCGAAGCCGTGCTCGACGCGTTGATGAAAATTCAGGAAAAAATCGGCAAGCAGCCCATTTTGCAAGGCACGGTTGCGGCAAAACTGCTGAACTTGGACAAATAAATCTCTGTGACCGCCCTCGAATTCGCCAATAAAATAAAGGCCAAGTTCGGAGATTTGATCTCCGAGCCGGTGGAATTTCGCGGTGAAATCTCCATCCAACTCGCGGATGCGGAAAAGATTTTTGAAGTCTGTCAGTTCGCGAAAAGCATCGGTTCGGATTACCTCGTGGACATTTGCAGCGTGGATAATTACGGCAACGATCCTCGCTGGACGATGGTTTATCACCTGCGCGCTACCGTTAACGGAATTGAAATTCGCCTCAAAACAGATGTTTCTGAGGAAAAATCCGAGCTGCCGACCGTTTTGCCCGTCTGGCGCACGGCCAACTGGCATGAGCGCGAAATTTACGATTTGATGGGCATCCGTTTCAGCGGCCATCCCGATTTGCGCCGGATTTTGATGTGGGAAGGTTATCCGTATCATCCGCTCCGCAAGGATTTCCCGCTTGCCGGCAAGCCGACGGATTTGCCGGGCGTCGCGTTTACCAAAGTGACGCCGATGGAAGGCGGTCCGTTCGTGACGCTGCCAAGCAGCGACGACGCGATTGCGCGCGAGCCGCGCGTGCGCGTTCCGGAAAACGCCGAACCCGCCGTCAGCGATAAACGGCGCATCGCAAAATAATTTTCATGGCCACCGCCCAAGACATTTCAATCCTTGATTCCGCCGCGCGCGCTGCGCAGGCGGTCGAGGATGCTGCGGACATTCACGGCGAGAAGATGGTGCTGAACATGGGGCCGTCGCATCCAGCCACGCACGGCGTGTTGCGCATCGTGCTGGAACTGGACGGCGAAGTCATCACCAAGGCCGATCCCGATGTCGGTTATCTGCATCGCGGCGACGAAAAAATCGCCGAGAACATGACTTACACCCAGTTCATTCCTTACACGGACCGGCTGGATTATCTCGCGCCGCTCGCGAACAACGTCGCCTACGCCCTCGCCGTAGAAAAACTTTTGGGCGTGCACGACAAATTGCCGCCGCGCTGCCAATACATTCGCGTGATGTGCTGCGAACTCGCGCGCATTTCGTCGCATTTGCTCGGTCTTGGCGCGTTCGCGATGGACACTGGCGCGGTGACGGTTTTCCTGCTCACGTTTACCGAGCGCGAAAAAATTTACAATCTCGCTGAAGCCGCGAGCGGCGCGCGTCTCACCACGAGCTACACACGCATCGGCGGTTTGATGCGCGATGTGCCGCCGGATTGGTGCGAGCAGGTGAAAGTTTTCTGCGACGAATTTCTCGTCAAGCTCGAGGAAACGGAAACGCTCCTCACGCGCAACCGAATCTGGGTGGACCGTCTGCGCGACCTCGGCGTGGTCTCGAAGCAGATGGCGATTGATTACGGCTTGAGCGGCCCGAATTTGCGCGGCAGCGGCGTGGACTGGGACTTGCGCAAGAACCAGCCGTATCTCTGCTACAAGGATTTGGAATTCGATATTCCCGTTGGCAGCGTTGGCGATTGTTACGACCGCTATCTCGTCCGCATGGAGGAAATGCGCCAGAGCGTCCGCATTTTGCGCCAGTGTTTGCAGAAAATTCCCGGCGGCTGGACGAACGAAGTCAAGGAGCCGGTTTCCATCGCGGACGGAAAAATTACTTTGCCGTCGAAGACGAAAGTTTTGTCGAGCATGGAAGAATTAATCCATCAATTCATGCTCGTGACCGAAGGCGTGAATTGCCCGCCTGGTGAAGTTTATTTCGGCCACGAAAATCCGAAGGGCGAACTCGGCTTTTACATCAACAGCAAGGGCGGCGGCACGCCGTATCGCCTGAAAATCCGCGCGCCTTCGTTCATCAATTTGAGCATCCTCGGCGAACTGATGCCGGGCTGCATGATCAGCGATGTGCCCGTGATTTTGGGCTCGCTGGACTTTGTGATGGGAGAAAGCGACCGATGAGTTTCCAAGCCACACCCGAACTCGAAGCGGAAGTGAACGAGTTGATCTCTCACTATCCGGTGAAGCGCGCCGCGTCGCTGATGGTGCTGCACGCCATCCAGGAAAAGTTCGGCTGGATTTCGTCCGACGCCGTGCAATGGACGGCAAAGAAACTCGAACTCGCGCCGATCAATATTTTTGAAATCCTGACATTCTACCCGATGCTCCGGCAGGAGCCGCAGGGAAAATACGCGATCAAAGTTTGCCGCACGCTGAGCTGCGCGCTCGGCGGCGCTTACGAGTTGCACAAACATTTTTGCGACAAGCTCGGCCTGGACGCGCACAAGCACGGACCGCAGACGACGAAGGACGGCAAGTTCACCGTCGAATTTGTCGAATGCCTCGCGAGTTGCGGCACCGCGCCGGTGATGATGGTCGGCGAAAAATTTTACGAAGGTGTCAGCCACAAAAAGGCTGATGAAATCGTTGCGGGATGCAAGTGAATGGTTGCCCGACTAGGATTTGAACCTAGACAAACAGATTCAGAGTCTGCTGTGCTACCGTTACACCATCGGGCAATGATGGGACGCAGTAAGCTAGAGAAAATTTGATAAGAGTCAACGCTGTTATGGCGCAAGAATACAAACTGATATTGAAGCACGCCGATGAAGCCGGTTACACGCCGGACATCGAATGCTATCTGCGTCACGGCGGCTACAACGACCTGAAAAAGGCGCTCACGTTCCAGACCAAAACGCTCGCCGATGGCAAAACGCAGTCGCCGCAGGAACAGATTCGTCAGGAAGTGATGACGTCCGGTTTGCGCGGTCGTGGCGGCGCAGGATTTTCGTGCGGACTCAAGTGGAGTTTCGTGGATCGTAAGAGCGGCAAGCCGATTTATCTTATCTGCAACGCGGACGAATCCGAGCCGGGCACGTTCAAGGACCGCCAGATCATCCACAAAGATCCGCACCAGCTCATTGAGGGCATGATTATCTCGTGCTTCGCGAACGACGTGAAGCTCGCCTACATCTACATCCGCGGCGAAATGCCCGAAGGCGCGAAGATTTTGAACGCGGCGTTGAAGGAAGCCCGCGTGAAAGGTTTTCTCGGCAAAAATATTTTGGGAAGTGGATTTGATTGCGAGATTCATGTCCATCGCGGCGCGGGTGCCTACATCTGCGGTGAGGAAACCGGCCTCATCGAGTCACTCGAAGGCAAGCGTCCCTATCCGCGCATCAAGCCGCCGTATTTCCCAGCCGTGCTCGGCCTGTGGATGTGCCCGACCATCGTCAACAACGTCGAGACGCTGTGCAACGTGAAGCACATCGTCGCGATGGGCGGCGCGGAATTCGCCAAGCTCGGCACGCCGAACAACACCGGCACGCGCATCGTCAGCTTGAGCGGCCACGTCAAACGTCCCGGCTACTACGAGATTGAAGTCGGCAAGGCGACGCTCCGCGAATTGCTCTTCGACAAAAATTTCGGCGGCGGTCTGCGCGATGGTCGCCAGCTCAAGGCCATCATTCCCGGCGGCTCGTCCTCGAAAGTTTTGAAGGCCGGCGAAAAATTCAAGCTCAAGAAAAAGGACGCCGAGAGCAAAGAAATTTTGGTCGAGACCGACATGCTCGACTTGCCTTACGATTTTGATTCGCTCGCGCAGGCCGGCACGATGAGCGGTTCCAGCGCCATCATCGTGATGGACGATAGCGTGGACATCGTCGAGGCGCTCGCGAATCTTTCCGAATTTTACGCGCACGAAAGCTGCGGCCAATGCACGCCCTGCCGCGAAGGTTCGCTTTGGATGAGCAAGACGCTGCACCGCCTCACGCACGGCGAAGGCCGCGCGGCCGACGCCGATTATCTCGGCAAGATTGCCGACAACATTCCCGGTGGCCGCACGATTTGTGCGTTCGGCGAAGCCTGCTCGTGGCCGGTGCAAAGTTTTCTCGCGAAGTTCAAAGATGATTTTATCGCGAAAGGCAAGGCCGACGAAGAACGTCGTGCGAAAGAAAATTCTGAATCAGCCGAGCCAAAGCAATTGGCGTCAGCGCATCATTAAAAATGTCAGCAGCAGCTACAACTGAAACGAAGCCCGCCGCGCCTGCGATTGAAAAAATCAAGGTCAAGGTGGACGGTCGCGAGATCGAAGTGCCGCGTCTCACCGCCGACTGGTCGGGCAAGCTCACGCCTACCACGATGATTCAAGCGTGCGAGCTGGCGAAGACCGACGTGCCGCATTATTGCTGGCATCCGAAATTGCCCGTCGTCGGCAACTGCCGCATGTGCCTCGTCGAATTCGGCACGCCGGCGCTCGGCCCCGACCGCAAGCCGGTCATCAATCCCGACGGCTCGTTCAAGATCGCCAAGTCGCCGCGTCCGGCCATCGCGTGTGCCACGCCGATTTCGCCGGGAATGGAAATTTACACGAAGACGCCCGCTGTGAAGCAGATGCGCGAAGGTGTGCTCGAATCGCTGCTCATCAATCATCCCCTGGACTGCCCGATTTGCGACCAGGCCGGCGAATGCAAGTTGCAGGAATACTCGGTTGATTACGGCCAGAGCCAAAGCCGCTTCGTTGAAGCAAAAGTTCACAAGCCGAAAGCCGTTGATCTCGGACCGCGCATCATGCTTGATGCGGAACGCTGTATTCTCTGCACGCGCTGCATCCGTTTCACGCGCGACATCGCCAAGGACGACGCGCTCGGCATCATCAATCGCGGCAGCTACAACACCATCGCGACATTCCCCGGAATGCCGTTCGACAACAATTACACGCTGAATACCGTGGACGTTTGCCCAGTCGGCGCGTTGACGTCGAAAGATTTTCGATTCCAGATGCGCGCGTGGTTCCTCAAGGAAACCAAGAGCGTTTGCACGAGCTGCGCGACCGGTTGCAATGTGCTCATCGGCTCGCGCGAAGAAAAAATTTACCGCTTCACGCCGCGCGACAACGACGCCGTCAACGCTTCGTGGATGTGCGACGCGGGCCGGTTGAATTACAAATGGATCGCTCGCGCGGATCGTTTGAAAGACGTTTTGGTTCGCGGCCAGAAATCCACTTGGACCGCAGCGCTCAACGAACTTTCCGACAAGCTCAAGAAAGCTCCGGCTGGATCGGTGGCCATCATCGCTTCCGCTCGCCAGACGAACGAAGAGCTTTGGCTGATTTCCAAACTGAAGGCCAAGCTCGGCGCGATTTCCGATTCCATCGCGCGCGTCGGTGAGGCCGACAAGCTGCTCGTCAGCGCGGACAAAAATCCGAACACGAACGGCGCGCGCCTCACGGGAATTTGCTTCACCGAGATGGGCGTGAATCTGCAGAAGATCGCCGACGGCATCGAGTCGGGCAAAATCAAGACGCTCATCGTTTTCGGCGAGAACATCGCCAAGCACGGCGTCGCGAAGGCGCAGTTGCGCGAACGCGAAACCGTTGGCGAAGTCGTCACCGAACACACGCTCACGTCGGAATTGCTCGCGAAGCTCGATACGCTCGTCGTCAGCGATATCCACGCAAACGAGACCACTAAGCTGGCGCATTTTGTTTTGCCCGGTTGCGCGCACGCGGAGAAGCGCGGCACGTTCACCAACGGCAAGGGCCGCGTCCAGAAATTCATGAAGGCCGTCGAGGCGCCCGGCGACGCGCGTGCCGAATGGGAATTTTTGCATGACCTCGTCCACAATGTCACCGGCCAGAACGGCTTTGTGACCATCGAAGGTCTGTTCAACCAAATGGCCAAGGAAGTGCCCGCGTTCA